>OMJG01000423.1_pt1 | contig 32063 bp, 33 predicted proteins | sample 1646431 | NCBI WGS metagenome assembly OMJG01 (sample SAMN03771674, study PRJEB25209) | food metagenome | isolation source: Cotija cheese | place: Mexico:Jalisco,Michoacan | collected 2011-12-12
TCCTGCGAGTGGATACGCCCTTCAAGTAGCAGGTGGCTATCACGGTGGTGAGTGCGCGTTCTGCCCGGGTGCGTCGTTCCAGGAGCCAGTCCGGGAAGAACGATCCAGTGCGAAGCTTAGGTACTGCAACGTCGATGGTACCCACCCGGGTATCAAGGTCACGGTGGCGGTAACCGTTATCTCACAGGATCCGAACTCTATCTGGGTACACCTCATTCCAATTCAAGGCGTGGCAGCGGTACTGGTTCTGGGCATCGCGGCGATTTTGGGTTGGTCGGAGAAGCGACGCATCGCCAAGCTACAGGCTTCTGGTGAATTTGTGGGCACCACTGAGGTGAATGTTGCCGACATCGCGGCGGACTTCCAGAATCGTCAAGATGAGATTCAGGAACAAAAGGACTACCACTTCCGCAAGGGTCGTGCGATCACCATCATCAACATCGTTCTTGCACTCGGCGTACTTGTCAGCTTGCTGTCTGGGCTATTGCCGCCGGCACCAGCATTCCTCATCGCAACCACGATTGCGCTGGTGCTCAACTTTGCTTCAGCCGATGACCAATCCGATGCCCTGAAGCGTCACGCGCCGAATGCCCTGTCCATGGCTGGTGTCATCCTGGCGGCAGCGATGTTCCTCGGCGTCCTCAATGAATCACGAATGCTGGAAGAAATCGCGCTGATGCTGGTGGCAGTCTTGCCAGAGGCTGTTGGGCCATACCTGCACGTCATTGTTGGCCTGCTGGGCGTTCCACTGGATCTGTTGACCTCTACCGACGCGTACTACTTCTCAGTGCTGCCAATCGTTCAAGAAACTGTCGCGACATATGATGTCAGCGGAATGGGCGCAGCATCCGCACTGATCATCGGCAATGTCATCGGTACTTTCGTCTCCCCATTCTCCCCAGCGCTGTGGTTGGCACTGGGCTTGGCCGGCGCCCAGATGGGCAAATACCTTAAGCTGGCATTCCCCATCGCTTGGGCGCTGTCTGTGACCATGGTGCTCGTCGCATTCTTCACCGGAATGCTGGTTTAAGTAGCCAGCTTGCCTCAGTGCGGTTTGAACTGGGAGTTGTGAAAGATCAGCGGAGTTTGCTCGGCGCAGCTGGTGGCGTCGAGCGCTTCGAGCACGGCGAGGGTGTGGTCGCCGGTGGTGATTTCCTCGACCAGGCGGGTGGTGAAGGTGGCGGTGGCGTCATCGACAATCATGGAAGTCGGTTGGCCATCGACAAGCCCTGCAACCGCCGTGATTGGTGTCGGAGCCTGCGCGAGAACTGGGCGAAGTGCAACAGGAGAAAAGTAGTAGGCATGATATTTCCTTTGCTCAAGAGGGTTTACTAGTCTTCGAAACGGACATCGATTTGGTCCGCAAAGTCGAAGGTTTCGGGGAGAACTTCCGCGCGCTCAAATGCGCCGATGAGGTCATTTTGGGAATCAATCACTGTCTGATCGAGCGGGATTGGAAGGCGTGAGCTGCGGACATTAGTCTCCGTGGCTTCGGCGTCAGCGCCGGTTTCCTCGGCGAAGATCTTCGCCCACTCCTCCGGATTATCCTTTGTCCACTGATACCCGTGGTCAATGCGATTAAGCGGGTCATCGATAGCTTCGGCGCGGGAGTCATCGGCAAGCGCGGCGTCACTTGCGACCCCAAAGCCATAACCATTGGACACACCCTCGGCGAGAATCAACGGCACAGCTCCGCCGACCTCTGCGATGGCTGTGTACGGATCCCACACCGCCCAGGCATCTACGTGGCCGGACTCAAAAGCGCTCTTGGAATCTGAAGGCTGCAGGAAATTGATATCCAGGTCCTCTACATCCACCCCGGCCTTTTCCAACTGCAAGACCAGGTGGCCGTGCGCGCTGGAGCCACGCGCCACTGCCACGCTTTTGCCCTCCAAATCCGCAAAGGAGGTGATATCCGAATCCTCCGGAATGAAAATGGCATCGCCTTTGGCCTCATTGGAATATGCCGAGACCACCTTGGTATCAGTCAACCCACCGACAATCGGCGGCGTATTGCCCGTGATGGCGAAATAAATCTGCCCCGCATTTAACGCTTCAAGCTGTGGTGGGCCCGAAGTAAACGTGGACCACGTGGGGTCATAAGGAAGATCATCCAGCTCACCCGCGGCGGAGAGGTTCTTCTCCGTGCCGGCGATCTGGTCGCCGACCTGCAGCGTGATGTTTTCAACGTCAGAGGTAGAGCCCCGGCTGGCGAGCACGCCACCAACGACGTTGCGATGAGCCCTGCGATAGCGGTTACGGACAATGGTTTATAAATCTTGTTCATGAGGTGACCTTCAAAAGACGGAGGAGTTCAGCGGTGTAGTGGGCAAATTGCGGATTGTTGCGATCGCGCGGGGTGGGTAGCTCGATGGTGATTTCGGCAGAGATGTATCCGTCTTCGAGCAAAATCACTCGGTCGGCTAGAGCGACTGCTTCGGCAACATCATGGGTGACCAGAAGAATGCCGAAGTTGCGGGAGGACGCGGTGTCAAGCAGTAGTTGCAGCGCAGTAATGCGGGTCAGTGCGTCGAGAGCGCCAAAAGGCTCATCCAACAGCAGTAGCTCTGGCTTGCTAATCAGGGCCCGGGCCAAGGACACGCGCTGGGATTGTCTGCGGCCGAGCTAGCCTTCCGGCTGGGACAACCAACCCGTCCATGTCGGTTCGGGTGCTGCAGCGATGGTTGCGCAGGAACTCCTCAGCGCCTCCTTGAGCAGTGAAGACCCCGGCTCCACGCTGTACTTCTTTGCGCGCGAGGTGGTCAACCACGCGTGGATCGTCAACGGCGCCGTCCACCGTCTGCACTCCGGTAAGAACACTTCCGCATTTCACGATCTTGCCCGCGGCACTGGGCTGGAGCATGATGAGGTTCATCCTCTGAGCGGTCTAGCCACTGTCGCAGCAGCACAACGTGCAGGTGCGCAAGTACACACTTATCGGGAACTAGTACAAGCAGCCGGAAAGAATTCGACCGCGCGGCGCTTCGTCGATGCCCGCAATGACCTGCTGGTTGATGCCACCACATTAGTTCTAGACATCGTGGACCCCGCAGCACTCGTCCTGGCCGGCGAAGCATTCGTCATTGACCGCGTCGGCCTGCGCAATGTTGTGAACAAAGTCCGCGCGCGCCGGGCAGCAAGCCAGCTGCGTATTAGTTTGGCTAGCCCCGCTGCCACCCGGGACGCAGTGCGTCTGACCGGGGTTTATCCGCTGCGGGCGGAACCGCTGTTGGTGTAAAAATTGGTCGGGATAACAGGATTTGAACCTGCGACCTCGTCGTCCCGAACGACGCGCGCTACCAACCTGCGCCATATCCCGAATATCGCAATGCTTTGCGGTACTGAAAAATTATAACGCCGGGATGGGGTGCGTCCCCAAATCGCATTTCACGAATTTGGGGGTGGATTGCTTCATCTACTCGGCTACTTCGGTGATGCGCAGCAGCGTTGCCGAAGGGCGGCAGAAGATTCGCACTGGAGCAAACTTGGAGGTGCCCAGACCGTTGGAAACGTGCATCTTCATCGGACCGAAGTCATGCATGCCCTGCACGCGCTTGCGGTCAATGCCGGAATTAGTCACCAAAGCGTGGGAGCCCGGAAGGCAGATTTGACCGCCGTGGGTGTGGCCAGACAGTGACAATTGGTAGCCGTCAGCGGCGAACTTCTCCAGTACGCGTGGTTCAGGGCTGTGCAGCAAAGCCAGGGCAAGGTCAGCGTCAGGATTCGGTGCGCCGGCAACGTCCGCGTAATCATCCAAATCATGGTGCGGATCATCAACACCCGCGGCAGCAAGGCGCACGTTGCCCACCTGGAACTCATGGGTGGCTTGGTTGGCATCACGCCAGCCGTGCTCCATGAACGCCGCGCGCATGCCGCGCCATGGCAGATCCACATAAGAAGGCTCGCGCTTTGCGCCCCACAAATACTTGAATGGGTTCACAGGACGCGGCGCCCAATAATCATTGGTGCCAAAGACGAATAATCCAGGGCGCTTGAGCAGCGGACCCAATGCGCGCAGGACGTCTGGGACACCGGCGACATCAGAGAGATTATCGCCCGTATTGACCACCAAATCTGGCTCAAGAGCATCAAGTGCGGAAACCCACTCAATTTTTTTCTCCTGGCCTGGAATCATGTGCAGGTCGGAGATGTGCAGCAGCTTGAAGTCCTTCTCACCGCGCAAAGTGCCTGGTTTGAGAAGTGGCACGGTCACTTCCTTGAGCTCGAATTTGGTTAATTCGGAATAGCCCCACGCAAGGGTGGCAAGGCCCGCGATTGCTGGTGTTAGGAGTAATGGCACGATTTTCTTCACGTATCAAGCCTACAGGGGTAAATTAGGAAACTATGAGTCAGTTAAAAGAAACCATCCGTGCAGACCTCAAGACCTCCATGAAGGCTAAAGAAAAAGAGCGCACCGGTGCTATCCGTGCGCTTCTTGCCGCTATCCAGGCAGAAGAAACCACCGGTGCTCGTCATGAAATCACCGATGAAGACGTGTTGAAAGTTATCGCGCGTGAAATCAAGAAGCGCCGTGAGTCCGCGCAGATGTACTCGGATAATGGCCGTCCTGAGTTGGCCGAGGCAGAGCTGTCTGAGGTGCCTTACTTTGAGGCATACCAGCCGGCACAGCTTGATGATGCCGAGGTGGACAAGCTTGTCGATGACGCGATTGCCGAAGTTGGTGCTGATTCCATGGCGCAGATGGGCCAGGTTATGAAGATTGCCTCCGAGAAGGCTGCCGGCGCAGTTGATGGCAAGCGCCTGTCTGATGCAGTGAAAGGCAAGCTCAGCTCCTAAGCCTATTAATTAGGACATCTAATAGCCTTAGGAGTCAGTGGCCGAGGCAAAAAGAGGCAGACACCAGAGATTCTGGGTCTGCCTCTTTTGCTGCTAGATGAGCCTATCTACAACGCTTTAGTTAAAGCCGAATGTCCGGCGTAACTCATTGGTGAAGTTGTCGATATCATCCTGCGAAATCAGCGGTGGCGGATTACTGTTGCCGCCGTTTCCTCCGCCATTGCCGCGGCTATTGCTACCAGAATCATCGTCATCATCATCCGAGTCACTTCCGTCGCCCGAATTATTGGAGGCTGGCGCGGCATAGCCTGAACCGTCGGAAACCTGCAGAGTAATCTCCGCGCCGTCGGAGAGCCCATCGGTGCCAGTCAGTGCACGAACCACGGTGCCAGAACGCTGAGTATCTGGAACGGAAATGACGCGAACCTTGTAGCCCTCATCCTCCAGGATGCGGCGGGCATCGCCTTCGCTGCGGCCACGCAGAGAATCCATCAACTCAGAAGACTTGCCGTCATCATAAGCACGGTCATAATCCGGAATGGTTCCTTCGGTCGCGGTCTGCAGCTGCGTTGCCATGCCGAAAAAGGAGCGTGCTGGCTCAGTACCGCCGAAGAGTGAACCATCACCACACTGGCGAACCGGGCTGGTACACAGTGGGGTCGTGGTGGTGCCGTCGTTGTAAATGTACGGTGCGGCCGACAGACCAGAGTTGAAGCCCAAGAATGCTGCAGACTGGTTGGACTCGGTGGTACCGGTCTTCGCGGCAATCTCACCATTCCAGCCCATCTGGTTTGCAGCGGCTGCTGCAGTGCCGTGACCAGCATCCGCCGTCATGGCATTGGTCAAAGCATCCGCAGCGTCACTATCCATGACCTGCTCACATGGAGTGGACTCCACATAAACCTCATGGCCATTGCGGTCGGTAATGCCGGTGACTGGATTCGGTTCACACCAGGTGCCGTGCGATGCCAATGTTGCACCAACATTGGATAGCTCCAGTGGGTTTACCGCTGTTGGCCCCAGGGTGAAAGAACCCATTGGGGCTGCCTTAGCGAACTCCGCCAGGGAGTATTCATCGTTATAAGTGCCCTCATCGTCATAAGTACGCAGGCCCAGCTTGACCGCCATATCGACGGTAGCCTCGATGCCTACCTGTTCTTCCAACTGGATGAAGGTGGTGTTTGGTGAGTGTGCCAGCGCATCCTCAAAAGTCATGCGCGCCTGGTAGGTACCAGCATTTTCAACGCAGTAGCGGTTCGCAGGACAGTTCTCTGCGCCGCCGTGGCCCAGGCCCTCAGCGTCATAACGGGTAGGAACATCCAGCATGTTCTTAATGCCGTAGCCCGCTTCCACAGCGGCAGCAGCGGTAAAGACCTTAAAGATGGAGCCCGCGCCGTTACCCACCATGGAATATGGCTGCGGTAGCAAAGTTTCATTCTGATCCAGGTTCAAACCGTAAGTACGGGAAGAAACCATTGCCAGAACATCGCGGCTGGTCTCAGATGGACGAATCACGTTCATTACCGATGCAACACCAGCAGCATCGAAGGAAGTCTGCGCATTAATGGATTCTTTTGCGCGGTCCTGAATAACAGGATTCAGCGTGGTGTTGATGGTGTAGCCACCGCGTGCAAGCTCGTCTGTGCTCACGCCGCGCTCCTCGAGGTACTCCAGCACGTAGTCACAGAAGAATCCGCGGTCACCAGCGCCAATGCAACCATTCGGCAGAGTCGATGGAGATTCCAAGACTCCCAAAGAATCCGCACTAGCTTCATCAGCCTCGGCCTGGGAGATGTAACCGTTAGACACCATGGACTGCAGCACGGTTGCGCGACGCTTCAGAACTTCTTCCGTATTGGTGTACGGATTCAAGTATTCAGAAGACTGAACCATGCCGGCCAGCATTGCTGATTGTGGCAAAGTTAGCTCATTAGCATTGACGCCAAAGTAGGTGCGAGCTGCTGCTTCAATGCCATAGGCGTGGTTGCCAAAGGGGACAAGGTTGAGGTAATTCGCAAGAATCTCATCCTTTTCCAGAGTGCGGTCAATCTCCGCAGCCATGCGAATCTCACGCAGCTTACGGGTAATGGACTGCTCTGTTGCAGCCTGGCGCTCTTCATCCGATTCAGCATCTACTAGCAAGAGATAGTTCTTCACGTACTGCTGATTCAGCGTAGAAGCACCCTGGGAAACACCGCCGGCCAGCAGGTTAGTGGCCAAGGCACGGAAGTTACCCTGGAAGTCAACGCCTTCGTGCTCATAGAAGCGGTGGTCCTCAATCGAGACAATCGCATCCTTCATCGTCTGCGAAATCTGATCTGGCTCCACCGGGTGACGTCGCTGGTTAAACAGGTAGGCCATGTTGCCGCCATTGCTATCCCGGATGGTTGTTACACCCGGGGTGTTTCCCGCTTCCAGCTCTTCAATGTCTGATTCCATGGCATCAGTTGTTTTGGCGATTGCAACGCCAGAGAGACTAGCCAATGGGGCTAGTGCTACGGCGATGAGCAGGCCAATGATGATCGTTGCCAAAGAGATTCTTCCTAGAGCTTTCACTCCCAATACCCTACAAGGTCTATGCCCGGGAAGAAATACCAAACTCCCCCCTAAAGTGTGACCTGTTAGACAGCTTGCGAATGCTGTGAATACACTTGCGGCCAACGCGTGAATACGCTGTGGATAGAGAATGTGTGGCTAAGCGGAAGGAGCGCCAGATGACCGTGAGCTTGAAACCGTCGAGTCAGGCTGGGACCTGCAATGTAACCCCGGAACGCGGGGAGTGGGTGACACAAGCTAAGTGTCGAAATAGCGACCCTGATGCACTTTTTGTGCGTGGTGCAGAGCAGCGTAAAGCTGCCGTAATTTGTCGTCATTGTCCGGTACTCAATGAATGTCGGGCTGATGCCTTGGATAACCGAGTTGAATTCGGAGTCTGGGGTGGACTGACTGAGCGCCAGCGCCGTGCACTTCTGCGTAAGAATCCACACATCACCAGCTGGGCCGACTATTTGGCCGAAGGTGGCGAGCTCGAAGGAATCTAATTCCTTCTCGCTCAACTGTCATCCACTTTCAATTTTACTACTAATTCCGTCGTGTAACTACGAAGCTGCCTTGCATCAGCAAATGGCTAACAAGAGCAGTTCGGGCTGATTGTTTAGCTTGTTTCCTGGCGGAATTTGTCATGCTTGGGCTGCTGCGTGGGTGATTTATCGAGGCAATATCCCCCGAGATCCACCTGACCAGCGCGCCCTTATGGACTTTTGTTTAAGATGGGTCGCATGAAGAAATGGGAATATGCAACCGCACCTGTCCTTACTCACGCCACCAAGCAGATTCTTGACTCTTGGGGCGAAGACGGCTGGGAGCTGGTCAGCATCACACCAGGTATGAACCCTGAAAACGTTGTTGCTTACTTCAAGCGAGAGGTGGAATAAAACATGTCAATCAAGGCTCGTCTCGAAGAACTTGGATACACCCTGCCGGCAGTGGCTAAGCCACTAGCTTCCTACGTTCCAGCAACTGTTGTTGGAAACCAGGTCTGGACCTCCGGCCAGCTTCCACTGGTTGAGGGCACATTGCCTGCAACAGGCAAGGTCGGCGCAGAAGTAACTTCCGAAAAGGCACAAGAACTAGCGCGTACCTGCATCCTCAACGGTCTCGCAGCCATTGACGCTGAGGTTGGACTGGACAACATCACCCGCGTCATCAAGGTTGTCGGCTTTGTGTCATCCGCTCCTGATTTCACTGGCCAGCCAGCTGTCATCAATGGCGCATCCGATTTCATCGGTGAAGTATTCGGTGAGGCCGGTGCTCACGCTCGTTCCGCAGTCGGCGTTGCCGTGCTGCCGAATGATGCACCAGTTGAAGTAGAACTCATCGTGGAATTCGCAAAGTAATAGGCTAGGCTGACATTTATGGAGCATCCTGCATACAGTCAACTGCGTCCCGTTACGCAGCACGCCGGTGTTGTGTTGTGTGATAACCCCAGCTACACAGCACTTGAAGGTACTAACACGTGGGTCATCAAAGGCGATGAAGATGGTGCCGCGATTGTTGTTGACCCGGGGCCAGATGATGAAGGTCATCTCAACGTAGTCACCGCAAAATCAGGCGGCGAAGTTGCGCTGATCTTGCTTACCCACCGTCATGATGACCACGCTGCAGGTGCACACCGTTTACGTCAGCTCACCGGTGCGCCAATTCGTGCATTCGACCCAAGCTACTGCAGCAAGGATGCGGAGCCGTTGGTTGATGGGGAGATCATTTCTCTCGACGGCATCAGCCCCACTCTCGAGGTCGCACACACTCCTGGTCATACCAGTGACTCCGTCAGTTTCCTCATCTGGGCTAGTCAGCCTCAAGAATCAGAGCTAGAAGGCATTGTCAGCGGTGACACCATCGCTGGACGCCACACCACGTTGCTCTCTGAAACTGATGGTGACCTTGAGGCTTACCTGAAGTCTTTGGACATGCTGGAAGAACGCGGCAAGAACGTGCCTTTGCTCCCCGGCCACGGACCGGATTTGCCGGACGTATCTGAAGTGGCACGCAAGTATATTGACCGCCGTCACCTGCGTCTGGATCAGATTCGGAAACTGTGGGCTGAGCACGGCAAAGAAATTGAACTCAAAGTCATGATTGATGAGATGTACGACGATGTAGATCCAGTTCTACGCCACGCTGCTGAGCAGTCCACCCGCACTGCGCTGAAGTACTTGGAAGCACACCCGGATCAAGTCTAAAGGGCTTTCGCTCGAAACTTTTTTGAAGACCTAGTGAGTAATCAGTAGGTCTTTTCCTATTGGATTCCTTTTAGATGCTGGTGTGTGAAAACGACGCCCGCCATAGAGAAAGCGAATGCTCAACTCTACGGCGGGCGCATCTATGCAGTTTTAAATTCTATAGATTTTCTAGCAGGTATAACTAGCGGGCACGCTTTGCCAGGTGCTCGGTATCAACGATGACAACGGACTTGCCTTCCAAGCGAATCCAGCCACGGTGTGCGAACGTAGCCAAAGCCTTGTTCACGGTCTCACGGGAAGCCCCGACCAGCTGGGCAATTTCTTCCTGAGTCAGGTCGTGGTTCACGCGCAGTGAGCCACCTTCCTGGACACCGAAGCGGTTAGCCAACTGCAGCAAGGTCTTTGCCACACGGCCAGGAACGTCAGTGAAGATAAGATCCGCGAGGGACGCGTTGGTGCGACGCAGGCGGCGAGCCAGAACGCGAAGCAGCTGCTGCGCAATAGCAGGGTGGTCAGAGACCCACTGCTTGAGCATCTCCGAGTTCATGGTGGCTGCCTGAACCTCAGTCACGCACACTGCGGAGGAGGTACGTGGGCCTGGGTCGAAGATGGACAACTCACCGAACATGTCTGATGGACCCATGATGGTCAACAGGTTCTCACGTCCGTCAGCAGCGTGGCGTGCCAGCTTAATTTTGCCGGCGGTGATGATGTACAGGCGGTCGCCTGGCTCACCTTCTTCAAAGATGGTGGTGCCGCGTGGGAAACGAACAGTCTCCATCTGCTCAATCAAATTATTGACAGCTACCGGGTCGACACCCTGGAAAATGCCAGCGCGCGATAAAATTTCCTGTACGCCTTCCACGTGCGTCTCCTTTACTTTTAACGCCTAAAAATCTATAACACTCCACATCTTACAGTGGAATTAGTCACTATTGTGCAATTCCCCCCAATCAATCACGAAACTCCCGTTGAGGGAATCGTTGGGGTGGTTAGTGGAATGCCTAGCTATCAAGCACCTGTGTTTCGAGTTTCTCCATTAGGATGGCAAACAGCGCTAACCCGACGGGGACGAGTACTACTAAAACGATCATGTCCTAGAGTCTAACTAACGAGGAATCGATTAAGTTCCCAAACCTCAAGAATTCTCAAGAATACTTCATCGCGGCAAGGAGATTAGCCATGGGTATCGCTGAACGCGCGCAGCACATCAACGAAGTCTTAGCCGATGAATACCCTGATGCCCACTGCGAATTGAACTTCACCAACGCTCTAGAGCTCACCGTGGCCACGCTGCTCTCAGCACAAACCACTGATGTGCGGGTCAATCAAGTAACTCCAGAACTCTTTGCCGCTTATCCCACCGTGATGGATTATGCCACGGCGAATGAGCAAGACATCCAAGAAATCATCCGCACCTTAGGGCTCGCTCCATCCAAAGCCAAGCGCCTAGTGGGCGTGGGGCAAAAGCTCGTTGGGGATTTCAATGGGGAAGTGCCAACCAGCATTGAAGACCTCAGTTCTTTGCCCGGCGTTGGTCGAAAAACTGCGCTGGTAGTGCGCGGCAATGCTTTTGGCTTGCCGGGGCTGGCTGTAGATACCCACGTGAAACGGGTATCTTCCCGCCTTGGTCTGGCGCACGGAACCACTGAGCTCAAGATTGAAAAGGAACTGTGCGCGCTGCTTCCCGAAAAAGAGTGGACCATGTTCTCACATCGGCTGATTTTTCATGGCCGTCGCTGCTGCACTGCGAAGAAGCCGGCTTGTGGTGCGTGCCCCGTGCGCAAGGATTGTCCATTTCCTGCTGGAATGGTTGAAAGTTAAACTGATAAAGAACAAAAATTCCCCCAGTGGTTTATTGCCCAGATATTTAATACCTGTCTGATTAAGGGTTTCGTGGTGAAAAAGAGCGTTGTCCTGTCCGTGGTGGTCGCAATTGTGCTGACCATCGGCGTCATCTTCGCCGCCATGTCCATTCTCAACTCTGATTCCGGCTCAACTCCTGAAGACGTTAACGCCGAGGGCACGGTAGCCGAGGAGACAGCAGCTACAGAGGCTTCTGGTCAGGCCGAGGTGGGCGAGGAAACAACGTCAAGCAACTCTGCACCCGACAACGTGCCGCAACGACCTGACTGCCCTGCTGAACCTGTAGCGGGGGTAGAACTACCGTGTCTCGGCGGCGATATGGGTGATGCGAAAGCTACCGACGAAGGCATTTCGATAGTCAACATCTGGGCCTGGTGGTGCGAACCTTGCCGCGAAGAACTTCCCTACCTGGAGCAAGTAGCCGAATCCCATCCCGAATGGAATGTCGTGGGCGTGCACGCCGACCGCAATGCGGGCAATGGCGCAGCTTTCCTCAACGACCTTGGCGTGGACCTGCCCAGCTACCAAGATGACTCCAACCTTTTCGCCGGAACACTCGCACTGCCTGGGGTTATCCCCATTACCCTGTTGGTGGTCGACGGGGAAGTGCAAGAGCGATTTATTAGGCCGTTTACCTCGGCCGAAGAGATAGAGACTTCTGTCACTGAAGCCTTGGGCTAAATAGCTAGGATGGGGAGCATGGCAGATAAGTTCCCCGATGCTGACTCGCCCGGCACTAATACTGAATTGCGTCCTGATTATGCGCCCGAATGGCTCCGTCCTGCACTCGATGTCACCGGTGAAGACGTTGTTGATGTCATTGGTGAGCGCACCCGAGTAGATGTTTTGTCTTCCCCTCGTTCCGCTGCCGTCCTGATGTTGCTGGGTGGAACCAGCAAGGAGGACGCCACAGTACTGTTGACCCACCGTTCCCCGCACCTGCGCTCACATTCTGGCCAAATTGCCTTTCCCGGCGGCAAAATTGACCCACCCGATGTCAACGTCGTGGATGCCGCGTTGCGCGAGGCATGGGAAGAAACCGGTCTTGACCGCACCACCGTTAACCCGTTAGCGCACTGGGGTGAAACCTTTGTGCCCGTGCGCGGCAACCGTATTAATGCGGTCTTGGCGCACTGGAGCACGCCTTCGCCGGTGGGCGTTGTGAACCAGGAAGAAGCCGATGACGTGTTTGTACTTCCGGTGTCCGAACTGCTGGATCCAGAAAACCGGCTGATGCTGGCGTGGGACAAGTGGACTTCTCCCAGCTTTCGCATCAATGACTACATCATCTGGGGATTTACCGCCGCAGCGTTGACAACATTGTTTAATAAAACCGGCTGGGAACGTGAATGGGACCAGGATAAACACTTTGATTTGCATGAGACCATCGCGGCCTCACGTAATAATGAACGTCGGGTCTAGTAAAGTCCCTTAGGTTAAGCATTCAACGCTAAAGGGAGAAGTTGTGGACCCATCGTGGATAGTTGACGGACTCATCATCGTGTCCGTCATAGCAGCGATGGGAATTGGCTGGCGCCAAGGCGGGTTCGCATCACTTTTGGCAGTCATCGGTATTGTTGCTGGTCTGGTTGTTGGCCTTGGCGTGGCACCCGTGGTGCTGAACGTGACGGACCAGGTTGCTATTCGCTTCTTGTTGGCGATTGGCATGCTGATTTTGTTAGTTGGCCTGGGCCAACTCATGGGCTCTGCACTAGGCCATGCCATACGTGACCGGATGAAAACCAAGTCCGCGCAACGCGTGGACTCCACCTTCGGCGCGATATTGATGTCCGTCTTCACCATCATTCTCATCTGGGTAATCGCTACTCCACTGGCCACCGGCTTATCTAACTCCGTGGGCAAGGGCTTGCGTGATTCCGCTATTTTGCGTGAAGTGCACGGCGTAATGCCGGCTGAGTTCGCGCAATTGCCGCGCAGCATTTCTGCGATGCTCAATGAATCTGGTTTGCCGCCAGTCATGATGCCGTGGGAAGAAGGCGCATCTGTTGAGGTTGATGAGCCAAACATTGAAGTCGCTGATGAAGAGATGGTACGTGCTGTGCGCCCATCCGTTGTCCACGTTATTGCTGATGCCGATGGCTGCCGCCGCCGCATGATGGGCTCCGGCTTTGTCACTGCTGACAACTACGTGGTGACCAACGCTCACGTTGTGGCCGGTACCCAAACCGCGTACGTGGACACCGTGCTGGGCATTAAAGAAGCACGCGTGGTCTACTACAACCCGGAAACTGACATTGCCGTGCTGAAGTCAGAGGACCTCGGCCTGGCACCACTGGAATGGGCTGATGGTCAATCCAACACCGGTGATGATGCTGTTGTGATGGGCTTTCCAAACTCCGGTCCCTTTACCGCCAACCCCGCGCGTGTACGCGAACGCGTCACCATCGCCGGACCAGATATCTATTCCAACAACCGCGTGGAACGCGAGTCCTACATCCTGCGTGGCAGTGTTGTTCAAGGCAACTCCGGCGGTCCTTTGATTTCTCCCGACGGCAAGGTTCTTGGCCTCATCTTTGGTGCCTCCGTGGACGACACCGACACCGGCTACGCCATCACCGCCCAAGAAGTCCAAAACCACATAGGTGATGTCACCCAACTGCAGAACTCCGTTGACACCCAAGAGTGCGTCGCACAATAACGATTTAACGCACGGGGAGCGGCAAAGCGTTAACCAGTAACTAAAGCAAAAGGACTCGCATTCGTAGGTTGTTGGAATTTCTTCCAACTCACTACAAGCGCGAGTCCCTTTTTGGGGCCTTTTGTTGGCCTTGCCTGGTGCCGGTGGCGGTTAGTTCTCGTTCAAGCCGAGGTTCTCGCCGATACCAATTTCAATGTGCATACCTGGCACAGAGTTGATGAGGTTCTTTGTGTAATCCTGGGTTGGATTGTCAAAGATTTCATCGGTCGTGCCCTGCTCAACCACAGCACCCTTTTGCATAACCACAACATCATCCGCGGTCTGGCGAACCACAGCCAAGTCGTGGGTAATGAACAGATAAGACAGGTTCAGGTCGCGCTGCAGTTCAGCCATTAGCTGAATGATCTGGTTCTGAACCAGAACGTCCAGTGCAGACACGGCCTCATCCAAGACAATGACCTCAGGGTTCAGTGCTAGAGCGCGGGCAATAGCAATACGCTGACGCTGACCACCGGAGAGCTCATCAGGGTAGCGGCGCATAGCCGAACGCGGCATAGCCACCATGTCTAGGAGCTCAGCCACGCGGTTCTCGCGGGCCTTGCGGTCCCCAATCTTGTGCAGACGCAGTGGCTCCTCGATGCACTTAAAGATGGAGTACATCGGGTCCAAAGAACCATAAGGGTTCTGGAAGACGACCTGCATCTTGCTGCGAAGCTCAAACAGCTGCTTGCTGTTGAGTGTGGAGACATCCGTTCCCTCATAAGAAATGGTGCCTGAGGTTGGCTCCAGCAAGTTCAATACCATGTTTGCCACGGTGGACTTACCGGAACCGGACTCCCCCACCAGCGCCAAGGTGGAACCGCGGCGCAAGTCGAAGGAGACATTATCCACGGCCTTGAAGTGCTTCTTATCGCCACGGGAACCACGGATATCGAATTCCTTGGTCAGGTTACGAACAGAGATAACCGCTTCTTCGGAACGCTCTTCGGAAGCACCCGCAATCAGTTCAGAAGACTCAATACCTGCTTCGCGTGCTGCACGAATACGTGAAGACGCCAGGGAAGGAGCAGCCGTGACCAAACGCTTGGTGTACGGGTGCTGCGGTGCCTTAAGAATCTGACGCGATGGGCCGGATTCCACGATACGACCACGGTGCATAACAATGAGGTGCTCTGCGCGCTCTGCTGCCAGACCCAAGTCGTGGGTAATAAACAGTACGGCGTTGCCGAGCTCCTTGGTCAGCGTTTCCAGGTGGTCCAGAATCTGCTTCTGAACCGTCACGTCCAACGCGGAGGTTGGCTCATCGGCAATCAGCAGCTTCGGACGTGCTGCCAAGCCGATACCGATGAGAGCACGCTGGCGCATACCGCCGGAGAACTCATGTGGGTACTGCTTCGCGCGCCGCTCGGCATCGGGAAGCCCTGCTTCCTCCAGAACCTGCGCAACGCGCTCTTTGCGCTTGGATCCCTCAACCACATTGTTGGCCTTGAGGGATTCCTCGACCTGGGTGCCAATGCGCCACACCGGGTTGAGGTTGGACATTGGATCCTGCGGAACCAAGCCAATGTGAGAGCCGCGAAGCTTCTCATAATCCTTGTTATCGAAGCCAGTAATATCTTCGCCTTCGAAGATGATCTGGCCTTCAGTAACCTTGCCGTTGCCGGGAAGCAGACCAAGAATAGACATTGCGGTGGTGGACTTACCGGAGCCGGACTCACCCACGATTGCAACAGACTGGCCTGGGTAGATGGTCATGTTGACGCAGCGGACTGCTTCGACGATACCGGTGGAGGAAGCGAAGGCGACCTTGACGCCCTTCATCTCCAGCAATGGCTGTTCAGCGTTATGTTCAGTCATGATTATCGCTTCCTTGCCTTTGGATCGAGCGCGTCACGGACAACGTCACCCATCATGATAAAGCTCAATACGGTCAGTGCTAGGGCACCTGCTGGGTAGAACAGAACCATTGGTTCCTGGCGCAGTGATGCCTGTGCCTGAGAAATATCTCCACCCCACGAAACAATGGTTGGCGGAAGACCAATACCAAGGAACGACAGCGTTGCCTCAGCCACGATGAACGTACCCAGTGCCACCGTTGCGTAGGAGATGATTGGGGCTGCAGCGTTAGGCAGGGCGTGGCTGAACAGAATGCGCCACTTCGATGCACCAACAGAACGTGCTGCCTGAACGAATTCCTCGTTTTTAATGGACATCACGGCACCACGCGTAATACGGGCAATGTTAACCCAGCCGAAGAGACCGAGAACCAGAACCACGGTGACGATGGTGCGGTATTCCTTGAACATCTGCATAACCACGATTGCTGCAAGAACCAGTGGAATTGCGAAGAAGATGTCAGTAATACGGGACAAGATGGTGTCAGCCCAGCCGCCAAAGAAGCCAGCGATGGAGCCAACCAGGGCGCCAACAACGGTGACCAAAGCAGTGGTGAGAACACCCACGAGAACGGATGCACGTGCACCGTAGACAACGCGGGAGTAGATGTCACAGCCCTGGCGGTCAAAGCCGAAGATGTGTCCTTCCTCAGAAGGATTCAGTGAGTTGGCCAGCGTACAAGCGCGTGGATCGACAGAAGTAAACAGTGATGGGAACAGCGCCAGCAAAAGGGCAACCAAAATCATGAAGGAAGCAACCCAGAAGAGCGGACGCTTGCGCAGGTAGCGCCAAGCCTCAGCCCACTGCGAGGATGGTGCGGACTCGTCCTTAACGGCGTCCACTGCACCCAAACCGGTTTCATCAGTTTCGGCGATGTAGTGGTCCTGGCCGCGACGGCCCTGGGAAACCAAGATTTCTTCGCCGAGATCCTGGGGGTCTGTATTGCGATCGATATTAGGCATAGCGAATCCTTGGGTCGAGTACCGCGTAGAGAAGGTCAACCAGCAGGTTGGCCACAATGTAGATAACTACGAGGACGGTGGTAAAGGACACGATGGTGGTTGGCTCACCGCGCAGAATTGCTTGGTAGAGCGTGCCACCGACACCGTTGATACCGAAGATGCCCTCAGTAACAATGGCGCCAGTCATCAGGGAGCCGAGGTCGGCACCGATGAAGGTAGCAACGGGAATCAGCGAGTTACGCAGCACGTGGCGGTTCATCACCTGGCCGCCTGACAAGCCCTTTGCACGTGCAGTACGTACGTAGTCCGCGCGCATGTTCTCACTGACGGACTGTCGCGTCAGACGGATGATGTATGCACAGGAGAGCGCGCCCAGCACGATTGCTGGCATGAGCAGTGATTGCAATGATTCATCTCTACCGACTGTCACCGGTAGCAAGTCCCAGCGAATACCGACGATGTACTGGAAGACGAAGCCGGTAACGAAGGAAGGAACTGCAATAACCAGCAGGGAGACAACCAGAACGGTGGAGTCGAAGAAGCCACCGCGGCGGATGCCGGAGAATACGCCGAAGGCGATACCGAAGATGGTCTCGAAGACAATAGCCATGAATGCCAGCTTCAGAGTTACTGGGAAGACATTCTGCATTACCTCTGCAACCGGCACGCCGGAGAAGGTGGTGCCAAAGTCCAGGGTCAAAATGCCCTTGACATACAGCAGGTACTGAATAATGAATGGCTTGTCCAGGTTATATTCAGCCTCAATGCGTGCACGCGCGGCTTCGGTCAAGCCGCGGTCACCGCCCAGTGCCTCTACCGGATCACCAGGCATGAGGAAGACAAGCGCGTAGATGAGCAGGGTCGCTCCGAAGAACACCGGAATCATCTGGAGCACTCGTCGCCCAATGTAGCGCAACATAAATGTGTCCTTTACAAAATTGTGGGTCCAACTACCGATTCCGCAACGTATCTAAGCCACCAAGTCGAGTCGTTGTGACTTATCTTAAATCCCTCGCCCTGCTACTGATAATCGGCACAGCCCCATTTGAAAGCCTATTCACCCAACGTAAATAAATTGTTGAGTGTCACGTCCTATAGTGTGGAATACGAAAATTAATAAGCTGGGCTAATCCAAGAAACCATAAAAATCTATCCCATAAAATGGGAAACCGCTCGCTGGCTGCGGTCTTTCACGGGTACCCCAAATAGTGGGCAATCTTGGCGTCCCCGGTTTGAAACAAGTGTGAATAACTGTCGCAGACATTGGCAGCTGTTGTGAAGAATCCTAGCCCGCAAGCCAGGATCGCACTAGGGGGAAGTACTAAAAAGATGCTGGAGACGGGCGTATAGGCCCGCTGGATTCAGCCTTGGAGGGGTGGCATGACTAAGCCCTCGCCATCCAACAGGTGCGTGGAGCGAGGGCCTAGCTTAAGAACTTACGTCATCAGTTAGGTCCAAGGACCCGGGGAGAAATTAGTTCTTGGTGATATCGGTGAAGATTGGAACGGAGTCCCAGCCGAAGACCACGTTGTCAACGTTCTCAGAGTAGCCAGCGGTCACGTTGGAGTACCACAGTGGGATAGCTGGAAGGTCTTCGAACAGGATGGTCTGAGCTTCCTTGAAGCGCTCTGCTGCTTCCTCAGGGGAGTCAGCTGCGTCAGCCTCGCGGATCTTCGCGTCGAAGTCTGGGTTGGAGTAGTCACCATCGTTGGAACCAGCGCCGGTGCCGTACAGTGCGGCCAGGAAGTTACCCATACCTGGGTAGTCAGCCTGCCAGCCGGTACGGAATGCGGTCTCGATGGTGCGGTTGGTGACCTCATCACGCAGGGACTTGAAGTCTGGGTAAGGAGCGCCGATTGCTTCGATTTCCAGGGTGTTCTTGATGGAGTTTGCAGCTGCATCAACCCATGCCTGGTGGCCGCCGTCAGAGTTGTACGCAATTGCGAACTCTGGAGAGGACCACTCGTTCATTTCATCAGCCTGTGCCCAGAGTTCCTTAGCCTTTTCTGGGTCGTATTCAAGAACCTCGTTGCCTGGTACGTCCTCAGAGAAGCCAGCTACAACTGGAGAGGTGAAGTCAGAAGCAGGGGTGCGGGTGTTCTGGAAGATGGTCTCAGTGATCTCTTCACGGTTGATGGCGTGGGACAGTGCCTGGCGGCGCAGAACGCCTTCCTCGCCACCGAAGTGCTCTAGGTTCTCACCAATGGTGAAGGATTGGAAGACAGCGGAAGGCTGGTTGACTGCACGGTCGCCCAGGTCAGACTCGTAGACAGAGAACGCGGAGTCTGGAATCTGGTCCAGAACGTCCAGGTTGCCGGAAAGCAGGTCAGCATAAGCTGCATCCTGGGATGGGTAGAAGATGATGTCTAGGCCATCGTTTTGTGCAGCGTTGTCGCCAGCATAGTCAGGGTTTGGTACCAGCAATGCGTTGGAATTGTGGTTCCACTCTTCGAGCATGTATGGGCCGTTGCCCACTGGGTTCTCGCCGAAGGCATCCATGTCTTCGAAAGCAACCTCTGGAAGTGGGGAGAACGCGGAGTAGCCCAAGCGCTGAGGGAAGTCAGCGGTTGGGTTGTTCATGGTTACCTTGAAGGTCTTGTCATCAATAACCTCAAGACCCTCAAGCTCTTCCACGCCTTCTTCTGCATAGCCCTTGATTGGCTCGAAGAAGTAAGCACCGAGCTGTGCGTTAGCAACAGCGTAGTTCCATGCATCAACGAAGGAGTTCGCGGTGACGTCAGTGCCGTCGGTGAACTTCCAGTCCTTCAGGGTGATGGTGAATTCGGTGTTATCGTCGTTTGGTTCGATGGACTCTGCAACTTCGTTGTAGGTCTCACCCTCAGCGTCGTAGCCAACTAGGCCGGAGAAGATCGAGTCAACGATCTTGCCGCCGCCAGTTTCGTTGGTGTTGGCAGGAACCAGCGGGTTCTGGGGCTCGGTGCCGTTAGTCAGGATGTAGTTGTCACCGCCGGACGATGCACCGCCGTCGGATGCAGCGGAATCATCGGAAGATGAGGAGTCGGAGCAGGCCACGAGGGCGAGCGAGGTTGAGGCTGCAGCAAGCAGCGCGATCGTCTTCTTGATCGTCATGAGGGTGGACCTCCACGTTGAGATGAAAAAACCTATAGCCGAACCTGTGATTGGGCTTGGAGTAAATCTACCTTGCGAAAGACGGCACAGACAAGATTAATTAATCTGCACTGGTTAAGGCGGTTGAGTCCCACTCAGTGAAACTTGGAGCTACCTGCAAAGACTGCGAATTGTTTTGCTAAGAATGTATTTTATCTCACCCCAGTTAAGGGGTGAGACGTATCCAACTAGAAATGGCCTCAATGAACCCAGAAGAGTTCTCAATGTGGGGCATGTTCTTGGCTTTTTCTATTGTCTGCTCGGTAAATGCAGAGGCTACCCGTGCCTTTGCCCGGCGAATAACGGGCAACCACAGACGCTGTCCTGAGTACAAAAACAGCACCGGTGATTCGACCCGTCTCTCCATCCAGCGAAGAGGAACGCTTGAAGTTAGAAGCCGGTGGTTGTGGATAGTTCCGCGTTGAACGTTGCCAATCTGCGCCGCGGATTGACGCAGACGGAGATTCTCTTCAAAGCGCAGCACGTCGTTTTTCCGGAACTTTGATGAGGTGTTGTTGCTTAGCTCGGCTTTGTAGAATCGCTGCGGAACTTTACGCACAGGCAGGCGGCACCAAATGGAGCTGATCAACAAATACAGGAAATCCCAGGGGCGGGCGGCCATGCTGCGGCGGAAATCAACGGGGTAGGCCCCGGAAATACTCACGACTCCGGCAACGCGCTCCGGTTTATCAATAGCCACTGACCAGGCCAGCGAAGCGCCGGTGTCATTGCCCACCACAATGGCTTTGTCATAGCCGAGCGCCTGGATGACGCCGGAGATATCCCCGGTGAGAGTGCGGATGTCTTGCCCTAGTCCTGCTGGTGGTTTATCCGACATGCCAAATCCACGCAGGTCTACAGCGGCCACTCGAAAGCCCTTCTGAGCAAGTGGTGCAATGACATCGCGGTATTCGAACCAGCCACCAAAAGTGCCGTGAATAAGAACAATCAGTGGATTACCATTTTCGCCCGCGGTCACCACGTGCAGGCGAATGCCGTGGGTATGGACAAACTCATGTTCAAAATCGCCTTTGAGTTCAACCACGGACGGGGAGAGGGGCTTAGACGGCAAGTTAAGTCCTTAAATGTTTAATGCTGCTGGGGTTACGTTGATTCTTCAATGCTGACGCTAGCTAAATGGTGGTGTTAGTGGGAATGCGTGGGCAAAAGAATCCGGCATCGGTGGTTCATACAAAAATCCGCCCGCGGCAGGAAGTCGTGCAACGGGCGGATAGGTGAAGGTGGGGAGGAAAGGAAAAGGAAACCTTTAGGTGTAAAGACCCTTGTTGCGCTTTTCCACAGCATTGGTTGCCTTACCTGGAACCAAGTGCTTGAGCTCACCGACAGATTCAATCGTCTTCTCGGGTTTCTTAACCTTCTTGACTTGGCTAAAGCCGATTGCTGCCAAGACGCCGGCGATGACGATCATGAGAAGGAAGACAATCAGGTAAGCAGCCCAGCGGTCGAACCACAGGTGGGTGAGTAGCTCCGCGAGGAAGAAGAAAAAGAAGAAAGAGCTGTACAGCGCGATAACACCGGCAACGCCGAACAGGCCGGCACCAATGCCGCCCTTCTTGGCGGATGCAGCTAGCTCAGTCTTTGCCAGCTCAATCTCGGAGCGAACCAAGGTGGAAATCTGCTCGGTTGCGTTAGAAACTAGCGTTCCGATAGAAGTCTCACCCGGCTTGCTGGTGTCAACATCCGATAGCGGAATGGAGTTGACCTTTGGGCCGAAGCTCTCGGCACCATCGGTGTAGAGTCCGTCTTTGCTCACGGTAGAATACCTTCCTCAAAAGGGTGCGCAGTGTCGTTTCATTAATCTTTAATAACCACAGTAGATCAAAAACCTCCCTGTGACATACGTGCCCATCCTAATAGATTTAGATGTAGATGATCCGTTTGGCGTAGCGATTGCCTAAAACAGTGCTCATGAATACCCCTAAATAGCGGCCGAACACGTGCCAGCTACCTGGCAATTAGCCAATTTTGGCTAGGTGAAGCCCGCCTATTATCGTCCGGGAATTACTATCCGGCTAGCGGCGTGTGAGCCCAGGACAAGAAGTCTGGGGTCTTATGGGCTTTGCGTGGCTCCAGCGGTGGACGCTGAAACAACCAGATGCCGGCTACCACCAAAGCCGCAACGCCAGCTACAACGGAAGCGCCAATGCCTACTTCCTTCGCACCAGGCATAGTAAATAGAGGAACAGGATCGCGGAATGTGCGGATATCCCAACCGTTTTCCAGCGCGGCCTTCTTCATGGCGCGGTCAGGATTCACGGCAACAGGGTTGCCCACCAATTCCAACATTGGAATATCGGTAGCAGAATCCGAGTAGGCAAAGCTTTCAGCCAAGTTAATGTTCTCAGTCTGTCCAATCTTCGCCACGGCATCAGCTTTGGCATGGCCTTTGAGGTAGTGGACAATACCGCCGGTAAAGCGGCCATCCACGGTTTCAAGTTCAGTAGCCACAACGTGCTCCACGCCGAGTTCTTCAGCGATAAGACGAACGAGTGTTGCTTCAGAAGCGGAGATAATCACAACTTCATGGCCAGCGGCCTGGTGGAACTTAATGAGCTCACGGGCCTCATGGTAAATCGCCGGAGTAACCACGGTATGCATGGTTTCACGCGCGATGTTTTCTACTTCTTCCACAGACCAGCCAGTAACCATCGCCGCCAATTGGTCGCGCGTGGCATCCATCTGTTCCGAAGTCTGGCCCGCCATCATGTAGCTGGCCTTAGCCAAAGTCATCTGCAATGCATCGGCAGGAGTAATAAGCCCGTTGTTCATGAATTCTTTGCCAAATGCAAAGGCAGATGAGGTGGCAATGATCGTCTTGTCCAGATCGAAGAATGCCGCGATACGGCCGTTCTTCGCTGGTAGATGATCATGTGTGCTCATATGCTGCTTCCGTAAATCCATGTCAATCGCTCACTCCAGGATATCGCCTTAATGAAAGTGACGGAGTGTAACGATTGGGTAAATTGTTAACTTCTGTGACTATTGTGGCACTGCTGTGGCTCAATGTCTATAGGGAGAATCGTAGAGTTTCCTTCCTGTGTTACTGACTTATCCACAGATTTTTAATGACACGTCAACGTTCGGGGTGAAAATCGGGTAGTTATCCACAGGCAACTCAATTGGCACTAGTGCGGGCTTGTGCCCAACGGTCATAGTTGAGCCATGACGCACCACACCGATTTTATCCTCATAGCCTGCACAGACCCAGTAGTCTCCCCAGAGGCAGCGCACGCCGCGGCCGCTACCCGGCGCGAAGTCATCCACGCAACCGATCCGCGCGATTTGAGCCGCTACGCACCAGACGCATCGGCAGTGATTGTGGACTCTTCTACCGCCGCGCATGTAGCTGCCACAGGTCGAAGATCACGTATTTACTATGTGGCGCCGGAACCCGGGCCGATTGATTATGAGGCCGCGCTTCGATCCCGCGCCGAGCAGGCTTTCATTTTGCCAGCAGAATCCACGCAGTTGCTACAAGCTTTGGCGGCAGATTCCACCCAGCAGACCAGCAATGCAGCACTTCGCATCACGGTGGTTGGGGCCAGCGGGGGAGTTGGGGCATCAACACTTGCCGCAGCAATAGCCCGAACGGTGTGTACGGAGCAAGCTTCCGCTTTGCTTGTCGATGCCATCCCGATCTCCGGCGGCCTTGACCTTCTCATGGGACTGGAGTCAGCACCTGGTGCACGCTGGCCGGATGTCTCTTTAGGAACAGGCGCTATTGATGCCGTGGACTTGGCAGGTGCGTTGCCCAGTACCCAGGATGGCGTCACCGTGTTGTCATCGGCGCGGACCAGAGTGGATACGCCGTTTCGGTTAGAAAACGAAGCGGTAGAGCGCATGATTGCAGCAGCTGCCGGGGGCTTCGATGTTCTAGTTGTTGATGCCCCTCCCGCCGCTATCCCACACGCATCCGATCTAGTGGTCGTGGTGTGCGCTGCGGAAGTACGGTCTTCCGCGGCAACCACAGAGATTTGTGCAGAACTTAAAGCACGTGGCACCAAATTTGTTGTCGCACTGCGGCACCGCGGATGGTCCGGACTGAGCTCACGCGAAATTGAACGCATAACGCACGGCGAGGTTGCAGTAGAGATTCCACACTTGAAGAATCTCACCAAAGCCACAGAAGTGGCAGGGATGCCTGCGTCATTACCGAAGAAACTCGCGGCGATAGCGTCTGAGCTTCTGTATGCGGCGGGGTGGTGAATGACATGGAAAACACCCAAGCATTCGTCTCTTCTTTGCAGGCAGCGCTGGCCGAAGAGCCAACCTTGGCGCACAATCCTGCGGCGCTAGCACGGCGAATTCGGGAAGAAGCCGGTGTCATCAGTGATGTTGAGGTGCTAGAAATCTTGCGACAGCTCCGCAATGACACCTCTGGCCTGGGCCTGCTGGAACAAGTCCTGGCGCGCCCCGGTATTACAGACGTGGTGGTCAACGGTCCGAACGATGTCTTTGTGGACCAGGGCAACGGGTTGCAGCGCGTAGCTATCTCATTTAAATCCGACGCGGAGGTGCGCAGACTAGCCACCAGGTTGGCCATTAGCTGTGGTCAGCGCTTAGATGATGCCCAGCCTTTCGCAGATGGCCGCATTAATCGTGATGACGGAACAAGCCTGCGCATCCATGCTTTGCTCGCTCCGCCCAGTGAATCCGGAACCTGTTTGAGCATTCGTGTGCTGCGCCAATCCAACACCACGCTCAATGATCTGGTGGATAACCAGACAGTTACCAGTGAAAGTGCGGAGCTTCTGCACGGGATGATTGCCGCCCGTACGTCATTTCTTGTGATTGGAGGTACGGGCTCGGGTAAGACCACACTGCTGTCGGCGTTGCTATCGGAAGTTCCTGATTCTGAACGTCTCGTTGTTATTGAGGACACCGCGGAGCTGCGTCCGAATCATCCACATTCAGTCACATTGGTCTCGCGCCGGGCGAATGCTGAGGGTACCGGGGAGATCACCATGGCGCAGCTGCTGCGTCAGTCACTGCGTATGCGCCCCGACCGAATCGTGGTGGGTGAGATTCGAGGCGCCGAAGTCGTGGACCTGCTAGCCGCTTTAAACACTGGTCACGATGGCGGCGCCGGAACCCTGCACGCCAATTCGCTAAATGAAGTTCCCGCTCGCATGGAAGCTCTTGCCGCGTTGGGCGGGCTTGACCGGACTGGCCTGCATTCACAGCTCGCCGCCGCCGTTGATGTTGTACTCACCATGTCACGTGAGCCAGAAGGTCGACGGCTTCGTGAAATCGGCATTCTCACTGGCAACCCCGTCACCACTGAAGTTATCTGGTCTGCCGAATCGGGCGAACATCCCGGCTACCAGGAATTCACCAAACGCATCATGCCACGAACTGAAGTTGCAGGAGCTTCTGAATCTTCAGAACCTTCAGAACCTTCAGAAGCTCCCGCTTCGAGGACTTCGGATATTGAGGGGCTGCATATCCCGGCTGGCTTCGAAGGCTCCTTCAATAACTTTCCACTCGGGGAGGACTCATGAACCCAGCATCCTATGCACTGATTTTGCTTGCTCTGAGCACGCTGTTGCCAGAGGCAAAGAATTCCGGGCGGGTAGAAAATGACAAGAAATCTGCCAAAGGCATGCCTGCCTGGATGATTCTGGCGGCGGTATTTCTTGCAGTATTTCTTTTCATGGTCATCGGCCAGTTGACGGTGATTCTGACCGCCGTCATCGTTGCCGGCACCGTCGCGCACAGCCTGACGCAAGCGCACAAGAAGAAAGCCAGCTTGCATGCTGAAGATTCCATTGCCCGTTTACTCGGAAGCATGACGGCTGACTTGCGCGCCGGGTCATCGTTCCCGGCGGCGTTGAAACGTGGTGCGGATGATTTATCCACCAGTTTAACTGCATCGATCGAGCTTAAAGCGGCTATTGCCACCGCGGCTGTCATTGCACATCGCGGCGGCAGCGTATCCACTGTGCTTTCCGCCTCCCATCCGCAGCTCAAGACACTGGGATCCCTGTGCACGCTGAGCGAAAAGCACGGAATCCCATTGTCTGATGTCTTCGAGCAAGCCCACAACCAGATTGAAGCTAGAAAACGCCACCGTGCTGCCACCAAAGCAAGCCTTCAAGGACCGCAGGCAACCGCCATTGTCCTCACGCTCTTGCCACTGGCAGGAATTTTGATGGGAACCATCATGGGCGCCAAGCCCGCCGGGTTCCTACTCGGTGGCGGACTTGGGGGACTGCTCCTCGTTATCGGTGTCGCCCTGGCATGTGCCGGATTTAGCTGGTCACGCATTCTCATCGCCAACGCCGCTAGCTAAGAAAACTAAGAGAAAAGAAAAGTAAAAGGAAACGACATGAATTACAGCATCATTGCACTCATCCTCATCGCAGCAACCTGCTGGATGCCCAGCGCTACAAGTAATACGGCATCACGTGTGGACCGAATACTAAGCCCCAAGACCCCGCGCGCCGGGCCAGAGGAAACACCTGCGAAGCAAGGCAAACTGCAACTGCTGCTCAGCAAGGTCTCGCCACAGAATTCACCTTCTGTGGATCCTTTGGTCATCGCCGACGACATTGAGCTCTTCGTCGCTTGCGTGCGCGCCGGGTTATCGGTTCAACAAGCCACCAGTGCAGTGTCCATCGTGGCCGACGAACCTACTGCAACCTACTGGAAGCAGGTGAACTCATTGCTCGCGCTCGGCGTCGAACCCGAAAGAGCGTGGGTGCACATGCGGCAGCTTCCCGGATTACAAGAACTGGCACGGCTCGTAACCATGTCTGAGCATTCTGGTGCAGCCATTGCTTCTGGTTGTCAACGGCTGGTGGAAACCCTGCGGTCGGACGCCACCAGCAATGCCATTGCGAAAGCAGAGCGAGCAGGAGTGTTTATCTCCCTGCCACTTGCAATGTGCTTTTTACCCGCATTCATCGTGCTCGGCTTGGTGCCCGTGGTCATCAGTCTTGGCGCACAACTTCTCTAACCACATCGAAACAAACACCGAAACACACACCGAAAAGGAAAATCATGAACTCTTACAACAACCCAGCAACCAAAGCCCTCGCAATCATGACCAAGAAAGCGGCATCACTCAACAATGATTCAGGTATGTCGACAGTTGAATACGCGATGGGATCTTTAGCTGCCGCAGCCCTAGCCGCTGTCCTTTACATGGTCATCAATGGTGGCGCCGTGGTTGATGCCATTGAGGGAATCATTACTGACGCACTGTCTAATACACCAGGCTAAAGCCCTTTTAGAAACCCACTAAGAAAGGAGATTGAATCGTGAAGAAGCTGGTATTTAATGACCGGGGCTCGGTCACCATTGAAGCGGCGCTGTCTTTGTCGGTGCTCATCATTGTGGCTGCGGCAATCGTGGGAGCGATGGCGACCATGGCGGCATATATCTCAGCCGTTGATATTGCCGGGGCGGCGGCGCGGGCTCACGCCATCGGCGTTGAATACCAGCCTCCTCGCTCGGATATATCCGTCAGCGTCGGCGAATCAGCAGGACTGGTTACAGTAACCGCGAGTGTTCCAGGAGTTATCGGCACCATGAGCGCTGATGCCGCATTCCCGGCGGAAGTTGGTGGGCAGTAATGCGCAGAAAGATTCTCGATGATTCCGGATATGCCACCATCGCCTCATCCGGCATTGTGATTGCCGTCGTGGTGTTGCTTGCAGCAGTCGCCATATTTATTACACGCGTGATTGCCTTTCACGAAGCCCAAGTAGCTGCCGACATGGCTGCTATCTCCGGTGCTTATGTATTAGTTAGTGGCGAAGACGGGTGCGCTGAAGCAGGGCGGATTGCGCTAGCCAACGGCGGAAGTCTTGACCAGTGCAGTATTAGCGGAAGCGACATTCAAGTCGCCATCACCGTGCGGAATCAAACCGCACACGCGAAAGCGGGACCCATCTAGCCAGATGTAAGAGAAACCAGCGCGCCGAGAAGCTTCAGCGCACCTGCCTTGTCCAGTGGCTGGTTGCCGTTGCCGCACTTAGGCGATTGCACGCAGGAGGGGCAGCCGGATTCACAAGGGCAGGAGCGCACGGCTTCGAAGGTGGCTTCAATCCACTCGGGGAAACGCTTGAAACCTTCCTCGGCGAAACCGGCACCGCCTGAGTGACCGTCGTAGACAAAGACGGTCGGCATCTGTGTGTCCTGGTGCAAAGCGGTGGACACACCGCCGATATCCCAGCGGTCACACGTTGCAATCAACGGCAACAAACCAATGGCGGCATGCTCAGCAGCATGCAGCGCGCCGGGAATATCGGCAGCACGAATACCCATGGCTTCTAATGCCAGCGGATCAACCGTGTATGCCACCGCGCGGGTGCGCAGGCGCTGCTCCGGGAGGTCAAGGGGGAAGAGGTCGGAGGTGGTGCCATCGGCAAGCTTGCGGAAATATCCCACAACCTGGTCGGTTACCTCAACATCAACCAATGCGGCCCACACGCCACCGCCGTAATCAACCAGCTCATCCTCATTCGCGGCACTCATAATCGCAATATCCGTGGTGGCATTGGGTTGCGTTGAATACTCCGGCTCACCCGGGGTGGCAAAGGCAATGCCTTCCTCTATATCTAGATCATCAATGACAAAACTCTCGCCCTGATGCAGATACACCGCGCCCGGATGAACCTGGGACGAGGCGCGGGCACCATCAACCGTGCCCAGCAAGCGCCCATCGCTGGTGTCCATGATGAGAACGTCATTGCCCGCACCGCCGCGCAGGCTCACCTGCGAGTGCGCGGTCTCCGGACGAAGCTCGCCGTCGAGCTGCGGAACGGCAAACCAGCCTTGTGGGCGGCGGCGAATCAATCCTTCTTGCGCGAGCGCCTGAATGACCTGCTCAGCGTGGTAAAAGCGCACCTCATCATCCGTGAGGGGCTGCTCGATGCACGCGCAATACATGTGTCCGTAAAGAATATAAGGATTCTCCGGATTGAATACGCTCGCCTCAACTGGACGTCCCAGCAGCGCATCGGGGTTATGAACCAGGTAGGTATCCATCGGCTCATCGCGCGCGACCAACACCACCAGGGAGCCTTGACCACGGCGGCCGGCACGCCCGGCCTGCTGCCAAAAGCTGGCCACAGTACCTGGGAAACCAGCGGTGACTACGGCGTCGAGCCCACCAACATCAATGCCCAGTTCCAGCGCGGATGTGGTGGCAACGCCGAGCAGCTCACCGTTATCCAGCGCTTTTTCCAGCTTGCGGCGGTCCTCAGCGAGGTATCCCGCACGGTAGGACGCAATGCGTTGCGCGAAATCGGGGCGAGCCAGGCCACCGGAAAGCTCGGCCTGGCAGCGCAAAGCCACCTGCTCCGCCGAGCGGCGTGAGCGCACAAAGGTCATCGTTCGTGCGCCCTCGGCAACAATCGCCGCCATCATCTCTGCAGCTTCTGTGGTTGCTGCACGCCGAACCGGCGCGCCATTATCGCCTTCAGCGCCCTCAATAAACCCCGGTTCCCACAGCGCAATGGTGCGCTCACCCGTGGGGGCGCCGTCTTCGGTGACTTCCTTGATGCCAACGCGGCTGGTCAGGCGTTTCATATGGTCGGCCGGATCATTCATGGTCGCCGATGCCCCGATGATGGTGGGGTGCGCACCATAACGTGCGCACAGCCGCAACAGTCGCCGCAGCACCAGCGCGACGTGTGCGCCGAAAACCCCGCGGTAGGAGTGGCATTCATCAATCACAATGAACTGCAGCTGCCGCAGGAACCTTGTCCACCGCTCATGCGCGGCAAGGATGGACATGTGCACCATGTCCGGGTTGGAAAACACAAAACGCGCATGGTCACGAATCCCGGCACGAGCCTCCGACGGGGTATCGCCGTCATACGGGGAGGGGATAATAGAGCTTAGCTTGTCGATGCCTTTGGTCAACTCCATAATCGCTAACAGCTGGTCTGACCCCAAAGCCTTGGTCGGGGTTAAATACAGTGCGCATGCCGTGTCATCTTCGGCCAGGCGGGTAAGGATGGGCAGTTGGTAGCCCAAGGACTTGCCTGATGAAGTGCCAGTGGCAACCACCACGTCAATGCCGGCGAAGGCTGCGTCCGCGACCTCGCGCTGATGAGAATAGAGCTGTGTGATCTCGCGCTGTTGAAACTTCTCCACCAATTCCGGCAGCGCCCACTGCGGCCAATCGGCATAGCGGGCTTCCTTCGCCGGTTGGGTGACGGAATGAGTCAAAGAGGAGGTAGAAAACCGTGGGGAAAGAGAAGAAAGTAGTTCTTCGCCGAAATACAAAATCTACCCCCTTAATAGGTGGATTATAAAAAGAAATCCTTTAAAGACTACCGCCATAAGGAGCAAACGTGTCACACTGACTGTGGTCGCAGTTTCTTGGCGCAAGATTTAACACCACTTTGGTGCTCGCAAAAAGAGTTATGGCAAGATTTTATCGCGTGCACCCGGGGGACCGGGAGTTCGAAAAAGTTTGTTTGACCCGGCGTTGATAATTCTTCAACGACGACTCCCCCTATTTTTAAGGAAAAATATCATGGCACAGGGAACCGTAAAATGGTTTAACGCTGAAAAGGGCTTCGGCTTCATCGCTCCAGAGGATGGCTCCGCAGACGTTTTCGTTCACTACTCCGAGATCCAGGGCAACGGCTTCCGTACCCTCGAGGAGAACCAGCAGGTCGAGTTCGAGATCGGCGAGGGCGCCAAGGGCCCCCAGGCTCAGCAGGTCACCGCTCTCTAAGTCCCCCGGGACTGTTCCGCGGTTCGCCGCAGGACACTGAGACGCGGTCCTGTCTCTCGACAGAACCACTCAGGGCACCGCCCCCACCGGATCACTCCGGTAGGGGCGGTGTTCTGTATGCGTGGGTGTATCGCTGGCATCGCCTGCCGACCCGGCCTTTCTGCCCCGGCCTTTCTACCCCAGCGGCAGCGGTACGTGCACAGCGGCAGCTCTCCATGTCGCTTCAGACGGCTCAGGCGGCATGAAGAGATACCGCGCTGCAGGATGGGATGCCAGAGTGCGGCATCGCGGGTCAGGCGCTGGCCGCGGACCCCGACTGTGAGGCGACGACGTCGCTCATGTGCCCCACGGTCCAGTCGAACAGGCCGTGCACCGGCGGCAGGGCGGAGTGGCCCAGTGGGGTGAGCCGGTAGACCACGCGCGGCGGGATTTCGGCGTAGGCGGTGCGCTCGACCAGCCCGTCGGCGGTGAGGACGCCGAGCCGCTGGGTGAGGACCTTGTCCGAGATGCCGTCGACGTGCGTCTTCAGCTCGCCGAAGCGCTGTTCCCCGTCTTCGAGTGCGAGCAGGATGAGCATGTTCCACCGGTCGCCGACGGTGGCGAAGAGGGTGCGGCTGGGGCAGTCGCGGGCGGCAGGATTCCATGCGGTCATGAACGGGACCTTACACCTGAAGTGCACAGGAGACGAATTTCGGTAAGTCACTTTACATTGGTAAGTGACCCGCGTATGGTCGGTTCCAGAACGACAGAGGCGCCGGGAACACCCACGCGCCTCACTCAGAACCTCACCCAGAACCACACCCTCGGAGGTACACACCATGAGCACCATCACCGTCTACGGATCCACCGGCATGGTCGGTTCGGCCATCACCGCAGAGGCAGCGTCCCGCGGATTCGCCGTCACCGGCGTCACCCGGAAGAGTCCGGCGGTCGTCAAGGACGCCGTCGAGGGTGTCACCTACGTCACCGGCGAGATCTCGGACACCGCGGACGTCGTTGCCAAGCAGCTCCGTGCAGCCGATCATCGACGCCCACGCCGCCCTGATCCCGGCCCTGGCCGAGGCGAACGTCACCGCCCGTATCTTCATCATCGGCGGTGCCGGTGCCACCGAGACCCCCGACGGTACCCAGCTCAAGGACACCCCGGACTTCCCGGCCGCCTACAAGGCCGAGGCCGACAGCTTCGCCGAGATCCTCGACCTCTGGCGCGCCGCCCCGGAGGGTCTCGACTGGACCATGCTCGCCCCTGCCCCCGAGATCGCCCCGGGTGAGGCGTCCGCGTCCTACAACCTCTG
>OMJG01000424.1_pt1 | contig 32047 bp, 29 predicted proteins | sample 1646431 | NCBI WGS metagenome assembly OMJG01 (sample SAMN03771674, study PRJEB25209) | food metagenome | isolation source: Cotija cheese | place: Mexico:Jalisco,Michoacan | collected 2011-12-12
ATCCGGCAGCTTAGGCGAGATCCCGGAGATCACCTTCCCGGAGACTCCTGCACCCAAGGGCCTGCACATCAAGGTTCTGGAGAAGGGAACCGGCCCAACTGTCACCGCGGGCCGCGAGCTTCAGGCCAACTATCACGGCATGATCTGGGGCGGGGACGTTTTCGATTCCTCGTTCCAGCGCGGCGAACCCGCCACCTTCCCCATCGGAGTGGGCGCAGTTATCGCCGGATGGGATCAGGGCATCCCTGGCAAGAACGTGGGTTCGCGCCTTCTCATTTCCATCCCGCCGGAGAAGGGATACGGTCCTGCCGGCCAGCCTGCCGCGGGTATCGGTGGCACTGACACGCTCGTGTTCGTGGTGGATTTGGTAGGGGTGCGGTAGGCCGTCGTCGTCCCAAAAAACCACACAAAAATGCCGGGGACAAGCCCCGGCATTTTCTTTTACTTAACCACTACCTATCGGAAGCCAAGATCATCGCGATGCGAAGGATCTCCACGTAAATCCACAGGATAGTCATGACAATCCCGAAGGCGCATGTCCACGCGAACTCGCGCGGGGCACCCTTCTGGACGGCTAGCTTAACCGTCTCGAGATCGCCAATCAGCATGTAACCGGCGATCGCGATGATGACGAGGCCAAGGACGATTCCGAGTGCGCCGCCTCGCATACCAAAGCCGTCTAGAACACCCGTCCAAACGAGGATCAGGTTCATGACACCGAAGATGATGTAAGAAATCAGCACCACGGAGACGATGCGGCGGCCCTTGGGGGTTGTGCGTACTGTACCGCTCACGTGCAGGAATACGGACACTCCCACAACAATCACGGTGCCGAGCACAGCCTGAAGGCCAATGCCCGGGTAGAACGTATCAACGGCGCCCGTTAGCGCACCGAGAGCGATGCCCTCGAGGAGGGAATAACCGATGGCAAGCCAAGGCTTAACCATCTTCTGGAATGCCGCGACCATGCCAACCACGAAAGCCGCGAGCGACGTTCCGATGGCGAGCATGAGGATGTTGTTCGAACCGATCGTGGGAGTGAACCCCATCGTGACGGCACCGGACACAACGGCAACGGCAAGAAGAATGAGCGTCTTAACCATGGCATCGTCGTACGTCATGGCACCCGGACGTGCCTGCTGATCAGCGAAGGCACCTGCGTACTGGGCCTGAGGATTGTACTGGTCGTACTGTGTTTGACCGTACTGGTTCTGTGTGTACTGGCCTTGATTCGGAGTGGCGTAGTACGTGTTTGGTGTTGTCGCTTGCCCTTGGAAGTAAGGGTTGCGATTCATAACCGGATTGTTGCTCAATGGTCCTCCTTAAGCGGATGAGCATTCATGAGCACTGCAGAGCAATGACCACGTCCATACTAATAGATAGGACTTAAGTAATGCAGCCCCAGCTCCGCGCGTAGCGCAAAAAGACACCATTTTGAGACAGGACTTTCAGGGATCGTTCAGGGTTATACCCGATATTGGACGGCAGTTTATGCCTGTAAGGTTCCATGTAGTGTTAGGTTCCTCAGCGAAGCCCCTTGAAAGGATCCGCGTGATTACCGTTGAAAACCTTGTGAAGCGTTACAGCCACACAACGGCTGTAAACAACCTGAGCTTCTCGCTTGCGCCCGGGAAAGTCACGGGCTTTCTTGGCCCAAAGGGCCCTATGGCTCCGGAAAATCCACCACGATGCGGTGCATCGTTGGGCTGGATCGGCCCACTTCCGGACGTTGCACGATCGGCGGCGTGGAGTACGGTCAGCTCAAATCCCCTCTCACTTCGGTCGGGGCGCTGCTGGACGGCAAGGCGTTCCATCCAAAGCGGACGGCACGCCAACAGCTCCGGGTAGTGGCACGAACACACGGGATCCCCAATAAGCGGGTGGACGATGTTCTTGAACTGACGGGCATCAGCCAGGTGGCGGATAAGAGGCTCAAGGGTTTTTCCTTGGGAATGGGGCAGCGCCTCGGTATCGCTACCGCGCTGCTCGGGGATCCCGAGGTTCTGCTCTTCGACGAACCCGTGAACGGTCTTGATCCCGATGGCGTTCGGTGGGTGCGCGACCTCATGCGGAACCTTGCAGCCCAAGGCCGCACAGTTCTAGTTTCATCACACCTCATGAGTGAGATGGCCGTAACGGCCGATGATCTCGTGGTAATCGGGCGCGGGTCGCTTATTGCCTCCGGCCCGATCAAGAATTTCACGGAATCCGAGGCTCACACGGTGGTTCACGTGGCTGGCCCCGATATTGAGGCCATGGCTCGAGTGCTCGGGGAAGCCGGGTTCTCTGGGATGCGGCGCGATCCCAGTCCCGATTACCCGTATGGCGTGCTGGACATGCAAGGCGCCGACCGCTCTAAGATCGGTCATGCGCTCCACGAAGCCCACCTCGAAATCCACGAGCTGTCCGATACCCACTCCTCTCTGGAGGACGTATTCATGGAGCTCACACAATCCTCCGTGGAATACGGGATCGGAGCGCCCACGCCGGGACTGGGTTGGAACAATCAAGGAGGTTCCCGATGAACTCCCGAAACATTGTGCTCGAGCCGCGCCTTTACCACGCATCGTTCCTCAACTCTTTTCTCTCCGAGATCCGCAAGATCGCCTATCTGCGATCCTTCTGGATCCAGACGGCCGTGCTGGTGGTGCTCTATAGCGCGATAATGTTCGCTATCGGGGTGTCCCAGAAGGAGTATGGCGGTGGCTCGATGCTGGACGCTCAGGTTGTCACAACCGGCGTCACCTTCCTCGTTATCTTCTCCTTCGCGCTGGGCGCCTCGGCGGTGACCAACGAATACTCCTCCAACACGATGCGAACCACCGCGCTAGCAGATCCTTCGCGGCTGCGCTCCTACTCCGCCAAGCACCTAGCAGTGTTTGTCATGGTGGGAGTGGTCAATCTTGTTCTGACTCTCCTTGCCGCTCTGGTGTACGGAATTTCGGCAGGTGGATCGTGGGATCTTGGGAACGGTAACTTCCGGGCGCTTGCCGTCTTCTGGGTGATACTCACAACCGCAGCGACGATGGCCACCTCGATCGGTTACATTCTCCGGTCCACCGCCGGCACCATCACGCTAGCCATGGCGCTCGTGTACGTGTCCAATGCCGTTGCCCTCGTCAACATCGATTGGATCCGCGACACCCTCTACCACTACCTACCACTTCAAATAATTCAGGACGCCACCGCCACCGAACTTGGCTCCAGCCTCATGGGTGAGGGTCTTTCGTGGACTACCGCCACCATCGCGTGGCTCTGCTACGCACTGGTTTTCTGGGTCCTCGGATTGGTGCGTTACCAGCGTTCGGACATTTAGGGATTTTAGGACGACGACGGCCTGTGCCCGCAGGATACCTTTTGGCCCTGCGGGCACAGGCGAAGCGAGCTGTAGCTTACGAGTAGAGCTCGGTATCTACGCCGAAGGCATCGACAACGCGCTGAGACTCCGAGAGGTGGAGCCCCTCGCCGGCCTGATCCGCTGGTAGGCCTGCCGCACTGGTCGCACCAATCAACAAACGGTTCCGGAACTCATACATGGCACCGGTTTCCACGTATTCAACCTTGTCAACTGCTGCTAGTGGCGATGCATCTGAGCGCACCATGATGCCATGCTTTGACCATAGGACAATCACATGGTCCCGTAGTCCTTCAACGTTGGCGTTGCCAAGTTCTTCCCCTCCAGGGATCATGAAGTCCAAAACCTTGACTCCATCTGGTACCTGCACAATCGTCTCAGGCTCCCACCGGAAGATTGCACGATTGAAATCAACCTGGTTCCTGATGGCAGGAATGTGTGACAGGCTCACGAGGTAGGGCGGCTGCGCGTGGATCACAGCCTGAAAGTCTTTGCCGCTATTGACCGCTTGATCCTCATGGACACCCAAGTGACTGTTGAACTCGGAGGTAGGCCGGGCGAACTGCTTGTCAGGCGAGGTCCTCCAAACGGCCCGTGTGCCACCCTCCTTCACCTGAATAACCGAAACATTGGCGCGGGGATCCTCGCGAACTTCGCAACCGACTGCCGGATCCGGTGACGAAGAAGGTCCAGCCTACAAGTCCTGGTACTGAAACTGGTAGATCAATTTCGGACGTTTCCGGGAAAAAGTCCTCCAAATCATGCGGAGTCTGGCGGATCGACACCGAAATATTGCCAGCACCCGCCTCACACGCTCCCATGTGGTCTAAACGCTCGCCTGCACGGCCCATCGAGTCTAAAATATCTGCCGCTGTTGTTGGATGTTGCATAATACGTCTCTTTCTATGACCGTCTGGCCATCACATTGTGAAATCTAGGTTGTTCAGTTGAGGTCACCTGCATGAACCAAGCCAGCATCCCCAAATAGCCGACGCTCGGCCTCCTCCCACTGCGCGAGGCGGTCCAGCGTTGGTTCGTATCGTGTAGTGGTTACAGAATTCTTGATGATGCTACGGAGCTCCGTGAGATTTGTATCCGCTGGCACCGCATTGATCGCGCGAAGCTGCATCACCATATTGCCCATGGCGGTGCCTTCAACCGGCCCCGCTACAACCGGAAGGCCCGTTGCATTCGCAGTTTCTTGGCACAGAAGCGCATTCATCGATCCGCCGCCAACCACATGGATCACATCGAAGGAAGTCGAAGCAAGACCGGCTGCTTCTCGGAGGGCACGTCGATAGGCAATCGCCAATGAATCAGTAATCGCACGTAAGTACTCGCCCCGTGATCGTGGAACGGGCTCTTCGTGGCTTCGAGCCCATCCGTCGATCCTCTCCAGCATCGGTCCCGAAGGGGCAAACACCGGATCGTTGATGTCCATTAACGTACGGAACGGACTTGCCGCCTCGGTTTCGGCATCCAGCACATCCCATGACAGGTCCATACCCTGATCCCGCCATTCCTTCAAGCAGCCTTGCTGCACCCACATCCCCATAATGTTCTTGAGGAACCGGACTGAGCCGTCAACCCCAAGCTCATTCGTAAAGTTCGCGCTACAGGCTTGCTTGGAGCAGATGGGCGAAGATAGTTCGGTACCCACCAATGACCAGGTACCCGAAGATATAAACCCAAAACGCTTGCTGTCCGTTGCGGGGATTCCAGCTACCGCGGATGCAGTGTCGTGGCTGCCCACAGCAATAACTGGAGTCTTGCCTCCGCCGGAGGTTCTCAGATCAATATCGGGTAGAGACACTGTTCCAATAACAGTTCCGGGTTCAACGAGTGGAGGAAGTACCTCCTGTATCCTGACACCGAATTCCGTCTCCATCCGCGCCATCAGGTCTGGTTCCCACTGCCTAGAAACAGGGTCCAAGAGGCCTGTGGTCGATGCATTCGTCACCTCACATACTTGAGCTCCAGTGAGCCAGTATCCGATCAAGTCGGGCAAGAGGAGCAAGCTACTCACAAGACCCGCACCAACGTGGCTCAGTTCCCGATCCGCGAGAAGCTGGAAGATGGTGTTAAACGGCTGATGTTGCAAACCGTTATATCGGTACAGTTCCTCTTGCGGAATGAGCGCATGCGCATCAGCAACGGCAGGAACGGTTCGCTCACTTCTGTACGAAGCGGGGTTACCTATTAGGCGGCCGTCTTGGTCTAACAGGCCGTAATCAACCGCCCACGTATCGATACCGATTGCATCAACCGGTCCCCTCCGCGCAGCCTCTTCGAGACCACGTCGAATACCTGTCCAAAGCGACAGAATGTCCCAATGAAGATCTTGCTTCTGCTCACCAGTAGCGTCGTAGAGGGGCACCTGCACTGGACCATTGGGGAAACGGGAGCATTCCTCAACCGAGATCGTGGGACTTGACGAGGGGCCCCCACCGTCCAGCTTGCCGATTAGCACGCGACCGCTGGAGGCCCCAAGATCGATCGCAACGACCGTTCTTGTCATGTCCCTATGCTCCCCAGCTAGCTTGAGTACCGCCTACACGTTCCTCACGGATCTTCTCGAGATAGCCAGACCGCATGAATGCCTCGACCGGGTTTGGATCTAGGCCTTGCTCCTCCCGGAGCTCTGCGAGAAGAGGACGTACATCGGTGTAGAAGGCATCCATCAGCACGCCGTTTGCGGCCAACACATCATGTGATTCTTGTGCTGCTGCTAGTGCCTCGGTGTCGATAATCAGCGCCTTCGCGGTTGCTTCTTGAACATTGAGCGCGGAACGGATCTCAGCGGGGACCTTCTCTTCGAGCTGGTGGCACTGATCCAGCATGAAGTTGACACCGGAATCCTTGTCCAGCGCACCGTACTGAATAATCTCATTCATGATGCGGAAGAGCTGGAAGGGATCTGCTGCCCCAACCATCAGATCATCATCTGCATAGAAGCGTGAGTTGAAATCGAACGCTCCCAGCCGGCCTGCGCGGAGAAGCTGGTTGACGATGAACTCGATATTCGTTCCCGGTGCATGGTGGCCAGTATCAAGGCATACGACCGCTCTCTCCCCAAGTGCGAGAACATGCAGCAACGATGTTCCCCAATCTGGCACATCGGTGCTGTAGAAAGCAGGCTCAAAGAACTTGTACTCGAGTAGTAGCCTCTGCTCGTCACTCAGAGCCTTGTAGATCGTTTGAAGTGCATCGGCTAGGCGGTCCTGACGCGCATTGATCGAATCCTGGCCTGGGTAGTTGGTACCGTCTCCCAGCCAAATCTTGAGTGTTTCGGACCCGGTTTGGTTCATCACGTCGATGCAGTGAAGGTGCGCATCAATTGCCTTCTGGCGCACCTTTGGATCCGAATTCGTCAACGAACCAAACTTGTAATCATCGTCTTGGAACACATTCGAATTGATAGTGCCGAGTGCGACTCCCTGCTCCTTGGCATATTCGCGAAGCTCGCCGAAATCTGGCGTTTCGTCCCACGGAATATGGAGTGAAACGCGCGGCGTGATACCGGTGTAGCGGTGAACTTGGGCAGCGTCTGCGACCTTTTCGAATGGGTCTCTTGGGACACCTTCAGTAGTGAATACCTTGAATCGAGTGCCGGCATTGCCAAATGCCCAGCTGGGCAACTCGATAGTCTGCTCGGAGAGTAGACGACGTTGCTCGGAAGAAAGATCTGAAAGCTTAACCATGATGTTAACAACTCCTATTAGTAACTGTTTGATCAGAGTGTGGATTCGTCAGCACTGACGAATTTCTTGGGATGCCTCGTTGCAGGTCACAAGTCCTGCGCCGAAATCACCTCCCCGTAGCGTTCCATTTCGATCTGCTCTAGCGGCTTGTTCTGAGTCTTCGGGGTGAAAACCGTTCCAATAATGGTGGCCAAGAGGAGCGCTCCGATAAGGATGAGACCGTTCTTGAGGAGTCCGTTCGGCTGCGCCAAGATGACCGGGAAGATCAGGGAAATAAGGCCCGAGGCAGTCCTAACCAGGAAGAAGACAAATCCTTGAGCTCCCGCGCGATATGGCGTCGCAAAGAGTTCGGGTGACCAGATCGAATAGAACGCCTGAGCCGACGGGCCAGCACTGATCCCCCAGAGGATGGCATAACCAAAGGCGGTTGCTCCGGACGTCGCGGGACCGAACACGAGGACGATCCAAGAAATCACCGCAACTGCCCCGCCGAAGAAGTAGAACCAGCGATAGGAGATCTTGTCCACGAGCATCATGAACACCACGGTCGAAATCGTGACAACAATCCAGGACACCATGGAGAACAGGCTCGACTGCTGGTTGTCATAGCCCATCGAATTGAGAATGGTCGGTAGGAAGATTCCGTTCTGGCTTGCCGCCAAATTCCACAGTGTGTAGATCGCTGCGAGGAATAGTAGAGCCTTAACGTTCGCAGGGCGCTTGAGCAACTCGCGGAACGATGCCCAAGCCGATGGCGGCTTAGTACCTTCTCCACCCTTAGCAGATTGCCACGCTGCGGATTCTTCGAGGTTGCGACGGATGTACCAAGTCACAAGTGCAATAACTACCAAGTGGGCGAAGATGATTCGGCTACCTAGTAGACCAAGGGGTGCAAGCACAACTGCAAGGCCGAATCCAACTACCGGCCCCACAGACCATGCCAGCTGGGTAGCACCAATGTGCTTGCCTCTCTTCTCGGTTGGAGCCGTTTCCGCAATGTAGGTCCAACCGGCTGGCACGGAAGCACCCACAGCCAAACCGAGAATGACAAAGCCTACGAACAGCATCGGTACATTTACTGCGAACGTAACAATGAGGCCACCAAATGCATATACGAGAAGGTCATATGTGTAGATGAACTTCCTACCGTACTTATCGCACAGGGGGCCACCGATCAGCGCACCAATGGCAGCACCAAAGGCGTTCGAGCTAAAAGCCGTGAGAATACCAGCAATACTCCCATCGTCATGCGGGAAGTACGCCTCCGCCCAAAGCCCCAAAGAGGCAGCAATTGCGATGATTGAGCCCGAGTCGATGTAGTTCGACATGGCGACGGCCGCCGTGGATTTCCAACCAGTTAGCTTACGATGCTCGCCTGGTGGCTTGTTTAAATCTATTGACATTAATTCGTCCTCCATCGGACTGTCAGGAGTGCCTCCCCGGCACTAATTGCGACTTTTTTGTTGTTAAGCGAGGTAGAAGTATTGGGGCAGAACCTCATTGGTGCCGCCATCCGGCTGAACGAAATAGCGCGCCATTTCGGCCTGCCATTTCTCATTGACGGGATGCTCCGCCATTGAGACCTGAGCCTTCTCGACGTCGTCGGCCTCAAAATAGCCAACAACACGACCGGTTTCAGGCTGAAGGAATAGCGAGTAGTTCCTCCACCCCGAATCTGTTAGCGCCTGCCTCATCTCCGGCCAGACATGCTGGTGAACCTCTACGTATTCGGAGAGTTGTTCAGGATTAACTTGCAGGAAGAAGCAACAGCGCGAAGATGAACTCTGAGTAGTCGCCGCTAGTTGTTGGGCCAACTTCTCATCAGTTTTCTCGTCCATGAGGAATCCCTTGCCTTCATTGCCAGGTATCGAGCTGATTGAATGAATCGATTCATTCACCGTGAAAGTGACGATACACACCCACCTAGAAAGTGTCAAGGAGAAGAAAAACCCGGAACTATATCATGCATTCATCTCTACCATCTTGAACGCTTGGAGTCGCAAACAGGGGCTATTCAGGTGACAGTTGCACTCAGCAGCGTAGCTGCAACCACTGGCCCTCCCTAAGGAGTGCATTAGCGATAGTTCGCTCTGATGGTCGGATCCACAAATAGCTCGACCGGTAAGGCAGAATAGAGAAGGCTCTGAGACAACAGATCACTACGATCGTGCCGGAAGGGAGACCATGACCTCAAAAAGCACCGGCCTGAATGACGAGAGGACCGTCCTGACAGTTAATGGACTCCCAAAGCGGCCCAGGGTGAAAGACGTAGCGGAGTTGGCGGGAGTGTCTGTTGGAACGGTTTCCAATGTACTCAACAGCCGCAGCTCAGTTCGCCCCGAAGTCCGCAATAGTGTAGAAGCAGCGATCACCGAACTCGGCTTCGTCCGCAACACGGCGGCACAGGCACTTCGTACTGGTCTATCACCTTTCGTTGGTGTAGCCGTCCTTGACCTCACCAACCCCTTCTTCATGGAGGCTGCAGCAGGCATGGAAGAGCGGCTCAATAACGAGGGATGCCTCATGGCCTTGGCTTCCACGAACTCAGAGGCCGATAATGAAGCCCATCTCCTCCGCTCATTCGCGGCACAACGGGTTCGCGGGGTGTTACTAACTCCCACCGACTCCAGTTTGACTACTGCACATGAAATTGTCCGGCAGGGGATCCCTGTCGTGCTCTTTGATTCTCCCGCTACACCGCCAAACATGTCATCCGTTTCTGTCAATGACCAGAAGGGTGCTGAACTGGCCATTGAGCACCTACTCAGCCTTGGTCACCACAGAATTCTCTTCCTCAACGGCCCCAGCCATGTCCGGCAAGCACAAGATCGCCACCTAGGTGTCAACCGCGCAATCAAACTTGCCAGCCAAAACTTGCAGCACACAATTTCACCAATTGAACTGACGGAGATTTCCCTAGCTAGCTTCACTGCAAATGCGGCAAGAAGTGAGCTTCAAGAATTGATCGTTGGCTCAAAACTGCAGGTCGGCAGGCCCACTCAACTAGCACCCACAGCAATTTTCTGCGCGAACGATCTTATAGCCATCGGTGCGATGACCGCTCTTCAGGCCTCCGGAATTCGAATCCCCGAAGATGTTTCGTTGGTAGGGTTCGATGACATTTCGCTTGCTCAGCAGACATCCGTCTCGCTCACAACGGTACGCCAGCCCATGAAAGAACTCGGGTGGGCTGCGGCCGATCTGCTACTCAACTCTCAAAGCCCCTCGGCACCCAAGAACATCGAGCACAAGAGTTTCACTCCCGAAGTCATAGTGCGCGACTCGACAGCAGAAGCTTCAGCCAGTCAGTAGCTCAATCCTTACGCCAACCGGCATTCTAAGTACAAGCATGACACCCAGTATCATATCATCGCTATTTCACCGGTGATTAAATCGAACTGCATAGTTATCCAAAACTACCTTTGCGGGTAGATCTTCCGGTAGAAAACTACCGGCCGTTGTCGTATTGTTACTTAAGTACCGAACTTACAGAGCGTTTGGTATCTACCCACCCTCAAGTGGGCAGACAACAGTAACAAAGGAGTGCAGCTGTGTCTGTTTTTCTCGCAGTATTCGCATTGCTGAACACACTCGGAGCCGGGTACTTACTCATTAAGGGCCAGAAGCCAGTGATCGTGCTGCTGCTTTCGGGCTTCCTACTCATCGCGGTGTCCACAGCCGTTCAACCTGACTTCGCGATCCTCGAAGAGGACGCGTCCACGGGTTCGCGATGGCTTGACGTTATCGGCATGTTCGAAGACGTTGCCGGTAGCCAGCTCACGGGCGTTGGCCTCATCATCATGGCTGCGGGTGGTTTCTCCACCTACATGAACAAAATCGGAGCCTCCCGAGCTCTTGTTGAGATCCTCTCTGCCCCGATCGCGAAGATCAAGCATCCCTATATGCTCTTGATCTTCACGTATCTTCTGGGTGCCGTCCTGTTTATGTTCATCCCGAGTGCGGCTGGACTTGCGATCCTTCTGCTCGTCTTGCTGGTTCCAGTGCTTACGGCGGCTGGTATCACGCCCGCTGCCTCTGCCGCGGTAATCGCAACTGCATCTGCCATGCCCATGGGGCCGGCTTCCGGAACCTCGGTTCTTGCTGCAGGAACGGTTGACCTTTCACCAGTGGTCTACTTCGTGCAAAACCAGCTGATCGTTGCTATCCCAACCTTCATCGCCATCTCTATTACGCATTACTTTGTCCAGCGTCACTACGACAAGAAGGGCCTAGAGACCTACAAACCCACAGAGATGCAGGAAGCAGACACGTCCGAGGCCGGACCACGTTGGTACGCGCTCTTTCTCGTCATTCCTATCGTTTTACTTATCATCTTCAGCCCGCTCGTCAATGATTCGATCGAACTGACCACAGTCGCGGCATTCGTGATGGTATGGCTATTCGCGATGATCTGCGAAATGATTCGCCATCGTTCCTTCAAGATTGCAGCGGATGCCTCAACTGTGCTCTTTACCGGTATGGGCAAGATGTTCGGTGGCGTGGTTGCACTCATCATCGCGGCTCAGATCTTCGCTGAAGGCCTGACGGCAACGGGTGCGATTGACATGTTGATTGACGGTGGCGAGAAGCTCGGTGCTGGAATGGCGATCATGACGATCGTCTTCACGCTCATCGTTGGTCTGGTTACGTTCTTGACCGGCTCGGGTGTAGGAGCCTTCTCGGCATTCTCCGGGCTGGTACCCAATATCGCCAACGGCCTCGGCGGGTCTGCGGTTGCTCTCATCACGCCGATGGAGTTCGCCTCCGGTCTGTTCCGCTCGATGTCACCCATATCAGGTGTGGTGATTGCGGTTGCAGGCGGCGTTGGCATCAGCCCCATGGACGTTGTGCGCCGAACAGTCCTACCGATGGCCGTAGGAGTCATCGTTATGACGACCTTCAGCCTGATCCTGCTATAAATATCTAAGGAGAGTAATGGGTATTGGAGCCTTAAATTCAGCGATCTACAAGCGCGGGTACACCACTCCACGTATGGAGGAGGTGTGGTCCGAGCGGGCTCTAGTAGGCGCCATCTTCGATGTAGAGGCAGGGCTCGCCGAGGCACAGGCCACCTTAGGGATCGTCCCTGAACAAGCCGCGCAGGCAATCCGCGAGGCTGCGCAACCCAGCGATGAACTGATCGAAGATGTTTCCCGTGGCAAGGTGGGAAATCCATTGGTTGCCGTCTTGGATGCCCTACGCGCGCGCGTTTCTGACGATGCCCGCGGGTGGATCCACTTCGGTGCAACCACTCAGGATATTCTGGACACCGCGAGAGCGCTCCAGATCTCGAGATCCACGGACATTTTGCTGGACGAATTGGACCAGCTAATCGGTGTCTTGGCCAATCTCGCAGAAGAACACGCGGCCACACCCATGGTGGCACGGACCAATGGACAACACGCCCTCCCCACCACGCTTGGTATGCGGTTCGTCCGATGGCTTGCCGAACTTCGCAGGAATCGTGAGCGTCTCACACAGATGAGGCCGCGGGTCGAGATCATCCAGTTCTCAGGCGCGGCAGGCACCTACGCGTCCTTGGGTGAAGACGGGCCCCGCACTGCACGCGCACTCGCGGAATCCCTTAACCTCGGATACGAGCCATACCCTTGGCACGCGGCCGGGGACGTTATGGCGGAAATCGCCTGCACCACAGCCATCTATGCGCAAACCCTCGGCAAGATTGCAGAGGACCTCTTCACGATGCAGCGTACGGATATGGCTGAGGCTCACGAGACCATGGACGCCCACTCCTCTGGCTCATCTACGATGCCTCAGAAGCTCAACCCGTTTACCACCATGAAGGCCTCTGTGAGTGCGCGTTTGGTAGCCGGTATGGCTTCTACGATACTCACCCAGCCCCCGGCGGCAGATGAGAGGGATCATCGGCAATCTGAAGTCCAGCGTGACCTCATTCCTCAGATCTTCTTGGCAACCGAGGGAGCAGCATCCAAACTCACCGCACTGTTTGGACGGCTTCGCTTTAACACGGAGAGTCTCCGCGCCAACCTCAACCACGAGGGCGTGCTCCTCATGAGCGAAGGAATCATGATGGCTCTAGCTCCGCGTCTAGGACAGGAAGGCGCCCACGATCTGCTACAGGAGTTTGCCTCCGAGGCCCGTGAGAACGGGACATCCCTTCAGGATTTCCTTGCTGAGCGTCCCGAGGTAGCCGAGAAGATCAAGGGAATCGATATCTCTGAACTAACTCAGCCAGAGAACTACACTGGTCTGTCTCGTGAGCTATCGATGGAGGCTGCTCAACCCAACAAGTAGCCGGAATACCTCTACTGATCGGGCCAGATGAACATGTTCAACTGGTCCGATCCTTCTTCTACCAGCTTGGTCCGCGAAAGGGTGCGTTCGGGAGCGCGGTTTTCCATCGCGGCTAACAGGGACTCAAGCATAAGGAGCATTGTTGCCCGGCTCTTGAAGCGCGGAGTGGAATCCGTCTGAACCAAAAGAACATGATCCGAATAGATCCGTAGAGGGCTCGTGGCCCTGTTGGTTACCAGAATCGTGGTTGCACCTCGCGATCGCGCCAACTTCAGTGTGGCTTCTACCGGCATGGGATGCCCATCAAACGCTGTCGCGAACACCACGGAATCAGGAGTGAGATCCACGAGTTCGTGGGAGTTCATATCGATTCCGGAAAGCATATGTACGTTGCCGCGATGGTACTTGCACAGGAGATAAAAGTAATGGAGTAGCGTCCGGCCGGTTGCAACCGAAACAAGGAACAGTGGGCGAGATTCGTCGGCAAGAAGATCAGCAACCTCATCGAACTGTTCAGCCGAAAATGTATCGAGGGTTTGCTCGATTTCAGTTCGAGCACGCGAGAAATGCTGAATCATCTCCGTAGCAGGGCCCGAACTAACAGACTCGCGGCCACGCTGAAGCGGCCTATCGAAGTTGGCCTTTACTTCGTCTTTGACTGAGGCCGAGAAGTCTCTGAAATCGGAGTAGCCCAACCGCCGGACAAAGCGAGTCACTGAGGTTGCACTTACGCCAGAGCCTTGCACCACGGTTTCGAGGTTCTGAAACGCCAACTTTGGATACGAGTTTTCAAAGTAGCGCGCAAGCGTTTGCTCACCATCCGTCAAGCGGTCGAGTTGGGCGAGGCGTTCAAAGAGGCTAGAGGTCACGCTCCCATCTTCCCACAAGCGCTCTACTTTGGATCTCGTGTCTGAGTCACAGGGATATGTGCCCCAACTGTGGGCACCAGCTCGCCTGCTTCCTCAGTTGAACACTGAGCTATGCCATCTGGGACTGCTTAGTTGCCCGAATGAGCTGATCAAGCATCGTCTGCGCGTCCTGCCCGCGATGGGCCTCTGGAGTGACGTTGCCGTCCGCATCGAACTCGGTGAAGTTAGACAGCTCAACCTGCCCGCGCACGTCGATCATCTGGAAGTTGCTGACGATCTGGCGCCAGTGCTCCACGGCGCGGATCCCGTTTGAGGCGCCGTAGGACACGAAGGCCACAGCTTTCCCTATCCATTCGGGTCCGATTGAATCAACGGCATTCTTGAAGGCACCAGGAACCGAGTGGTTGTATTCGGGAGTTACAAAGATAAACCCATCGTAGGTATCAATCGTCGCGCCCCAACGCCGGACATTCTCGGATTCGTATTGGCGATTGGCGGCGCCGGGAACCACTGGAGAATCGAGTAACGGAACGCCAAATTCCATGAGATCGATGATCGAGTACTCGGCGTCTCCTCTCGCCTGAGCCTGGTCGAGGACCCACTTTGCTACAGCTTCACCCTTTCGTCCCTGACGAATAGACCCGATGATGATTCCAATTTTCACAGGAAAGTTCCCTTCCGATCACTACGTATTAGGACATTCAACAGTCAATCACACGGATGATCAAGATCGAGGCAAAAGAGTGCGGATTTGACTGCTTTTTGCTCGAAGACTACGAGGCTGGTTTAGTTTCAAGTTCTGGCGACGACGGCGCCAGCTAGCCCTTCGCCGCATTAGGACAGATCTATCACGATCTTTCCTTGAACATGGCGCGCTCCCACTTCAGCCAGAGCCTCGGGCGCTTCTTCCAGCGTGGCAACCCGGTTGATCATGGGATTGAGCTTTCCTTCGGCCACCAGACCCGCGAGCACCTCAAGCTCGGAAGCCAGATACTTCCGGGCCACGGAATCCCCGTGATCGTAGGCGGCTCCCAAGGCCAGCTCATGGATCGAGGGCGCCGTGCTAAAGGGTGGAACCGTCTCCAGATCGGGCCGTCCGGAAGCAAAAGCTAAGCTGCCTGTGTGAACCAGAAGCTTGAGGTTTTCGGTAGCGGATTCGCTGCTCACCACATCCAGAACGGCATCGACGCCACGCCCGTCAGTCAACTCGAGAACACGGTCGCTCACGTTCTCGCTGCGGTAGCTAATGACATCGCTAGCTCCCAAACTGCGCACAAACTCGTGATTGACAGATGAAGCGGTACCGATAACCCTTGCACCGGCCAACCGCGCGAGCTGGACGGCGAAGCCACCCACGCCTCCGGCCGCGGCCGTGACCAACACCGTTTGCCCCACCTGAACATGCATACGGCGGACGATCGCCTGATAAGCCGTTAGCCCAGCACACGGCAGAGCAGCAGCAGCGAGAGCCGAGACGCCATCGGGAATATGCGCCAAAGTCTCGGCAGTCGCGATTCGATATTCGGCCAGCGATCCCTCCGCACTAATCGCTCCGTGGTTCGCCACCCGATCGCCTACGGCAAAGCCCTCAACGCCCTCGCCCACGGCGTCAACAGTCCCGGCCGAATCCTGCGCGGGCACGTGCGGCCACTGCCAGTCCGGGTGCCCACTCGGGCTCTGAATGAAGGAGACGTCCACGGGATTAAGGCCAGCCGCCTCCACTTTGATTCTAACTTCACCAGGGCCCGGCTCGGGCACAGGGAGCTCTCCAACCTGAAGATTCCCGATAGATCCTGGAGCAGTCAAATACAATGCACGCACGATTTTCGCCTACTTTCACATTCAATTAACCGAGAACACAATCAAACGCCTCCCACTCCAGCCATGCAAGCACTTTTGCTTGGAGCCAGATGCTGTTGTTGTTGGCGACGACGGCAACTAGCCCCTCTGTAGTCTCTCTGCGGACACCGCTCTCATTTCCTCCGGGGTGATATCAATACGACGGTCACGCCAGTAGTACTCAGCATCGTGCTCACCAATTTCCCGGAGCACACGGCACGGCGTTCCCATCGCAACAACATTCTCGGGAATGTCGCGGGTGACAACGCTACCGGCACCTATCACCGAGTTGTCACCGATGGAGACTCCAAGCATGATCACCGAACCCGCTCCAACCCACACATTGTTACCGATCCTGACCGGCACGTTGAACTGCGCACCGTGAACACGGAGCTCGGGTAACACGGGGTGCCCCGCAGTAGCGATGGTGGCGTTGGGACCAAACATCGTATGGTCGCCAATGTAGATCGGAGCGTCATCTACCAGTGTGAGGCCAAAGTTCGCATAAACACCTGCCCCGAGGTGGACATTCTGACCGCCCCAGTTGGCATAGAACGGCGGCTCCAAGTGGCAGCCCGGCCCAGCTTGGGCAAACATCAATTGGATGAGCTCTTCACGCCGTGCAACCTGCGATGGCCGGGTCGCGTTGTAGTCATACATCAACTCCAACGCCGCTGTCTGCTGAGTCTGAAGGTCCTCCCGATTGGGATCGTAGATGCGCCCGTCCTGCATGCGTTTGAGATTGTCCACGCATGCCATTCTATAAGCCATATTCCAGCGAGGTGTCTGTCTAGCCCTTCACGGCCCCATCGGTCATACCGGCGATGAACTGCTTCTGAAGGAGCAAGTAGAGGATCACCATCGGCAGCGCCACCAGCACGGCACCAGCGGCAAGCAGTGTCGTGCCGGAGGTGTACTGCCCTTGGAAGAAGGCCAGGCCCAGCGGCGCCGTCCGCATCTTCCCGGCGGGAGACATAACTAGCGGAATGAGGAAATCGTTCCATGTCCACATGAACGTGAGCACCACTTGCGTCACAACGGCCGGCCGAGCAATCGGCAACAGCACGGACCACAGGGTGCGGATGTGCCCTGCCCCGTCCAGCTGGGCGGCCTCGATGAGGGAAGGATCCACCCCGCGGAAGAAGGCGCGCATCCAGAACGTGCCGAACGCCAGTGATTGTGCGATCTGTGGGAGGGCAACCGCCCAGATCGTATCCGTGAGGCCATATGCCCGCAGATCGAAGAACAGCGGCAGCACAATTGCCTCGGAGGGCACCATGATGCCCAACAAGAACAGATAGAACAGGAACTGCGAACCGCGTGGGCGCAGGATCCCCAGCACGTAGCCGCTCATGAGAGACAGCACCAACGCCGTCGTGACAACGATGGCCGCGATAACAACCGAGTTCTTCATATACTCGGAGAACTTGCCAATCTCCCATGCGGCGGCGAAGTTCTCCGGGTGGAACCACGAGCTATCCCCGATCCTCTCCGAACTGAGCGCAAGCCACAGAACATAGAGGATCGGGATGAGCGCCTGTGCGGCGAACAGAATAAGGATCACGTAGTTGACGATCCGTTCGGTCCGGGTAATCCTCACTTCTTCTCACGCTCCCCCAGCAGATTCAGCGTCAGATTAATGGCGAAGATGACAAGCGTGAGGATCACGGCCAACGAGGACGCAGTTCCCACGGATCCCAATCGGAACGCCTGGTTGTACACCTCGTAGGAAGGCACTGTGGTTGAGGTGCCCGGGCCACCTGAGGTAGTCATGTACACCAGATCGAACGTCTTGAGCGCCGCGATGATCGTCAAAGTCAGCGATACGAGGATCTCCGCTCGCACACCGGGAATGGTGATGTACCAGAACTGCCGGAACCATCCGGCCCCGTCCAGCATCGCAGCCTCATACTGATCCCGTGGAATACCGGCGATCCCGGACATGAGCAAAACCGTCACGAGGCCGGTACTTACCCAAGTTCCGATCAGGCCCACCGCCACGAGCGCGGTCGAATAGTTCCCGAGCCACGCCGTGTTGACATCACCAGGAACAAACCACGATAAGAAGGAATTCAACAGCCCGTTCGGCCGGTAGATCTGCCGCCACGTGATCGCCAGAACCACCATCGCAATCACCTGCGGCATGAACACGACGGTCCGGAAGAATCCGATACCACGAACCTTGGAACGTGCCAGCAGTGATGCCAGCACCAGTCCGATAGCCAACGGAATCACGGCGTAGAAGATGATGAGCACAAGGGCATGCCCAAAGGCCCCGACAAGCCGCGGATCGCTGAAAGTGGCCCGATAGTTGTCCAGCCCGGCCCACGTGCCCGTGCCCAGCCCGTCCCATTCGTAGAAGCTGAGCACGATGGCCCGCCCGATCGGGTACAGCATAAACAGGCCGTACACGAGCAGGGGTAGGGCCATCAGTGCGATAGCAGCTACAGTTCGTCCGCGTTTTTGTGACTGCGACGAAACCTTCTTAGTCACTCGACTCACTGATCAATGAAGTCCGTATATGCCCCTTCGAGCGTCTCGAGGAACTCGTCAGGGTCCACCTTTTGGTCGAGCAGGCTCTGCACGGCGTCACCGGCATCCTGATCGAAGGTTGGCGTCGCGTAATCGAGGTACGGTAGGACGTTTCCTTCCGTGGAGATCGCCTCGAACGCGGTCATAACGTCCGCGACCACGCCTTCCTGATCGGCAGCGTACGTGGCCGTGTCGTTCACAGGAACGTTGCCCGTGTCCGCCAGAATCCCCATGGCCTCATCACTCGTAATGAAGTCGATGTAGGCGGCAGCAACATCGGGTTCCTCAGAGGCCGAGGTGATCGCGAACGGCAGGGATGTTCCGCCGATAGTCTGCGCTGCATCCTGACCGCTGGGCGTGGGCGGCAGGATGAATCCGGCGTCGTCGCCCATAGCATCAAGTAAATCGGGAGCCAACCACGAACCGGCAATCAAATAGACTCCCTCACCCTTGGCGAAATCCTCCCAAACGGCATCGTAATCAACCCCATTAAAACCGCTGTTGAAGTAGCCTTCCGAGGCCCAGTCTTGGATCTCCGTGGCCGCGGCCATGTTCTCCTCGCTTACCCACGAGGAACCGGCGTTGCCGAACCCGAGGGTACGGACGGTCTCGGCATCGGTGTGTTGGCCGAGCACCACGCCGAAGTCCTGAAGCCCCGGCCACTTCTCCACGTTGCCGAGCACCAGCGGAGTCTCGCCAGCGTCCTTGATCTCGGGGAGCTGATCGTTGAACTCCTCCCACGAGCTGGGAAGCTCTAGGTTCATCTCATCGAGCTTGGACTGGGAGTAGAAGATGCCCACAACCTCGCCCATCTGCGGCAGGCCGTACAGGCATCCCTCACCGAACTCTGTGGCATCGTCGGAGTAGGAGGAGTACTGCAGGATGGAATCGGAGTAGCGATCCGTCCAGGCGTACGCCTCGCTCCAAGAATCGAGGCAGATGAGCTGGTCCGCCGCCACAAATTGGCCCATCATGTTGCGGCCGTTGTTGGCCTGGACAACGTCTGGGGCATCGTCACCCGTGAGTGCGAGGCGCAGAGTCGTCTGAAGATCGTCGAATGATTGGGACACCCGATCGATCGTGACGTTCGGATACTTGTCCTCAAACGCAGCGTTGAGCTGCTCCATCTGTGCGTTCTGGCCGCCGCGAACCTCTTGGTCCCAAACGGTCAGCGTGTAGTCTTCGACGTCCGTAATATCGGTGGATACGTCGGCGGTATCGGTAGCGTCCGAATCCGATCCGCCACCGGCAGTTGGCGCGCAGGCCGCCAGCACAAGACTGGAGGCTGCAGCCGCCAAGCCTAGGGCGCGGACGCGTGTTCTAATAGTCATGATTCCCCACATTCAAGCAACGGTGCTGAGTGCTATGACTTAGCTTACGAGAATCTTAGCGCTCGCGCTCAGAACGGAGTCTAATGAGGTACTAGCTAGCCAGATCGCGCCGTCGGAATCCCGCGAAACCAATCGCCGTGTGCCAGTGAGCGCGCTCATCAAGAGACTCCCTATCCCTGACTGTCAGACTCGTACAGGCGAAGGAATAGCGATTCAAGCGACGGCGGTTCCACTGTCAGTGTAGTCATTTCAAACGGAGCAAGCGCAGCCATCGCCTCGCCAACCTTCGACGAGTCCACGCTGGCAGATAGCCGCGAGCCGTCAATATGAACGTCGCCTAGTAGCTCGAGCGCCTGGTCGCTAGGCTGCCTCCCGAAATCCGCGCGAATCTGCGAGCGCGTGCCGTTTTGTAGCTCGGCGAACGTTCCGGTTTGAACGATCTTTCCGTCGCGAATGATAGACATCCGATCGGCCAGCGATTCAGCTTCGGAGAGGATGTGGCTGCTGAGCAGGACCGAGGCACCCTCAGCCTTGGCCTCGCCAATCACTTCTTGGAAAACGTTCTCCATGAGGGGATCAAGTCCACTGGTGGGCTCATCGAGGATGAGCAGCTCAACATTGGAGGCTAATGCGGCGATGATCGCGACCTTTTGACGGTTGCCTTTCGAGTACTGGCGGCCGCGCTTCGTTGGATCAAGCTCGAAGCGCTCAATCAGCTCAGCGCGCCGATTCTCATCCAGCCCGCCGCGCAGGGAACCGAGCAGATCGATCGCCTCTCCTCCGGTCATACCGGGCCAGAGGGAAACGTCACCGGGCACATAGGCCAACCGGCGATGGAGGCTCACCACATCTTTCCACGGGTCCTGCCCTAGCAGCTCGATCGCGCCGCCGTCTGCCTTGAGCAGGCCCAGCAGCACGCGAATTGTCGTAGATTTCCCTGCACCGTTAGGACCGAGGAAGCCAAGGACCTCACCGCGGTGGACGTTCAAGTTCAAGCCTTTGAGAGCTTGGAACCGACCATACGATTTGGTCAGCCCTTCAACCTTGATCACATCTTCACTCATGTCCATCTCCCATGTCCTTCGGCGGGTGCCGGCCAACATCTATTTCTTCAGGAGCGACTCTACAGTTGAGGGCCAGATTACCGATACCTCCCTCAATCGTTTGTGCCCCCAGTGGGACTCGAACCCACACTGGACCGATTTTAAGTCGGTTGCCTCTGCCGATTGGGCTATGGGGGCCCGCGCATCATTCTAGGGGAATCGGGTCCTGCGCACGTAATCGTCCCTATCACCGGTCCGATCGGAGGAAAGGCCCGCTGAGCATGTAGACTATTTTGGTAGCCATCTAAGCGTCAGTGGGAGTATCGATGTCCGGCAGCAGCATGAATCCGCTAGTGCGTTACAGGCACGCTTTACGCAATGAGTCAGTAGCTGGTTTGGTCCTCGTGGCTGGCGCGATCATTGCCCTGATTTGGGCTAACTCACCAGTGCGGGAAAGCTATTTCACGATCTCCGAGGCCGTGATCGGGCCCCACGCCCTCCACCTTGACCTGACGATTGCTGAGTGGGCGGCCGATGGGCTTCTGACCGTATTCTTCTTCGTGGTTGGGCTTGAACTCAAGCAAGAGTTCTCCACCGGGTCGCTCCACGACCCCAAAAAGGCGGCAGTACCAATCCTCGCTGCCGTGTGCGGCATGGCTGGACCCATCGGCGTCTATTGTCTTATTCAGGTTGTCACAGGGTCGAGTGAATACGGCGGCTGGGCAATCCCCGTGGCAACCGATATCGCGTTCGCACTTGCGATCCTTGCCATTTTCGGGAAGGGGCTTCCCGCCGCAGCACGAACCTTCCTCATGACCCTTGCCGTTGCCGATGACCTCGGCGGAATCATCGTGATTGCTATTTTCTTCTCGTCTGGAATCAACTTCCTTTGGCTGGCCCTCGCCGTCGTGGCGATCGCTCTCTTTGGATTCCTTGCTAAGAAGCGCATCATCCACTGGTGGATCCTCTGGCCCATCGCGATACTGGCTTGGTACTTCATGCACAGCTCGGGAATCCACGCAACAATTGCGGGCGTGGCTCTTGGGATGGTGGTAGCAGCGCGGCCAGCCGAGGGCGAAGTACACGGCCTAACACACACCTTCACCAAGAAATTCGAGTTCGCAAGTTCTGGCTTCGTGGTGCCGATCTTCGCATTCTTCGCAGCTGGCGTGAATATCACCGAAGCCGGGGGACTTGGTGAATTACTCGCAGATCCAGTATCTGTTGGAATCTATCTTGGACTACCGCTGGGTAAATGCATTGGTATCACTGGTGGAGTCTGGATCATGCTCAGATTCTTCAAACTCAGCTTGGGCGAAGGCATCAAACTTGGAGACATCGTACCGATTTCCTTCGTTACCGGAGTTGGATTCACCGTCTCCCTGCTGATCGCGCAGCTCTCATTCCCAGCAAACCACCCGCATGAGGCACACGCGAAAGTTGCCGTTATCCTCGGGTCACTTCTGGCGATCATCTTGGGCGCGATCGCACTTAAGATCCGCGAGTATCAACGCCTGAGCGAGATTTAGCGCGGCGGCTGCGGCTCCTTCGCAGCCCACAGCGCCATGCCATCAAGGATGTCGTGTTCGGACGTCACAACGGCCCCAAGTGGATGCCCACTCTCCTCCATGCGTGCCGCCACGCGCTTGACCACTTCTTCCCACACGAGGGCACCGGCAGCCATCACGTCTGAGCGCCCCGGATGCATGTAACCCAGCGCGTCGCGCTCGGCCTTCGAGGAGTGGATGAACCACTCGCACACCTCGACAACTTGGTCCACGGTCAGCTCAGTTCCATGGATCCGCGAAGCATCGTATTGCTCTAGCCCCAGAGCCCGCGCCGTCAACGTTGTCACGGTCCCGGCCAGCCCAACGAGCCCGCGAGCGCTTGAGAAATCGACATCCTGTTCCGCCGCGTCCAAAGCAGCGTTCACATCCGCTCGTGCCGCCGCGATCTCCCCGGCCGTCGCCGGATCGGAAGCCATGTGGCGTTCGTGCATCCGCACGCAGCCAACGTTCATCGAATGATCGGCCACTGCTCCCTCGCCGAGTTCGCCTAAGACAACCTCGGTGGAGCCGCCGCCCAGATCAACCACGATCACGGGAGTGGGCCCATCCACGCCCATCACTGAGGCCGCACCGTCGAAGCTGGTCCCGGCCTCCTGATCACCTGTCAGCACCTGGACGGGCACGCCAAGCCTCTCACGAACACCGCTGAGGAATTCGTCCCGGTTCGAGGCATCACGCGTGGCGGAAGTAGCGGCGAAACGGATGGATTCCACCCCGTGTTCACGGCACAGATCGGCGTACTCCCCCACTTTGGTGAGGGTGCGCTCTAGGGCAACGGGATCGAACTGCCCAGTCCTGTCCACTCCCTGCCCCAGCCGAACAACGTCCATCAGCCGCACTACATCGTCCAGCGGCCCGCGTTCGCCGGGCACATCGGCGATCAACAGCCGGATGGAGTTGGTGCCACAATCGATTCCTGCAACCCTCACGCGAGTTTCTCCTTCGAATCGTCATCACAATGGCATACGCTGCCGTCCCAGCCCACGGCATCAAGCGCCATGTCCCCGATGGGACACACCCCGGATCCAACCGCCAGCGCATACCCCGCCAGCGCATGAAGGCACTTGACTCGGTTGGGCATGCCCCCAGCGGAAACACCGGAAATCTCGGGCACATCCCCAAGCACGGAGCGGCGCTCCACGTAGGAGCGATGCGCACGCGCGTGTGCCTCCGCAAGCTCTGGATCTTCCGCGAGAGCCTCGTTGTATTCGGCCATCTTGCCATCGGCCTCAAGCCGTGAGATCTGATACACGAGGTACGGCAGGCTGAGATAAAAGAGTGTCGGGAACGGGCTGCCGTCCGGCAAACGTGGAGAGGTGACAGTTACGGCGGGCCGTCCGCACGCGCACCGCGCGCCCACAGCCACCAGTCCCCGAGGCTCCCGGCCCAGCTGCGCCGAAAACTCTTCGCGATCTCCTTCGCGTAGTTCGGTTACGTTCGCGCCAATATCACTCAGATTCACTAATTTTCCGTATCCTCATCGGCCGTTGGCTCGGGTGAGTTGAGCACCGGCACATCGTTCGGGTTGTCAAATTCTGCTTCGGTCTGGCCGGCAACGCTCACCGAATCCCACATCGTCACGTACCACGGGGTGGCCGCCCGCCGGTTGCGGTTAACCTCCGCGATACGCTCGTCGCGCTGATCCTGCGCGGTTCCCGCGCCGGGATCCTTGACCACATATAGGGTCTGCCCGGGCATCACGTAGCCGAGCCTCTCGCGCGCTTGGGAACGAACAAAATCGTCGTCGTTCCACAAATCAAGCTCAGTTTGTAGTTCCTCGATGTGTTCCTCTGTTGTGGTTAATTCCGCCCGAGCAGCAGCAAGTTCGCGTTGGGAGGAGTAGTACCGGGAAACCGTTGGCCACACGATCACGATGGCCACCACGAACGTGAGTACCACGGCTACCAGCCGCAGCGAGTATTTCCTGCTTCCCCGACCATCGGCGACGACGACGGAGTGCTTCTGCCGCATACGCTGATCATTCGGACCCCGTGAGCGATCAGGCCGCCGAGGTCCGCGGGAAGGATTATTCATGCCAGCTATTCTACGTCCGACAAAATGAAAGTGGGCCACCCGGAGGTGACCCACTCACATTCAGCTAGCTAATTAAGCCTTGAAGCGCGGGAAGGCGCTTGCGCCAGCGTACACGGCATCATCGGAGAGTTCATCCTCGATGCGCAGAAGCTGGTTGTACTTATTGACGCGCTCACCACGAGCGGGTGCGCCGGTCTTGATCTGGCCAGAGTTGGTGGCAACCGCGAGGTCCGCGATGGTCGTATCCTCGGTCTCGCCTGAACGGTGGGAGGTCATGGACTTGAAGCCTGCACGGTGTGCGCTCTCCACTGCCTCGAGGGTCTCCGTGAGCGAACCAATCTGGTTCACCTTGACGAGGAGGGCATTACCGGCCTTCTCATCAATGCCGCGCTGGAGACGCTCGGGGTTGGTCACGAACAGATCGTCGCCAACCAGCTGAACCTTGTCACCGATTTCTGCGGTGAGGGCGGTCCATGCTTCCCACTGATCCTCGTCCAGCGGATCCTCGATGGAGACCAGCGGGTACTTGGCAACAAGCTCCTTGTAGTAGTTGACCATGTACTCGGTGTCCTTCGGGCCACCTTCGAACTGGTAAGCGCCATCGGAGAAGAACTCGGAGGAGGCAACGTCAAGTGCGAGTGCCACGTCCTTGCCCGGGGTGTAGCCGGCCTTCTCGATTGCCTCGCAGATGAGGTCAAGAGCTTCAGCATTCGAGTCAAGGTTGGGGGCGAAGCCGCCCTCATCGCCAAGACCCGTGTTCAGACCGCGCTCCTTGAGCACGGACTTCAGTGTGTGGTAAACTTCTGCCCCCCAGCGCAGCGCTTCCTTGAAGGAAGGCGCACCGATCGGGGCGATCATGAACTCCTGAATGTCAACGTTGGAATCGGCGTGCGATCCACCGTTGAGGATGTTCATCATCGGAACGGGCAGCACGTGCGCGTTCGGGCCACCGATGTACTTGTAGAGCGGAAGGCCGGCGGACTCTGCCGCTGCCTTGGCAACTGCAAGGGAAACACCAAGAATGGCGTTTGCGCCGATCTTGCCCTTGTTGGGGGTGCCGTCAAGATCCAGAAGGGTCTGGTCGAGGAAACGCTGATCCTCAGCCTCCATGCCCACGATCTCAGGCTCGATGATCTCAGATACGGCTGCGACGGCGTCCGCAACGCCCTTGCCGCTGTAACGATCCTTATCGCCATCACGGCGTTCTACCGCCTCAAAGGCGCCAGTCGATGCGCCGGAGGGAACGCCAGCGCGGGCGAAGGTGCCATCGTCAAGCAAAACCTCGACCTCAACGGTCGGGTTGCCACGTGAATCCAGAATTTCGCGGGAAGCTACAGCTTCAATGCTGGCCACAGGTACTCCTTTTGTTGAACTACATAGCCGCGGCGCGACTATGTTCTATTGTTGCGCATATTCGCGCCATGCGTTAGCCCAGACCGCTTTTGGACTAACACGTTCGCCGCAAGCGTTCTTGCTGACGCAGCTTTCCGGGACTAGTTACCTAATTCCCCAGACATATCTGGTGAGATATCCGCCAACGATCGATCTTGGTCCGTCAAGAATGCCGGAAGCTCGCCGGTGGCAAGTGTGTAGCGTGGACTGAACTCCACCTCGGGTTCGGCCGTGACCTCACCGAGCGCAGCGTTGAACTCCGGAGAGGCCTGACTCAGGGACACGGCAAGGCACACGTCCTGAATCTCCTGCGGCGAATCCGCGGTTACCTCGCCAATTCCCATCGATTGGGAGCACATTGCGAACGCGTTCTCCTCGAAATCAGGCGTGATCTGATCGCTGTAATCATCGAGGATGGGGCCCACAAGCGCCGAGTTCATCCCGATTTGGAGAAGCTGGATCCGCTGATCCTGCGTGGTGGCACCCAGATCGGCCGCCATCGCATCGATACTCTTTTCGGACACCTCTTGTCCGTTAACGATTGCTGCCGCGCCGGGATGAGATGAGCATCCCGATAAAAGACCTGCGGCGATCAGTGCAACACCCATGACGGCGCGCTTCTTGGTCATGACTCCTCAATTCTCCCCATCACTGGATGGGACCCCGCACAATCTTACATCCTCGCATTACATTGAGGCCAAGAACACCGAGTTGATTACCTGCTCCACCCATTCGATCAGCTTCTCGCCCTCCATTTGCTGAGCCTCGCCCATGCGAGCACTGCCCGCCGGCGTGGGGATCATCAGCACCCGGATTGCGGGCTTTAGGAGCGATTTCGGGTAGAGCCGCTTCAGGCGCGCCTGCCGCGAATCCGCCAGAGACACGGGCGCGAACCGCACGTTGCGCCCGGCCATCGTCACCTCGTTGATACCTGCCTTACGGCACACCTCCCGCAAATGCGAGATGAGGAAGAGCCGTTCGGCCTCGATGGGAACGGGCCCGTAGCGGTCAATGAGCTCCGCGCGGACCGCCGCGCGGTCGTCGTCGTTCGAACTCGCTGCAATCTTCCCGTAAATCTCGAGGCGCAAACGCTCGGAAGAAACGTAGTTTTCCGGGAGGAAGGCGTCAATCGGGAGCTCAACGCGAACGTCCGTGGCTGCTTCTTCCTCGGCCTCCGGGGTTTGCCCGCGCATCCGGGCCACGGCATCGGAAACCATACGGACGTACAGGTCAAAACCAACCCCGGCGATCTGGCCGGACTGCTCGCCACCCAGCATGTTGCCGGCGCCGCGGATCTCCAAGTCCTTCATGGCCACCTGGATTCCGGCGCCAAGATCAGAGTTCGACGCGATCGTGCGCAGGCGTTCTAGGGCGTTCTCCGTCATAGTGCGATCGGGTTCGTAGAGGAAGTAGGCGTAGGCGCGTTCCCTCCCACGGCCCACTCTCCCGCGCAGCTGGTGCAACTGGGACAACCCGAACTTATCGGCGTTCTCCACGATGAGTGTGTTGGCGTTGGAGATGTCTAGGCCAGTCTCCACGATCGTGGTACACACGAGTACATCGACTTCTTTCTGCCAGAAATCGTCGATCACCTGCTCTAGCTGACTCTCGCTCATCTTACCGTTGGCCATCGCGATGCGGGCCTCGGGAACCAGCTCCTGAAGATGGGCCGTCACGCGCGGCATATCGTGCACCCGGTTATGAACAAAGAAGATCTGGCCATCGCGCAAGAGCTCGCGCCGAATCGCCGCCACAATCTGCTTGTCCTCGCGGGCCCCCACATAGGTGAGGACGGGGTGGCGCTCCTCGGGCGGAGTGGCAAGCGTGGACATCTCGCGCACGCCCGTCACGGCCATCTCAAGCGTTCGCGGAATTGGGGTGGCGGACATCGAGAGCACATCCACGGTGGGATAAAGCTGCTTCAGCGTCTCTTTATGCTCCACACCGAACCGCTGTTCCTCATCAATGATGACGAGGCCAAGATCCTTGAAGCGCACGTTGCCCGTGAGAAGGCGGTGAGTGCCAATCACTACATCCACCTGACCACTGGCAAGGCCGGCAATCGTCTCATCCGATTCGCGATCGGACTGGAAGCGGGACAGAGCGGCCAAGCGCACCGGGAACCCCTGATAGCGCTCAGTGAAGGTCTCGAGGTGCTGCTGGACCAACAGGGTAGTGGGCACGAGGATCGCCACCTGCTTGGAATCCTGCACCGCCTTAAAGGCGGCGCGTACAGCGATCTCCGTCTTGCCGTACCCAACATCGCCAGAGATGAGGCGGTCCATCGGGACCGGCTTCTCCATATCCGCCTTAACCTCTTCGATCGTATGGAGCTGATCGGATGTTTCTACATAGGCGAAGGCGTCTTCGAGTTCGTGCTGCCACGGGGAATCCGGGGAAAACGCGAAACCCTTGGTGGCCTGGCGTTGGGCGTACAACCTCACCAGTTCGCCCGCAATTTCGCGGGTGGCGGCCTTGGCCTTCGCCTTGGTTTTGGACCAGTCCGCTCCACCCATCTTGTTGAGGGTGGGGGCCTCTCCGCCCGAGTATTTGGAGATCTGATCGAGCGAATCAGTGGGCACCCACAGCTGATCGGGTGGGGCGCCGCGGCGCGTGGAAGCATACTCCACCACGATGTACTCGCGCTGAGTCTCCCGGTTCGATCCGATGGCACGCTTGGCCATCTTGACGAAGCGGCCCACGCCGTGCTGCTCGTGGACAATGTAATCGCCCGGCTTGAGCGCCAGCGGGTCTACCGTGGCCTTGCGGCGGGCGGGCATCTTGCGCATGTCGCGGGTGGAAGATCCACCGCGCCCCATGATGTCCGATGCCGCGAACACCGCAAGGCGTTGCTCCACCATGACGAAGCCAGAGGCGATCGGAGCGGCTGTCACGTAACAGATCGACGGTTGGAGTTCAGCGGGGAGATCCTGCACGTAGAGCGAGGGAACGCCGGCCTCTTCAAGCTGATCGCGCAGGCGGCGGCCTAGGCCAGCACCCTCAACGGCCAGCACCATTCGCCACGATTCGCGGGAAAACCCACCGATGACCTTGATGGCCTCATCCACCTTGCCGAGGAAGCGCTGGGGTTCACGGGCGCTCACGTTGGCGGAGCTTACGGCAGAGGTTGTAGCCGCCGCAAAGCCTCCAACCGTCAGCCACTCGTGCCCCCGCTCCAGCGCCTGATCACGAGTATCGTCTAGCGTGGCAAATGAGGCAGCGTCCACGTTAATCGGGACGTTTCCGCCGGCTGCGGCGGCACTCCACGCTGCAGAGAGGAATTCTTCCGTGGTGGCGATCAGCGATTCGGCGCGCTGGGCAACGCGTTCGGGCTCCACCACACTGATCTTGGCACCACTCGGGAGCGTTGCCACCACAGGGATCATCTTGTCCACTAAGGCCGGCGCTAGGGATTCCATTCCCTCTGGCGCGATGCCATCGGCAATTTGAGCCAGCATGTCTTGAGCGCCCGGGAGGGTGAGCATCAGGTCGCGGGCGTGCTGCCGTACCTGATCCGTCAGCAGAATCTCCCTGCATGGCGTGGCAAAAAGTTCCTCAGCATCTTCCATCGAGCGCTGATCGGCCACGGAGAACGTCCGGATCTCATCCACTTCATCGCCGAACAGCTCCAAGCGCAGCGGGTGTGATTGGGTGGGAGGGAATACGTCAATGATGCCGCCACGAACGGCAAATTCACCGCGGCGCTCCACCATGTCCACCCGAACATAGGCCGCATTCACCAGATCGTTTTCTAGCTGCTCCACATCGATCTGATCGCCCACGCCTACGCGCACGGGAGTCAGCTCCCCCAGCCCCGCCGCGATCGGCTGAAGCAACGCCCGCACGGGCATAACAAGAACGCGTAGCGGATCGAATTCTTCGGGGTGTGCTAGGCGGCGCTGGACCAACAGACGCTGGGCCACGGTATCGGACCGGGGCGATAGCCGCTCGTGCGGCAGCGTCTCCCACGAGGGAAACACTTCCAGCACGGAATCTGGCAGGTACGCGCGCAGTGCCCCGTGAAGCTCCTCGGCCCCGCGCCCGGTGGCGGTCACGGCAACGATAAGAGGCTTGACCTTGCCCTCAAAGTGAGCGAGGACCGGCGGAACCATACCGCGCGGCATGGAGATGTTCGCCGCCTGAGGCACCGCGAGCGCAGGATCGTGCGCGATGAGTGGCAGAAGCGGGCGTAAATCCATGTGTTCCTCTCAGAGGGAGTGGAGGCGTGTGGTGGCCTTATCTAGGCCGATGGCAATAACATCCTCTATCGCGTCCGCCCCGCGTTCAAGAAGCGTGGGAAGATCCGCGCGCTCGGCGGAAGAGAAGGGGCGCAGCACGTAATCGGCGGCGTCTTGCCGGCCGGGCGGGCGTCCGATCCCGAGTCGGAGGCGAATGTAGTTCTTGGTTCCCGTAGTGGAGGAGATCGATTTCAGGCCGTTGTGTCCACCTTCGCCGCCACCACGCTTGAGCTTAACGGTGCCGAACGGCAGATCTAGATCATCATGGATCACGATCAGGTTTTCTGGGGCAACCTTGTAATAGTCGAGCAGTTTCTTCACGGGGCCGCCGGAAGTATTCATGTAGGAATCGCAGGTTGCCAGAATGACCCGCTCCTCGCCCATCCGCGCACCAAGTGCGTGGGTACCCGAGGCACGGTGAGCCTTGAGCGATCCCCCGGCACGTTCGGCCATCACGTCAATGAGCATGTGCCCGGCATTGTGACGAGTTCGGGCGTACTTCTCCCCCGGGTTACCCAGACCAATTACCGCGTACATGTTCTCCTTACAGATGGTTGTGGCGCCCCGAAGGGCGCCACAACCTAACCTTAATCAGCCTTACTCGGCGTCTTCCTTGGCTTCGGCATCCGATGCAGCGGAAGCAGCTTCGGCGGCGGCCTCATCAGCGGCCTCGAGCTCCAGATCAACCTCAGGCGTGGTCACAACAACCACGATGGTATCGGACTCGAGCTCGCACTCAACACCGGCCGGGAAGTCAATGTCCCCAACAGTGATGTGCTCGCCATCGGCGCGGCCCGTGACGTCCACCGTGATGTAATCCGGGATGTCCGTTGCCGGAGCAAGAATGGGCAGAGCCATGTACTCAACCGTATGGATCGTGCCAGGTGCTGGCTCGCCGATGACCTCAACGGGAACCTCAACCTGAACCTTCTCGCCACGCTTCACGCGGAGCAGATCTGCGTGCAGGTAATCGCGGGAAATCGGGTGACGCTGGATATCCTTAACCAAAACCAGCATCTTCTCGCCGTCCAGCTCAACGTCCAGAAGGGCGTTAGCCTGGCCCTTGATCGCAAGGAACAGCTCGTGCGCATCAACGGACATATGCACCGGATCGGTGCCGTGGCCGTAAGCAACCGCAGGAACGCGCCCCGCGCGGCGGAGCTGACGGGATGAACCCTTACCAAAAGAATTACGAGCTTCAGCGATGAGCTTTGTGCGTTCTGCCATCGTGGGTACTCCTTTCATTGTGCGTAACCACCCTTTTGGGCGGCCAATGTTGGCCTCGTGGGCCGTAGGCACAAGAACTACCCACCGCGTCGATAACGGAGCTGAACTCCCTCGCCGAGGCAACCATGCCATTTTAGCCGCGCGAACGGCCCGGTTCCAGTACGAGTTCGCCCCGGAGGTTGGGGACTTGCTCACAGCCGTTTTTACCGACGACGACGAAACTCACCTCAACAACAACCACACCGTCAGTATCAGCCCACCGAGGACCACCAGAATCCGCATGATTCTTTCGGGGATCACCCGCTGGATGACGGGGCCGAGGTACCCGCCGATAAATGCTCCGATCGCCAATGTGATCGCAATCGGCCAATCGACTTGGCCCTGAATAATGAACATTACCGAAGCCGAACCATTAGCCAGAAGAATCATCGGAGTTTTAATCGCGACCGCTTGGTGCATGGTCATCGGCGTTCCGATCACACACATGGCGAAGAACGGAAGACCAGCTCCAGCTCCGAAATAACCCGCATAAGTTGTGACTAACAGAAGCCCCAGGAGGAACCCCCAAAGTGGCATCGCAGCATTTGATTCGGCGTGGTGAATGAGCGGGCTGACAATCACCAAGATGGTGCTGGCAAGGAC
>OMJG01000425.1_pt1 | contig 32044 bp, 32 predicted proteins | sample 1646431 | NCBI WGS metagenome assembly OMJG01 (sample SAMN03771674, study PRJEB25209) | food metagenome | isolation source: Cotija cheese | place: Mexico:Jalisco,Michoacan | collected 2011-12-12
CAATCCATGATTTCTTAAAACTTATAAAAATGTCTAACTTTTTTATTGCACTTCACTTGAAGGACTGTTTATTTATCTTCTTCATTATTGGGCTTGATTTCTGCATCTTTAGTAAAGTTTAAAGAAATACCATGATTCAACGTTACACTCGTAACTTGATAAGTTAAGGTCTCAATGTACTCGACCGCAGAACGAGAAATTTGTTGGACTTGTTTGCCATCTAAATCTTCAGCTTCTCCATGAAAACCTACCGGTTGAACTACTTGACCAACTAAGCCTGAAACCTTGAACGGAGCTTCTTTCATGTGAATTTCAAATGGGATAACAACCTGAAAAATCTTACCTTCATCTTCGTTCATTGGTTGTCCATTTTCATCTTTAAATTCAGGATGCTCAATACTAATGTTCAAAGTGCTTTTTTCATCAGCACTGGGTGATTCAACATCATAATGAAATGATTGAACGCTAACTGCACCTTTATTAATTTTCATAGTTTTTCTCCTAATCTAATTTATCGTGTTCATAATGATGACTTAATTCCAAACCAGCAAAATGTTGTTGGCGTACAGCTTCATAAATAACTAAGGCAGCACTGTTAGATAAGTTTAAAGCTCGAATATTGTCGCTCATAGGAATTCGTAAACACTTTTCAGGATTGCGACGCATGAAATCTTCTGGCAAACCAGTAGTCTCTTTACCAAATAAGAAATAATGGTCAACCGAAGTATCTGAGAAATCCTGATCACTATATACCTTATCAGAGAATTTTGTAATCAAATACAAATACTTATCATCAGGAATTGACTCCAAGAAAGCATCCAAATCATCATGATAAGTGATATCGACTTTTTCCCAGTAATCCAAACCAGCACGTTTCATATGAGCATCATCAGTATTGAAACCTAATGGTCTGATCAAATGCAATTTAGTATTAGTTCCCGCGCAAGTTCTAGCAATATTACCAGTATTAGCTGGCATCAATGGTTCATAAAGTGCAATATGGTTCGTCATTATTTAATCTCCTTTTACATAAACAAAAAGCGCATGACCTCGGTGAAAACCACAGCAAGGACATGCGCTAGTATAGCCTCTTGTTTACTTGCTTTTGTCAAAATCACTCCTGAGAAAAACAAATAACCCCAAAACTCATAAAACATTATATACGTTTTATCCGGTCTAGACAATAGTTTTTGAATTATTCGTGATTTTTCTTCGAAATTTCTGTAGCTTTTGTGACTGTTATATTATCACTCGGTTCAACATCTTCATCATCGTACCAAGAAGAGTTGCGTTTAAACCAATTAAAAATGCGCGTGCAAATAATTTTTAAAATAGCAAAAATTGGAATACCGGCAATCATTCCTACTAAGCCATACAATCCAGCCGAAACTAGCAAGACTAAGATTGTCGTTACAGGGTGCATTTGCATCTTATTACCAACGATGATCGGTGAAATAACACGTGTTTCAATCGTCTGTTCAACCGCAAAAACGATCAACACCTTGATAACCATCGACGGAGCAATAAAGGCCGCAATTACTAGTGAAGGAATCAAGGCCAAAGCCGAACCAACATAAGGAATCAAATTTAAAATTCCCGCAACGATTCCTAAAATCAAAGCGTATCGTTGTCCAATAATCAAATAGCCAACAAAGAACATAATCGCTACCCAAAAAGCTACTGTCAACTGTCCAGTAATGTAAGAACTCAACGATTGACTGATTTCTGAAAGCATATCGCTAACCGATTTCTTCAAACGATTAGGAACGAATTTAACAACTGATATCTTGAATTTCTTGTCGTCTTTTAACATAAAGAACAATATAAAAGGTGCCGTTAACAAAATCATAACAACATTCGTCAAGACACTTACTGCTGAACTTAAATTATTCATTGTCTGTGGCAAAATTTGGCTCATAGATTTTTCAAAACTTTTCGTGATGCTGGCATTAGTCGTAGCTAGTCGCTCTTTAACAATATGTAATTTTGGATCAGAAAACATATTTTGCAAGCTCTTATTCAAAGAATCCCAATATTGCGGCCAATTCTTAACTAATGAATCAACTTGGCTTTGTACGAAAGGAATCAAAGACATGACGCCCCAAATCAATAATGCCAAAATAATAATAAAAACAAAGGCAATTGAAATAATTCGATTAATATGAAACTTTTCTTCCAAAACATTGATCAGCGGATTGATTAGATAATACAATACCAAGGCCAAAATAACTGGTGGCATTATAATTCCTAAAATCTGTCCAATTGGTCGAAAAACAAAACTGACTTTTGAAAATAAAAAAATAATCAAAAATACTAAAAAAATATTAATCAAAATCACCGTCAATTGGTTGTTTAAGAACCATTTATAAAACCAACTTTTATTTTTTTCCGGTGTTTCTCGCATAGATTGCTCCCCAAAAATTTTATACAAAGATTATACTGTATATTATAATACTATACATTATTTGGAGGAATTGTAATGATTGAAAAGCTTCTATTAAGCGGTTACACAAAAAAGACAGGTAAAGGTGTCTATTCTGCCGACTTCGATTCAGAAACCGGCGAATTGACTACGCCTAAGGTATTGGTTGAATTAAATGGACCAACATACATTGATGTTACTAACGATATGAAACTAATTGCTTTAGCTAAAAAAGACGACCGTGGCGGTATCGTCGTTTATGATATCAACAATGAACCTAAACTTTTAGACGAGGATTTCTCAGAAGAAACTTCCCCATCTTACGTTAAATTTGACCCAAGTCGTAATCTGATTTTTAGTGCTTATTTCCACTTGAGCAAGGTAAAAATCGATCACCTAACTGATGACGGTAAAATTGAACACTATTCAGAAGTTAAATTTGAAGGTCATGGCCCTCGTGCTGAACAAGATCAATCTAAGCCTCACTTTAGTGCCCTAACTCCAGATGGTAAATTAATTATTTGTGATTACGGTGCTGATCGTATTTATATTTACAATATTGACAATCCTAAAGAACCAAAATTGATGAACAACTACATTGCACCTGCTGGATATGCTCCTAGACATTTAGTCTTCCATCCAACAAAACCAATCGTTTACGTTGCTTGTGAATTAGCTTCAAAAGTTTTGGTTATGGAATATGGTGCAGAAACTGCTGGTTTGACATTAGTTGATGAAGTTGAAGCTGCTAAGGATGAACAAAAGAATACAACCGCTGCTATCCGTATTTCTAAAGATGGCAAATTCTTGTACGTTTCGACTCGTGGTGCTGACACAATTGCTACTTTCAGTGTTGACAAAAATGGTGACCGTCTCAAGAAACTCAACACAATTTCAACTAATGGTAAGGGACCTCGTGATTTTGAGCTAGATCCTTCAGAAAAATATTTGCTAGCTGCTAACCAAGATAGTGATGATTTAACAATTTTTAAACGCAATCCTAACAAAGGAAATCTAACCCCATTAGAAAATAAAATTTCCATTCCTGAGTGTGTTTGTGTACACTTTATCTAGTTCCAAATTTAATTCAGGAGAATATTATTAATTATGTTCATTGAAATTATTAAAACCATCATTTTGGGTATTATTGAAGGTTTTACCGAATTTCTGCCTATCAGTTCAACTGGACATTTGTACTTAGCTGATGAGTTCATCAAGTTAAATGAATCAACAGCTTTTATCAATATGTTCATGGTTGTTATTCAATTCGGGGCAATCTTAGCGGTAATCCTCATTTACTTCCACAAGCTGAATCCTTTCTCACCTAAAAAAAATCATCGTGAGAAAAATCAAACTTGGAGTATCTGGTTTAAAGTTTTGGTTGCTATCATACCTTCAGTAGTTATTGGACTTCCTTTAAACGACTGGATGGATGCCCATTTAACTAGTTGGCAAGTTATCTCTGCCACATTGTTAATTTACGGTATTTTATTCATTGTCGTCGAAAATTGGTTGAAGAATAAACGTCCTCAAGTCGAAGACTTAGATCAACTTTCATACAAAACTGCCTTTACAATAGGTCTTTTCCAAGTTCTATCATTAGTCCCTGGTACTTCACGTTCTGGAGCAACTATCTTAGGAGGTATGACAGTTGGTACTTCCCGATTTGTCGCAACTGAATTCTCATTTTTCTTAGCTATTCCAACTATGTTTGGTGCTAGTCTTTTGAAGATTGGTAAGTATTTCTGGAATGGCCACACTTTTACTGGTGACCAAACTATTATCCTACTTGTTGGTACATTAGTTTCATTTATCGTTGCCTATGCTTCTATCAAGTTTTTGCTTGATTACATCAAACGTAACGATTTCAAAGCTTTTGGTTGGTATCGTATCGTCTTGGCAATTATTGTCATCGCATACTTTGGAATCAAATCCTTTGCATAAAATTAGGACGTCTTCGGACGTTCTTTTTTTGTATAAAATTGTTAGAATAAAGATACTGATAAAAAGAGGGGTTGAAAATTATTTATAAAGAAGTTGCTGTAGAAAATTTCACTAAGGTTCCTGCTGCTGTTTTAAAAGGTGCTAATCGAATCGAATTAAACGATAATTTGAATGTTGGAGGGACTACTCCTAGCTTTGGTGTTTTACAAGAAGCTACTAAATATCTTCAAGAAAAGTCCGTCCCCGTTGTTGAAATGATTCGGCCTCGTGGTGGAGATTTTGTTTACAATGATCTTGAAATCAAGATGATGGAAGCTGACTTATTCCAAGCTCAAAAATTGGGTATTGATGGAGTAGCATTTGGAGCTTTGACAAAAGATGGAGACTTAGATGAAGATGCTATGGAACAATTAATTGCTGCTTCTAGTGGCATGCAAATCGTCTTCCACATGGCTTTTGATGCTTTAGCTGAAGACAACAAAAAAGATGCTATCGATTGGCTAGTAGATCACGATGTTGATCGAATTTTAACTCATGGTGGACCATTATCTACCCCAATCGATCAGACCTTAGACAATATCAAAAAATACATCGACTACGCTGACGGAAGAATCACTATTCTACCTGGTGGTGGCATTAATTTTGAAAATTGCGATACGATTGCTAAAAAATTAGGTGTTAAAGAATTACATGGCACAAAGATTATCGATGGAATTTAAAAAAAGCTGTACTGACTAAATTCATAGTCAATACAGCTTTTTTCACACTTTGATAAAGTATTGCATAAATACTCCCGCAATACTGAAATAAATTAAGACACTAGTTAAATCACTTAAAGTTGAAATAAATGGGCCACTAGCAACTGCTGGATCAAATCCAAAGCTAGACATTAACATAGGAATAAAACTACCAGCCAAGTTAGCTACCGTAATAGCAGCACACATCGCCATACCGATAACCATCCCTAAGACAAAGTTGTGTTTCCAAATTCCTACTAATAAAAGAACTGCAACACCTGTTACTAATCCAGTTACAAAACCAGTGATTAATTCTTTGACCAACAATTTTAAAAACTCATGACGGTTTATTTCCTCAACTGCTAGACGCCTAACTGCCACAGCCAAACTTTGGGTACCTGCATTACCGGCCGTACCAGTGATTGTTGAAATGAATACCGCCAAGATACTAGCTTCAGCTAACAAATTTTCATAATGATTGATCAACGTAGCTGTAATCATACTCAAAAGTAACAATGTGATCAACCAAGGCAAACGTTTTGAAGCAGCTTTGAATGGACCATCGTTATTAGTTTCGTCCATACTAACACCGGCCAAACCAGAGTAGTCTTGTTGGGCTTCGTCATCAATAACCTCGATAACATCATCAACTGTAACGATACCAACTAATTTATTCGAATGGTCAACAACGGGAACGGCTAAAAACTCATAATCTCTAAAGACTTGAGCAACTTCAGCCTGTTCAGCGTCAACATTGACCGTAATAATATCACTATTCATTTTTTCACTTAAAGTATCATTATCTTCAAGCAAAATTAAATCACGCAACGACATAACGCCAACTAAATCATCGTGATGATCCAAAATATAAATATAATAAATCGTTTCAGCAGTTTTAGCGAACTTCTTCAAGGCTCTGATCGCCTCTGCTGCTGTTTCTTCCTCATGAAACTCAACGTAGTCGGTCGTCATGATACCACCGGCAGTTTCAGTGTCATAGTGCAACAAACCACGCAAATTATTAGCGTCGTTACGTGGCATCTGACCTAGAAACCGATCAACATCGACCTTATCCAAATGTTCTAAAACATCGGCAGCATTATCATCATACATATCGTTCAACATTTTAGAAGCATAGTTAAGATCCATTTCCTTCAATAGCTCAGGAATTTTAGGATCGTCATCTTCAATAGTATCGAACATATCCCCCATTTCGTCCGGTTCCAAAATTGAATAAAGCGTCATTCGTTCAGGTTTATTCAACGTGAGGTAAAAAGTGCTCTGGTCATAAAAATGCATATCTAAATAAGTTTTTCGAAATCGTTTTTTATCACCTTCATCAAGATAACCCTTCAATTGTGAAAACTTATCTTGGAGTCTTTTTTCGTTTTCATCCATTCTTCTCACCCCTTAACACACCCTTTAACATTACCATATCTTTTGGCAATGGCGCGGTTAATTTTAATAACTTTTTAGTAACGGGATGAACTATATTTAAGCGATAACAATGTAAAGCTTGCCGACCCATTCGAGAATCATCTTTTTTGCTATACATATCGTCTCCAATTATTGGGTGTCCAATCGCTGTCAAATGAACACGGATTTGATGTGTTCGACCCGTCAACAACTTCAGTTTTAACAAACTAGCATCGTCAAACTTCTCAACCGTTTCATACAAAGTTTTTGACGGCTTACCAAGATTATGATCGATATTTCGCATATAAAAGGCCTTGGGATCAATTCCAATCGGCAAATCAATCAAACCTTTTTCTGGTGATACCTGACCGTAAACCATTGCCAAATAAAATTTCTGAAAGTCCTCGGTATGTAAGATTCGATCCAATAACGAATGTGCATAAGAAGTTTTAGCAAATACCATCAATCCCGAGGTATTTCTATCTAATCGGGTGACTAAATGAATTGAACTGTTTTCTTTTTTATCGATCAAATACGACTTGACCACATTTGCCATCGTCTTACTATCTTTGGCTTTGGCAGGTAAACTGGCGATCCCTGGTGGTTTGTTGATAACCAATAAATAATTATCTTCAAATACGACATCTACTTTACCAGACATTGGCTCAATCAAATCTGAGGGTTCTTCTGAATTAAGAACTATCAAAATTTGATCACCCTTTTTTAACGGATAATTGAAATGACGCTTTTTATGATTCACAAAAATTTGTCCACCTTTATTTTTTAGGTTATGTAATTGACTAGAGGAAAATTTGTGTTGAACTAAAAATTTGCGGACTATTTTTTTGTCATCGTCACCAATCGTAAATTTTAAAAAGCGATTATTTGGGTTCATCTTGTCCTAAGAAAGCTGTCTCTACTCTAGTCCAAAAGTGTCGATGTCGATATTGAGCAAATTGGGCTCGTTGATAATTTAGCTTAATCGTAATTCGACGAACGTTTTTTAATTTCGTAGTGATTCCATCACAACTGATCACATAATCGTCAGCAGTTTGTGGATAAAGATCAACTCTTTGATTATGAGGAATGATAATTGGTGAAGAAATCGTCCGATAAACTCGATTATTGATCGAAGCAATTTCAATCATTTGAAAAACACTGATTTTAGGGTGAATCAAAGCCCCACCAATGGATTTAGAATAAGCGGTTGAACCTGTAGGCGTTGCAAAACACAAACCATCTCCACGAAAGTTCTCAAAGAATTCTCTATCCAAATCAACTCGTGTTTTCATCGTTAAAGAAGATAAACGTCTGACTACTATTTCATTGATAGCAATACCGTGGAACAATGAGCCTTCTTTATTTTCGACCATGACGTCCAAAAGTGGATAGCTAGTTGATGGAATATTATCTTGACATTTGATGATCAAATCAGCTAATTCGTCAATTTCTGTATCAGTCCAATCTGAATAAAAACCCAAATGACCTGTATGCAAAGCTAAAAATTTCACTTTATCCAAATGTGCAGCATAAGCGTGAAATGTACTCAATAACGTACCATCACCACCAACGCTAATGACTAATTGTGGATCTCGTCGATCCAAAGTTAAACCAGCATCTAATAATTTGCTGCGTAGTTTGTTAGCTGCTGCAACTGACTGCTCTTTACTATTATTATTAATCCATAATTTCATTATTTTTTGTGCTCCGTAGGGTTATTTAAATCACGTTTTCGATCAGTAAAATACTGTTGTGCATCTTGAATTTCTTCTCTAATTTTGGACATTTCTTCATCCAACATAAATGAGGCTTCTGCAGCTCGTTTGAGTCGCTCATTGATTTCTTCTGGAAAATCACCTTGATATTTGTAATTCAAAGAATGTTCAATCGTAGACCAAAAATTCATCGCCAAAGTTCTGATCTGAATTTCCGCCAAAATATTCTTTTGACCAGAAGCGGTTTGAATCGGATATTCAATCACGACATGATATGAACGATAACCGCTAGGCTTACTATTAGCAATATAATCACGTTCCTCAATCACGCGCATATCTTCACGAATATGAAGTAATTTAGCCACATCATAAATATCCTCCACAAATTGACACTGAATCCTAATTCCAGCAATATCCTGCATGTCTTGTTCCAAAAGATCTTCCTTGATAAAACGGCGACGCATTTTTTCTTTAATGCTATCAACCGTCTTGACTCGACCTGTCACGAACTCAATTGGCGAATGTTCATTTTTTTCTAAAAACTCTTTACGAAGATTTCTAAATTTGATTTTTAATTCGTCGACTGCCTGTGAATAAGGTATCAAAAATTCATTCCATTTAATTTCTGACATAATAACCTCGCTTTACTTACTTTAATATATCGTACATTTAAGAAAGATTCACTCAATTATGAATATTAGTGCTTGAGTTTATAATTTTACCTTTTGAAAAATTGTTGGTAGAATGACTATGCAATAGAGAGATGGAGGGAATCACAATGTGGGAAGTATTCTTATATATTAATCCCTTATGTTCGTATTGTTTGAAGGTGGAACAAGCAATTATTGATTTCACAAGAAAGCATGACATAGACACACAATATCATTTCGTAACGAACTATAATATGGCAACAATTAATGATTATATGAAATTACAAGGCTGCAAGATTACTGACATTGAGGAACGTAACACAGCGTCACAACAAATTGTTGAAGCAGCGAAACTTTACAAAGCCGCTTCTTGTCAAGGTAACAAAAAAGCTCGTAACTTTTTAATGAATCTTCAAGAACAAGTAAATATTTTGAACAATCCCTTTGATGATAACACTATCAAACGCGCAATTAACAATAGCGGGCTTGACTATAAATCAATCATGGCCGATAAAGACAGTACTTGTGTCGCTCAAGGTTTGAAACGTGATCAACAGTTATCGATGGAAATGAATGTCAAAAAGGCTCCGACTGCAATCGTTTTTGATTGTGAAGATGAAGAAAAACCTGGTGTTATGATCGATGACTTTGGAGACTCAACTTCTCAAGAAAGCATCAGTAAGAATATCAATGCTATGTTGGAACGAGAACTTCCTCATACTCAAGATTTTGCTCGCAATGATACTGTCATTAGTCTGGATAAATTCAGACGATAGGCAAACAATATGACAAGGATTAACCCTACACTAATAAAGTGCAGGGCTTTTTTATTTCTAAATTTATACCAAATTATTGATTTATATATATTTTTAAGCAAATTAATAAACAAATAATTTGACAAATTGACTATTTCACTTTCTAAAAAATAAATTGTCCGCTATACTTGGAATTGGTTTAGACCATAATTTGAGGAGGACATTTTATGAAAACAATCTCATTGTTATTGAAATTCATTTTGCCATTAATTTTAGCATTATGCCTCTTTTTTATTACACATCCAGAATCCATTTTAGCGGATGACGCAATTGCCAGCGTTCAATACCACACTCCTACACCTGACCCAACTGGTGGCTTTGGCTTCTGGGCTACCGGTGGTTTTGACAGGCAACCTAAAACTAGCTATTACACCACGGTAGGAGCTCCGATTGAAATAACTACTCATACCGTTCGTTCTACTTTGAGTTTTGGCTTAAATCCATTTGAAACAGTGTATCACAATTGGTTTATCTCCAATGACGGTGGTAAATTCAGCCAAATACCCAATGAAACAAAGAATTCTTTAGTTTATACCCCTCAACAAACAGGAACTTATTACATTCAACTTTATACTTATTACGCTGGAATTTTTACTAAAGATAAATTTTATTCCGATGTCATTACAGTTCACGTTTTAAAAAAATCAATTGATGCCGTTTTTTTAAATATCACTATCGATAAAAATTATCTATATAACGTTAAAGATTCTTCCAATAACGCAATAGTTCCTAAAGATGCTTACGCTACAGCAAGCCCAGATCCAGACGACGCTACCGGTGATATTAGTTGGAGTTCAGACAATCCTAGTCTTGCCACTATTGATGAGAATGGACATATTGTAGCTAATTCTGACAATAAATCAGGAATAGTTAAAATTACTGGTTCAATCAAAAATAGCGATGGAAGCATCGTAACTAGTAAACCTCAAAATATCAAAATTGGTGGTGGTTTAGAAAATCAAACAGTTCATGCTAATCAACCGGCCACTTTTCATTTGCAGACCGATGAGGATGACAAGCGAGATGATACGAAAGCAAAAATAACTTGGTATAAGCGTTCTACGAATGGCCAAGTAAAACAACTAGAAACTCAAGCTGATCCAACAACTTACGTGACCTCACCAACTACCAAAGCCGAAAATGGTGATGAATTCTATGCTCAGATCACTGTCAAAAGAAATACCGTCAGAACTAATAGTGCTGTTTTAAACGTTTTGCCACCTACTGATCCCAACATCAACATCAAAAGTTCCATCGAGGACACAACCTTTCATCCAGCAGAAAATACTGACTCAGTCATAAACAAAGTCAGTTCAAACGATAAACTAGTAATTAATTCTAAAGTTTACAATTCTGGTTACAAAAATTTTCCTAATTCATCGCTCTCAATTCCGCTTTTTCCATTAGATGACAATCGAAATTTCAATATTGATGGCATAACGGTAAATAAACAACCATTAACTACTGACGATTATCAAATAGTAAATAATAACTTTAATAATCAAAAAGAACTTATAATTGATTTAAAAGATCTAAAAGTTAGTGATACCCAAAATGTCAAAATCGATTTGACGACACCCACAATCAACACCGAACAAACTATAGACTCTACGCCTTATTTTTCTGGATCCACTGATGACGGCAATGATTTTCAAAGTGAAGGCAACAAACTTCAAATTAATTTAACACCCAATCAAATCACACTCAATCCACACAGTATCCAATTCGATCCTATCACTCAATTTCAAAAAGGTACCACCAAATACCGCACAGCAGCTACAAATGCTCCTTATGCAGTAGTTTCCGTTGACGGAAGTCAAAGAAAAACTGGCAATAAATATCTCTTTGTAAAACAAGCTTATCCACTAGAAGATAAAAAAGGAGATATCCTCGGTGCTAATTTATTTTATAAAATAAATAATTCCATCCAATCCATTAAAAATAAAGTTTTGGTCGAAGAAGCCGATGGTGACATACCTTTAACTTCGGTTATTTGGAATAAAAAAGATGGTCTTTTATTAAAAGTAAATAGTAATCAGATTGAACCCGGACAATATTCAACTAAATTGAATTGGACCGTACAAAATTCCATTTAAGCTTCCTAATCAGGAGGCTTTTTCTTTGTTTTAAATTCCAATAATGGCTGTCGCAACAATTTCTTCCCTTGTCCACAGGCCATTTGCCAAGCTGGATAAAAGTAAATTGGTGCAATGGGAACAAAATAACGATTATTTAAATAATCCTCAACCGTTATTTGATGATTTTGGAAAAAATCCATTTTCACTTGTTGAGAATTTCTATCATTTTTTTGTCGTAGACGGTGGATAAAATGTTGATTCATTAACACTGGGTTCAAACGATAATTTTGTGGTGCAAAATTTAAAATATCCGCCAATTCTGCTTCTTGAAAAATTTGTCGTTGAAAAAAGATTCGATTAAATGGACCAATAAACTTAATATGATGAAAAATTGTAAAAGCTTTTCTCTTAGAATCTAACATGATGATGTAATAACCCAATTTGGCGCTATAACTAATAAATTTAAGGTGTTTTTTATGAATTTGGTCATCTAAATAATTACCACCTAATATCCAAATACTTTTAATTCCAAATTGTTGATAACCCAAAACACGCTCTTCTAGTGAATCAATTTTTAAGAGTGCACATTGATATTCAATAGCAATTTTTTGATCAGTTAAAAAAATATCTGGACGCTGTTGAATTGCTGGCAAAAAATATTCTTCTTTAACATCGGAAAAATTTCTCAACAAATCCAATATTATTTCTTTACCAACCAAATGAATATCTCGTTCATTAATATCATTATTAACTTTATTCAAATGACGAAAATATTTACGAGTTTTAGTAGTAATTAATTTAACTGGTTTTGCACAACGACAACATACGTAATGTTCCTTTTCTTCAGCATTTTGCGCATAAATTAAAATTCCTGATTTGTTCAAAGCAGCATACATTTTAATCACCTCGAACAAAATTACGCAAAAAAAAATCAACCCTAAGGTTGATCTACTTAATTACCAAAATAATATCTTGTCAATTCAAGCGCAGTCTTGGACATGATCTCTTGACCATATTCAGATAAAACAGCCGCCGTAACTTTAGTCTTGAAACTATATTCACTAAGTAATGCCAAAACATCGCTATAAGTCATTTCGTGCATTTCATCAGTAAAGAGAATCAATTGTAAGTAGTACTTGTCGTTGTACTCAAACAAATTAGAAATTCCGCTCTCTAAGTGTAACAAATTAGCCAATTGGACATAATCTTCAAAGTCTTTGAATTCAACAATAACTGTCTTAGTAGGTGTATCCGGATCATTCAAATATGGTGCTGTATCACTGTCATATTCTTCTGTTCCAACCTTATCCAAATTATTGTTTGTACTTGCGCCGACTGAATTTTGTAGCCCACTTAATGGCAATGAACCTGAACCTTCAGAATCATCGCTCTTACTAATCAACAATTCCAAACCTTCTTTGTTTGGCATTATTTGGAAAGTAACGGGCTCATTATTCGTGAAGACATGATTCTTATCAACTTCATCCAAAATACTATAAAAGAACGTTTCAATTTGTTTCTTGTTACCCAACAAGTCTAAAACTGTTACGCCTCGTTCTTGCAAATCCTCTGTACTAAGAATGACTCTGATTGTGTTCTCATTAAGTCGATCCATTTCCATCATAGTCACCTCAATTCTGTATCTACATTTTAACAGTCTGAAAAACTATTTCAACTATCGTATATCGATATTTAAAGTCATTCGAATAATATACTAAATGTCGTAGATAAGGTCAAAGAAAATGTATTTTTTTAGAGACTATCGGTCAATTCCCAGTTCAACGTTGTGGAATAATTTCCATTGACTACATTCTTGTCATCTAGTCTCAACATTATGCCACGCTTTTTATCCCAAATTAAATTTTTAGTCTCATTTCCTATAGTTCCCGTATAAATTGGTACACTGTTTTCTAGTGAAGTATCATTTCCTTTATCATCACGAAAAATCAATGTTCCCGGCAAAGTATTATTGCCATCTTCAGTCTGTAAAGGATGAGCCATCGAAACTAATAACTTGTAATTAACATCAGTGGTTGGATAAGAATACTTTGTTATCGTAACTGGATCATTATTTTTACGCTGATAAACCCCTTCAAAACCACCAATAGTTCCGAAATCAATATCGGGAACACTTAGCGACATTCGACGATATTCTTGTTGTTGCCAAACAAAAGTTTTTATTGGTTGTCCCTGAACTGAATAATCATTTAATATTTCTTTGGAGTCATACAAATCTCCTAATGGCTTATGTTCTGTACCTCCATTATCAGCGCTAACCTCTTGCCATTTAGGACTTATTGCTGTGTAACCAGGATGGTCAGCATCAATAATTACTGATCCTTGCTCGTGTTCAGTAAAAGTATTGTTCCCTTTAATAACAGTGTTGGGACCCAAAGTTATACTCCAAAGTTGACTAGTTCCATTAAGAAAGAAATCCATACTGCTAGCTTTTCTAGTATTCCAATTAGACAAATCTAGCTTTACGACTTTACTATTGTTAAACGTATTACCAAAGTTAGTTACAGAGCTCATATCCCAATTTTTAACAAAATCAAGATTCTGCATATCACTATTCATAAACAACATATTCACAGCTGTCACTTTAGATGTATCCCAATCGGCGATATTCAATTCACTTAAATCAAAATTACCCGTTTCACTAAACATTGACCCCATATTTTTTACTTGAGAGGTATTAAAGTTACCAATAATTTTAATAGGATTATCATTTACGGAAAACATCGAATTCATGTTAGTTACCTTTGAAGTATCAAAACTGCTCAAATCTAAAGTTTTAAAACCAACTTTATTGGAAAACATATAAGACATATTAGTAACATTGCTAGTATTAAAATTCTGCAATCCTTTTAATCCGTCTTCATCCAAAGCAAAATCATAAGCAAACATATAACTCATGTTTGTAACCTTAGAAGTATCCCAATTAGATAAATCTAACGTCTTCAATTTAGAACACCCCCAAAATAAACTAGCCATATTAGTTACATTTGATGTATTCCAATTACTGATACCCGGAATAGAGTCCATTTGTGTATAATAAAATGTCGAATTCATATTAGTAACATTACTCGTATCCCAATCAGACAAGCCGTCAATTTGAGTAATAACCCGACAATTCTTGAACATAGATCCAATATCAGTAATATTGTCCTTTTTCCATTTGGATATATCTAAACGTACTAGAGAACGGCAATTATTGAACATATTAGCAGTTGTCGTTACATTAGAAGTATCCCAATTAACCAATTCGTCTCCATTAACTAACCCAGAGGCATTGAAAACACCATTCAATGAAGTAACTTTACTAATATCCATATTTTTTAATCCTGATATATCTGCATTACAATTAAAAAACATGTTGTCCATTTTTATTAAAGATTCAGTATTAAAATTAGAAACATCTAATTGAGTCAATTTACTAGTACCACTGAACATGCTTGACATGTCTGTTACCTTAGACGTATCGAAGTTTGAAACGTCTAGTTGAGTAACTGCTTCAGCACTTTTAAACATCTCATTCATTGATGTAATTTGAGAGGTATCAAAATTTGAGACATTTAAACTAGTTACTTTAGCATCATTTAAGAACATACTTGCCATTGATGTAACTTGAGAAGTATCAAAATTTTCCAAACCTTTAATTGTTTGAAGCGAATTAGCTACGTCAGTCTTTTGCGGCATTGAAAACATCTTTACTAAACTTACTACATTAGATGTATCAAAACTAGAAACATCAATCGCAGTTAATTTATATGCATTACTAAACATATTACTCATATCAATTGCTTTATTCGTATGCCAATTATTTAACCCAATTATTTCAGTAAGATTCGATGTATCTGGCATAGAAGATTTTTTTACCTGAAAAGAAAACATAGAGTTAAAATTTTTTACATTGCTTACATCCAAATTACTAACATCAATCGTTTGAGCATTCACTAAATTAGCAAACAAATTATTTGAATCAGTTTCACCAACTACACCTGGTTCAACATAAACACTTTTAATCAGATCAACTGAATTTATCCAATTACCTTGTCCAGTTGCTAAAGTCCCAGCGTGTATCGTCAACTGACCATTATCGTCAATATCCCAATCACATGTTCCAAAAGTACCATTAGTAGCTTGAGTCGCTGCTAAAAAGCCCGTGCTTACGGATTGCCCATTTTTTAATAACCTAGAATTATCATTTAACAGCACCTGGATACCACTATCATTTGTTTCTGCTCTAACAATATTCGCATCAGTGAAACAAATTTTTAAAAAAATAATGATATTTACTAAAAATAAAAATACGAAATTAAATTTCTTTTTCCCCGTCCAATTCCTATCAGCATTCGTCGTCATAATTATTCTCCTAATTAAATAATTATATATGATTAAACAGGGATTTATAAATTAAATCATATAAGAAATTTTTACCAAATGTGCTATTTTTTGTAACCGTTCCCATAACTCTCTCTAAGCGGCACAGCCGCAAAGAGAGAGTAAAAAAAGACCACCCTCCAAAAATGGAAAGCGATCTGGTAATTTTTTTATAAGCCAGCCATAAGTTGAGCCTTTTGAAGTTCCATAGTTCTGACACTTCTAGGCAAGAATCTTCTGATTTCATCTTCATTGAAACCAACTTGAAGACGTTTGTCATCCATGATGATAGGGCGCTTCAAGAGACCTGGGTTTGTTTGAACTAGATCCAACAATTGATCAATTGTTAAATCATCCAAATTTACCTTAAGGTTTTGGAATGACTTTGAACGAGTAGAAATAATTTCTTCTGTCCCGTTTTCAGTCATTTGAAGTACTTGTTTGATTTCTTGCTTATTTAAAGGTTCTGAGTAAATGTTTCTTTCTTTGTAAGGAATATCATGTTGTTCGAGCCAAGCCTTGGCTTTACGACATGAGGTGCAACTTGGAGATGTATAAATGGTAACCATATATAATCTCTCCTTTCCTGTGTAGTATCAAACTCTTTAAACACATTAATATTGTAACTTAAACGTATAATAAAATCTATGGTTTTCACGAAAAAATTACGAATATTTGTTCTTAAATTATTTGTTTGTGAAAACATGTACCCGACAAATAGCCATCTATATAATCCTTTCACAAATTATATAGATATTAGTTTATTTATTCCATTAGTTTTAATTAATGTCATTTTCATTGAAAGTCTAAAACCTATTGCAAAGCCTTATACTTCAATTTCCAATCCCTGGAATGCATGAATAACTGGAACATTTTCTGCATATTTTTGTGATTGACTTAACATAGTGTCAGCATCAACCGTTTGTGGTAAGTGACTGATCATTAAACGTTTAACATTACTTTCTTTAGCTAACGTTCCGGCTTCCTTTGTATTAAGATGGGCTTTACGACCTGTAACGTCTTCTGGAAAGTTAGTATCCGCAATCAATAAATCAGCATCTTTAGCAAAATCAACCAAGCCATCAAAGTAAGTTGTATCAGCTGTATAAACGATCACTTTGCCATTCTTATCAGTAATACGCATTGCATATGCTGGAACTGGATGAACGGTTTTCATAAACTCAAATTTCAAATTATCGATTTGAGTTGGTTCATAATCGTTATAGGCAATTCCTTTAGTAGCATTATCGAATGAAAGTTGCGCAAAGTTGACAAAATCTTGAGTATGACCATAAATAGGTAGTAGATTCTCTTTTTTAGCTGCAAGCCATTCGTACTGCAATACACCAACATCTGCGGTATGATCGTGGTGATAATGTGATAAGATAACACCATCTAGATCAGTTGGTTTCATATAACTTGCTAGTGAGTTCAAAACGCCACTACCGCAATCGATCAAGTAGCTCTTATCGCTATCCCTTAGTAAGTAACCGGATGTTCCGATTCCCTTATAAGGATAACCACCATAAAAACCTAAAACTGTAACTAACATAGAAAACCTCCAAAAAATTTTATAATTGAAAGGATTTCAATAACTATGAACATAACATTAAAGCTAGGCACATATCTCTTTTTGAAGAGTCAGATGTCACCATCCGATACTTTATTAAAACCCTTATTTCATGCCAATGCAGACCATCTTTTGATAAAAAATTTATCAACATTTGCACAATATCGTGGTATCAGTGGAGTCTATGACCATTTGAATAATCTATATTCCTTGACTTATTTAAAATTAAATCCTGATCAAGCCAAATTATTCGAAGATAAATTGTTTAGCATCCACTCATACTCTTTTAATTCTACATCAACCGCCGTCTTGCAAAAAAGGGAAAGTCCAAGAGAATACTTAATTATTAAAACTTTTGAAACGACTTCCCAAATCAAAGTTTGGCAAACACTACTACAAAAAGAAATTCAAAATCAAATTCAAGGTTCAAACGAAGAAGATTTCGGATTCTTTTCTAAAGCTTATGTGGTCACAGACGAAACTTCTGCTTAATACTACGCCAAGAAACTTGATAACTGATAATCCCAAACAATCCATACAAAACGATATAGCCGGCAAAAATCAAAATAATATTTTTAGAAATGTGTCGCCCACTATCAAACATCGCTATGGCTGTATATGACTGTATCAAGGCAAAAACAATTGGGATCAAAAATGTCCACGTATTTTCTCGTAAGATAATTCGTTTGATTTCTTTTTCTTCAATACCAATTTTTTGTAAAGTCCGTAATTGTCGGGATTGATAATCATCTCGCAATAAAATTCTCAAAGTCAAAACACTACCTAAAGCTATCAATAAGGCTACGCTGAATAAAGCTACGATATATAAGTAAAAACCGCCGCCTTGCTTAAAACGTTTTTTGACATTACCCTCACGCAAATATCCGACCTGTGTATATACAGAGGCATCATATTGTTTGGGGGCTTTTTTGATAACTTCAACTGTCGAATCTTTTAACGATGATTTAAAATTCACCTTCATGTAATAGGCATCTCGATAATGTTTCAAACGTTCAATCTGAGATTTTTGTAAACGATCACCCTTCTTAAAGTCCCAACCATAAAAGGCATCGTTGACTTCGGCTGGCATTTTTTGATAATACTTGTCTGGCACGATCATCATTGGACCAAAATGCATTGATCCACCGTATGGAAAGGCATGGCCACTCTTAGCTTTAGCAATCATCGGCGCACCTTTTACCTCAATATTGTAGTTTGACTCTGATTCTTGATCACGATACATAAGCCCAGTTGGTGTATCTATTTTCAGAAATTCGTTAGCTTTGATCTTACTGTTGCCTTTATGCATTCGTTTAGGTAAAGATTTGTAGGCTGAATAAGACATAAAGGTCATCGGTTGCTTAGTGTAAGTTGAACTATTTTTATTATAGTAAGAAGTTAAATTTATCTTAACGTCAGTCTTATAGCTACCCTTTACTTTGGCATCGGTCTGTTTGAGCTCTTTTTTGATAAACTGGACCGTATCTTTATTGGCTGCTAGTTCAAAGGGATAAGAACTATTATAGCTTTCATGAACAGCTTGATATCCAAAATAACAAAACGTCAACAAGGCTAAAGCCAAAGCCGATAATTCGGTCACGAACCATAAAATAGAAATATTTTGGAATAGGCGTTCTTTTAAGTATTTGAATGAAAATAAATTCAGACCTGAGTAAGAAATCGCATGAATTTTCTGTAACAAATTTAAAATAGTTGGTAAAAAGCCATAATAAACTAAATAAGTTCCAAAAATATCAGCTAACAAAATAAAAAGAATTTCATTGATCGGTCGGGATGAATAGCTGATCATCCTTATGTCAGTAAATAAAGCCCAGGTAAAAACTTGAGCACTGAACAAGAGAATAATTCCAAAAATTCCGGCTGGTATACGTAACCACCAACGAGTTTTGACATTGACTTTACGCCGCTTCTTTTTCAAAATTCGAACTGTTTTGAATGCATTGACTAAACTCAAAATGACTGTAGAAAAGAAAAAAGTCTTAAATAATGTGAGTAATGTATAACCATCAAAACTAGTAGTGAAATTGATCCGAATCCTCATTAAGTAAAGCAACAGCATTCCCATGAATTTTTGAAAAATCACCATCAATAGGAGACCACTACCCCAGGCAATGATCTGAACGATAGCTGTTTGAAAAAAACTGATCGTTACTATAACCCAACTGGGCATCCCTAATTTTTCAAAGGTCAAGAACTCATTTTTTTGTCTTTGGATGAAAAAACCACCAACATAAATCATGTAAATAAAGGCAAAGAAGGCAAATAATCCACTCATGATGCTGGAAAGTTCATAAATAAAATTGTCCCACCACCCCATAGCTTCGTGGAGTGATGGATTGCCTCCCATTGATAGCAATATACCAAAAACACCAATGGCAAAACTGCAGGCTAAGATATAGATCAAATAGCTATCACGCATATTCGAGAGACTACGTTTAATAATTTTGCGATACATTGAAATAATTTCCTCCGCCAATTGTTCGTTGCATATTGATTATTTGTTCGAAAAATTTATCTCGATTTCCTGGATTGATTATCTCTGAAAAAACCACGCCATCTTTAATAAATACGACTCGAGTACAATAGCTTGCTGTGAAGGCATCGTGAGTTGCCATTAAAATCGTCGTTTTCTCTTTTTGATTGATCAACTGCATGTAATTCAACAAAATAGTCGCTGACTTAGAATCCAAACTACCAGTTGGTTCATCAGCAAACAGAATTTCTGGTTTATTGATCAAAGCTCTAGCTGCTGCCACCATTTGTCGTTGACCAAGGGACAATTCATCAACTTCACGTTGAGCCAATTTTTCAATATTTAGTAAATTCATCATATATTGAAATCTCTCTTCAATCACTTTTTTATTGGCTCGACTCAAAGCCAACGGCAAAATGACATTTTCTTTAACATTCAAAGAATCCAGTAATTCGAAACTCTGATAAATGAATCCCATCTTATTACGCCGATACTTTGCTAGATCACGATCATGCAACTGCGTTAAATCAAGGCCATCAATAATAATTTGTCCGTGATCAGGACGCTCATTGGTTGAAATCATATTTAACAAAGTCGTTTTGCCCGCTCCAGAGGGTCCCATTATTCCTAATAACTCTCCATGTTCAACTTCCAAGGTGATATCCTTAATAGCATGAACAGCATTTTTCTTTTTTCCAAAATCTTTTGAAATATTCTTTACAGCAATTTGCACAGTAAACTCTCCAAAATTAATTATTTATTGTTATCATACTATATAGTGTCTTTATTCTAGCACGGAGGATTTTTTTAAATGGTTAAAATTATGATTATTGAGGATGATTTCTCTATTGCCAAGTTGATCAGCGAGAATCTGGCAAAGTGGCAAATGGACTCCTATATTACTAAAGATTTCGACAATATTATCGAACAATTCAAAGATTATCAGCCCGATTTAGTGCTATTAGATATTAACTTACCTGTCTATGACGGTTATTATTGGAACCAAGAAATAAGAAAAATTTCTAAATTACCAATTATTATTATTTCTTCACGTAATTCCAACATGGACCAGATCATGGCAATGAATATGGGAGCTGATGATTTCGTCGAAAAGCCTTTTTCAGTCGATATCCTAGTTGCCAAAATCAATGCTTTATTACGTCGGACTTATGATTTCTCAAAAAATTCTAGCGATACGATTGAACATAACGGTTTAAAGCTCAATTTATCGAGTGGAACAGTTGAAATTGGCGATGAAAAAATTGATCTTTCAAAAAACGAGTACAAGTTATTACAACGTTTACTAAAAGATCAAGGAAAAATCGTTACTCGTGAACAATTGCTTAATTTCATGTGGGATGATGAAAGATTCGTTGACGATAATACCTTAACTGTCAATATCAATCGTCTACGTGGAAAAATCGAAAAATTCGGTTTAAAAAATTATATCGTTACTAAAGTCGGACAAGGATACATTATTCCTTAGTGAGGTTAGCAGATGACATTCTTTAAATATTTGCGCGATCATATTTATTCAATCTTGATTGTCTTAGTGGGGATGACCTTCGTTGAATTAGTCTTGTTTCTAGACCCCAGAGTTAACTTCCACATGGGTACTCTCGTTTATACTTGGGTCTTAGCCGTTATTTTTTTGGTCGTTAATTTATCTCTTTCTTATTTACATAAAAAAAATTGGTATGATCAACTTTCAAATTATCAAGATGACCTTTCAAAAGAATTATTTGGCGCTAGAAATAATGAACAACAATTCATCCAAGACAAAATCAACAATATTTCTCTCCAGTATCGAAATGAATTGACTGAGTTATATCGGAACCAAAAAGATCAACGAGAATATACCGAATCTTGGGTTCACGATATTAAAGTTCCTTTGGCAGCTTTAAAATTGTCACAAGATAATAATTTAGATCAAGATTTGATTGCTGAAGAATTAGAACAAATCGACTATTTGGTTGATCAAGCCTTGTATTTTGCCCGTCTAAATAATTTCTCCAATGATTATTTGATTCAAGAACAGGACTTAAATGATATCGTCAAATCTTGCATTAGAACCAACAAACGTCTCTTTATAAGTAAACGAATTGCTATCCATTTCGATATTACTGATAAAAAGGTCTTAACTGATGAAAAGTGGTTGAGTTTCATTATTAATCAAATTCTTTCCAACAGTTTAAAATATACTGAATCCGGTGGCAAAATCGAAATTTTCACAACTACTCATAATAATAATATTGAATTACATCTCACAGACAATGGTATTGGTATCAAAGACCAAGATATCAGTCGTGTTTTCAATAAAGGGTTTACTGGTACTAATGGTCGTCAAAACGGTAGTAAGTCGACCGGTATGGGGCTTTATTTAGTCAAAAAAATGATTGATAAACTCGGTCACACGATTCAAATCAAATCACAAGAAAATCAAGGTACCGAAACTATCATTACCTTCTTGGATTTGCCATATTACAAATAAATGCGTGTAAGCTATTAAACTTACACGCATTTATTCTTTATCATTATTTCTTGGACTTAACAATAGCTGCTCATCTCTTTTTCTAGAGCATCTAAGGAAACATCTTGAGGATTGTCCTTGAATTCTCGTTCAGCTTTCTCATAGAGTTCCCTGTCGATTTCGTCTTCAATTTTTTCGACTGCAGCAGAACGAAGAAAGGCTGAAACGCTCATATTTTTAGATTTAGCGTAATTCTTGATCATTCGTTCGTCACGTCCGTCTATGTATACTGAAATAGTTGCCATTTTCGTCACCACCCCTATGTCGACTTTAGTGTATATTGTTCGAACAAATTTTTCAATAGTTATGCTATTCACAACTTAATATTATATAAAAAATATTCTATTATTTGATTACATACTATATTAAAAAAATGCTTTAAAAATATACAAAATTGCTGTGGCATTGATGTATAACAGTTTTATATTCCAGACCAATTTCACAACAAAGAACCAACTCAAATCAATGAGTTGGTTCTTTTGTATTAATTATAAAAATTTAAACGTTCATTTACATTTTTAAAGTCAAAGCATTCAAAGCAACAACAACGGTTGAAAGTGACATTACTACGGCACCGACAGCTGGACTCAGAACAAAACCAATTCCTGCTAAAATACCAGCAGCTAATGGAATCGCGATGATATTGTAACCAGCACCCCACCAGAGGTTTTCGACGGTTTTCTTGTAAGTATTATGTGACAACTTCAAGAATTTGATAATATCACTAGGATCGCTATTATACAAAACAACGTCCGCTGAATCAATTGCAACATCAGTTCCGGCTCCAATAGCAACACCGATTGTAGCTGAAGCCAAACTAGGTGCATCATTGATACCATCACCGACCATCATAACGTGGTGACCAGCGAGTTCTAGTTGTTTAATAACTTGGTGCTTGTCTTCTGGTAATAATTCAGCCTTGAATTCATCAATTCCCATTTGTTTTGCCATAATAGCTGCGGCTTCTTTATTATCACCGGTTAGCATGATAGGAGTAATATTTCTTGCCTTTAGTTCTTTGATAAATTCAATGGTATTTTTCTTGATTCGATCACCTAGAGCTACGAATCCGAGTACTTTTTTATCAGCTACTAAGTAACTGATCGTATTTCCTTTATCTAAATAAGTTTGTACTAATTTCTTATCAAGTGAAATTCCTTTTTCATTCAAATATTTCATATTAACTAAGTAATATTGACGATTGTCAAAACTAGCACTCATCCCGTAACCCTTTAGTGCTTGGATATTATCGATTGCTGCCGGTTGAATTGTTTGTTCTTTAGCATAACTGACAATACTACTTGCGATTGGATGACTAGAACCGCCTTCGATACCGGCAATAATAGATAACAAGTTCTTATTGTCGATTGACTTATCCAAACTTTGCAAACCGTTAACGGTAAATTTACCTTCTGTTAGCGTTCCAGTTTTATCCATTGCTATATAGTCGATTTTACGACTATTTTCCATTGCTTGATTGTCACGGATAATTAAACCATTTGTGGCAGCAATTGAGGTACTACGTGACATAACTAAAGGAATTGCTAAACCTAAGGCGTGCGGGCATGCAATAACTAAAACGGCCACTAATCTGTTCAAAGCTGTATTCATATCGCCAAAAATCAACCAATAAACAAAGGCAATGATTCCGACTGTCAAGGCTGCATAGAACAACCAACTTGATACTTTATCAGCTAACATTTGCGTCTTAGAGCGATTATTTTGGGCATCAGATACTAGTTTACTGATCTGTGACAAGTAGCCCTCACCAGCAGATTTATCAACTTTTACACGAATCGTACCTTCACCGTTGATAGATCCTCCAACTACTTTACTACCGATCTCTTTTTTGATAGCTTTTGATTCACCAGTAATCAAAGACTCATTGATATAACTTGAACCACTAATAATGTGTCCATCCAGTGGTACTGATTCACCAGCACGAACTTCAATGATATCGTCAGCTTTAACCATTGAAATATCGTGATCCATAGTTTGATCATTATGAACCATATGTACCTCGCTTGGCACTAGTGATGCAATCTTTTGCAATGCATTACCGGCACTCATGGTCGATTTCATTTCAATCCAGTGCCCCAAAAGCATGATAACGATCAATGAAGCTAATTCCCAGAAAAAATCCATGATATGCGTTGTAGAATGCAATAAATTATTCTCGACAAAAGCATATATACTGTAAATGTAGGCAACACTGATACCTATGGTGATCAAAGTCATCATTGCTGGCTGTTTGGACATCAATTCTCCCTTAGCACCACTAATAAATGGTTTACCGCCATAGAAGAAAAGAATTGTCGCTAGTACTAAAACTATCCAATCAGAACCAGGAAATTGAACTTGAAATGGCAGATTCAAACCCATAAATGGTGAAAGGATAAATACTGGTATTGCTAAAACAAGTGAGATCCAAAATTTCTGTCTCAAGTCCCCCATATCCATCATATGACCGCCGTGCATCATCATATGACTTCCCGACATATCCATAGTTGAATGGTTCATGTCCATATCCTTCATATCGTGCATTTCTTCGTTATTCATTCAAATCACTCTCCAAACAATCACACTCAACAACTTCTGGAGCGGATTTCTTTTTTTCGTTAAGAGCTTCAATAATTTCTGCAATATCGCTCTTTGAGATTTCTGAATTATTGATCAAATCTTTGATAGCATACCCTTTTCTCATACAACAAAGATTATCAAATAAGTCATTGACATTATCATGAATAGCCTCATCTTCTGAAACTAATGGTTGGTAAATATAAGGACGTTTAGTTTCATCAGCCTGTAAAAAATTCTTCTTTTGAAGACGACCAATCAAAGTTTTAATTGTGGCAGCTTTCCAGTCAGTTTTCTTCTCCAAAAAATCAATTACTTGCTTACTAGTGGCTTGACCCAAAGTCCAAATAATCCTCATTACTTGCCATTCAGAGCGACTCATGGATTCAATTTCTTTCATGTCGGTTCCTCCTTTTTGGTTTACATTTGTAATCTTTCTCAACAAAATACAGTTTACAACCGTAAACACCAGAAGTAAAGTTTAACGCTCAAAAAAACTCACCAATCATTTTGATCAGTGAGTTATTGATTATTATCTAATTGGACAAGCACCGCCAGCACAATCTGATTGATCGACTAGTTCGATATCTTTCTTGTCATGATTATCATTTTGTTCAGCAAAAACTTTAGCGACATTTTCGTCAACTTCTGATTCACGCTCTTGATAAACTTTCTTGTTGATTGGTTCTTTAGGAGCTTGTTTGAAACCTGAGCCAGTATATGGCAAGAGTGATGTTGACTTCGTTACATTTCTGTATTGATACATTAATGGTGCAATTTGGTCGCCTTCTTCTGGTTGGAAGGTAATTGTACAACTGACCGCATTATCTGACCAATAAGTTTGTAAGAATGCTTGTGTAGCGAATTGTTCAGCGATAGAAACTGAGCCAGCTGAAGCAAAATTAGGATCATCAGCATTTTCAGCTTTGACGGGGAATTCAACACACATTGTATGCTTTGTATAAATATCAGGTTCAATCTTGTATCCACAAGCCTTCAAAGCTGGTAGTAGTGGATCTGAGTCTTGGAATCTGATTCTTTGAATTAAGTAACCTGCATAGTGGAAATGCATACCTTCAGACACACCAGCAAGCTTAGCAACTGTACCAGATGGTTTAACGGTTGTGTGCTTGATAGATGCCTTACATCCTAATGCGTTTGAGTACTCCTTATCAGCTTTGACAACTGTCTTATATAAGTCATCAAATTTGTCAGCAACGCGTTGGTCATAAATAGGTTTTTGAATTGTTTCACCTGTTTGGGGATCTGTGGTAGGTTCAAAACCAGTTACAACACGATTACCAAATGTTGTCAAAATCCAGTCTTGAATACCAGACATTGAAACACCGATACGACGATTCTTTTGAATAACTTTACGAGAAACTTCCCAATCGTAATTACTAAATGTAACACGTTTTGTATAGCGAGCAGCTAGTAAGAAGGCTTCTTCTAAACTCCAGCCTTGTTCGTCAGCAATCAATGGAAACACTTCAAACAAGTTACATGGTTCACCATTACTTAGTGAGATTTCACCACAAGGGTTAGTTCCTTCAACGCCATCATCGATTCCAGGTTGGTAGCCATCAATTGCACGACCATAATTACGTGACAATTCAAGGTTAACGATTCCTGGTTCACCATTATGAGTAATCGAATCAGCGATAGGTGCATATTTATTGAACTTACTATCAACAGCAACACTGTTATTTGAAGCCCAACGGTGATGATAAAGTTTCTTTTGATCTTGTTTCATAGTAATAAAGTCATCATCAGTAGCTCCACCTAAAGCGAGTTCAGCAGAACGACGAACGTTACCAGCAACGACTGTTTTACCAATCATATTGCCCATATCGGTACAATCAACTGAAGTTAATTTTCTACCAACAGCTTCATTCATAACTTCATTAATATCAAAGAGCATTTCAACCAATGTTACAGGACCTGAAGCAGTACCACCAAAGCCTTTGATTTTTTCACCTTTAGCACGAATATCAGTAATATCTAGCACTACATCGTCCAAGCCGTCATTTGTATCATTAAAGTGAGCATCGATCATGTTGGCATTACCAATAACCCAACCTTCACGCGTATCTGGCAATTCATAGTGACGCTTATTGTCATATGAATTATCAGCTAACCATTCATCACGGTCCACAGCACCAGCAGCAATTGAATCCTTATAAGAAGCACTTTCTTTACCAATCAAAACTGTCAAGTTGACCTTATTATCAACAACTGGCATCAACTTCATATTTGATGGGACAACGGAAAAACCAACGCCGCCACCCTTCATCAATTGGTCGAACATAAATGAAAATGGCATGGAAACAGCTAATTGATCTTTTTGTAGATATGAAGGAACGATGTGACTGTCACCATATTTTTGTGGTCTAACAGCGATAAACCAACAATTGTTCAAAGCATCCCCATTACGGTGTTGATACTCTGTTCCAGAAATCCAAAGATTTCTACCTGAAGGAGTGGCAGCTAATCCATAGATCAATTTATAAAGTTCTTGGGCTTCTTTAACTAAGCCATTATATTGTTCATCGGTTAAATCATTATTTTGCAAACGAGGGTCCAAATTGATGTTACCTTCTACCACACGTTTAACTGTTTCAGACCAATTTTCAGTCCGACCTAATTCATCAATAAAACGAGCATAGGTACGTTTATACGTAACCCAGCCCAATTCACCCCAGTGGGGTTTAACTGTCTTTTTTACTTCGTCAACGAAGTCATCTGATAAAATAATTTTATTAATAGTGTTCATTAACATTCACTCCACAACTTTTTGATAACACAATATATAGTACCCCCGATTTAATTTGAATAACAATATATAGTGTCTAAATTTATTTGGCAAATAATTTGGCACTAAATTTTGCATTGTTATTTCGGCATTTATAATCAAAAAAAGGTTCACCATTATTTAATAAATTCCTAAGAATTTAAAGCGAAAAAACTAAGGTCGCAATTACTATTCTAATATCGAATCAAAAGACTTAGCAATGATTATTTTAATTTAAACTTCTACTCGAATTTCAAGTGGATAACGGCAAATTTTCTCCTTGACACGAACATATGGTTGTCACGTCAGGTGTTCCACAAGAAAAATAATTTTGAACACTAAAAAAGCTACCCGATTCATAACGAGTCGAATAGCTTTTTTCAATTTTCCCATTTAAAATTCATTTCGTAACGCTCACTAACCGTATATCTCAACCTTTACCCTACATCATAACGGCATCCTCATAACGTAACATTTATAAATTTACTTGATCAATATGAGATGTAACTTGTGAACTATATTGTGATAATAAACCAATTTGATGATTCTTTCGATAATAGTCCCAATCCATCTTACGAACCCAAATTTTATCACTGTTCGTCCTAGTTTCAGAGACCAAGACCTTCGAATGACTGATCGGATAAACAGCAATTAACAATAGTGAAATCAAATAACCCTTTGTGAAAAAGAGACAAACAATCACCATCATGAACGTTATAACGTCTAAGGCGGTTAATCTTCGATAATATGATTTTGATTGATCCAATGTTTGCATCCCGAACACTCCCATCATTTTTCACGCTTATTATAATATCGTTCTCTAAATTTAATTGTAATCAACTTGAAGCTTAAGAATATCTTATCTATTTGGGATACTAACTAAAAAAAATAATATCTCTATGGTAATATAATTACGTTATTTAAATTCAGGATTAAATGTAATGTTCAAATAAATATCCTGATGCATTCAAATAATTAGGGAAAACAAATTAAATGATTAATATAGGGGGATTTTTTTGATGCAAAATTTTATCAATAAAACCATCTTGACTTGTGTAGGTATTTTCACAACTACCGTTTTCTTATTGATGGTTTTATTTTATTATCAAGAATTCTTATTTCAAAGCCCGCTTCGAAATACTGTTGTTTTAGTTATTGCTTTAATATTGATTTCTGTAGTCGGATACGGATTAATGCGAATTAGAACTGACGATGAGCATGTCAACCGAATAGTTTTGTTTTCGTTAATTATTTTCTTCATGACGGTTGCTTTAATTTGGATATCATTAGTACCTAAAACTCAAATTAGTGATTATGGCAATTTCTGGTTGCGGTTATATCACTATCATATTGGTGATCCACTTTACCAAACTGATAATGATTATTTTTCTAAATATGCTTATCAAACTGGTTTTATGTATTATGCATTCTTAATTTCAAAAATTTTTGGATATAATATCTTTGCAATCCAATTTCTAAACGTAATTTATCAAGGCCTGACATTATTATTTACTTACTTATTGGTTGATAAAATTTTTGACAATATCAAAATGGCTCGCCTATCAGTTTTATTACTAATGATTGATTTGGATTGGTTTGCCCTAAATGCCGAAACAAGTAATCAATATTTAGGTTCATTACTTTACTTAATTACCTTTTATTTAATAATTCAAAATAAAACTTGGACCTGTAATAATTGCTGGAATCGTCGTCTTTACTTTAATTTACTTACTATGGGAGCAACACGATTATCGAGCTTCTCTTAAGGTTTTAATGACCTTAGCAATTTACTTTATCCTCTTTAGTCTCGCTGGTTGGGGAATTAAAGCTTCAGGAATGAACCAATATGGATTGAATAATAACGATCCTGAATGGAAATTCGTTACCGGTTTAAATTATCAATCAACTGGAACTTATTCATCCGACATGGAACGTTTGATTGATGCTAGTAAGCCTCGAGCTACGATGAGTAAAGTCGAAAAAGCTGCCTTAAATGATGAAATCGACTATCTCAACGATAATCACGCCTGGCTCAAGCTATTCATCAAGAAGACACAATTACTCTGGTCATCACGAACTCTTGCTACTGATGGAGCCAATTTTGCCATGAATCATAGACAAAAAGCCGTTGATTTAGTCAATTATGTATCGTACTTAGGTTCAGTAGTTTTAATTATCTTCTCGTGGATTGGGTCATTATCACTATTTAAGACTAAATTCGATGATAATTTATATTTGCTATTATTGCCACTAATGGCCTTTGCAGTCGTTCAATTAGTCATTGAGGTGCAAGGTCGTTATCGTATCGAATTCTTACCAATAATCTCAATAATGGGAAGTTTAGGTATTTACAATACAATTAAGATTTTGGGCAGTTCTAAAATAAAGCAATAAAGAAACTTTCAGTTTAAACTAATTTAATACAAAAAAAATCCTCACTAGAAATTTTTATTCTAGTGGGGATTTTTGATTAGGCTAAACTACTTGCTTTAACCCATTCGTTAGTAGCTACTTGATAATAAGTTTCACCATTTAGATCCATCTTATTAGCTGTTTGCCACTTGCTGCTTGGTGCTAAAGCACGACTAGTAATTGCTCGACCGTCTTTAGAATACAATTGAGCAACTGTACTGCCGATTGTTACGACGCCCTTGGCAGGTGTGACACCAGTAGTATCGTTATTAACTGTAACGTCACTGGCTTTGACCCATTCGTCAGTAGCTACTTGGTAATAAGTTTCACCATTAAGAACTAACTTATTGGCAGTCTTCCAGCTTGAGTTAGCAGTTAATGCACGACCAGTAACTTCTTGGCCATCTTTAGTATAAACGTGAGTAATGGCATCTTTAGTAGTTACTGTATTGTTGAACGGTGTAACATCGCTTGTAGTTGCTTCAGCTGTTACATCACTAGCTTTGACCCATTCATTAGTGGCAACACGATAGTATGTTTCACCATTGATAGTTTTTGATTCATAGTATTTCCATGAACTATTAGCTGCCAATGTACGACCACTGATAGTATTACCGTAATTTGTGTAAAGTTGAGCTGTTTGATCTTTAACTGTTACGACACCAGTTGGTTGTTCAGAATCCGCATTCTTTGTTACGGTAACGATTTGCGTATTATTGTCGCTTTGCAAAGTTACTGATTTAGTAGTTGTTGTGTAACCACTAGGAATTTGACTATCAGTTAAATCGACGGTATCTCCAACATTTTGGCTGTAAACTTCAGCACGGCCAACTTCAGTGTTATCAGCTGTCTTGAAAATTAATGTATTAAAGACTTGTTTGTTGACCTTAATGTTGTATTCTTTACCATCTTCCAAGGTAATTGTCTTGTCAGCGTCGTTCAACAAAGTACTACCAGCTGGAATATCAGTCAATGTATACCTATTGCCGTCACCACCATTAACAACTTCAGAATTAACTAAGTTATTATTTTGATCAACGTAATTAACTTTTGCAGAAATCATCTTAGTTACGTTAACAGTGACGTTAGCACCATCTTTTTGGAAGTTAGCGATACTACCAGAATAAATATAACCATCTGGATAGTAGCCTAGTGGTTGGCCTTCAGTTCCTTGTAAAGTCTTTTGACCAACTTTTTCTCCATTGTATTCATAAGTAACGTTATTAGTTACACTAGCAGCAGCTTGAGTAGTAACTTTATCAGCGGCTTGAACGGTTTGTGTCATTGGGAGTGTACCAAGGACCATACCAGAAACTAGCAATCCACTAAATAGTAATGATGTACTCTTTTTCAATATAAACCCCTCCATATTTTTAATATATATGAATTTATATCATATATACCTCAATTATAAAGGGATGGCATAATTTATTTGGATTTCATAAAATATTTAAAAGGCGAATTTTATAATCAAGTTAGCCACCTTAAGAAAAAATAAATAAAAAAACAC
>OMJG01000426.1_pt1 | contig 32040 bp, 28 predicted proteins | sample 1646431 | NCBI WGS metagenome assembly OMJG01 (sample SAMN03771674, study PRJEB25209) | food metagenome | isolation source: Cotija cheese | place: Mexico:Jalisco,Michoacan | collected 2011-12-12
AACAATAAAAGGAAAAAGCGATTCTAGAGATTTCCTACAACAACTTGACACACACCATTCTCTATGGTGATTTGAATGCAACGGATGAGCATGTTAGAATGGCGGTCAAACTGGCCAACTTAGAAGACGTGGTCGCTTCTATGCCAAATGGCTTGAATACAGTTATTGGAGAACGCGGAGTCAAACTCTCAGGTGGTCAGAAGCAGCGTCTGTCCATTGCCAGAATGTTCTTGAAAAATCCGCCGATTCTTATTTTAGACGAAGCAACTTCAGCCTTAGATACAGAGACGGAGCAGGCAATTCAAGAAGCGCTGGACTCACTATCTGAAGGCCGTACAACTCTGATTATTGCTCACAGACTCGCAACAATTAAAAACGCTGACCGAATCGCAGTTGTTACAAAGAACGGCATAGAAGAAAAAGGGACACATGACGAGCTGATAGCACATAACGGAGCCTATAAACGTTTATATGATGCTCAATTCGCTCAATAAATCAAAAAATCTTTCTTAAGTTGAGAAAGCACTTGTGACAAGTGCTTTCTTTTATATTAAACTGTAGTCAACAACTCGAAAGAGAGAAGGAAACAGCATGGATGCAAACAAAAGACGGAAACAGATCTTGTTATCTTTGACTTCATCGACAGAACCGAAAATTGCTCGCAAACTGGCTGAACAGTTTAGTGTAAGTCGACAGATTATTGTTGGAGACATAGCCTTGCTCAGGGCTGAAGGTCATGAAATATTATCAACACCAAAGGGATATGTTATGCGAGAACCATTAGTCGGCCAATTGAAAAAGCGGATTGTCTGCCAGCATTCCTTTGATCAGACACTGGAAGAACTATATTGTATTGTGGATCACGGCGGAGCTGTCATCGATGTGATCGTAGAACATCCTTTCTATGGTGAGATGATTGGTGGGTTGAATATTTCGAACCGAGTAGAAGCCGATACATTTATGCAGCAGATAAAAGAACACCAAACTTCCTTGTTAGCAGCGTTGACCAATGGACTGCACAGCCATACGATTACTGCAAAAGATTCAGATACGCTGGAAGCCATTATCACAGATTTGAAAGAAAAAAATTTATTATACCATTAAAGATATTGATTATTTTGAAAAAATTGTTATACTTGATTAGTGTCATGACACCTGTAAAGTAAGGTGTATACATAATGTAAACTAAGGAGTGAGTATAATTAAAAAATCAAATACTTTAAGACTGACAATTACAGCCTTGCTGACAGCGATTGCTATTGTCATTCCAATGGTTATGCCGATACGCGTACTAATAGAACCAGCTTCCTTCACGCTGGCTAGTCACGTACCGATCTTTTTGGCCATGTTTTTATCGCCAGGTATTGCAGTAGCAGTCGCTTTAGGTTCGGCTGTCGGATTTTTGCTGGCCAGCTTTCCCATCGTTATCGTTCTTCGTGCATTAAGTCATGTTTTATTTGCTTACCTAGGAGCAAAATACTTAGTCGGAAGAAGAAAAGAGGTCCTGACTTCGCCAGTAAAGAGCACTATATTTTCTTTTATCATCGGCTGTGTTCATGGACTTGCTGAGATGATGATTGTCTCATTATTCTTTTTTGGATTCATTCCAGGTTCCGGCTATAGTGAAGGCTTCTTCTACGCTGTCTTTCTACTGGTAGGAGTGGGTACGATCGTACATAGTATGGTCGACTTTCTGATTTCTCAATTTGTCTGGACTTCATTAGGAAAAAGAACAGAAACACTGGCAGAAAAAGTCAACAAGTAAAGCGTTGCTTTCAATATCATTTTTTTATTCCTCATCTAAATTGATTAGATGAGGAATTTGCATTTTCTGGGATTTGTGATATACTTGTGGTTGATTATTATAGGCTAACTATGCTCCATTTTTAATATATTTTATACATTGATCAGCAAAGTGAGGAGGCATTGGATTGGTTCGTATACCAGAAGAAACCATTACACAGGTTAGAGAAGCGTCTGATATTGTCAATGTCGTTTCTCAATATGTCCAGTTAAAAAAGTCCGGACAAAACCATTTTGCACATTGTCCTTTTCACGAAGATAAAACACCATCATTTTCAGTAAATGAAAAAAAACAGATCTATCATTGTTTCAGCTGCGGAAGAGGCGGTAATGTCTTCAGCTTTTTACAGGAGATGGAAGGCATCAGCTTTCCGGAAGCTGTCGTTAAAACAGCTGAGATCGTTGAGATCCCTCTTGATGACTCGATCAAAGAACAATCTGCTCAAAACAGGCCGAATGAAAACAGCCGTTTCAGCAAGCTGCTCCAGATCAATGAACAAACTAGCGATTTCTATCATCATATTCTGATGAATACAAAAGTCGGAGAGGCTGCATACCAATATCTGATCGATCGGGGTATGGAGAAGGAAACCCTGGAAACCTTCAAACTAGGGTTTTCTCCGCCGCAAAGAAATGCACTGAAATTGTATCTGGAAAACCAGGAGGCTATTGAGCAGTCGCTTTTACCAGACTCTGGTTTGTTTTCCGATAGAGATGACGGTCAGCTGCTGGACAGGTTTTCTGGCAGAATCATGTTTCCGATTCGAGACCGCAAAGGACAAACGGTCGCTTTTTCAGGACGTATCTTCGAGGATCCTGCTATCGAACGTCCACAATCTTTTCATACAGCGAAATATGTTAATAGTCCTGAAACGGAGTTATTTAATAAACGTAAAGTACTGTTTAATTATGATAAGGCACGTCCGGCAATCAGAAGAGCTGGAGAAGTTTATCTTTTTGAAGGGTTCATGGACGTGATTTCCTCTTGGCAGTCCGGGATAAAAAACGGTATCGCTTCAATGGGGACCAGTTTGACCACGGAACAGATTCAGCAGCTGGACCGCGTAACTGATAAAGTGGTCATTGCTTATGATGGGGATCAAGCAGGTCTTGATGCTTCAAAACGAGCGATGGAATACTTCTTAGATCAGACTCATTTCAATATAGAAGTTGTCAGCTTCCCGGAAAAATTGGACCCAGACGATTATATAAAGACTAGAGGTAAAGAATCTTTCAATGACTTTCTCGTTCATGGCCGAGATACGTATATGAGCTTCTTGATGAAATATCACAGAAACGGCCTGAACCTTAAGAATGAAAGCGAGAGAGTTTCCTATATTGAAAAGATTCTGAAGCAGATGACGGTCGTTTCTTCTCCTGTAGAACGTGAACTGTATTTTAATCAGCTTGCGCAAGAATTTGAGTTAAGTCAGGATATTTTAAAAGAACAGTTCCAGCAATATATGCTGGAAACACAGAAAAACCGGACAAAGGAACTGAAAAAGAAACAAGAGGAAAGAAAAAGCGACACTTATGCTTTTCAGATCAAGAGACAGAACAGACCGAAGACCAATTCTATCGAGCAGGCAGAAAAAATGCTGCTGAATAGACTTTTCTATCATGATGATGTATGGTATACATTGCAAAACTTATCTTTCGAATTTACTTTTCCGCATGAATCATATCAAATACTGTATCTATTATACGAATCCTATTTCAGAGATAAAGGTGAGAATAATGTAGAAGCTTTTCTGGATTTTATTAAAGATCCAGGACACAAGAAAACAGCTGCAGAAATATTATGGATGGATCTAGGAGAAGTGTACGTCAATACTGAGATTGAGGATTATATTGATGTGATCGCTAATCGTTCGCCTTTGGAAACAACGCTTCAATTAAAAAGACAAGAATTGAAAGAAGCCGAACGTACCGGAGATAAACAGAAACAGAAGTATTTAACCATAGAAATCATAAACTTAAATCGTCAACTTAAAGCGGCGAAAGAAGTATAAAGCAGGAGGCATTCCCATTTATGGCCAAAACAAAAAATGAAACAGAAAACAAACAATCAAATCAACAATACGAAGCAGCAGTCAAAGCACTGATTAAAGAAACGAAGAAAAAATTAGATCAGACGATTTCTTATGTAGAATTGACAGATAAACTAGCTGAACGTTTTGAATTAGAAAAAAATCAAATGGATAATCTGATCCAGAAGTTTGAAGACGAAGGGATCGGAGTCGTCGATGAAGATGGTAATCCTTTAGCAAAACAGCTGGATAAAGAAGAAGAAGTGGTTGAAGAAGCGAAAAAAGAAGAAATGATTGCTCCTCCCGGAGTTAAAATCAATGATCCGGTCAGAATGTATCTTAAAGAAATCGGACGAGTAGATTTATTGAAAGCTGATGAAGAGATTGTTTTAGCAAAACGAATCGAAAATGGCGATACGATTGCTAAACAAGAACTTGCAGAAGCTAACTTGAGACTAGTTGTTTCAATTGCTAAAAGATATGTCGGTAGAGGAATGAGTTTTCTTGACTTGATTCAAGAAGGAAATATGGGTCTAATGAAAGCTGTAGAAAAGTTTGACTATGAAAAAGGATTTAAATTCTCAACTTATGCTACTTGGTGGATCAGACAAGCGATTACCCGTGCGATTGCCGATCAAGCCAGAACCATCCGTATTCCAGTGCATATGGTTGAAACTATCAATAAATTGGTACGAATCCAGCGTCAACTTCTGCAAGACTTAGGCAGAGAACCTACTCCAGAAGAAATTGGAGCAGAAATGGACCTTCCAACTGAAAAAGTCAGAGATATTCTGAAGATTTCTCAGGAACCCGTTTCGCTTGAAACACCAATCGGAGAAGAAGATGATTCTCATCTAGGCGACTTCATTGAAGATAATGAAGCGACAAGTCCTTCTGACAATGCTGCCTACGAATTGCTGAAAAGCGAATTAGAAGATGTATTAGATACATTGACTGATCGTGAAGAAAACGTCTTAAGACTGCGCTTTGGACTTGATGACGGTCGTCAGAGAACACTGGAAGATGTTGGTAAAGTATTCGGTGTAACTAGAGAACGAATCAGACAGATCGAAGCAAAAGCACTTAGAAAGCTGCGTCATCCAAGTCGTTCAAAACAATTGAAAGATTTCTTAGAGTAAACTCCTGGAGATCCTCTTATGAGGGTCTCTTTTTATTTCATTCTATGTATCATGCAAAATAAAAAGTCGTAATCTTTGCATGTCAGTTTGTATTTTGTTACACTAGTTAATGTAATTGCTAAAATATAAGCAAATTGCTTATTAGTATATATTTGGAAGGTGAAAAGAATGAAATTGACAGCAACTAAACGTACTGAGACAGGTACATCGGCTTCAAACAAAGCAAGAGCTAAAGGGATGGTTCCTGCAGCAATTTATGGGAAAGACGTTGATACGATCCCAGTACTACTGAACCAGAAAGAATTAGAAGATACATTACGTAAAGTAGGAGCAAACGGCGTATTTGACGTTGACGTAGAAGGAGAAACCTACCACGTATTCGTTAAAGAACAAAAATCTGCTGCTATCAAACCGATTTTGTATCATGTAGATCTATTATCCTTCACTAAAGGACAAAAAGTTAATATGACAATTCCAGTATATGTAACGGGTGAAGAAGAAGTCAAAGAAGGATATGTATCTCAGTCTATTTCTGAATTGGAAGTTGAAGTTGCTCCAGCAGAAGCACCAGCTGAGTATACAGTAGATGTTTCAAATCTTTCTATCGGGGACACTATCAGTGTCAGCGATATTGAAGTAGGATCTGAAGTAAACCTATTGACTGATGCTGAATCAACAGTGGTTTCACTTTCTGCACCAGATGCAGTAGAAGAAGAAACAACTGAAACGAATGATGATATGCCTGAACCAGAAGTTATTGGCGAAACAGAAGAAGATTCTGAATAATTATCCTATAACGTAATCACTGACAACAGCGGAGCACTTCTCCGCTGTTGTCTTTTTCTATTTCTTCATCTTATGGTTCAAACTGTCATCAGAAGCTGTTAAAATAGAGAGTAGAAGATATTAAGAAGAGGTGCGTCATGGAAATGATTCAACTATCAAAAAGGCTGGCTGCGGCTGCGTCCTACATACCAAAATCTGCAAGATTGGCAGATATCGGTTCGGATCATGCCTATCTGCCCGTTGCATTAGTACAGAACCAAGCTATTGAGTTTGCGATAGCAGGGGAAGTCGTAAAAGGACCATTTGAAAAAGCAAAAAATGAAGTCTCCAGTCGAAAACTGGAAAAGGTTATAGATGTCCGTTTAGGAAATGGCTTAGAGGTTATCAGTGCTGATGATTTGATCAACACAGTCTCCATTTGCGGAATGGGCGGTGCTCTGATCAGAGATATTTTAAGTCGAGGACTTCAGCAAGAAAAATTGTTAAAGAAAGAAAAGCTGATTCTTCAGCCCAACGTAGGAGAAAAAACGCTGCGAACATTTCTGATGCAGCAACAGTACAAAATTACGGCAGAAGAAATTGTAGAAGAGAATGATAAGATCTATGAAATCATTGTGGCAGAACCATCAGATCAGGTTGTAAATTACACAGATTTAGAATTGATGTTTGGTCCTGAACTATTGAAAGAACGTACAGACATTTTCAAAGAAAAATGGAGAAGAGAATTAGATAAATTAGCCTATATTCAGTCAGAATTGAAAAAATCTACTTCCCCTAATATGGATAAAACACAAAAAATTGAAAGAGAAGCAGAACAAATCAGGGAGGCCATCAAGTGAGCACAGTGACTGTAGAAGATATCGTTCGTCGCATAGATAAGTTTGCGCCTCCTGTTTTAGCTGAAGACTGGGACCCGATCGGACTTTCTTTCGGTTCTTTAACTCAACCAGTTAAAAAAATCATGATTGCTCTGGATATTGATGCAGACACCATACAAGAAGCAAAGGAACAGCAAATCGATTTGATTTTCACTCACCATCCCGCTATTTTTCGTTCGCAGAAAACACTTAATGCGATGGACCAACGGCGTAAGGAATATATCGAATTGATTCAAGCTGGCATTGCAGTTTATTCAGCCCATACCAATATTGATGCTGCAGAAAATGGGATGAGCGACTGGCTGGCAGATCAGCTGGGTTTACCAAAAGAACGACAAATCGTATATACTTCTTATCAGATGCCTTATAAGAAAATTGCCGTTTATGTCCCGAAAGAGAATGCTGATCAAGTTAGAAAAGCGATGCATAAAGCAGGAGCTGGCGAAGTCGGCCAATATAATGATGTTTCTTACCACTTAGATGGGTGGGGCAGGTTTACTCCTCAACCTGGAGCTGATCCTGCCGAAGGACAGATCAATCAGGAAACAGTTGTGGAAGAGGTCCGCATTGAAATGATGTTTCCGGCAACCATTCAGCAGACGGTCATTTCCGCGATTCAGTCATCACATCCGTATGAAGAACCGGTGTTTGATGTTTTTACACTGGAAAATGCTCAAAAAGCTTTTGGATATGGAAGAGCAGCAGAAGTAAATCAGACCACAGAAGAAATGATCCATACAGTAAAAAAAGCCTTTAAGCTGGACGGTTTGAAATATGGCTCTGTTTCTACTAAAAAAGTCCATCATAAAGCAGCAGTTTTTGGCGGAGCAGGAGAAAAGTATTATCTGGACGCCAAAAAGCAAGGTGCTACATTATTTATTACAGGGGATATTTCCTATCATGGGGCTCAAGATATGTTGAGAGACGGTATAGCCTTTATTGATGCCGGACACTACATCGAATCGATTTTTGTTGAAAAAATGGCTGAAGTCATGAATCAGTGGAAACAGGAAGAAGGTTGGACAGTAGAAGTTTATCAGGCCCAAGCTCAAAAAGATGTATTTAAATTCAGCTGAGATTCTATCTATTTCAGTTGTTATTAGTGTAAAATAAGAACAGACTAACAATACGTAGAAAAGGAATGAAAGCAATGTATACTAATCTTGTCGATCGCTTTATCAAATATGTAAAAATCAACACTCGTTCTGATGAATCGAGTACAACTATCCCTTCAACAGCTTCTCAAGCAGAATTTGCAAAACTGTTAATGAAAGACTTGGAAGAAATCGGCTTGAGTGAAATTGAATACAATGAAGATAACGGATTCGTCACTGCCACACTGACTGCAACAACAGATAAATCAGTTCCTACTGTAGGTTTTATAGCACATATGGATACCGCTGACTTCAATGCTGAAAATGTAGCGCCGCAATTTCACGAGAACTATGATGGAAGTGAAATTCTGTTGAATGAAGAGCAATCTATTGTTCTTTCACCAGATGATTTCCCGAATATGAAAAACTATATCGGTCAAACATTGATTACAACTGATGGAACAACGCTGCTCGGTTCTGATGATAAATCCGGAATCGTTGAAATTATCAGTGCAGTTGAATACTTATTGGCACATCCCGAAATCGAACACGGTAAAGTTCGTGTCGCTTTTGGACCCGATGAAGAAATCGGTATCGGAGCGGATCGTTTTGATGTTGAGCATTTCCAAGCAGATTTTGCTTATACTGTTGATGGTGGTCCTGTTGGAGAGTTAGAGTATGAAAGCTTCAATGCTGCAAGTGCCAATATTAAAATCCAGGGTAAAAACGTTCATCCGGGAACAGCAAAAGACAAAATGGTCAACGCACTCAAACTAGCTGTAGAGTTTGATACGATGCTTCCACAAGATGAAGTACCTGAAAAAACTTCAGACCGAGAAGGATTCTATCACTTAATGGGCATAGAAGGAACAGTAGAAGAAGCTGCGATGGGCTACATTATTCGCGATCATAGTCGTGAAGCTTTTGAAGCGAAAAAAGATACAATACTGGAAACTGCACGCAAAATCAACGAACGTTTTGATCAGGAAAGAGTAAACGTTACGTTAAAAGATCAATATTATAACATGCGTGAAATCATCGAAAAAGATATGCGCTCTGTTGAAATTGCGGATAAAGCAATGCGCAGCTTAAATATCGAACCAGATGTAAAACCGATTCGCGGCGGTACAGATGGTTCTAAAATATCGTTCATGGGCTTACCAACACCAAACTTATTTGCCGGAGGAGAAAATTTCCACGGAAGATATGAATTTGTTGCAGTTGAAAGCATGGAAAAAGCAACTGATGTCATCGTAGAAATTATAAAAACAGCAAATCAATCATAAAAACTGTTAAAAGAAGATGGATACATTGCTGTATCTGTCTTTCTTTTGCATTCAACCAGTTACCTCATTTTAAGAAAGGGGCCGCATTATGGCTTTGCAGTTTGTCATCGGCCGAGCATATACCGATAAAGAAAACGAATTGATCCGTCAAATGAAAACATTAATGGATCAGGATGCTTCCGCACAAGTCTTTTACTTAGTACCGGACCACATTAAATTCGAAACTGAAATCAATGTACTGGACTTCCTGAAGCGCGAACAGAAAGAGTCTCATGCTTATACAGGTATGATCAATCTGCAGGTGTTCAGTTTCAGCCGTCTAGCTTGGTACTACTTGCAAGATACAGCTATTTACAATCAGACGCAGCTCACTGAAACAGGACTATCCATGCTTGTCAGAAAATTACTGAAAGAACGTGTAGAAGACTTGACAATTTTTAGAGGAGAAAGTTCTCAGCAAGGGTTCGTAGAGAAACTGACTGCTTTATTTATGGAAATGCGAAATGGGCGAATCGGCTACCAGGATCTGGAACAGTTTATTCCTCTTGATCATGAAGAAGATCGTTCCAGAAGTGATTTTGCTCAAAAAATGGCTGATATCAATCTCCTGTTCCAGGCTTTTAATCAGCGTTTAGTTGATCAGTATATTGAAAAAGAAGACATTCTCCAGTCATTGATCAAAGAAATCCAGCGCAGAGATCTCTCTAACACAACGATCTATATCAATCATTACCAAAGTTTTTCTGCACAGGAGCAGGAACTGATCATTGAATTGGTTCGCGTTTGTAAAAACGTTGTTGTTTCATTAGTTCTGGACCAAAAGTTTGCTGTCGAACCTCCTGAGATGACTCATCTGTTTTACGAAACAGGTATCGCTTACTACAGACTCTATCAGCATGCTTTAATGGAAAAGCTGCCCGTTTTAAATGATCAGCTGCTGACAGAAGCAAGTGATCAACGCTGCGAAGAACTGAATGCACTGGAGAATTTCTGGGTCGAAAGTTCAACGGGCACAACTATAAAATTTAGTGATACACATCTTAATATGCGTAATTGTCTGCAAATATGGTCTGCAGAAACCAAGCAGGCAGAAGTTCTGCATGTAGCCAATACAATCAGGAGAATGGTCGCTTTCGAAGGCTATCGCTATAAAGATATCATGCTCATGAGCCGGTCGATCGACCAGTATAAGACAGTTATTGAACCCCTATTTAATGAGAATGATCTAGCACTATTTATTGATGAACCAGATACAATGTCTGGTCATCCTTTAGTAGAATTTATTCAAAGTTTGCTGCTAATCACAAAGCGTCACTGGCGCTATGAAGATGTAATGCGGTTTTTGAGGACAGAACTGTTTGTTCCCAATATTGAGGAGGAAACCGTTCCAGATACTTTGGAAGCAAAGATCGACTTTTATAAAGATATACACGAATCCTGGCGCAACAAAGTTGATCTCACCGAAAATGTCATGCTTGCCTATGGTTATGAAGGTAGTTACTGGACAAGAGATGAAGAATGGATCTACGCTCGCTTCCAGCTAGAAGAGGATGATGAGCAGACAGATACGGATAAACAGATTCAGTCAATTTCAAATGAAGTGAGAGTAAGCGTCCGTAATACACTGCTTCCCTTTTATAAACGACTTCAAAATAGTAAAACAAACAGAGACGCTGCACGTTTGCTCTATCAGTTTATCGCCTTAAATGGTGTTGATCGTCAGATAGGATTCTGGCGCGATCAGGCTTTGGCAGCAGGGGACTTAGTTGATGCACGAAAACATGAACAAGTCTGGGAAACATTTATTAAGATGCTGGATGAATTCGTTGATGTCCTGGGCGAAGATGAATGGGATATGGATTCCTTTTTGACCATACTGGAAACAGGATTTGAACAAGCTACGTACAGTATTGTTCCGCCGAGCATAGATCAAATTATGTTCACTAGTTTTGATAAGGTGCGTGTAAACACGAAAAATGTCGTCTTTATATTAGGATTGACAGATAGTGTGCTGCCTTTAACTCAAGAAAACGAGTCAATATTGACGGATGAAGATCGTGAAAAGGTTCAGCAAAACTTGCCGGTCGATCGGTTCTTAGCTCCTTCTGTCCAGTCAACTATTGCTTCTGAGCCGCTGGCGGCTTATATGGCGTTCAGCAACGCTTCAAGAGAACTGATCTTTTCCTATCCAGTTAAACAAGATGGCTCAAGTGAGAATCGAATCAGTCCTTATCTGCAGCGCATCTCTGAACATATGTCGATTCCGATTCAAACCAAACTGGCAGATAGTCATCTGATTTTTGATCAGACACTTGAAACATTACAGTCTTTTATTGGTTCGAGAAGACAAACCATTGGTCAGTTGGTTACTGTATTAAGAGATGGAATCGACCAGGATACATTACCTCATGTCTTCTGGCTAATACTGTTCGAGCGTTTGCGAGATACAGAAAATGAGTTGGAGAACAAAATATTTGAAAGTTTAGAACACAAAAATATCCCAGTACCTATACCGAAAAGGATGGCTGAACAGCTATACGGTAAAGACCTTTATCTTTCAGTGTCTCAATTGGAAAGTTTCTATATGGATCCGTATAGCCATTTCCTTCAATATGGACTAAAGCTAAGAGAAAGAGCTATACAAGACCTTACACCAACAGAAACCGGAAACTTTTATCACGATGCATTAGATAGAGTCTTCAGAACGATTGTTGAACGCGATTTATCCATGAAAGACATGACGGAAGGTCAGTTGAATCAACTGACGGATGATGTACTTGCTCAAGTTTATGATAAAAATCAATTTAGAATCTTATCTATGTCCAATCGAATGAAATTTATTCGTATGCAGTTAAGTAAAACTGTGAAACGAATGATGTGGGCCATCAGTCATCAAAACCGCCGCAGTAAACTAACACCGCAAAAGTCTGAAGTTCTATTTGGTACATTGGGAAATGCGAAAGGTATTCCAGGTCTCTCATTTCCATTGAACAACGGAGGCAATATCCATGTACGAGGAAAAATCGATCGTCTAGATACAATGGAAGTGGATCAGAAGCTGTATTTGAGTGTCATAGATTATAAATCAAGCCAGCATTCCTTTAAGTTTGATGAGTTATATTATGGTCTAATGATGCAAATGATCACTTATCTGGATACTGCACTGGAATTCTCTCCGCAATTATTCGGACAGAAAGCAAATCCAGCTGGGGCTTTCTACGCGCAAGTAAAAAATCCTTATTTGAAACCCAAAAGCAAAAAATCAGAAGACTGGATGATGGATCTTCTAAAAGAATTTAAGTTAAATGGCTTGGCCATCAACGAGGAAGATATTTTAAACCAGCTCGATTTATCTTTAGAAGCGGGTACGCACTCATTAATTTATCCGATCAATCAATTGAAAAGCGGGGCATTGAGAGGGCGAGGATTAATCACGACCGAAGAACTGGGCATTTTGATGCAATATAATCGCCAATTAATCACAGATGCGGGAAACGAAATTCTTTCTGGTGTCAATACTATGAAACCATTCTTAGAGAAGCAATCCTTCACTCCTTCCGTCAGCGGTCCGTATAGAGCGATTTCTCAATTCGATGTTTTATTGGATGAAAATAATTATCGACATTTTGATGCGATTCGTTCCAAACAAGATCTAATCGATAAGATCTCCAATAAGTTGATTATTCCAGGAGAGGAGGAAACAAGATGAAACAAATCCCCATAAAGCCTCAAAACAGCCGATTCACAGATAGTCAATGGCGCTCCATTTATGATGAAGGTAAAAATCTATTGATTTCAGCTTCAGCAGGATCAGGAAAAACCACTGTTTTAGTGCAGCGTGTTATTGAGAAAATCAAGAATGGCGTAGGTATAGATGAACTCTTAGTGGTTACTTATACAAATGCTGCTGCAAGAGAAATGAAAGAAAGAATTCAATTTGCAATCCAAAAAGCGATAAATGAAACGACTGACCCAGCTTTAAGACGTCACTTAGTCCAGCAGCTGCCTTTATTGAACCAGGCAAATATCTCAACGCTGCATTCTTTCTGTCTGAAGGTAATTCGCCGCTTTTATTATTTGATCGATTTAGACCCCGTATTCAGAATGCTGACAGATGAGACAGAAAATCTGCTAATGAAAGAAGATGTCTGGAATGAATTGAGAGAAGCGCTTTACGGTGAAACAGATACTTTATTTCAAACTTTAGCAGAGACTTATTCCAATGACCGATCAGATGATGGACTAACAGAATTGATCTTCTCACTATATAACTTTTCAAGATCCAATCCGGATCCAAAGAAGTGGCTTGATCAATTACCTCAGTTATATACGATTGAAAACAATGATCTAGCTGCGACAGATTTATTTCAGAAGCTGGCAAAACCGCAAATGCTGCAAATCATTGATACAGCTATTGAATTAAATGAAAGTGCTCTTGTGATAGGTCAGAGCGATGATGAACTGAGTAAATTGACTGATTTGCTGAACGAGGAAAAAGGGCATTTTAAATCCATCAAAGATGGTTTAGAAGCAGGAAACCTAGAATCCGTTTATACTTCGTTACACGCTTTTAGTTTCAGTCGCTGGAGTGCACCGCGAAAGAAAACGACTCCTGAAGAGGTAAAAGAAGCAGCGGCAGAAATGAAAGACTTTCGTGATCAGTCCAAATCAGCACATGACCGATTGATTGAAGAATACTTCAGTGTACCAATCGATCAGCAAATAGATCTGATGCATTCCGTTAAGTCATTAGTTGAAGAAATGTCACGAGTGACCCGGCTCTTCTCAGAGGCATTTCAGCAACATAAAGCCGACAGAAGATTACTTGATTTTAACGATTTAGAACATTTGACTTATCAAATTCTGACAAAAAATGAAAATGGCGAAAAGACTTCGACAGAAGCATCAGATTACTATCGGCAGTGTTTCAAAGAAGTTATGGTAGACGAATATCAGGATATCAATTTTTTGCAGGAAAGCATTTTAAAATGGCTGACCAATGATGACAGTCAATCAGGAAATCAGTTTATGGTGGGGGATGTCAAACAGTCTATCTATGCCTTTCGTTTAGCAGATCCCGATTTATTTATAGACAAGTATGAACGCTACGCTTCTGGTGAAGAAGGAGAAAGAATTATACTTGCTGAGAATTTCCGTTCCAACCATCATGTACTGGAATTTACAAATTATTTGTTTTCTCAATTGATGGATAAAGCGGTAGGGAATTTAGATTATGATGATTCAGCCAGACTGGTGCAAGGATTTAAAGCATTTCCTGAAGAACTGCAGTGTGAGACAGAAATTTTGATCTACGAGAAAGATATTCAAGATGAATCAGATGACGATGCAGAAGTAGAGGCTGATTTTGAAGATGTATCTGAATCTTTCCAAATCGATACAAAAACTGAAGGCGAATTGCTGATGGTTGGAGAAAAGATTTTAGAAATGAAACAGTCCGGTTTTGTAATCTACGATAAGAAACTGGACGCCAAACGACCTGTCCAGTTTAATGATATCGTTCTTTTGACCCCTACAAAGAAAAATAATATCGTGATACAAGACGTTTTCAGTAAACAGCTGGATATTCCTGTAGCAGTTAAAGATACGCAAAATTATTTCAGAACAACAGAAATCAGCATTATGATGTCTCTGTTAAAAGTCATTGATAATCCTTGGCAAGATATTCCTTTAGCAGCTGTACTAAGATCTCCGATTGTCGGTCTGAATGAAATCGATCTGACAAAAATCCGATTGATGAATACAGCATCAACTTATTATGAATCTTTAATCGAGTTTACCGCACAAGAAGAACCAGAGCCAGCCAATCGAAAACTGCAGTTGAAACTAATTTCCTTTCTAGATCAACTAGTGCATTGGCGAGAGCTGGCAAGAAGACAGCCGATCGTCAGACTAATCTGGACTATCTACGAAGACACCGGATTTTTATATTATGTGGGGGGCATGAGTTCCGGCAAGCAGCGAAAAGCCAATCTTCATGCTCTATATGAAAGAGCTGCTGCATACGAAAAAACCAGCTTTAAAGGATTGTTCCAGTTTATTCGCTTTATCGAAAAAATGCAGAAAAAAGATAAAGACCTCGCTGAGCCCTCCGTTGTAACGGAAGATGAAGACGCCGTTAGAGTTATGACGATCCATGCAAGCAAGGGACTGGAATTCCCAGTTGTTTTTGTGATGGATATGTCTAAACGCTTCAATCAGACAGACTTGCGTAAACCATATGTCTTCGATGAAAAATTCGGGGTTGGAGCAGAGTATAAAGAAGTATCAGAGGACGCTGAGTTTCCTAATGGCAGATATACAACTCTTCCCGAAAGAGCATTAAAAAACCATAAAAAAACAAAATTGCTATCTGAGGAACTCCGAGTCCTTTATGTCGCATTGACTCGAGCTGAACAGAAGCTGTTTCTGATCGGCTCTTATAAAGATCGTGAAAGTGCGATGAAAGAGTGGGGGACAGTCAGTGCTCATGCACGTACAGTGTTGCCTCCTGATATTAGACTGCAAGCTTCCAGCTATATGAACTGGGTAGGATTGAGCTTGGCTCGTCATCATACGGTAGATGATGATCAGTGGCTGACCAGCCCTAATAAAGAGATCACAAACTATCCTGTCCAGTTTTCAATTACCTTTTTTAGTCAGAATGATCTGCAAACCAAATTATCAGAATTACAAACAGAGCAAAAATCGAACTGGTATGACAATTTCAAGAAGAAAAAACTCGACTTCAAGCAGACTAAAGATGTTAAGCACGCTGCTGATCAAGCCATTAACTTGGTACAACTTCAGTATGCGCATAAAGCTGCAACAATGACAACCAGCTATCAGTCTGTCTCTGAAATCAAGCGGATGTTTGAAGAACCCAATGATGGTCAGTTGATGAAAATCGATGTAACGAATCCTAAAAATCCTTATCGTTATGTAAATGACCAACTAGAGAGACCTGCTTTTATTGTTGAAGTTATGCAGCCAAGTCCAGCAGAGATCGGGCAAGCAACTCATTTGGTGCTTCAAGCGCTTGATCTTGCAACGTTCCCGACTGAAGCCGTTATTCAAAAACAAGTAGCCGACATGGTAGAGAAACAAGTGCTTACTAAAGAGATTGCTCCATTAATACGAGTTGAGCAGCTCGTCCGATTTTTTGAAACTGAATTCGGACAGAAAGTCGCTGCTTCAAAAGCTCAAATGAGACGAGAAGTTCCTTTCTCTCTGATTATGGAAGCAAGAGAACTCTTTATGGATATGAAAGCAGAAGAGGATACTGTGCTGATCCATGGTATTGTCGACGGCTATATTGAAGAAGAAGATGGACTGATTCTCTTTGATTACAAAACGGATCGATTAGGGCGTTTTACAGACCCCGAAGAAGCTATGCTGGAAAAATACAGTGGACAATTACGATTGTATAGACGAGCGTTAGCATCCATTTTAAAGAAACCTGTTAAAGAGACATATATTGTTTTACTGGATAACACTCAAATTGTTCCGGTAGTCTAAAAAAGCGCGGACCCTTTTCATAAGGGCCCGCACTTTTTCTGTCTATTATTTTATAATCTTTATTCAAAACTGTATTGAGCACCTTCAGAGTATACGTTTCCGGCATTCCATAGTAAGAATTCATTGACTCCATGTTCGTTCAATGCACGAATCTGATCAGAAACTTCTTGAGCACCATATACCTTATAATAACCTGAGCCTAGATAAGAAGCTGTAAAATCTTGAAGCCACGGTCGAGAAGTTGGAGCATCTTCACCCAGTTCTTCAAAAATAGCCGTTTCATATTCCATATACTGATCAACGACATTGTACGGCTCCAAATCCGGTTTGCTGATTCCAAGAGAACCGACACCCCAATGACTTGGATAGATCATAGATGAAATAACATCAACATTCTGAGATATGCGAGAGAAGTTTTGACCGATTCCTGGTGTTTCTTCCATTGTTGCCGCATAACCGAAAATGTCGACAGAGACGTCTACATCATAAGCTTGTAGTTCTTGTTTAGCATAAGCAACAAACTCGGTTACTGCATCAACACGCTGTTTCACGTTATTTAAATCACTTTCTTGGTAATCTCCTCTAGAATAACTTAAAATTTCGTCCCGCTTTTCAAACCCTTCCGGGAACCGAACATAATCGAATTGAATTTCTTTAAACCCTAATTTAGCAACTTGTTTAGCAACCTCAACATTATATTCCCAAACTTCTCTTTGATAAGGATTGACGAATTTATCTCCATTGTTATTCGACCAGACTTCTCCGTTTTCTTCTTTAAAGGATAGGTCAGGTCGGGCAGTTGCCAGTTTTGTATCTTTAAAGACAACGATACGAGCGATTGGGTAAATATCATTCTTTTCAAGCGTGTCCATTAATGAAGCAGGTTCGATAACGTTTTGTGTTGATTCTTGAATCAGTTCCATATCAGAGTCTAATGGCATCATCATATTTCCGTGATCATCTTTTACATCAATAACCATAGAGTTCAGTTCAGTATCATTTAATAAATTGACTAGACTGTCCATACGGGAACCGCCAGCAGAGTAGCCTGTTACAAAAACGCCTTTGACGCCATCTTCAGGATAAGCAATGTCTACGCCACTGTCATATTTAAACTGATCCGGAAATTCTTCCGGAATTGTCAACAGCGGTGCTGCCGAGTAGTTTAAGACGGTCGTTTTAGCCTCTTCTGTTTGAGTGTCTGTACCTTCTGCATTTACATCCGTTATCGAGAAGGCTAGAGCACCGATGATTGTTGCACTATATGTTAACCGTTTTTTCAATGTCATTCTTGCGCATCCTCACTTTCATCATTGACTGATTTAATTAGAGCCGGGTCTAAAATTTCATACCCTTTTTCTTGGAGACCTGAGACGATATCTGGAGTAGCTTCTAAAGTCCACTCGCGATCATGCATCAATAAGTTAGAACCAGAGACTAATAAATTAGTATTTAACATAATATCTGTTAGGGCAGCCGCGTCTTGATATTCGGCGTTCCAGTCATAGCCATAAGTCCAGTTCATCAGTTCCATGCCTTGTTCATGGGCTAACTGCGTAGAGAAGTCTGTATTAGAACCAAAAGGAGCACGGAAAAATCTAGGTCTTTCTCCAGTAATTTCTTCTACCAGGTCACTTGTTTCTACGATTTCTTCTCGCTGTTTTTCTTCGCTGATATCTGGCAGACTGGCATGTGTCTGCGTGTGGTTGCCTATCTCAAATCCCATATCATAGATCTGCTTCAGCATTTCTTTGCCTTCTTCATTTTCAAGATACATACCGTTGACGAAGAAAATCGCAGGGGCGTCTTGTTCAGTCAAGGCTTTAGCAATTTCAACTGCATATTTGTCTGGTGCATCATCATATGTAAGCAAGGCGACTTGCTCATTTGCATCAGTTCCTTCGATCGTCTGAATATAGGCATAATTTTCAGTAACTTGATATTGATAGTTGATTTGTTCTTCGGCAGCTTCTGTTTCCTCTTCTTGAGCTTCCGTTTGTTCTGCAGTATCAGCTTCTTCCGAGTCTGCTGATGTACTATCAGTTGATTCAGCAGATTCGTTTTCATCCTGCGAAGGGGTCTCAACAGCTGACTGTTCGTCGTCTGCTGTTTCTGTTTCTTCCGACTGGTCACATGAAGCTAATATAAGGGCAGAGGCCAGTAGAAAAGCATATTTTGATTTTTTCATTTTCAGTTTCTCCTTTAGCTTACTCGTTTTCAGAAAGTGCTGATTCTATCATAGATTGTGTTTCACTGATGCTGGTATCTAGTGAAGCTAAAGCTTCATCAACTGACATCCACCGTTCTTGCAGGCTGCTGGTTTGTTCATTTAATTCAGTTATGCCATCTGTAAAGGTTTCATAAGTGGCTTCTTCCCGTCCTAAAGAGGTGAAATAGTCTTCCTGAGCAGTCAAAGTTGGAGTATAATCTTCAATGAATCCATCGATTTGACTGGATAATGTATCAATTTGTGAAACTAAACCATCCAGTTCTTGTGCAGATAAAGTTTCGCCTTCGTAAGCAGTAATGATCTCTTCTTGAGCTGCAAACTGTTCATCTAAGCTGGAAATCGAATTTAATATTTCTCTTCTTGAAGAAATATTCTGGAATACTTGAGCAGATCCATCAGATAGGGTAGTCAGTTCTTGATCTGAATTCATGGTTTCGTCAAAAGCAGACTGCAGTGCAGTTTCTTCTTCTGTAAGCGTATTGAAATTTGTTATCAGCTCATCGTGAATTTGATCAACTTCATTTACGGCTGATTGTACCTCTTCATTATTTTCACTATCGCAACTCGCGAGTACAAGAGCTGATAGTCCTAAACCGGCCAAGGCATATGTTCTCTTCATCATTACTAGGATCTCCTTTAAGTATATTCAAGTTTCAATGCAAGGTAATTAAGGTGTTATTCAACCAGTATAACAAAAAATAAAACTAGATTAAATGGAAACGTCTACTAATTTATTCAATTATTAGAAAACGTATTCTAGATATTCCTATTTAGGAATAATAGTATGGGATGTTTTTTACTTAAAAAATAAGGTACAATAGAAGAGTATTCTATTTAATGAAAAGAGGTCACTATGTTACTTTATTATATTTTAGCGGTTGTACTGGTAGGCATTGACCAGCTTGTAAAATATCTAACTGTACAAAATATCCCGCTTCATGAAACGGCGGAATTCATACCCGGAGTTCTCTCCTTTACCTATCATCAAAACACCGGCGCTGCTTGGAGTATTCTAGAAGGTCAGATGTGGTTTTTCTATATCATTACTATCATTGTTATCGGTGTGATTATTTATTACATGCAGTCACAAAAGAAACATCATCCATTGCTGTCAACAGCATTGTCTTTTCTTTTGGCAGGTGCAGCAGGGAACTTCATCGACAGACTTTTTCATCAGTATGTGATCGATATGTTTCGATTAGAATTTATTCAATTTCCGATATTCAATGTAGCCGATGCAGCTCTTACAGTAGGTGTCGTGTTGATGATCATTTACTTGATTGTAGACGAATTGAATATGTATAAACAAAAGAAAGCAGCTGATAGATCATGAGTGAAACATTAACATTTAAAAATCAGAATTCAACGGACCGAATCGACAAGTATTTAGCAGACCAATTAACAGAAGCCTCTAGATCCCAAATCCAAGGCTGGATAAAAGAAGGGCTTGTAACAGTCAACAAAACAGTTGTAAAAGCCAACTACAAGGTACAGTCAGGCGATAACATTAAAATTGAAGTTCCTGATCCAGTAGAAATCAGTGCTGAACCAGAGGATATTGAGATTAATATCGTTTATGAAGATACAGATGTAGTTGTAGTCAATAAACCTCAGGGAATGGTCGTACATCCTTCGATTGGTCATACTTCCGGTTCTCTTGTAAACGCACTTTTATATCATGTAAAAGACTTATCCGGTATTAACGGGAAAATTCGACCTGGAATCGTTCATCGAATCGACAAAGATACCTCAGGATTACTAATGGTCGCTAAAAACGATGTTGCGCATGAGAAATTATCTGAACAACTGAAAGACAAGAAAGCACTCAGAGAATATGTTGCCTTAGTTCATGGAGTGATTCAACATGATAAGGGAACGATCGATGCACCGATCGGTCGGGATCCGCAAAACAGAAAAAAATATGCTGTAGTAGATGACGGGAAGCCGGCTGTCACTCATTTTGAAGTAATCGAGCGCTTTAAAAACTTTACTTTATTACGCTTACGCCTGGAAACTGGCAGAACACACCAGATCAGAGTTCACTTAAATTATATCGAACATCCTATGGCTGGAGACCCAACTTATGGACCAAGAAAAACGCTGAAGGGCAAAGGTCAATTTCTGCATGCTGAAACACTGGGATTTGAACATCCTAAAACAGGAGAAGTCATGACCTTCAGCGCTCCACTTCCAGAGATCTTCACGGAAACACTAGCAGAACTTAGATTACAGTAAATCAATCAAACAATATAAAATTTATCCAATCGAAAGGATGACAGTATAGATGACGACTACCGTAACTGTTTTAGATGAGGCTGCAATGCAGCGAGCATTAACGCGTATTTCATATGAAATTATTGAGCAGAACAAAGGAACAGAGAACCTTGTCTTAGCTGGAATCAAAACCAGAGGTATCCATATCGCCAATCGAATTGCGGAGAGAATCCAGCAAATTGAACAAGTTTCTGTACCAGTCGGAGAACTGGATATTACGCTCTATAGAGATGATCGCCATTTTCCAGGTGAAGTAGGGGACCCTGAAGTTAAGGGAGAGACTTTTCCGGTTTCTGTGAAAGATAAAGTGGTTATTCTGGTAGATGACGTAATCTTTACCGGACGTACAATTCGCGCTGCAATGGATGCCATAATGGATCTGGGCAGACCCAAAAAGATTCTTGTGGCTTCTTTGATTGATCGAGGTCATAGAGAAATCCCTATCAAGGCTGACTATATTGGAAAAAATATACCAACGTCCATGAAAGAACAAGTCAAGGTATCTGTTATCGAAGTAGACGATAAAAATGCCGTAGAAATCAAAAAACCTGAATAAAAATAAACCTGCTTACAGAAAGCACTCGATGTTGTTATCGAGATGCTGCGTAAGCAGGTTTTGTTATTTTCTCAATTTTTGTACGAGATCTTGAGTAGGCGTAACATAGTAAGTCGTTTGTCCTTCATAGATCACGAATCCTGGCTTTGCGCCATTCGGTTTCTTGATATGTTTAACTTGTACGGCATCAACAGGCACTTGAGCAGATTGTCTGTACTTACTAAAATAAGCGGCAATCATAGCAGCTTCTTCTAACGTTTTCTCAGAAGGATCATTGCTTCTGATAATCACATGTGAACCGGGAATATCTTTTGTGTGCAGCCACCAGTCTGACTTGTTAGCTGTTTTCATTGTCAGCTCGTCATTTTGTGTATTGTTTTTACCAACAAAAATCAAAGTACCATCACTTGAAACATATTGATCTGGTTTGGATGCTGGTCGTTTTTTTCCTTTATGTTGTTTCCGTTTTTTTCGAATATAGCCGCCGTTTTGAAGCTCATCTCTGATTTCTTCAATATCTCTAGGAGAGGCAACTTCCAGTTGTGTCAGAACAGACTCCAGATAATGAATTTCTTCTTTCGTCTGTTTCATCTGTTTGTTTAAATGAATAATGGCATTTTTCAATTTTTGATATCTTGAGAAGTATGCTTGAGCATTTTCTGAAGGAGATTTTCTTGGGTTAAGAGCAATCTCGATTTTTTTATTTTCCTCATAGAAATTATCCAAGACAATTTTATCCATACCTGAACGGACTTCATGCAGATAGGCTGTCAAAACTTCTCCTTTAATACGATAACGATCTGCTTTTTGCGTTTGCTGGAATTCTTTTTCCAATTTTACCAGTTTTTTCTCATTTCGCTCAGTCTCTGTTTTTACAAGCCCAAACAAATCATTGGCTTGCTGCTGAACACGGTCTCTTTCCGCTTTGTTGCCAAAGTATCGATCAGCACAGGAACTTAATGAATCAAAAAACTGTTTTTCTCCTTTTATCGATGTATAGTTCAAAGGAGTAAAGAACTCTTTGCGACCTGAGATCGTCAGAGTAGGAGAGAGTGTATTGTTTTTAAAAGAAGACATAAATTTCTGAAAGATGTTTGACGGCGCATCTTCTGGGTGCGAATCGATCTGAAAAGCCAACTCTTCTGCCGAGTCTTTTCCAAATCCTTGAAAAGACTGCTGAATCCAGCTGACTTTTTCTTTAAAGGATAACTCAGCTAATAGAGTGAGCCGTTTATTGTACTCAAATGGATCAGCCTTCTCCTGTTTTGGTGCAGCTTTATACTCAGCACCTGGATAAAGGGAGCGATACGTATTCTGACTCGGCGAGATATGACGAATGGTTTCAAGAATTTTATTTTCTTGCTTGTTAACGAGCAGAATATTGCTGTGGCGACCCATGATTTCAATAATCAAAACCAGATTTTGTATATCGCCCAGTTCATTTCGACTGCTGAAGGTGAATTCGACTACACGATCATTATCAACTTGCTGAATATCTTCTAAAATCGCCCCATCCAGATATTTTCTCATCACCATACAAAATTGCGGCGGAGAGGTTGGGTTTTCAAAAGGAATATCCGTCAGCTGCATTCTGGCATACTGCGGGTGAGCAGACAGCAGCAGCTGTACATTTTTTCTATTAGAACGTATTTTAAAGATAACCTCATTCTCATAAGGTTGTTGTATTTTAGATACTCTTCCATGCAGAACGGTTTCTTTCAGTTCACTGACCATTGCATGCGTAAAAAGTCCATCAAATGACATAACTTGATTTCTCCTTTCATTTGACAATTCAGTTCAGTATAGCACGTTTAGCGCTTAAAAACCATTTTGTACTAGGAAGAATACTTTGCTCTGTCATTCATTTAATGGTATAGTTGTCTCATACAAATACATAATTTTACCATTACTGTACTAACTCACTAAATTACTATACTAATCACTAAATGAATAGGAAGAGAGCGATCATATGGTGCAAAAAGTAGATACTGACGATATTCTTTTTAAACTTTCTGAATTACAAGTCCTTTATAAGAAAATGACGCAGCAGTTGTTGAAAACCTACCAGCTGTCTACTTCTGCTTTGAATTTAATTGAAATTCTCGGAGAAGAACAAGCTACTTTAAAAAGCATCACCGAAAAAAGCCAGCTGGATAAATCTACCGTCAGCAGACAAATGAATACGCTCGTTAAAAAAGGACTGGTCACAAAGACATCAGGAGAAGACAAGCGTTATGTCTATTTTACTTTAGTTCCTGAAGCAAAAAATCAGTTCAAAGAATATAATGCTGCAATCAGTCAGTCTTTTTCATCCGTGTTATCCGGATGGACAGAAGAAGAAAAGCAGATGCTATCGGTTCTGATAGGCAGATTAAACAGAAGCTTGACCAACGAGCTGTAACCTGTCATGATACAAAAAAGAAGCCAAATAAAGCCTGCGATTTTAATTTGACCAAAGAAAAGAGAGAGCCTATGCCTGCACATAGAATAAAATCTAATCCTTATCGTTTAGCCATACTGGGAATTCTGACAGCTATTATTCTGATTCAGAACTTTGTTCCTTTTTTGGGGAATATCCCTATACCGCCGCTTAATCCTACCATTATTCATATTACCGTTATCATTGCCGCCATTGTTTTAGGAACTAAAGATGGTATGATTGTCGGAGGAATCTGGGGGATAACTCGTATGGTGCGAGCGTATACTGTGCCTGCTACGCCGCTTGACTGGTGGCTGTGGACTAATCCCGTCATTGCTCTTTTACCTAGAATTCTGATCGGTTTCTTTACAGGGCTGGTTTATCAAATGCTCAAGCGGTTGTTTCCAGAAAGAGAAAAAACCTCTATCGCTATCTCTGCTGTGGTCGGTGCTCTAACCAATACGATTTTTGTGTTATTATTTATTTATCTCTTTTATGGGGAACAGTATGCTCAAGCAATAAATGTAGATGTAAGTAATCTAGCAAATGTTCTGCTGGTCATTGTCGGAACGAGCGGTATTGCAGAAGCTGTTTTAGCAGCGATTGTATCACCGTTAATAGCCGTCCCATTAAAAAAACTAAGAAAGTAATCAAAAGCATCTTGCCTATCATTGCAAGATGCTTTTTACTTTAGTGCTGATTTTTACAATCGTTTTCTTTTTAATATAGTTCTAACAATGATAAATTATATCTGTACTTAATTTTTAGTAGGAGATTTTATATACGTGCTGTAACTTTTCAAGGAAAAGAAAAAATGCAAGTAACAACTGTACCCGATCCTATTATTGAAGAACCGACAGATGCGATCATTCGTGTGACTTCAACTGCGATCTGCGGATCAGATCTCCATTTATACCATAACGGCAACTTAGTGTTGAACGATGATTAACATGAACCAATGGGCATTGTTGAAGAAGTGGGGCCTGGTGTAAAATATCTTAAGAAAGGAGACAGAGTGGTTGTTTCCTTTAACGTAAGCTGCGGGCACTGTGAATTCTGTCAAAATGATATGGAAAGTCAATGTGACGAATCAATTAAGAATCCGGAAGTTGACTATGGAGGATTATTTGAATTTGGAAAATTAAATGGAGACTATCCGGGTGGACAGGCAGAATTTATGCGAGTGGCTCACGCTGACCACTCTGTTTTCAAAGTACCGGACAATGAAGCTCCTGACGAGAAAGTTTTATTCTTATCTGATATTGTTCCAACAGCTTGGTGGAGTGTTGAACATGCTGGTGTAAAACCGGGAGACACTGTCATCGTTTTAGGTTCTGGACCAGTCGGATTATTTGCTCAGCGCTTTGCTAAAATGAAGGGTGCTAAAAGAGTGATTGCTGTCGACAAAGTTAAGCATAGATTAGAGTATTCAGCTAAGAAAATCGGAATTGAGACTTTGAATTTTGAAGAGGTAGATATTCCTAGCATGGCTTTACTGGATATGACACATGGCGGAGCAGATGTTGTCATCGACTGTGTGGGAATGGACGGAAAAGAACGTAAAATTGAAAAAGTAACTAATTTTATTTCTCCGCAGAAAGGGACAACTAGACCGATTGAAATGGCTAGTGCCTCAGTGGAAAAATTCGGAACAATCATGCTGACAGGTGTTTACTTGACGCCGGCTACTACCTTCCCGATTAATCATATTTTCGCTCGAAATGTTACCCTGAAAACAGGTCAGACTCCAGTTCCGCATCTGATGCTAAGTTGTATGAAATGATTCGCAACAATGAATTCGATCCAAGCGACATCATCACTCACACAATGTCTTTAGAAGAAGCTGCAAAAGGATACGAGATTTTCGATAAAAAAGAAGATAACAACATCAAAGTTGTGCTTAAACCAGAATGATTGATTGTATAAAAGACATAAACAGACTAATTCAGCGTCTGTTTATGTCTTTTAATTGTTGCCAAGTTGTTAGGTGAATTACTTATAAAAGAACATTTCCTGTGGTAAACTACTAAAATAATAAAGAGCTAGTATTAATAACTGGAACACAGGAGGAAAGAAAATGAAGAATAATAGACCTAAACAATCGCGAACACAGAAAAAAGAAACCAAACGAAATCGTTTTGAAAAAATCTATTATATCATTATAACTATTTTGATTTTAATATTGGTTGGTTTGCTTACTTATATCTTTTTTATAAGAGATAGCGGAACAGATCAGATTTCTGAAGACATAACGCCAACAACTGAACTTCCAACGAATACGGATGAAGAGAATGAAGAAAATGACTCGGAAAATACTGAAGAAAATAATACCCAAACAGAATCCGAAAACTCTGAATTAACAAATCAGGAAGATCAGGAAACAGAGGATGCATCTGATCCTAATAATGAGTCAGCCTCAGATAATGAAAGTTCAGAAACGGACGAAAATGCTGATGAAGAAGAAACAACAGATTCATCAGAACAAAGCAGCAACGAAGCTGAAAATACTCAATCCAATGAAACGGAAGAAGCGAATACAGAAAATACTGAATCTGTTGAATCAGAAGATCCGCTTGTAGAAGATGCCTATACTGCAGACTGGCCAGCAGTTGGTACAGAGCAGTCAGGCGAACATACGACAGATTTCAGTGATGGATCTCAAGACCGTACAGAAATCAACCAAGCCGTCCGCTCTGTTACCGGCTTACAAGCTGGTAATATGATTGAATGGTGGATCGGCGGAAGTGGTTCTGACGAGGTTACTGCTACCGTATCTGACAGTAATCAATCTCAAGTTTATCGTGTTTCTCTCCAGTTCATTGAAGGAGAAGGATGGAAACCGACCTTAGTAGAAGAATTAAGCCAAGTACCTGATGAGTATCAATAAACAGTACGCTCCCTCTTATCTGCTCAAAAAAGATAAGAGGGAGATTTCTTTTACTACTATGACAAGAATGTTCCTCTTTCGTTTTTTTAATTATTTCATGTTAAACTTATGGTAATGAATTGAGCATTAGGAGGTTCTATATGAAATACTCAAAAAATAAAATCAATGTTATCCAAGAAATATTAGATAAAACAGAACAAGAAGTTGAAAACATGGAACCGGTCAATGTACTGGTTGCAGGAAAGACGGGTGTTGGAAAAAGCACCCTGATCAATCATATTTTTCGAGAGAAGCTTGCAGATACAGGAATTGGTAAACCTGTTACCAAACACCTGAGAAAGATAACCAAGCCTGGCATACCTGTCAGCTTATACGATACTCGCGGGCTGGAGCTGGAACAATCTATACAAAAACAAGTAAAAAAAGAAATTTTTGAATTAATTGATCAGAATGAAAACACTAGTGAAGCTATACATGTTGCTTATTATTGTATCCAAGCTAGTTCTTCAAGAATAGAAGATATAGAACTGGATCTGATCAGTGATGTAGCAAACAAAATTCCAGTTATTCTGGTACTGACGCAAGCAATCGGCAAACCTGCCGAAGAATTCAGACAGTATCTGGACAATATGAATCTGCCAATTGCTGCTATCCAGACTGTTCTGGCAGAACCTTACGAGATATCTGAAGATTTTACTTTACCCGCTTTTGGGTTAAAGGAACTTGTAGGGAAGACGCTTGATTTAATCCCAAAGGACATTAAGCGAGCTTTTACGAACGCCCAGCAAGCAGATATAGAAAGAAAAGCTAAAGAAGCTAGACGCTGGGCCACTCGTTATGTTGCTTCTAGTTTCGGTGTCGGCTTTATTCCGATTCCCTTTTCTGATGCTTCTGTTCTAGTTCCAATGCAGATCACTCTGCTGGCGCACATAACAGCTATTTTCGGTATTTCACTTGATAAGTCAACAATTGTAACCATCGTTGCTGCAGTAGGGGGAACAGGTTCTGCCACTTACCTGGGCAAAACCATCGTCGCAAATGCATTCAAGTTCATACCGGGTGCCGGAACAGTTGTCGGCGGTCTAATCAGCGGAACTACGGCATCTATCATAACCAGTGCACTTGCACTGAGTTATATAGAAGTATTAAGTGTAATTTCTGCAAAAGATAAAGCCGGCGAATCGATCGACCTATCATTGATTGAAAATCTAATGAAAAAACAGTTCAAGAAAAATCTAAAACTAAATCGAAAAGAACTAAAGGAAAAAGACTTAGAGTTTGAAGAAGACTCAGATTTAAATGAGGCATTAACCGAATACAATCAAGACAAGCAGCAAAAAGAACCGAATATCCCATTTTACAAAAAAGTCGTTCCATTACTCAAAAAAACGGTTCGTATATACAAAGAGAAAAAGTAATTCATGCAAATACGGAAACTTGCAAATCGGTCAGCCAGCATTTAGTTGGCTGACCGATTTTTTGGATAACAAGCCATTTCCGCCAAACAGTGGAAAAAGACCACATGGAAATGAAAGCGTTTCTCTATTAAAGTAAAGTCATACCAAATTGCAAAAGAAAGGAGCGTTTTATATTGAAAAGAATTCTGCTGGCTTGTTCATCAGGGATGTCGACAAGTTTGCTGGTCACAAAGATGAAGGAAGAGGCGGAGAAAAGAGGTGAGGAAGTAGAAGTTTGGGCTGTTGCCCAAGACAAGGCAGAACAGCAAATGGCTCACGCTGACGTACTGTTAGTTGGACCTCAAATGCGGTTTATGAAAAAGAAATTTGCTGCCAAGGGGGATCAGCTCGGTGTACCTGTCGATGTTATAGACGCTGTAGCTTACGGACGAGTGGATGGTACATCAGTTCTGGAAAAAGCTCTAACATTAATAAACGAACAGAAACGAGCTTTACATGAACAAGGAGGAGAAAAATGAATAAAATTATGAATGTGTTGGAAGAAGTTTTACTTCCGATAGCAGATAAATTGAATAATAACCGTTATTTAACTGCTTTAAGAAACGGTTTTATGGTAGCGTTACCTTTAATTATCTTTGGATCAGTTTTTGTTGTTATTGCTAATTTTCCTTTTTTAGATCAAGTATTAAGCGAAGAAGCGTATACTGCCTATAAAGCAGCCTTAGATCCTGCTTCTGCTGCTACATTAAGTATTATGGGATTATTTGTTATTATAGGTATTGGTTATAAAATGGTAGAACAGCGTGGAGGAGAAGCTATTTACGGTGGTGTAGTAGCCTTAGCATCCTTCCTGATTTTGACGCCTCAAGTGCTGGAAGAAACGACAGGCGTTATCCCTACAAATGTTCTCGGAGCAGAAGGTATGTTCTTAGGGATTTTTACAGCTTTTATAGCGGCTGAATTGTATCATTTCTTTGTAAGAAGAAACTTAACGATCAAAATGCCGGAAGGTGTTCCATCTGCAGTCTCTCGTTCATTCAGTGCCTTAATTCCAATCACTTTTACTTTGACAATATTCTTAGTGATTCGTATCTTATTCAGTTTAACAGCTTATGAGACAGTCCAAAACTTTATCTACACATTGATTCAAGAACCATTGACAGCCTTAGGAAGCGGATTGCCAGCTACCTTGATTGCAGTTTTATTAATTCAAGTTTTCTGGTTCTTTGGACTGCACGGTCAAATTATCATTAACTCTGTCTTTGATCCAATCTGGTATTCATTAAATGATCAAAATCTAGCAGCTTTCCAAGCCGGAGAAGAGTTGCCTAATGTTGTTACAAAACAATTCATAGATACATTTATCGTTGGTATCGGCGGATCTGGTATGACACTAGCCGTCATCATCGCCATCTTTGTTGTAACAAAGAGTCGACAATTAAAAGAATTAGGTAAATTAGGCGGACCTGCTGGAATCTTTAATGTAAATGAGCCAGTGATTTTCGGACTTCCAGTTATTATGAACCCTCTAATTCTGATCCCATGGCTTGTTGCTCCTGTCGTCGTAGCGATTGTAACGTACTTTGCGATGTCATCAGGCTTCGTTCCTAAGCCAGCCGGTGTAATTGTTCCTTGGACAACACCTGCTCTGCTTAGTGGATATTTGGCAACAGGAAACAATATTATGGGAGCTGTAATGCAGCTGATCAATATTGCCATCGTCTTTGTCATCTGGCTGCCATTCTTGAAAGTATTGGATAACCAGTATTATAGAGAAGAAGTTTCAGTCGATACAAATGATAAAAATTCAGCTGCTACTTCAACATCTACTACTACAGCTTAAATAAAGATTAAAAACTGGATAAAGGAAATCGAGCGGATAATATCGTTCGCTTTCCTTTTGTTTTATGGAGGTTCAAGATGAATGCATTAACAGAAGTGGCTTTTCAAATCATTTTATTTGCCGGAAATGGGAAATCTAGTGCCATGGAGGCCATCTACGAGGCTAAAGAAGGCAAGTTTGAAGCAGCTGACGACAAACTAAGAGAAGCCAATGAAGAACTTGGTAAAGCTCATCAGCATCAGACTAAGCTGCTGCAAAACGAAGCACGAGGGGAAGGACAGTCACTGAATATTATATTAGTGCATTCTCAGGATCATTTGATGACTGCCATGACCGTTCGTGACTTAGCTATAGAAATTGTAGAACTTTATCGACTAAAATAAGGAGAATCATTTAAATGACTAAGACTTATCAGTTTCCAAAAGACTTCTGGTGGGGGAGCGCTGCTTCCGCAACACAAACAGAAGGTGGAGAAAATGGCGTAAAAGGAAAAAATATCTGGGATCAGTGGTATGAAGAAGAGCCGAATCGCTTCTTTGATGGTGTAGGGCCAGAAGAAACTTCTGATTTTTACCATCGCTTCAAAGAAGATATCGCAAATATGAAAAAAATCCACCATAACAGTTTTAGAATGTCGATATCTTGGGCCCGATTAATTCCCGGTGGAAAAGGTGAGGTTAACCAGGATGCCGTTACTTTCTATTCTCAAGTGATTGATGAGTTGATCAGTCAAGGGATTGAACCGTTTGTCAACCTGTATCACTTTGACATGCCGCTTGAAATGCAAGAAATCGGCGGATGGGAAAATAGAGAAGTTATTGATGCTTATACAACATACGCTGCAAAAGCTTTTGAGCTATTTGGAGATCGAGTCAAAACTTGGTTTACGTTCAATGAACCGATTGTTCCTGTCGAAGGCGGCTACTTATATGATTTCCATTATCCTAATATAGTAGATGCCAAAAAAGCCGTACAAGTCGGTTATCACACTATGATAGCACATGCCAAAGCAGTAGAACTTTATCATAAAAACTATGACGGTAAAATTGGGATCGTGCTGAATCTTACTCCATCTTACCCTAGAAGCCAGAACCCAGCGGATCTAAAAGCTTCACATATATGTGATTTGTTCTTTAACCGCAGCTTTTTGGATCCAGCTGTAAAAGGGGAATATCCACAAGACCTGATCGACTTGCTGGCTGAATATGATCACTTGCCTGAAACAAACTCAGCTGACAAGGAGTTGTTGAAAAACAATCTGGTTGATTTACTAGGAGTAAACTACTATCAGCCGAGAAGGGTAAAAGCAAGAGACTCACAGCCTAATCCGGATAGTCCATTTATGCCGGACTGGTTCTTCGATGCCTATGAAATGCCTGGAAGAAAAATGAATGTTTATCGTGGATGGGAAATTTACGAAAAAGGTATTTACGATATTATGATCAATCTAAGAGACAACTATGGAAACATTGAATCATTCATTTCTGAAAATGGTATGGGTGTTCAAAACGAAGAACGTTTCTTAGTGGATGGTCGAATCGAAGATGACTACAGAATTGAGTTTATTAGTGAACATTTAAAATGGCTGCATCAGTCTATTCAAGAAGGCTGCAATGTCAAAGGTTACCACTTATGGACATTTATGGACAATTGGTCTTGGATGAACGCCTATAAGAATCGTTATGGATTTTACTCAGTGAATTTAGAAACACAAGAACGAACAGCTAAAAAGAGTGCTGAATGGTTTTCTCAAGTTTCAAAAGACAACGGATTAGACTAAATAAGCAAAAGCGCAGTAATGACTTTTTGATTACTGCGCTTTTCATTTGGTGCGCCCGGCATGGGCGACAACTTGGTGGTGAAAGTCCACTACAGGCTTGGC
>OMJG01000428.1_pt1 | contig 31901 bp, 32 predicted proteins | sample 1646431 | NCBI WGS metagenome assembly OMJG01 (sample SAMN03771674, study PRJEB25209) | food metagenome | isolation source: Cotija cheese | place: Mexico:Jalisco,Michoacan | collected 2011-12-12
TTTCTAACGATAAAAGAATAAATATTATTTATAAAAAAGGAATTGTAGCAATGAAGCCACAATTCCTTTTCTTTGTGTTTATTCAGTTGTACTATCATCTGATTCTAAGTTTGCTGAGTTTTCATTTTCACTTGCACTTACGATAATTTCATCGTCAGTATTTGTTGTGAAATTAATTTCGTGAATGTCACTATTTTTTAGATAGGTATCAGCAACTTGGTCTTCGATCTGACTTTGGATGACACGTCTTAATGGGCGAGCACCAAGTTTTGGATCATAGCCAAGTTCAACTAATCGTTCTTTAACCTTGTCATCAACATTTACATGGATATCTTGGTTGGCTAATAAGTTGTTCATGTTGTCTAATAGTAAGTCAACAATCACAATCAATTCTGTTTTAGTTAGCGGTTGGAATTCGACGATCGCATCGAAACGGTTCAAGAATTCAGGTTTAAAGTAGTCACCAATCTTGTTCATGACACTCTGTTGTTTACCTTGTTTGCTTGCCCCAAAACCAACACTGGCTTCAACGCCATCTGAACCGGCATTTGATGTCATGATGATTAGGGTATCTTTAAAGGATACAGTCCGTCCTTGGGCATCTGTTAAGCGACCGTCTTCCATAATTTGTAGGAAGATATTTAAGGCATCTGGATGGGCTTTTTCAATTTCATCTAATAAGATGATTGAATATGGCTGGCGACGTACTTGTTCAGTTAATTGGCCAGCTTCATCGTAGCCCACGTATCCTGGAGGTGAACCGATCAGTTTAGACACGGCATGTTTTTCCATGTATTCGGACATATCAAAACGGACTAAGGCTTCGCGACGACCAAATAATTGGATGGCCAATTGACGAGCTAATTCAGTCTTACCAACACCAGTTGGTCCGACGAACATGAAAGATCCGATCGGACGGTCTTGACGGCTCAAACCAACGCGGTTACGGCGGATGGCTTTAGCAATGTGTTCTACAGCATCGTCTTGACCAATGACTTGTTGTTTCAAGTTTTCGTCTAGGTTGATTAGTTGGTTTTGCTCAGATTCTTGCAAGTCTGAAACAGGAATACCGGTTTTGGTTTCGATAATCGCTTGGATGTCGCTAGCAGAAACCGTTGGGGTCTTTTCAGTCACATTTTGGTTGCTATCATACATGCCTTGGTATTTATTTAATTGGTCACGGTAGTAGGCTGCTTTCTCGTAATCTTCTGCTTCTGTGGCCATTTCTTTTAGTTTGGTTAATTCATCAATTTGATTTTTCAAGGAGTCACGGTCTAAGAATGGAATAGTTAAGTTCATTTTAGAACCAGATTCATCTAATAAATCGATGGCTTTATCTGGTAATTGGCGGTCAGTTATATACCGGTCAGATAAACGGACAGTCGCTTCAATCGCTTCATCACTATATTTCACGTTATGGAAACCTTCGTATTTTTCTTGAATACCTTTAATAATTTCAAGGGTTTCCTCTACAGAAGGTTCAGCTACCATGACTTGTTGTAGACGACGGGCTAGGGCGCCATCTTTTTCGATTTTTCTAAATTCATTTAAAGTAGTAGCACCCACTAATTGGAGTTCTCCACGGGCTAGGGCTGGTTTTAGAATATTACCGGCATCTAGTGAGCCGCCTTCGGTTGAACCAGCGCCGACAATTTCATGAATTTCATCTATAAATAGAATGATATTTTTATTTTCACGGACTTCATTCATTAATTGTTGCATTTTTTCTTCGAATTGACCGCGGATACCAGTCCCTTGAACAAGCGAAGCAACATCTAATTGGATGACTTCTTTGTTGCGCAATTTTTCCGGTACAGCGTGCTCAACAATTTTTTGAGCGAGTCCTTCGACAACCGCTGTTTTACCAACACCTGGTTCACCAATTAGAACAGGATTGTTTTTTGTTCGACGGTTCAGGATTTCAATCACTCGGATAATTTCATCGTCACGACCGATAATTGGGTCGATTAAATCAGCTTTAGCTTGGTCAGTCAAGTTGGTCCCGTAATTGCCTAAGATAGAATCGCCATTGTTGCCACCTTGGCCAGCTTGAGCTTGCGCTTTATTTTGCGAATTAGTAGAAAAGCCTTGTTGTTGCATTTGACGTAATAAGTCATCAAAGCTATAGCCACCAAATGGGTTGTTACCGTTACTGTTGTTATTTAAACTGTTGGTTTCTTTACCTTGAGATAGCTGTGAGTAGCATGTTTGGCAGAGGTTTACTGCTTCACGTCGGCCATTCACATTTGCGTATACATGAATGACGGCGTCGCGTTCGCCACAGTTTTGACATAACATATAAACACTTCCTTTATTTAATGCTAAGGGGGTTGCTTGCAATTTTTAATTCGCAGCATTTCAATATAACTGCTAATAACTATATTATACTCTGACCAATTTTGACTTTCAACCAAAAGGCTTAAACAAAAAATATTCCTGTAGTATTCAAGGGAAAAACCTTGTGGAAACGCTATTTTTTTGGTAAATTATTAATGAAAGAGTTTTCTAATTATGGTATAGTCTAGTTTGTGACATTTTACTTTTCAAATAGATAAGCTATAATAACTCTTGCCTATTTATAAAGGCATGAATAAAACATTTAAAAGGAGATTTTTGATTATGCAAAAACAAGAATTTAACATTACAGCTGAAACTGGTATCCACGCACGTCCTGCAACTTTATTGGTGCAATCTGCAAGCAAGTTTAACTCAGATATTAACTTAGAATACAAAGGTAAATCTGTAAACTTGAAATCTATCATGGGCGTAATGTCTTTAGGTGTAGGTCAAGGTTCTGACGTTGTAATCACTGCTGAAGGTGATGACGAAGAAGAAGCAATCCAAACAATTGCTGACACTATGAAAAATGAAGGGTTATCAGAATAATATGACAAAATTAACAGGAATCGCGGCTAGCGATGGCATTGCCATCGCTAAAGCGTTCTTAGTTGAAGAACCTGATTTAAGTTTTGAAATTTCAAAATCTAATGATTCACAACAAGAAAAAGAACGCTTAGCAAAAGCTATAGCCGACTCAAAAGTAGAAATCGAAAAAATTAAAGCGGTTGCAGCTAAATCCTTGTCAGAAGAGGAAGCGCAAGTTTTTGACGCGCATTTAATGGTCCTTGAAGATCCGGAATTGCAACAAGCTTACACCCAAAGAATTGATGATGAAACATTGAATGCAGAATCTGCTGTTCGTCAAACAGCTGATTTCTACATCGAAATCTTCAAAGGTATGGAAGACAACCCTTATATGCAAGAACGTGCAGCTGACATCAAAGATGTTACTGATCGTTTAGTAGCACATTTATTAGGTGTTAAAATCCCTGACCTTTCAACAATTGATGAAGAAGTGGTTGTTGTGGCTTATGACTTAACGCCAAGTGATACTGCACAATTGAACCGCCAATTTGTTAAAGGTTTTGCGACTGATATCGGTGGACGTACGTCACATTCAGCGATTATGTCTCGTTCATTGGAAATTGCAGCGGTTGTAGGGACTGGTAATGTTTCTAAAGAAATTAATGACGGTGACACTGTCATTGTTGATGGTTTAAACGGTAATGTTATTGTAAATCCTGACGACGCAACAATCGCAGAATACGAAAAAATTGCTGTTGACTTCTTAGCTCGTAAAGCTGAGTGGGAAAAACTTAAAGACGCTGAGACTTTAACTAAAGACGGCAAGAAATTCGAAATCGCTGCCAACATCGGTACGCCAAAAGATTTAGAAGGTGTACACTCAAACGGTGCTGAAGCAATTGGTTTATACCGTACTGAATTCTTATACATGGATTCAGACGAAATGCCAACTGAAGATGAGCAATTCGAATCTTACAAAGTTGTTTTAGAAGGTATGAATGGTCATCCAGTCGTTGTTCGTACAATGGACATCGGTGGGGACAAACACTTACCTTACTTACAATTACCAGAAGAAATGAACCCATTCTTAGGTTATCGTGCAATCCGTATCGGATTAAACCAACCTGAATTATTACGTGTACAATTACGTGCTTTATTACGTGCGTCTGTATACGGTTCATTACGCATCATGTTCCCGATGATTTCTAATTTACCTGAATTCCGCGCTGCGAAAGCAATTTACGAGGAAGAAAAAGCTAAATTAGAATCAGAAGGTGTTGAAGTTGCGGATGACATCCAAGTGGGTATCATGATCGAAATCCCAGCAGCCGCTGTGATTGCTGATCAATTCGCTAAAGAAGTTGACTTCTTCTCTATCGGTACTAACGACTTAATCCAATATACAATGGCGGCTGACCGTATGAACGAACACGTTTCATACCTGTACCAACCATTTAACCCATCTGTATTACGATTAATTAAAAATGTTATCGATGCTAGTCATAAAGAAGGTAAATGGACTGGTATGTGTGGTGAAGTGGCCGGTGAACCAATGGCTGCCCCATTATTAGTAGGTATGGGCTTAGATGAATTCTCTATGTCTGCATCTTCTGTACTGAAAATCAGATCATTAATTTCTAAATTAGATTCAAACGAAATGGCTGAATTAGCCAACAAAGTGGTTACGGAAGCAACTTCTTCAGACGAAGCTGAAGCTTTAATTAAAGCAGCAGTTCCTGAATTAGCTGACTTATAATCATTTCAAATAAACATACTGAAAACCTCACTGAGATCATGGATCTTGGTGGGGTTTTCTCATCGTCTTAGTAACAAACCAAAGCAAACAGATTCCTTATCGTATTCTTTACAATTAAGTTGCCTTCAGGTGATTTTTTAATTACAATTTTTCTGTTATGATAGGATATATGACAGGATTAAAACAAAAAGGGCATCTAAGGAGTGTTTAGATGAATATCGCGATCTTTACCGATACCTACTTTCCACAAGTAAGTGGGGTCGCTACATCAATTCAAACATTAAAAGAAACGTTTGAGGATAACGGACATCAAGTCTATATCTTTACGACATCTGATCCAAAGGCAGAAATTGAAGACCATGTCTTTCGCTATGAATCAGTTCCTTTTCTGTTCTTCAAGGATAGACGAGTGGCGATTCCTTCTTTTGCATCGATTTACCGTAAATGTAAAGAGTTAGAAATTGATATCGTCCATTCCCAAACGGAGTTTTCTATGGGGTTGATGGGGGTAAGCGTAGCGCGCTATATGAGGATTCCACTAGTGCACACTTACCACACTTGGTATGAGAAATACCTCCATTATATTTTGAACGGCAAATTAATTTCTCGAAAAACGGTCGTTCATTTGTCTAAACTTTTCTGTGATCAAGCTGATTTGGTCATTTCACCTAGCGGTCAGATGAAAGATGTTTTACGAGACTATCAAATTCAAAAACCCATTCATGTCTTGGCAACCGGGGTAAAGTTACCTAAGAAAATTGACCAAGATGTCTTAAATAAATTTAGACAAAGCTGGGGTATTGCACAAGATGAGTATTTACTATTATCGATTAACCGTATTGCTGAAGAAAAAAACTTAATCGCGATTATCGAGCAGTTCCCTCAGGTGCTAGCGGATATTCCGAATGCAAAGTTATTACTTGCTGGAGACGGGCCACAATTAAAAGAGTTAAAAGCGTTAACAGCCGAACTGAACTTGACGGATAAAGTCGTTTTCACAGGCTTTGTGGCTCATGACCAAGTCAACGTCTTGTACCAAGCGGCGGATGTTTATGTGAATTTATCAACTTCAGAAACGCAAGGCTTAACCTTTATTGAAGCCATCACCAACCATTTACCGGTGATTGCCATGAAGACGCCTTATCTAGCGGCCCTTGAAGATATTGCAACGTTCGGTCATTTATTAACCGAAGTGACAGACTTTCCGCAATCTGTGAAGGCTATTGCAGCTACGCAATCTACATTAATAGAAGGGCTAGCGCCATTGATTTACCATGTGTCGGCGGACGCTTTCTATGAAGACTTGTACCATATTTATCAGTACATGATTGAATTGCAGTCAGAGAAACCGAGAAATCTAATTGGCCGAAGTGTTTACCTATCTTCTTCTTTTGCAGAATTGCATAAGCCCTTGAAGTGGACCAGCAAGTACTTTCCGTCTTTCTATATTCGCAGAAAAGATGAATAGTCAGCCTTAATACGGGCCGTCATTTTTCAATGAAAAGGCTTTGCTGAAATTAATTCATTTCTTATGCACTTATAGGTTTTTTATTCACCCAAAGAGTGTTAAAATGACAAAGATAAGAAGGCGAAAGGAGATTATTATGCAATCATCTCGATTAGAAGCAATTATTACCCGATTAAAAGCGATGCTTTCTGATGACTCAGAAATCGAAGTACGTCGTTTTGAAAAAGAGGGCGTTGAGAAGTGTATTGTACGCTTTAACAAAGAGTCTGAAAGTTTTGAATTAGAGGACTTAACAATCAACGAAACTTTCCAATTTGATGACATTGATTTAGTCGCAATGGAAATCTACGAGTTAATTCAATAATTAACCAATGCAGTTGAAATTGTAGGGTGACCTACTAGAACTACCAATATGGCAGACATTCTGTGTCGTATAGAGGGTCGTGGCATCACGATCCTTTTTTTATTTATATGGAGTAGAGGGAGTTTAACATGTCAGATTCAATGAAATTATCGCGTGCTATAGATTTTTTTAAGGACAGTGGCAGCGCAACAACCATTACACAAGAAAATACTGCAGACGAGGTCGTAATTGATCGCATCACCTTCGACTCGCGTGCGGTGACAGCCAACACCTTATTCGTTTGTAAGGGGCTAAACTTTAAGGCATCATACCTAAAAGATGCCGTTGACCGCGGGGCAGTGGCCTATCTATCAGAACAAGATTACGCAGCAGACATCCCAGGCATTATCGTTGAAGATATCCGCCTAGCGATGGCTCAGCTCGCCAACTTCTTCTACCAATCACCTTGGCAAGACGTGGCCATTTCAGGGATTACAGGTACCAAGGGTAAAACAACCACTGCAGGTTTTGTTAACCAAATTTTGACTCTAGACAGTCAGAAAAAAGGGCAAGCACTACCTGGTTTCGTATCATCTACCTTTAACTATGATGGCCTAGAAAAAACACCATCAACCCTTACTACGCCGGAAGCCATGGATTTATATGAAATGCTAGCAAGAATGCGAGACAATGGGGTGAAACGGGCAACTATGGAAGTATCCAGTCAAGCCTTAAAATACCACCGCGTTGATGACGTGAAGATGCAAGTGGTGGCTTTTTTAAATATTTCACCAGACCATATTTCACCAGTTGAACATCCCACTTTTGCTGACTACTTCCAGTCAAAATTACGGATTTTTGACCACGGTAAAGTAGCCGTCATCAATGAAGATACGGACCATTATGAAGAAATTTTAAAAGCAGCACAAGATGCTGAAAATATTGAACGGATTGTGACTGTTTCACGCAAGAACCCGGCGGCTGATTATTTTGCCGATGAATTAGCTTTTGGTGAAACCAAACAGACTTTTGTGGTGAAAAACCAAGGTGAAGCGATTCCGATGGCTTTAAATGTCTTAGGGCACTTTAATATCAACAATGCCTTAGTGGCTGCGGCGATTGCGCGCGAAAACGATGTAGAGTGGGCAACAATTCAAAAGGCTTTAGGCGATGCCAAAACTGATGGCCGGATGGAAATTTACCGTAGTGCGGACAATCAATTAACCTTTGTCGTTGATTTCGCGCACAACAAGATTTCTTTTGAAGAATTATTCTCATCTGTTAAAGAAATGGCCCCTGATAATGATATCCGCATCGTTTTTGGATCAGCCGGTGGTAAAGCTGAAAATAGACGTGCTGATATGGGCCATGTGGCTGGTTTAAATACCAATGAAATTTATTTAACCAGTGATGATCCAAACTATGAAGACTCTTATAAAATCATGGCTGAAATTGAAGAAGCCATTAACGGGGTCAATCCAGATGCTAAAGTAAGAAGCAATTTAGATCGGACCGGATCAATCTATATGGCCTATAAGGATGCGATTGCGTCCGGGAAACCGACGACCATTGTGGTAGCTGGTAAGGGGTCTGAAGATACGATCAAAATTAATGGCCGTAACGAATTCTATGTTCCCGATTTTGAATATGTTCAACAATTGATTGCTTTTTATGAATTTAAGGGTAGAATTTAAGAATAGAAAAAATTATGAGAATATCATGAAATATACATGATAAAATACAACGAACTAAAGAGGTGGCAAATTTGAAGCAAATTAATATTGGATTACTTGGTCTAGGTACAGTCGGTGGCGGTGTAGCCAAAATTATGCACAATCACGCACAAAAAATGTCAGATACGGAAGGTATTCAATACCAAGTAACGAAGATTTTTGTCCGCGATATTGAAAAATCAAAAGCGAAACATCCCGGATTACCAGAAAGCATTCAATTGACAACTGATTTCAATGATGTCATCAACGATCCTTCAATTGATATTGTCGTTGAAGCGATGGGTGGAACAACATTCGCAGCTGACTGTATTGAATCTGCTTTATGCGCTGGTAAACACATCGTAACTGCTAATAAGGACTTGGTGGCGATTAAACGCGGTTTAGATTTAATCCAATATGCCCAAAACCATCAATTAGACTTCTTATATGAAGCGGCAGTTGCTGGTGGTATTCCAATTTTAAATAGTTTACGTACGCCACTAGCGTCAGACAAGTTATTCTCTGTATCAGGTATTGTCAACGGGACAACGAATTATATTTTGACAAAAATGGTGGAACAAGGTCGTGGCTTCGATGAAGTCTTAGCGGAAGCACAAGCTTTAGGATTAGCAGAAGCAGACCCGTCAGGCGATGTTGATGGTCTAGATGCAGCCCGTAAGATCGTCATCTTAACGAAAATGGCCTTTGGGGTGACTGTCGACTTGAACGAAATTCCAGTCAAAGGAATCCGTCATGTCACAGCTCGTGATATCCAAGTTGCTAGTTCATTAGGTTACGTGATCAAGCTAATCGGTCGTGCAAACTTTGTAGACGGTACTGTATACGCTGAAGTGGCGCCAACCTTAGTACCAAAAACCCATCCATTATCAACTGTTCGTAACGAAATGAATGCTGTCTTTACTGAGGGAGCAGCGACTGGCGAGATGATGTTCTACGGGCCTGGTGCCGGCGAATTACCTACAGGTGCTATGGTGGTTTCAGATATTATGGCCATTGGTCAACATATCCACACAGAAACGACTGGTCAACCATTTGCGAATTACAGTCAAGATGCCGCTTGGAAAAAGGCTGAAGACATCAAATCTGTCGGTTTCTTCCATTTTGAAACTGAAGACAAACAAGGGCAATTCATCAAGCTTGTCCAAATCTTTGACGATGCGACAGTCAGCTTAGACAAGGTATTCCAAGAACCGTCATCTGACGATAAGGCAGCGAAAATTGTGGTTGTCACTCATGAAATGTCACAAGCCCAATTACGACAAATCAACCAAGCCACACAAGATAGTCCTGAATTAAACCTGATTTCTTACTATTCTGTGTTGCCTGAAGCGAAGTAGGTGACCGATATGGTAGAAAAGGTACGTGTGAAAGTCCCGGCGACTTCAGCAAATATGGGACCCGGCTTTGATTCAATCGGTGTTGCCGTTAGCCTATATTTAACGGTGGATATTCTTAGCCCTAGTGAACAATGGCAAATTGACCATGACCTAGGCGAAGGGATTCCAACTGATGCATCCAACATGGTGATTGAAACAATTTTACGGTTCGCACCGGATGCCAAACCCCACCATTTAAATATGACCAGTGACATCCCGACAGCTCGTGGTTTAGGGTCATCATCTTCAGCCATTGTGGCGGGTATTGCCATTGCTGAAATTTTAACGGGGGCTAATTGGTCAATGGATGAAAAGATTAACATGGCTAACGAAATCGAAGGGCACCCAGATAACATTGCGCCAGCTTTAGCGGGCGGATTAGTAGTATCTGTAGCCATGGATTTAACCCATGTCTTGTGGACGAAGTCTTTATTAGACGATGTGCATTTTATTGCGACCGTCCCTAACCGTGAGCTATTAACTAAACAAGCGAGAGCCGTTTTGCCGAAAGAATTGGTCTTTGCAGATGCAGTTCGAGCGAATGGTATCGGCAACGTCTTCGTCAGTAAGTTGTTAGAAGGGGACATTGAAGCAGTGGGTACCTTGATGGAAATGGACCAGATGCATGAACCATTCCGGGCACAATTAGTGCCAGAATTAGGTGAAATCCGCCAAGTTTTGTCAAGAGTTGACGGGGTTTACGGGACTTACCTATCAGGTGCCGGCCCAACTATTATGACCCTTGTCCAAGCTACTGCCTCAGATCAAATTGTTGAAGCAATCAGCCAATTAAATCTTGACGTACAGATAAAGACACTTGATTTTGCCTCAGATGGGGTTATAGTAGAGGATATGTGATTTTAGACGATTGATAATGTTACGAGCATGTCAGACTGATATGCTCGTAGCATTTTTTGTTGCTTTGCTTGTTGGAAAATGGCTACTATCCGCCAACTCGGCTTGCAGCATTTTGCCAAAAGTTTATACTTATGAAACATGCGGTGAACAGGCCTTTACATAAGTGAATCAAGGGGCCGCTTATGGTATACTATTCATGAAAATAAGGGAGGCCGGCATGAAAAAAGACTATTTTAAACCAACTTGGATGATAGAACGTATCTATCAATTGACACCTGATCAATTAGCCAAACATAATATCAAAGGCGTGATTACCGACCTAGATAACACCTTGATTGCATGGGACAACCCGGACGGGACACCGGAGCTGCGCGCTTGGTTACAAACCATGGAAGAAGCGGGGATACCTGTTGTCATCTTATCCAATAACCATCACGGCCGTGTGAAACGTGTTGCTGACCAGCTAGGGGTACTCTTTACCTCAGATGCTAAAAAACCTTCTCGTAGAGGATTTAGACGGGCTATTGACATGCTTGGTGTCAGCCAGGATGAAGTAGTCATTGTTGGTGACCAACTTTTAACCGATGTTTTTGGTGGTAACCGCCTAGGCATTCGTAGCATCTTGGTCATGCCATTAGTTGAAACAGACTTGGTATGGACCCTATTAAACCGTAAAATTGAAAAATTCTTATTCAAGAGAATTGAAAAGAAACATCCCGACTTGAAGTGGAGGAATAATATTGTCTAACGAAGAAACACTGTATTGCGTTGGTTGTGGTGCTGAAATTCAGACTGACCAACCAGACAAACGCGGGTACACCCCGCAATCTGCCTACCAAAAAGGTATCGAATCAGGATTATTATACTGCCAACGTTGTTTTAAATTGCGTCATTATAATACCCTTGAGAAAGTATCGACATCTGCAGATGAATTTTTAGCCATCTTAAACACCCTTAGTGAAAAAGATGCCCTTATTGTTAACGTGATTGACATCTTTGACGTAGCAGGCTCTTTAATTAACGGCTTGAACCGTTTTGCAGGGTCTAACCCCATCCTAATGGTTGCCAACAAGATGGACGCCATTCCAAAGGCGGTGAAACACAACCGGATTGAAAATTGGTTGCGTAAATACTTGAAAGATAATGGGATTAAAATCGATAATTTAATCCTTACCTCAGCTAAAAAGCGGGCTAATATTGATGATTTATTAGCGAAAATCGATGAAATGCGTGATGGCCGTGATGTTTATGTGATTGGTATGGCTAATGTTGGTAAATCTTCATTGATTAACCGTATTCTTCAAGCCACAGGTGTTGAAGCGGATGTCATTACAACTAGTCAGTTCCCAGGAACGACTTTAGATTTAATCGATATTCCTTTTGACGATGCAAATGGTAATGAAGCTAGCTTAATTGATACACCTGGAATCATTAACCCAGGCCAGATGACCTCTATTTTAGAAGGAAAAGAATTGGTGGATGCTTTACCGAATAAAGAAATCAAACCTGTGACTTTCCAACTGAATCCAGAACAAACATTGTTCTTTGGTGGCTTAGCCCGTCTTGATTTTATTGCTGGTGAACGGACGTCCTTCACGGTTTATATGTCTGGTCAGATAAAACCTCACCGTCGTAAATTAGAGGGTTCAGACGAATTTTACCAAGAACATCTTGGTGGGATTTTACAACCGCCTTACCCAGAAAATGAGGCCAATTTCCCAGGACTAGTCCGCAAAGAATTCTCAATCAAAACACCAACAGATATCGTATTTCCAGGTTTAGGCTGGGTTTCAGTAAGTGACCCAGTTCAAATTGCGGCTTACGTGCCAAAGGGTGTTGATATTATTACCAGAGAAAAATTAATCTAGATTTTAGTCGCTTTAAAAGTCGCATAGCATATCAGCTAGAGCAAAATCGGATTTGAGCCTGCAGAAATGGAAGGTAGGCTCTCACACCTTGTTATGAAAGGAGACTATTCATTTTGAATAACAAACAAAAGAAATTTTTACGTAAAGAAGCCCATCATTTGAACCCCGTAGCCAACATTGGTAAAAACGGTTTATCAGAAGAATTTATGGTGCAAATTGATGAAGTCCTAGAAAAACGTGAGTTGATCAAGGTACATTTATTACAAAATACAGATGAAGAAACTAGTGAAGCAGCAACAGAAATCGCTGAAGCTGTAGATGCATTTGTTGTCCAAACAATTGGACGTGTGATTACTTTATACCGTCCTTCTTCTGAATCTAAGTATCAAGAAATCTCAGTGCAAGTAAAAGCTTTAGGCTAATTACAGGAGGCAAATTGTGGCAAAGGTATCATTTTTAGATCAAGAACATGTTCGTTTAATAAATGAACCAGAGACAGAATTAGCGTTTGAAGACAATCCCAATAAACGGATTGGTATTCTTGGGGGTACCTTTAACCCCATCCATAACGGTCATTTATTGATGGCTGAACAAGTCTATGACAAGCTGAAATTAGATGAAGTGTGGTTTATGCCAAACAAGAAGCCACCCCATTCGGAAACCAAAGAAACCTTAGACGACGCCTACCGGGTAGATATGATTGAATTGGCAATCCAAGACAATCCACATTTTAGTCTAGAAGCAATTGAACTCGACCGGGTAGGGAAATCTTATACGGTGGATACTATGGAGATTTTAACGGCCCTGTATCCAACTTATGAGTTCTATTTCATCATTGGGGCGGATATGATCGAAAACTTACCTAAATGGCATCGGATTGATGATTTGATTAAGATGGTGCATTTTGTAGGTGTTGGCCGTGAGGGTTATCAAAATGATACGGACTATCCATTGATTTTTGTAGACGCTGAAGGGATGACCGTGTCATCAACAGGGATCAGAAACTCGGTGGCAGAAAAAGCCTCTATCCGTTACCTGACACCAGGACCTGTTGTTGCCTACATTCAAGAAAAGGGGTTATATCAAGCACATGAAAGCTAGAGAATTAAATCCGGATCTGATTAATATTAAACGGGATGAACTTGAGAAATTACTGCAAGCTCGTTTAACCAACAAGCGGTATAAGCACGTCTTACGGGTGGAAGAAACAGCTATTGAACTAGCTGAACAATACCCTGAAGCGGACGTAGATAAGGCCAGTATAGCAGCCTTACTCCATGATTATGCTAAAGAGGATAGCGAAAACCACTTATCTGAGTTTAAAGACTATCCTGGATACGACCCAGAGTGGTTAAATTACGGATCTGCCATTTGGCACGGTCCATTAGCCGCTATGATTGCAAATAATCGATTTGGGGTCAAAGATGAAGATATCTTACAGGCTGTTTGGTCCCATACTATAGGGAGCTATGACATGACTCTAGACCAAAAAATCTTGTTTATCGCCGACTATATCGAACCAGGTCGTGACTTTAAGGGCGTTGAACAAGCACGAGATCTAGCCAAGACTGACTTAGATGCGGCAGTAGACTTTAAAATCAAACAATCTATTGTCCATTTGGTTGAATCAGGCCGTCAAGTATATCCAGAAACAATCGCCATCTACAATGATTGGGTTAAAAAATTTAGCAGCAAAAAAAGTAATAAAAACAAGTAATCAGAATAAAACAGCAATAATAAAGGAGTATTTATGACTAAAAAGAGTGAAATATTATTAGAAGCAATCGTTAGTGGTGCGGACGACCGCTTAGCGACAGATATCGTAGCCTTAGACGTTGCCAACATAACACCAATGGCTGACTATTTTGTCATCATGTCTGGTCGTAACGATCGTCAAGTTAAAGCCATTGTGGACGCTGTTGAAGACGCAATTGAAGAAGCAGGGTTTTCAGTGAAGGGTATCGAAGGAAAAGACGGTAACCGTTGGATCTTAATCGATGCTTTCGACGTGATTGTACACGTATTTACAAGTGAAGAACGTGGTTTCTACAACTTAGAAAAAATGTGGGCTGAAGCACCATTAGTCAACGTTGAAGAATGGATTAGCTAGGGCGCAACCATGACAGAAAATCAACAACAATATGACGTATTCGCCGATGTCTACGAAATCTTGTTTGATGACAGTCTATATCTATCTTGGTTTACCTTCGCCACAGAAACCATGCAGGCCTTCGACAAATTCATAGAGGGCCAAGACTATTGGTTGGACCTTGGCGCAGGTGGCGGTCAATTCGCTATTTTGATGGCCCAAGCAGGTTATCCTATCAAGGGGCTAGACCTATCTGAAAAAATGGTCGCTGCAGCCAAAGCGAACGCTAAGGAAGCTAAGTTAGACCTTGAATTCTGGCAAGATGACATGACCACATTTGAATTAAAGGACCAAGCAGCAGTCATTTCCTGTTTCTGCGATACCTTTAATTATCTAGTGGACGCGAATGCGGTGAAAACTACTTTTACCCATGTCTACCAGCAATTACAAGATGGTGGGATTTTCATGTTCGACGTTCATTCTATCCATCAAATGAATGACATCTATCCAGAAACATCCTTTGTCGTTGAGTGGGATGACGCCGTATTTACCTGGACATCAGACCAATTCCGTGGCGAAAATACCATCGACCATACCATTAACGTATTCGTTCAAAACACAGACGATAACAACTACCAACGGTTTGAAGAAATGCACTACGAACAAACCTTGCCTATTGAAGCTTACCAGGAAATTTTGACCCAAGTAGGCTTCAAGAACATCCGTGTCACAGCAGACTTTGGCCAAGACGCACCGGACGAGAGTTCTAAACGTATCTTCTTTTCAGCGCAGAAATAAGTAATGTAAACACTTTGAAAAAGGGGTGACCCTATGCAAGCTGTCGGAATTATTGCCGAATGGCATCCGTTCCATAACGGACACGCCCATCAGATCAAAAAAGCCAAAGACCAGGCCGAGGCCGACCTTGTAATTGGCGTCATGTCTGGTAACTACGTTCAACGTGGGGAACCAAGCCTGGTATCCAAGTGGGCGCGGGCAGCCGTTGCTTTGGAGAACGGCTGTGATTTAGTGGTTGAGTTACCATTTTGGTTTGCTACCCAACCAGCTGACTACTTCGCTGAAGGCGGGGTAAAAGCTTTGGTGGCCCTTGGTGCATCAGCTATTTCTTTTGGAGTTGAAGACGACCACTTTTCTGATTATGAACAATTGGCCAAATGGATGATCGCCCACCCTGATCAAGTAGCGGTCGCTGACCAATATGTAGAGAATTTAGACAACCGTTCTTTCGCTGAAAAACGGATTGCAGCTATTCAATATTTGCAGGCGACCCATCTAGAAATTACGGATTTAAAGGTCAACTTTAAAGAAAACGCCAATACCTTACTGGCTTTTGCTTATGCTAAGGTCAATGCCCAGCTACAGACGCCTTTAAAGATGGTGCCGGTCAAACGGATTGGGGACAACCATCGTTTAAATGCCTTAAATGATGGCCAATTAGGCCAAGACACTAGCCTTTATACGTCTGGGTCAGCCATACGTCACCACCTCTTTTCCAAAGATTTAAAGGGTCTTAAAGATTCAAATGAATTGGAGAAGATGGTGCCTAGTGATATGGCTGAGGCTTTATGTAAGGCAGTTGAGGCGGACCTGCTGGTGTCGTGGGCGGATTTATTTCCCTATCTGCGCTATCGTTTGTTGACGGCTTCTAACGGGGAGTTAGGGGGTATCTATCAGATGGTGGGTGGTATGGAAAATCGGATGGTTGAGGCGATCAAGCAGGCGGATAATTTCTATGATTTTGTGGACCGGGTGAAGAATCGGAATTGGTCGGCAAATCGGGTGCAGAGGACGGCTTTGATGGTGACTTTGAATGTTCAAAAAGATGAGATGCAGGCAGTGCTTTCACCTAGTCATCGACAGCCTTTGATGTTGCTTGGGGCGACTGAGAAGGGACGGGCTTATTTGAAGACGGTTAAGGCGGGTTTGAGTGGGGCGGATAGTCTGTGGCAATTGGTGAGTCGTGTGGACCAGACGAGTGAAGAAAAATGGCCAATGTGGTTGAAGGTTGACCGGATGTATGAAATACTAAAACCACAAATTGATACACAAAATTTCAATCATCCGCCAATATTTACGAAATAAAAAAGGAAAGGGAGCAGAGGAAAAAATAGTTTACTTTTTGATGGAGACTTAGTAGTATGGGAAAGTACGTTTCATCCTGTAAATATGACAGTCAAAAAGTGATAATGAGTTTAATTTAATGACCTTGTCAAGGAAAAAACATTGACAAATAAGTTTAAACTTAGTATAATTTTTCTTGTTGCTTATTAGGTGGTCAATAATGAAATGGTCTATTCAAGAGTTGCGTCAAATCGCATCCCAACCAATGATGATTCAAGAATCAGTCGATATGAAAGAGCAAATGAAGGCAGTAATACCTGAGTTGATCGACATGTCACCTGTTTCAGTTGATGGTATGGTTCTCTATGAAGAACATACAGTATTGACACAATTACGATTAGCACTAAAAATGACGATGCCATCTACACGGTCTTTAGAGCCGGTAGTGCTGGATCTACAATTACCAGTTTCCGAACGTTTTCTTGAAGATGGTTGGGAGACAGATATTGTCGATGAAGAACACGTTGTTCAGTTATCTATGGATAGCTACACGTTAGATTTGCGAGAATCTATTCGTGACAACATTCTTCTAAATCTACCAATTCAGATTTTGACTGAAGAGGAAGAGGCTGACGATGCGTTTCCTGAAGGGAATGACTGGCGGGTTGTAAGCCAAACAGAGTTTGAAGCTGAACGTGATGAAGAGGAAGTTACTAATCCTGAATTCGCTAAACTTCAAGATTTGTTTAAAGATTCAGAATCGTCGGATGAAGCATAATTGATATTTAATTAGGAGGTGTAATGATGGCAGTACCAAAACGTAAAACGTCTAAACAAAGAAAAAACAAACGCCGTACACATTACAAGTTAGAAGTACCTGGAATGAACGCATGCCCTAACTGTGGTGAATTACGTAAATCTCACCATGTATGTGCAAACTGCGGTTTCTACGATGGTAAAGATGTAATGACTGACGCAGCAGCTGAATAGTTTTATTTAGCGCAAGATTCATTGAGGATTACTGCATAGTTGATATGTGGGAAACTAAAATGTTTACTTTGATTATATATAATTAAAAGGGCATTAACCGCTTTTGGTTAGTGCCTTTTTTGTTTTCCTTTTTTTAAAGGGAAAATCAATCTAGACATTTTTAGCCATCTTAGCTAGTATTAATGGATGACATACTTATGGTTGATATAGAAAACAAAGGAAAGGTTGACGATTATGGCTTTCAAATGGAGCGAAATACTGTTTTATCTACTACCCATCGTGAGCTTATTACTTGTAGGCACAGTAGGAAAACCTTACCTCTACTTTAACAAGCGAATTAAATTTGCACCGATTGATGTTGTTTTTCCCATTCTTTTGGTTTGCCTCCACTTTATCTCCAAGGATTTATTATTCTTTTCAATTATTCCCCACTTAGTGGTTGTGATTTCCTTGTTGGCGATTGGTATTCTGGTTTGGCGATTTGTGAAAAACGAAGAAGTTATTGTTAAAAAATTCTACCGAATGCTTGTAAATATTGCTTTCTCTATTACTTTCATTACTTATGTGTTGGTAACCGTCTGCCGAATTATTCAAGTAGTGACAATGTAAACATTAGCTAGTCATCAATCTCTATTATGTAGAAACTTAAAATTCTTAAAAATATACAAAAAGGAAGTTTTGAACTTGTTAAAAACAGGTTGAAAGCTTCTTTTTTTGTGAAAAAATCCCACAACTACGCCTTTTCCACAAAAATAGCAAAATTTTGGGGAAAAGTGGTGAAAAGTGGGGAGATATGGTAGACTTATACCAATAAAGGCTAAGGTTAGGCACATAGGGTGATAAATGATGTTGATGGGAGAATTCCAACATAATATCGACGCCAAAGGGCGAATCATCATTCCAGCTAAATTACGTGAGGACTTAGGCGCTAAGTTCGTGATTACGCGTGGTTTGGATGGGTGTGTTTTTGGCTATCCTTTAGAAAATTGGGAGAAAATTCAAGAGAAATTGAAACAATTACCGCTAGCTAAGAAAGAAGCACGAGCTTTTACACGATTTTTCTATTCTGCAGCGGCTGAAGCTGAAATTGATAAACAGGGTCGTATTAATATCCCATCAACCCTAGTAGACTATGCCAGTCTTGAAAAAGAATGTTTGGTCTTAGGTGTTTCTGACCGTATTGAAATTTGGTCGAAAACAAAATGGGAAAGTGTTTCTTCTGAAATTGAAGAAAGCTTTGAAGAAATTGCGGAAGACATGTTAGATTTTGGCCTTTAATTAAAAACTTAAATTAGAAAACTAAATGTAACAAATTTTGAAGAGATAAAGAATTATAGAAGAAGAGGATGGCAGAAGAATGGCAGATGAATTCCATCATATCTCAGTGTTGTTAAACGAATCAGTAGACGGATTGGCAATCAAACCCAATGGTATTTATGTTGATTGTACTTTGGGTGGTGCTGGACATAGTTCTAAAATCGCAGCAGCCCTATCTGACGAAGGTCGTTTAATCGCCTTTGATCAGGATTTAGTGGCCATTGGCAATGCCGAGAAAGTATTGGCAGCGGAAATTGAAAGTGGCAAGGTAACCCTTGTCCACAATAATTTCAGACATATCCAGTCAGAACTTGAAAAAATGGGTATTACTGGTGTAGATGGTATCTTGTATGACCTTGGCGTGAGCTCACCGCAATTAGATGAGATTGAACGCGGATTTTCATACCACCAAGATGCACCATTAGACATGCGTATGGACCAAACCCAAGCATTAACAGCAGAAACCATCATTAATGAGTGGGATTTCAATGATCTTGTACGTATTTTTTACCGCTACGGAGAAGAAAAATTCTCTAAACAAATTGCCCGTAAAATTGAGCAAAGAAGAGCGGATCATCGTATTACGCGTACAGAGGAATTAGTGGACGTTATTAAGGAAGCGATTCCGGCACCCGCCCGTCGTAAGGGTGGACATCCGGCTAAACGGATTTTCCAAGCAGTGCGTATTGCAGTCAACGATGAGTTAGGTGCGATTGAAGATTCATTAGAACAAGCCTTGGATCTATTAAATATTGGTGGGCGAGTATCTACAATTTCCTTCCAATCATTAGAAGACCGCATTGTGAAACAAATGTTCAAGGACGCATCAACAGGCGAAGAATTACCGGCGAATTTACCAGTGATTAATGCGGATATTGAAGCCCCATTTAAATTGGTTAATAGAAAACCAATTTACGCCAGTGAAGAAGAATTGGCGCATAACTCACGCGCACAAAGTGCCAAGTTGCGTATAATCGAACGCATTAAATAGACATTTAAACAACTTTAGACCAACAAGCAAAAGGAAGCCAACCAATAGAAGGGAGCAGTATTTATGGCAATATTTCTACTACAAGACCAAGTAAATATTAAAATGAATGCTATGCCGGCCGAAAGAGCCATTCCAAATATTCCGGCTTACCCAGAAGAAAGTCAACATGCACAACCAAAGCGGAATATGACTACTCTTCCGGCGAGTATACCGGCCAGTAAAAGTAGACCAAAAGTAAAGTTCTCACTGATGCAAAAAATGTTGATGACAGTAGCCTTTCTATTTATGATTTCAGGACTATTAGGGGTTACCATTATGCGTGCTAACGTGAATGCAGCATCACAGCAGTTACAAGAAGTACAACAAAATGCAGAAGATTTAGGTGTTCAAAAAGAGAACTTAACCCAAGAAGTCCACGAATTATCTAACTACTCACGAGTGGTAGAAATCGCTGAAGAACAAGGGTTGAATATGAATGAGGAAAATATAAGGAATGTGGAATAATGAAAGACAGTAAAAAACTCAAAAAGAATCGCAAAAAAACAATTAGAGCGATGATGGGCTTGGCAGGTTTTTTACTACTCATATTTGGCATTCGTTTAACACAAATAATGGTTTTTGGGACTGTGAACGGTCAAGATTTATCGGAGCAGGCCCAAAACCTCTATGATAGAAGTAGCATATTGTCAGCACAACGTGGAACCATCTATGATGTAGGTGGAAATACATTGGCAATGGATGCTACTTCTTATTCATTGTACGCTGTTTTAACGGATGAATGGTCTGAACCAGAGGACCCGCAATATGTAGTGGATAAGAAAAATACTGCTCAAGTCTTGTCGCAATATATCGACCTGACGGCTGATGAAATCTTAGAACGACTAAACACTCAAGATGCTTCTCAAGTAGAGTTTGGTACGGCAGGTCAAGACCTGACATACGCTGAGATGAAGGCTATTGACGACCAAAATCTATCAGGTATTATGTTTAATGAAACGCCAACTAGAATGTATCCAAACGGCGTCTTTGCCTCTCATTTAATTGGGTATGCTGAGTATATGGAAGCTGGCACTGCTATCGATAGTCGTTTAACCGGCCAAATGGGCTTGGAACTGTCTATGGATGGCATCCTAAAAGGTACCAATGGTCGTAAATCTTACCAATCAAGTTCGACCAATGTTGAGTTAAGTGGAACAGGTCAAGTGGAGGAAGAAACTACCGATGGGTCTGACGTATATTTAACCTTAGATTCACGACTACAAACTTATTTAGAAAGCTTGATGACAGAAGTTTACGAAAAATATGAACCAACGTCAATGACAGTTATGCTAGTTGAACCAGAAACTGGAGAAATTGTTGCAGCATCACAAAGACCAACCTTCAACCTAGAAACAAAAGAAGGTATCGACGATATGTGGCAAAACTTACTAGTTGAAAAAGCTTATGAACCAGGATCTACGATTAAAGTATTAACGGTAGCAGCAGCCATTGAAGAAGGGGTATTTGACCCAGATTCATTCTACGATTCAAGTCCCGTAACTATGGGCGATTCAACGATTGCCGATTATAACGGAATTGGTTGGGGTGTGATTACCGAACTAGAGGGGTTATCACAATCATCAAATACCCTGATGATCCATTTAGTAAAAGAGATGGGTTATGACGTTTGGGAATCTTATATCCGTGAGTTCGGTCTACTGCAAGAAACGGGTTCAGGATTTGCCAGCGAAGCAAGCGGGTCAATGAACTATGATTATGAAGCAGATAAAGTAACGACTGGTTTTGGACAAGGGATTTATGTAACACCTTATCAAATGATGCAAGCCTTCACCGCAATTGCTAACGACGGGAATATGATGAAATTACAATTGGTTAACCGTTATGAAGAAGATGGGACCATGCAAGTTGTTGAACCAGAAGTAGCTTCTTCACCAATTTCAAAAGAAACTGCCAATAAGACCCTTGAATACTTACAATCTGTTGTTTATGCAGATACAGGTACCGGGGCCGCTTATGACTTAGACGGCTACACAGTATCTGCTAAGACAGGTACTGCTGAGGTCTTCAACCTTGAAACCAACACTTATGAAGCAGGTTTAACCAAATACTTATACTCTGTAGTTGGATTTGTCCCAAGTGAAGATCCGCAATATGTCCTTTATATCACAGCGGAACAACCGAAGAACTTGGAAACAACCGCAAGTGATATGATGACAAAAATTTATACACCACTATTAACTAGGGCCCTAGAATATAATGCCTTAGGTGATAGTGAGTCAGTTATGACGGCAACCGTCCCTGATGTGTCAGGATTAACTGTCGGAGAGGCGCAACAAAACTTATCAGATGCTAGCTTCGTCAATGTAGAAGTGATTGGTGATGGGAAAAAAATCGTCAGCCAAACCCCTGCAGTAAACGAAGAAGTGTCTGTTACACAACCAATCTTCTTGATGTCTGATGATACAAATCCAACCATGCCAGACTTTACCGGATTGAACGCGTCAGCTAGTCAAGCGTTAACTTCATTACTTGGTATTGAAGTAGAACTTGAGGGTGAAGGCGTCGTTGTTGGGCAGTCGATCGCAGTAGGTGAACAAGTCAATAACGATAAGACGATTGTGTTACAATTAGCTGAGTCATAAACACTTAAAAACAAGGAACATAAATCTACATTAACCTATAAATATAAGGGAAGAGAAAGGGAAAATTATGGTATTACTATTTATCACGACACTAGTGTTAACACTAGTCGGTATGCCGTTTTTCATTCAATTTATGAGTGAAAAACAATTCGGACAAGTTACAAGAGATGAGGGACCAGCTTGGCATAAAGCCAAATCTGGTACCCCAGCAATGGGTGGGGTCGTTTTCCTATCCGCAGCCCTAGTCGGCTTATTGATCTGGTCTATTCTTACTGGGCAATGGCACAGTGAAGTTTGGTTGTTAGTTGGAACAATGATTTTCTTTGGTGGTATCGGATTTGCCGATGACTTCTTAAAGATTTTCAAGAAACAAAATGAAGGTTTAACTTCACTGCAAAAATTGATTTTACAAATTGTGGGTTCAGCGCTAATCGTATTATTAATGCGTGTGATTACCTTCCATGTGTCGATTCCATTTCCATTTACAACAGGCATTACAAACGTCTTATTCGTCTTCGTCTTCTTATTACTATGGATCACAGGATTTTCAAATGCCTTCAATTTAACGGACGGACTTGACGGCCTATCATCAGGTCTTGGTGTCATCTCATTCTCAACTTATGCACTGATTGCATTTAGAATGGGTGAACGCGGAATTGGGGCCTTCTGTATCGCTATAGTTGCCGGATTATTAGGCTTCCTATTTTTTAATCGCAAACCAGCTCGTATCTTCATGGGAGATGCCGGGTCACTAGCTCTAGGTGCTTTATTAGCTGTTATTTCAGTAATGTTAAGCAACCCTTGGTCATTACTATTGATTGGATTCGTATACGTAGTTGAAACAGCTTCAGTTATCATACAAGTCACTTCATTCAAATTGACCGGTAAACGTGTCTTCAAAATGTCACCAATCCACCATCACTTTGAAATGATTGGTTGGAGCGAGTGGAAGGTAGATATTATCTTTTGGGCAGTCGGTTTAGTCACAGCCATCATCGGCTTGTTATTCTTTTAATTTAAATTTTTACTAAAGGGGAAATCATTATGGAAGCATCACAATGGCGCGAATCAGTTCGCAATAAAAAAATATTAGTACTCGGACTTGCAAAGACTGGTGTTTCAGTCGTGCAACATCTACAAGCACTGGGGGCAATTGTTACTGTCAACGACTTTAAACCCCTTGAAGAAAATAAAGATGCCCAATCCCTTATCGAGGAAAATAACGCCCGTGTTGTTGCTGGCTGTCATCCCGTATCACTATTAGACGAAGACTTCGCCTTTATGGTTAAAAACCCAGGTATTCCTTATAGCAACCCAATGGTCGTTCGCGCGCAAGAAATTGGCCTACCCGTCTATACCGACATCGAACTTGCAGATAAGATGACCGATGCCACAATCATTGGTATCACTGGTTCTAACGGTAAAACAACAACTACTAGCCTAGTTGGCGAAATGTTAGGGAAAGCAGATTCACTTGCAGGTGAAAGCTATATTGGGGGGAACATTGGGATTCCTTCATTAGACATCGCTTCAAAAGCTGAAGTAGATGACCGGTTGATTTTAGAATTATCTTCCTTCCAATTAATGGGTACAGATGCATTTAAACCACATATTGCAGCCATTACCAATATTTACGCTGCCCATTTAGACTATCATGGTTCAATGGGCGGTTATATTTCTGCAAAATGGCAAATCACTGCCAACCAAACTGCAGATGACTTCTTGATTTTAAATGCCGACCAAATGGACGTATTTGGCGACAGAGCGACAAAAGCAACAGTTGTGCCTTTTTCAGCAACCACTATTCAACCTGACGGTGCTTGGTTTGACCAAGATAGCCAAAACTTTATGTGGCATGATGAAATTGTCTTCAATAGAAAAGACTTCTTCCTACCAGGACACCACAACTTAGAAAATATGCTAGTGGCCGTTGCTATTGGTAAATTACTAAGAATTTCAAACGAAGAAATCAAAAACGGCGTATCTGCGTTCCACGGCGTGAAACACCGCCTACAGTTTGTTGCTGAAATCGACGGTCGTCGTTTCTACAATGATTCAAAAGCGACAAATAACGATGCCTCCATTACAGCCCTTGATTCATTCAGTCAAAAACATGACAATGTCATTTGGTTAGCGGGCGGTTTAGACCGAGGGAATGAAGTGACTGAATTAGCAGATCATATGGACCGTGTGAAAGGTATGGTTGTATTCGGACAAGCAGCAGATAAATTTGCTGACCTAGGACAAAGTCAAGGTTTAACAGAAATTGAAAAAGTAGAATGGATCGAAGAAGCTGTTAAAGCAGCCTTTGACATGTCAGCACCTGGTGACACCATTCTATTGTCACCAGCTTCAGCTTCTTGGGACCAATATCCAAACTTTGAAGTCCGTGGTGACCGTTATATCAAATCGATTGAAGACTTAGGTAAATAAATTAATTAGCGAGAAAAAGGAGTTTATTATGCGAATTTTACTTTCCGGTGGTGGGACTGGGGGGCATATCTACCCAGCCTTAGCCCTAAGAAAACAAATTTTAGCGCAATATCCGGATGCAGAATTTCTGTATGTGGGGACTGAAGGTGGATTGGAATCAAAAATTGTGCCTAATGAAGGGGTCGATTTCAAAACTATCCAAATTCAAGGGATCAAACGGTCATTGTCTTTAGATAATGTTAGGACAGTTTATTACATGTTTGATAGTATCCGCAAGGCAAAGCAAATCGTCCGCGATTTTAACCCGGATGTAGCGATTGGTACAGGTGGTTATGTCTGTGCGCCGGTTTTATTTGCAGCTGCACGTACAGGTGTGCCAAGTATTATCCATGAACAAAATTCCGTTGCCGGCATGACCAATAAGTTTTTAGCGCCTTTTATGGCAAAAATAGCTATTTGCTTTGAGGATGTAGCGAAAGATTTTAAACGATACGCGAACAAAGTAGTTTTCACAGGTAATCCGCGTGCCCAAGAGGTAGCATCTATTACAGACAAGGCAGATTTAACTGCTTATGGTCTAGAAAATGGTAAGCCAACAGTATTGATTTTCGGTGGTAGTCGTGGCGCTTTACGAATCAACGAAACTGTTAAAGAAGCTATTCCATCATTTATCGAAAAAGATTATCAAGTATTGATTGCTTCAGGGGATACTTACTACGAAGAATTTAAAGAAGCATTCGCTGACTTTAATGAGTGGGATAATGTACAAATTGTGTCCTATATTGATAATATGCCCGCCTTGTTCAATACCATTGACCTAGTCGTGTGTCGTTCAGGCGCAACAACTATGACTGAATTAACAGCCTTAGGGACGCCATCTATTTTGATTCCAAGTCCTAATGTAACGGCCAACCATCAGGAAATGAATGCCCGCTCGCTAGTGAAGCATGACGGAGCCCACATGATTTTAGAAAATGACCTTAATGTAAATGGTTTATTAGATGAAATTGATGGCTTGATGGCTGATAAAAATGAACGTGCCCGAATTGCGGCGAATGCCTTGAACCAAGGGGTGCCAGATGCGGGTGACCGTTTAATCAAGATCATCGAAAGCCTTGTGAAATAGGAAGTCCTTTTTCCAAATAAATAGATAGAAAGGGGGCGTGATGATGGATTGGGAAGAAGAACGTATTCGCCAAGAGCGACGCGAGGGAAGACGTCGTTTGCATGAAAAATTAGCTAAAAATGCTCGGACAGATGTCGCCAGAAGGCAAGATAAAAGTGCTAACAAGTCAAACCAAGATGCAGTGCAAAATGGTGTGGATAGCAGTCGTCAAGACGAAGACCAGGACCAAGATAAGCTTGAAAAGAAACAAGCAGCGTCCAATATAAATAAGCAAAAAAGTAGCAAACAAAAACCTGTGAAGAAAAAAGCAAAACAAAAAGCCAAGTGGCGATTGCCTAAATTCAATATAAAAGGCAAAGGCAAAGCTAATTCGAAGAAACAAAAGCAAGGCCAAGCCGGCAAGCGAAAGCAACAGGTGACAAGTAATCAGGGGATGCCTCCAGTTAAGAAGGTACAAAAAAGTGGACCGACTAACTGGAAGAAAATGGTTCTATTATTGTTACCATTTGTAATTGCATTATTTGTGGCTGGTTACTATGCTTCCCCCCTTAATCATGTGGCTTCAATCACTGTTGAAGGTGTGGAGGATACAGAAAGCATGAATTTATCTCCCCTAAATGAAGGGATGTCGGTGACGGATTTGAAAAATTCCAAGGGTGAGGTGGAACAAGCTATTGTAAACCAAAATCCTTCGGTCAAGTCAGCAACTGTGAATGTATCGGATTGGAATAAAGTAGCTGTGAACGTGTCAGCCTACCGCCAATTAGGCTATATCCAGATTGCGGACTTTTTCTATCCTTTACTAGAAAATAATGAAATCATCGATACACCACTGCCATCACTTGAAAAAGAGTTACCCTTATTTGAAGGTTATGATATTGCCAATGAAGATCAAAAAGCCAAGCTAACAGAAACGGTTAAGGCCCTATCAAGTCTGTCAGATGATATCATTCAAAAAATTTCCTTAGTGACTTATACAGGTGATGAAAGTAATGCTGACCGGATTGCCTTACAAATGGTTGACGGGAATGTGGTGAGAGGGTTCATTAGTTCAATTGGTGACCGGATGAGTTATTATAATGGTATTGCCAGTCAATTGGACGGGCAAACGGGACTGATCGATATGGAAGTAGCTATTTATTTCACTGAATTAAATGATGGGAATAACCCTTACGCTTTAGAAGAAGATAAAAAGGCTTATGATGAATCGGTGGCTGCAGAATCAAGTGCAGCGAGTGAAAGTGAAGCTAGTGAATTAGATGTTTTATCATCAGATTCAGCCAGCGAATCAAACGATAGTTCTAGCACTGAATCAACTAGTGCATCTGATGCTTCATCAGGATCATCTAGTGAGACTAGTCAGGTTGAAAGTACTGATGCACAAGCAGCATCTTCTAGTGTCGAAACGGACGCAGCAAGTGGCAATTCAGTTGTTGAATCAGGGAATGAATAAAGTGGCGAAATCATGTGAAGGCAATTAAAAGTATTTTCGTGTGGGAAAACGTCATCACTATTGATAGACCGTGACTATGCCAACAATTTCTATGAGAAAGTAGCGGTAATTCCGTTGGTAATTAGTACCGTCTATGTTAAAATAGTAACGATACGATTAAATATTAAATTTTCTAGGAGGTTTCAATAAACATGGTTCAGCCAGAAATTTTTGCAAGTTTAGATATTGGAACCACTTCAATAAAAGTAGTAGTTGCAGAATATGTTAACCAACAAATTAATGTTATTGGAGTAGGTCATGAGCGCTCACAAGGCCTCAGTAGAGGTGTGATTGTAGATATTGATAAGACTGTTGAGTCAATCAAGCGCGCGATTAAAAAAGCCGAACAAAAAGCTAATTATACGATTAACGATGTCATTGTAGCTGTCCCAAGTAATCAAGTGAATATCGAACCTTGTTATGGTATGATCGCCGTGTCAAATGACAACAGAGAGATTACAGATAAGGATGTCAAAAACGTTTTAGCGGCAGCAAAAGTTCGTTCAGTACCAGCTGAAAGAGAGATTATTTCAGTGATGCCGGAGGAATTCATTGTTGATGGCTTTGACAACATCAAAGACCCACGTGGCATGATTGGTGTAAGACTAGAGTTATACGCTAGCTTAGTCACTGGTCCAAAAACACTCGTTCATAATATTCGTCGTTGCGTGGCAATGGCAGGTTTAAATATTCGTGACCTAGTTGTTCAATCTTATGCTAATGCATACGCTGCAATGAGTAAGAGTGAACGTGAATTTGGGACAATCTTAATTGACATGGGTGGCGGACAAACAAGTGTGTCTGTATTCCACGATGATCAATTGAAATTTGCAACAGTTGACCACGAAGGTGGGGAACTTGTTACGAAAGATATCTCAACTATATTGAATACCTCAATTGAAAATGCTGAACAAATCAAATTAGAATATGGCTATGCCCTACCTAAAGATACGAGCGATTCAGAATCCTTCCCAGTTGAAACAATTGGTAAAGTGAATCCAGAACGTGTGAGTGAGCATTACTTAGCTGAAATTATTGAAGCTCGGGAACGTCAAATATTCGAAACATTGAAAAAACCTCTAGATAAAATCGAAGCCTTTGCCTTACCAGGTGGCATTATTGTGACCGGTGGGGCAGCATCATTACCTGGTGTTTTAGATTTAGCTGAAGAAGTTTTTGGCCATGAAGTGCGATACTACATTCCAGAATACGTTGGCTTGCGTAACCCAGTCTTTACAACAGCGGTTGGTTTAATCCAATATGTGGCGCAATTAGATGATATTCATCACTTAGCGCAAGATAATGAGCAACTAGTACAAGTCGCACCAACTACTCGGACTAGTCAGCCAACTGCTGCGCCAAAAGAGTCAGTTGCTAGCACAAAGCAAACAGAATCAGTTGACAATTACAAACAAGTAAATGATGATAATGCTAACGATAAACCTAGCGTATCGCCTTCTAATAATGAACAAACTTATTATGAAGAAAGCCCAGCTAGCCAATATGATGAATTAAATGACGAAACTGAAACGGGCGAAGAAGAAAGCCCAGTTGATAAAATTAAAAATTTCTTCAAAGACTTTTTTGTTTAATTTAATTACCAGGAGGATATAAAATGGATATGGAATTCGAATACGAAAACATGGATATGAATAACGCATCAATCAAAGTAGTTGGTGTTGGTGGTGGTGGTAACAACGCTGTTAACCGTATGATCGAGGAGAACGTACGTGGCGTTGAATTTATTGTTGCAAATACTGATACACAAGCTTTGAAAAACTCAAAAGCTGATATTAAAATCCAACTTGGACCTAAATCTACTCGTGGTTTAGGTGCCGGTGCTCAACCAGAAGTTGGGGCTAAAGCTGCTGAAGAATCAGAAGATCAAATTCGCGAAGCATTACAAGGTGCTGACTTAATCTTTATCACTGCCGGAATGGGTGGTGGTACTGGTACAGGTGCCGCACCAATCGTAGCCCGTATCGCTAAAGAAGAAATCGGCGCGCTAACTGTAGGTGTTGTGACTCGTCCATTCACTTTTGAAGGACCAAAACGTGGTCGCTCAGCTGCTCAAGGTATCGCAGAAATGAAACAACATGTGGATACTTTAGTAACTATCTCAAACAACCGTTTATTAGAAATCGTTGACAAGAAAACACCTATGCGTGAAGCATTTGGTGAAGCTGACAACGTATTACGCCAAGGTGTTCAAGGTATCTCTGACTTGATTACTGCACCTGGTTACGTAAACTTAGACTTTGCTGACGTTCGTACAGTAATGGCTGACCAAGGTACTGCTTTAATGGGTATCGGTGCTTCTACTGGTGAAAACCGTACAGCTGAAGCAACTAAGAAAGCTATCTCATCTCCATTATTAGAAGTTTCTATTGATGGTGCTGAGCAAATCCTATTAAACATCAAGGGTGGCGACGATTTAACGCTATTCGAGGCACAAGATGCAGCGGATATCGTAGCAGCAGCTTCTTCTTCAGAAGTAAACATCATCTTTGGTACTACAATTGCTGAAGACTTAGAAGACGAAGTTATCGTAACAGTTATCGCAACTGGTATTGATACTGAAAAACGTCGCGATGAAAAACGTGCTAAACGTTCTGGCGGCCACTCTGCTTTCCAACAAAGTTCGGGTCGCGATTTCGCTAACCAACCAGACAACTTTAAAGAAAAACAAGTGACTGAACATCGCCAAGAAGAAAACCGCGACATCTTCAACGACTTCGATAGCAGCCGTTATGAAGATTCAAACCGTTCACACAGAACTTTTGATGACGCACCATCTGCACCTGTAGAAAATGATTACTCATCACAAAACTCAGATGACGATGAATTAGATACACCACCATTCTTCAGAAAGCGTCGTCGTTAATATGACAATTCGCAATAACGTGCAGTCTATTGAAGGCATTATTGCAAATGCACAACAATCATCAGCGTTATCATCAAATGATGTGACGCTGATTTGCGTTTCTAAGTACCATTCAATAGATGAAGCAAACATAGTATATGATGCAGGCGTGAGACATTTTGCAGAAAATCGTGTAGAAGGCTTCCAGGAAAAATCTGCTTCTATGGCAGACGATATTGTATGGCATTTAATTGGCACCTTGCAAACCCGTAAGGTCAAAGATGTCATTAATGAGATCGATTATTTCCATGCTCTTGACCGGTTAAAACTGGCCAAGGAGATTGACAAGCGGGCGGACAAGGTTATTAAATGTTTCCTACAGGTCAATGTTTCTGGCGAGGAATCTAAGCATGGGATTGCACCAACTGAGCTTGATGCCTTTATCGAAGCAGTGGCGGAATTTCCTAAAGTAAAGATTGTGGGTTTGATGACAATGGCACCAATTGACGCGACGGATGAAGAGATTCACCAATATTTTGCCAACTTGCGTCAATTAAGAGATCAAGTGCAAGCTTTGGGTAAAGACTATGCACCGTGTCAACACTTGAGCATGGGGATGTCAGGTGATTATCCAATTGCAGTCGCTGAGGGCGCTGATTTTGTCAGAGTAGGTTCAGCTATATTTAACACAGAAACCGAGTAAATGGAGGAATCCAATATGGGTTTTAAAGACTATTTTGCAAATTTCTTTGACAATGATGATTTTGAAGACGACTACTATGAGCAAGAGACGGTAGATACTAGTGATTCAAAGCCGTTTGAAGAGCCAGTTGCTGAAAATCCGGCTAAAGCTGCTCAAACTAGTCAAACACGATTTACATTTGAACAACCAACTAAGGAGCAAAACAAAACGATGGCAAACGATGCAACGCGAAATAATGTAGTGAATTTAAGTGAGTCTCGTAAAAACGTGGCTACTTTAGAAATTTTTAAACCACGCATTTTTGCTGAGGCTGAGCGAATCAGTCAATCATTATTGGGCGATAAATCAGTGGTCTTAAACCTGTCACAAATGTCAGATGAAGATGCACGTCGATTTATCGATTATATGACAGGCGTTGTATATGCCATTAATGGGGACTTACAACGTGTAGCAACTGACGTATTTATTGCCGTTCCAGAAACTGTACAAATTGAAGGTTTGTATGAAGAATATACAAATACACACGGCAAAGCATCTCGCGACCGTGGCAATATTTGGGATCGAGAGGGTGAAAGTCGTGAATAGTTTAGTGAACATTCTTCAAGATTTAATCTATGTCTATACACTAGTGCTAGTAGTATATGCTTTATTATCTTGGTTCCCAGGAGCTAGAGATTCTAAATTTGGTCAAATCATTGACCGACTAGCATACCCATACTTATCATTCTTTGATAGTATCCTACCTAGTTTAGGAGGCATTTCATTTTCAGTGATTGTGGGCGTTCTTGTCCTACAATTAGCTTCTAACGGCTTAAATATTTTACGCTAACCATAACAATAACTTTTAAATCGGCTCTACAATATATAGGACTGATGACTTCAAAAAAAGTCATTGGTTCTATATTT
>OMJG01000430.1_pt1 | contig 31796 bp, 28 predicted proteins | sample 1646431 | NCBI WGS metagenome assembly OMJG01 (sample SAMN03771674, study PRJEB25209) | food metagenome | isolation source: Cotija cheese | place: Mexico:Jalisco,Michoacan | collected 2011-12-12
CCACGAGGTGCGGATTGATTTTGTCGAGACGGCAAAAATTTATCAGATTAAGCTGCAAGATGACGGTAAGGGTGGGACCTTGACTCGTCAGGGCGCCAACGGGATTGCCGGGATGCGTACTCGGCTACAAGCCAAACAGGGCACCTTTGTCATCACGAGTAGTCGGCGCGGCACCCAGTTAATTTTAACTTTACCAAAGGAGTAGTGAGCCAGCATGATAACTTTATACTTAGCAGAAGACCAAAGTATGTTGAATTCTGCCTTGACCCAATTACTGGAACTAGAAGATGATCTACACGTGGTGGGTAGCGCAGTAGATGGGCTAAACGCCTGGCAGGAGTTGCCAGCATTGCAACCAGATGTCGCAATTCTTGATATCGAAATGCCGGGGATGACCGGGTTGGATGTTGCTGATCGATTGGCCAGTTTGCAGCTAGCGACGAAAGTGATTGTTTTGACGACCTTTGCGCAACGTCGTTATTTTGAACGAGCGGTTAAAGCCAATGTCGCGGGATATTTGTTAAAAGATAGTCCGAGTGATGACCTGATCGATGCGATTCGAGCTGTGATGACTGGCCGCACCATCTATGCGCCCGAGCTGGTCACGAACATGTTATCAGCAGACAACAACCCATTGACCGAACGGGAATTAGCAGTTTTGATCGAAGCCGAGAAAGGGTTGCCCACGAAGACAATTGCCGCTAATTTATACTTGTCAGCAGGGACGACTCGTAATTACTTATCCGCTATTTTTAGCAAACTGGGGGTTCACAATCGATTAGAAGCGATTCGCGTGGCGAAGGCTAATCAGTGGTTGTAAGGCTAGACTTGGTCATAACCAGATTTTAACAATGTTTAATTGAGATGATCTCGTCCATATACAAATGATTTAGTACGCGATATAATAAGTGAATAGCAGTAAACGTTAAACGTGATGACTAATAGCGTGGCAAATCTGGAAGAATGGAAGATGCGGTAATATGAAAGTAATTATCGTTGGCAGTACCCATGCAGGTACAGCAGCGGCACGACAGATTCTAACCCGACATCCGGAGACGGAAGTGACGATTTATGAACGAAATGACAATATCTCGTTTGTTTCAAGCGGTATTTACTTATACTTAACGGGGGTCATCCAACACCTCGAGGATATGTTTTATGCGACGCCGCAAGATTTAATCAAATTGGGTGCGCAAGTTAAAACTCAACATAATGTCTTAAGAATTGATACGACACAGAAAACAGTTCAGGTTGCTAATATGTTAACTGGTGCGGTGTTCATTGATCACTACGATAAGTTGATTATGACAACTGGTTCGTCAGTAGTTGTGCCACCAATTATGGGAATTGATCATGAGAAAGTCTTATTGTGCAAGAACTATCAGCAAGCACAACAGTTATATCAATCCTTACAAGCAGGCCAACACGTTGCCATTGTTGGGGCAGGTTATATGGGGACCGAATTGGCGGAAAGCTATGCTAGTATGGGGCATCAGGTGACACTCTTTCATTCACATGAGCAAATCTTAAATAATTATCTTGGCCCGGAAATGGCTAATGCTGCCGCTGAATTATTACGGGATCATGATGTTGATGTTCATTTGAACGAACGAGTCACTGGCTTTGCAACTAGTGATGCTGATCGATTATTGGTCGAAACTGCCCAAGGGGATTATGAAGTTGATCTAGCTGTCGTCTGTGCGGGCTTTATGCCGAATACGGAATTGTTACGTGGGCAGGTGGCGATGGATCGCCACGGGGCCATTTTGATCAATGATTATGTGCAAACCTCGAATCCTGATATTTATGCGGCTGGCGATGCTTGTGTGGTTAACTTTAATCCCACTGGACAGCCGGCGTATACCCCCTTAGCAACCAACGCCTTGCGTCAAGGAGCCTTAGCTGGAATTAATGTTTTCGGCAATCTTCACCCGTATATGGGGACACAAGCAACATCTGCGATGCAATTATTTGATCACACGATGGCGACCACGGGTTTAACGTTAGGCGCGGCTCAGAAGAAAAAGTTACCCGTGCGCCACGTTGTTTATCAAGGTAATTGGCGACCGGCATATATGCCGACCACGGCCAAGGTGACCATTGATTTAGTCTATGATTATCAAAATCGGCGTTTACTAGGGGCACAGTTTTGGAGCCGCCATGACATTGCTCAGGCGGCCAATACGATTTCAGTCATGATTCAGAACCAAAATACGATTGATGACTTGGCCTATGTCGATATGTTTTTCCAGCCCAATTTTGATCAGCCATTTAATTACTTGAACTTGGTGGGCCAGTTGGCGGTGAAGCAAGAGTATCAGTACGGCAATCAGGCCCCGCGGGTTACTGCTCGCGGTAATTGGCAATAGTCCTTCATCGTTTAATTAGTATGCTTTGGCGTTAGTTATTAGGATCAATCAATTAATATAACGTGTATGGTTAACTTCCAAGCCAATTTTGTTTGTAGGAATGTGAAGCGTTCGAAAATGGTGAGCAAATTAATTTACTGAAGTTACTGGCTAGTTGTTGAGATGTTGGCATCAATTTTTAAGACTAGTTGTAATCACGTTGATAGTTAAAATAAGCTGGCTTCGATAGTGATTGTTTTAAATTACCTTGTTTTATCGAAATATTTTGAATTACCTTGCTTTGAGCCTACTGTAATCCATATAATTTAATTAGAAATTGGGGATGGTAGTGTGCAAAAGAAAAATAGGTTGGTCGGGTTATTAGTAATTAGTTTATTGGTAGGAGGACTTAGTGGTTGTGCTCGTCATCGACCGACGAGTAATTATGTTCAAGCTAGTACGCCCACACTATTCTTTCATGGTGGTGGCAGTAGCTATCATGCAGAAACACACATGGTACAAGCAGCGGAAAATGCCGGCGTGACTACGAGCGTCACGCGCGCAATGGTCAGTAAAACGGGGCACGTCAAATTAGTTGGTACTTGGCGTCATGGGGCGATCAATCCAATCGTGGAAGTGAACTACGCCAATAATCGTGAGTTAGACTTTAACCGTCACGGACGGTGGGCTAAGAATGTTGTTGTGGCGTTACAAAAGCGTTATCATATTCGTTCATTTAATATGGTTGGCCACTCATTAGGCAATATTTCGTTGATTTACTATTCTTTACAAAATAGTCGGCGTTCCCAGTTACCACAACTACAAAAGCAGGTCAATATTGCTGGTCATTTTGCTGGCCTGAATTTTAAAGGCGTTCCTGTCAGTATTCGACAGCCCGCAGATTTAAAATTGAATGCGCAGGGCAAGCCTAATCATATGAACGCAACATATAAGCAGATGACTAACTTACGACTGGTATTTCCGCGGCGAGTACGAGTCCTGAATATTTATGGGGATATTGGTGGACAGACGGATGGGACAGTTCCTAATGTGTCTTCGTTATCGCTGAAGTACTTAGTTGCCGATCGGGCCCGAACCTATACTGAAAGACGATTTACGGGTCGCCAAGCACGGCATAGCCGCCTGCATGATAATCCTCAGGTCGATCAGACTTTGATCAAATTTTTATGGGGCAATCATAAACCGTGACTAGTTCTCGTAGCCAAGGTGAGGTAAATCACTTCAGAAACCCAAGCGGTCATAATCGCTGGTAGCGAGACAAGCAGAATAAATTGACTTTTGGTATCCTTGCCATGGAAGACAAAACGCATCAATTACTCAGTTTGCTTTGAGTAATTGACGCGTTTTTGTAATTTTATACTAGTTGTTTGTTTTTAATGACACTGATATTAGACTAAGCCTCAGTACCAACGTTAATAATCAGTTTGCCCGCACTATGGCTGTTTTCACTATAGCGGTGGGCAGCTTGGAGCCCGGCCGTACTAAACGGAAAGACTTGGTCAATGACGATTTGAAGCTGGCCCTGAACGGCCAATTCACCTAAAATAGCGAGTTCCTGACCGTTGGGTTGGAGCCACCAACTAGTCACTGTGGGGCCTTGAGCCTTTTGAGCATCAGTGGGTTGGCCATCAATCGTCACTAAGCGACCGGTAGGCTTCAAAACAGCTAGGCCGTCATCAATCGCATCAATCGTGTCAAAGACAGCATCATAATCATGAAGAACGTCTTGAATGGCCGTGGTGTGATAGTCAATGACCTGATCAGCACCCAGCTTTTTTAACAAGTCATGGTGATTGGGACTAGCCGTTGTGGCTACCTCGGCACCTAAGTACTTAGCAATTTGAATCGCATTCAGGCCAACACCACCAGCGCCAGCTTGGATCAAAACCTTTTCACCGGCCTGAATCTTCAACTGATTATGAATGACTTGATAAGCGGTCAGTCCCGCAAGTGGTAGGGCGGCCGCCTGTTCAAATGACAGTTCAGTGGGCTTTAACGCTAACTTATCCTCTTTGACCGCTGCGTATTCGGCATAAGTGCCACGGCGACCATCTTCATAAATATCTGGGCGCGCAAAGACGGCGTCACCAAGCTTGAATTTAGTGACTGCCGGACCGGCTGCAACAATGATCCCGGCAACGTCCCAGCCAAGGACTACTGGCATTTGCCAGTCAAACATGCCCTTTAATAAGCCTTGCCGCGCCTTCCAATCAATTGGATTGATACTAGTGGCTTTGACGGCAACTAAGACTTCGTCGGCCGCAATGGTGGGTTGATCGATGGTGGTCATCTGTAGCTCTTCAGGACCACCGTATTGATTAATGACAACTGCCTGCATAATTAATGATTCCTCCTAAAAACTGATAACTTAGCTTAGCATTTTAATTGTGGTCAATTCAATTATTTGGTTCGCAGTTTTATTAGCAAGTTGTCGCTGATGGTCCTTGAAGCGTTAATCAGTTATGGGTAGTGGTTGCTCAATATCCTTAGCCAGCTGCACAAGAAAAGCATTGGCGGCAGTGGATAATCGTTGTCCTTTGGGCCAGACTAAACTAGTGCCCGTTGTGATGCGGGGCGTTAAGGGCACAAATGTCAAATCAGATTGATTCGTATTGATAATGCCATCAACACATAGCGCATAGCCGACACCCGCTGAGACTAATAGCGACGCGTTATAAAGCAAGTTATAAGTTGCTACAACGTTAAACTGGGGGGTGCTATCGCCGTACCAATTTTGTAGTTGGTCAAGCATGCCGTGTTGGGCTGAAGTAATAATGTTTTGATCTTTAAGATCGTCTAAGCTAATGTGATCTTGGTTTGCCAATCGTGACTGGCGGGGGACTAATAAGCCCCAACGACTCTCACCGGGTAAGCGAATGAAGTTGAACTCGTGTTTATCGGTCGGTTCCATAACGATGCCAAAATCAAAATTACCGGATTTTAAATTAGCTCGAATCTGATTCGCGTTGCTACTAGTTAGATTCGTCTTGATTTTAGGGTACTGGCGCTGTAATTTTTTGATCGACTGGGCAATAGTTAGAAAGCTGCGGGCTTCGGCACTTCCTAGCGCCAGCGTGCCACTAATTTCTTTGGCCGTGTTGACGTTGGCGAGCGTCTTATCGGTAAGTGCTAAGATTTGATTCGTTTGATTTGCAAAATATTCACCACTGCTAGTGAGCTGAATATGGCGACCATTACGTTCAAACAGCACGACACCTAGTTCGTCTTCTAAATCCTTGAGCTGACGTGAAATGGTTGGTTGAGAAACGTGTAAGCGTTCAGCAGCTCGGCTGATATTTAATTCCGTGACGACTGCTTGAAAATAACGCAAAACTCTTAATTCCATAGGAACACTCCTTACTATTACAAATGCGCATGCTTTTGAATACTATATAAGCATTAGACATAATGGCTGTCAAGTTTTAGGATGAACATTGTTAATGGATGACGCTAATAATTAAGGACGGGAGTAGTGGCACGATGAATCAGCAGATACAATTAATGAGAATTTCGAAAATGGGACGATTGGCTGTTCAGTCAAGCATCATGTTTGGTGGTGAATGTCGATGGTAAAGCGAGCAGCGGACATGACCAATACTGGCGAAACGCAATCAGTTCATTGGCGGTCTGAGCAATTACAAGCCTTTGCGCTTGCGGATGATTTTCAAGTGTCGCCATTTTATGCTGATGGGCACACTTATGGTACACCGACTTGGATCTGGTCGGTGGTCGTGAATCACCAGTTGTTTATTCGGGCGTGGAATGGTCCCCAATCGCGGTGGTACCGCTCAGCGGTCAAGCAACAAGCGGGGCGGATACATTTAGCTGAGCATAATTATACGGTTTATTTTGCGGCGATTCACGACGAAACGTTGAATGTCGTCATTGATCAAGCGTACCGTCAAAAGTACGCTGGCAGCCCGTATTTGTTGCCGATGTTGCAAGCAGGACCACGATTAGCTACCGTTTGTGTAACACCTAGGTGTGTTAATGAAAGTGAGAAATAAGAATGACTAAAGTAATGATTATTGGTGCCCATGGTGGTACGGCTAGATTAGTGATTGATCGGTTATTAACTGAAACCACTGATGAATTGATTTTGTTTTTACGACACGCAACGCGGTTGGCCCAGTATCGTGATAATCCGTGCGTCACTTTGGTAGAAGGGGATGTGCACGATATGGTGACTTTAACCCGGGCAATGGCACCGGCAGATATTGTCTATTCCAACGTTGGCGGTACCGATTTAGGAACGCAAACCAAGGACATTTTAGCTGCAATGAAGCAGACGTCACAACACCGGCTCATCTTTATTAGTGCGTTGGGGGCGCACCACGAAGTGCCTGGTAAGTTTGGTGAGTGGAATGAGCAAGCAATTGCCGCCTTTTTGCCCGGTTTTCGGGAGGCCGCTGATTTATTGAGCACGTCGTCAATTGATTATACGGAAATTCGGCCAGCCTGGTTAACGGATCATGATGAAATTGATTACGAATTGACGACTAGCCATGAACCATTTAAAGGGACTGAAGTTTCACGAGCCAGTGTGGCGGATTTGGTCATGAGATTGATTGTGAAGCCGAATGATTATCAGCGCGCTAGTCTGGGTATCAATAAGCCGCATACGGCTGGCGACCGGCCACAATGGTTGTAAGCTGAGTACTTAATAAGATGGCGCTAACAAATATTAACGCGTTGTGTGAGTGTATTGACCATGGATCATGATTAAAACATGTTAATTAACCAGGGCATGATTCGTTGGTATGGCGCGTCGAACGCCGATTTAAGCCGAGGACCAAGGCATCGCAATCGCTAGGCCCACCACGTGACGCCACTTGCCAGAAATACCTGATGGTCGGTGGCCGATGAACTAATCGAGCCAGTTGATACTGACTGAATTCTTTTCAGCGGTGTAAGCTGGTTGTTTTGATCTTAAGACTTAGTCTAGCTTAAGTATGTCATCAGTAAAAAACGTCAAGGTTAATCATGCACTAGTTGCTGAGTTGGACCGGTTAACATGATATGATTAGAGCGCAATCGGGCTAGACACGCGTTTGAATGTTGTGTTGCGGCCTGGTTGAGTGAAAAGGGGGATGTTCGAAGTGAAAAAGTTGTGGTTATGGGGCAGTTTAGTTGGCCTACTAGTAATGCTAAGTGGTTGTGGTCGCTCGGTGACGACGCCGGGAGCACCGCAAATAGCCAACGGTCAAAAATACGTGCCAACGCTGTTTTTCCATGGTTGGGGCAGTAGTTACCATGCAGAAGAGCACATGGCTAATGCGGCGGTTAAGGCGGGCGTGACGCGAACTATTATTCGTGCCATGGTTGCCAGCAACGGTACCGTGAAATTGCAGGGAACTTTTAAACGGGGCGATTATCGGCCCATTGTTGAAGTTGATTTTGCCGCTAATCGTTCGTCGAACTATCAGAAGGTTGGACAATGGGCCAAAAATGTCGTAGTTGCTTTGCAACGGACTTATAGTATCAAATCGTTCAACATGGTTGGGCATTCTATGGGGAATATGGCGATTGGGTTTTATCTATTAGCGAATGGACAAAACAAGCATTTACCGCAGCTGCGCAAACAAGTCGACATTGCTGGTCATTTTAACGGCATCTTGGGGATGGATGATGAGCCTAATCAGATGAAGCTAACTGCTCAGGGACGCCCGACGAAGATTCAACCAGCGTATCGCCAGCTCATGAAGTTACGGCAGGTTTACCCACGTCAGCAAGTGGCAGTCCTTAATATTTATGGGGATAAGGGCGACGGGACCCATTCGGATGGTTCGGTTATTGATCCGTTTCTTGTGGTCATAAGGGCCAGTTCAGTACGTAGTAACTTGTCCGTTAATTCATATTGGAGTAGAGTAAAGACGGATTAGTTAATGGGAGTGATGATATTGGATTGGGAAGCCTATTTTCCAACGGTGATTGCCGAGCGCGGCTATGATTATTATTTACAAGGTTTAGTAACGGACTTGCAACAGACCAAAACGCAAATTACAGCCACAGTGACGGGAACTAAGTGTTACGACGTAAGCATCAGTATGAGTAATGACGAGTTTCAAGCTGGTACTTGTGACTGCCCATACGCGGCTGGACATCAGTATTGCAAACACATGGCGGCGGTATTATATCAAGTGGCGGCAGTGAATGATTCAAGTCAACCTGCAAAGACAACTGATAGTAATGAGGATGATCATGACGAGAACCGGGTGGCTCAGGTGGTCGCCCACGCGACGAATGCACAAGTTCGGGACTTCCTGAACACTGTTTTGATGCATGATGCACACCTAGCACAATTGTTTAAACTTATGGTTGGTGGGTTAGAACCGCAACGGGACTTGTCAGAATATCTAGCAGCAATTGATGATCCGTTTGAGACTAACGCCGACTCGGATGGTTTTATTGATTATACGGCCGCAACTGATTTTGGTGAAGAAATGTTGTCCTTGCTGAATGAGGAAGTGCAACCCCTGGTTGATCAGCGTCAGTTCAGTCTGGTATTTCAAATATTAGCGCATTTGATGCTTAAAATCGACCAAGTCGACATTGATGACTCAGAAGGCGAAATCATGATGATTATGAGTGCTTGTGATGATTTATGGCAACAAGTTTTGGCAGAAGCTAATACGGATGTTCAGCAACAAGTGTTTGATTGGTTATGTCACCAATTAACGCTCTCCTCAAATTTTATTGAAGATGCATTAATGACATTATTGTTCACGTATTTCAAGACGCCAGCATTTATTGATGCCAAGTTAGCTTATACGGCCAAGCAATTACGAGCCGCTGAAAAGCGCCCTAATGGTTGGGAGCGTGACTTTCAGGTTGAAAAATGGCTAAAGTACCATTTGCAAATGATGGCAGCGGCGCATGTTCCTGATCAGCAGGTCATTGAATTTTGTGAAACTAATCTAACAGTGCCACGAGTACGTTTGTTTTATGCCCAATTCTGCCTACAGCATCAAGACGCAGCCCAGGCGGTCCACTTGCTACAGACTGGTAAAAAACTTGTCACTGATGATGCGTCGTTGTTAGTCGCATTTAGTCAACAACTAAAAAGTGTCTACCAACAGCAGGGTAATCAGAAGTTATATCGTCAGGAATTGTGGCAATTACTGACTGAATATTGTCCAGCGGATGAAACGTTGTTTTCAGAATTGAAGCAGAGCTATGCCCCTAAGGATTGGCCAGCAGCGCGGACACAACTGTTTGCTGCGATCGCTACTAATCCGCGTGCGGATCTTAAACCGCTATACGTGCAAGAAAATTTATTACGTCCCTTATTAAAGGCCGTAGTTGCGGCGGATGGATTGTGGGATATGCGATCGTATGAAGGGTTGTTGAAACCACATTTTTCGGATCAATTATTAGCTAAATATGACCAGGAAGTTCGAAAAATGGCTGCTACTACCGGGACTCGGCGCAAATACCAACAGTTAGTTGATATATTAGAGCGGATGCTGAATTATCCGGCTGGAAAAGGGACCGTGCACGCAATCGTTCGTGATTGGCGGCAACAATATCCGCGACGGTCAGCAATGATGGATGAACTCTCACGATTAAAGTAACGGCCAATGAATGTCTTAACTTGATGTAATTGGCCTGTGTCGAACATAAATAATAAATTAGCGCAATGCGTATTAAACATGTTAATTAAGCAAATCGCTGTTGTTAATATTCTGAATTCGATAGAATATTGACAACCGCGATTTTTAGATGGCGACTGGGACGGACTGGGCTTATTAACAGGCTATCTGTAGTATTTAGTCTAGTTAGTGATCAAGAACAAGGGGGATAAAATGACACAATGGCAGCGGGAATGGGCCTATCAAAAATATTGGGTGATGGCACATTCGCAACAGCATTACGATGCAATTCGGCAATTGGCCAGTAATAATCAGTGGTCGGCTACTAAAGAAGCACGCTTAAAACAATTATTGGCAGAAGCTGCGCGGCAGCCAGCGACTAAAGCGACACTAACGACGGCCTATCAACACGTCTGGGGTTACTTTAAAAAGCGATGTACGACGGCCGAAAAGCAACGCTATTTAGCGTTACTGGCGACGTTAACACCGGAACATGACTTACTTGGCCCGTTTTTACGACAATTAGCGCTTAAGTATCAAGTACCCTATTTATTATCGTCACGATTGTTAATGGAAAACAAAGCGGCTCGTGAAACGTAGTCCGAAAAAGCTGACAACTGGTGAAAACCATAAAATAATTATTATGAATACTATAAAAAAATATGAAAAAATAATGAATTTTTTACGATTACTTCGTTCATGTCTTTACAAAGTCATGAATAACCTGCTACAATAATAAACAAGTTATAATTATCATAATAAAAAACACTAACCGAGGAGGCGAAATGATTATGATTAAATTGTTTACTCAAGCAGGATGTAACTCATCGCGAAAGGCCCGCCAATGGTTCCGTGACCATGGTATTGCATTTGAGGAGAAGAATTTTAGTAGTACGGCACCGACGATTAGTGAGTTGAAGCAGATTTTATGTCTGACTGAAAATGGGTTGGATGATATTATCTCGACTCGTTCGCAGTTGTATCCCACGATTGCGGATAAGCTGCCGGATATGACGTTTAATGAGACTTTACAGCTGTTGTGCGAACACCCCCAGTTATTACGACGACCAATTATTGTCGGTCGTAATAAATTACAAGTGGGTTTTAATGATGATGATATTCGCCAGTTCATTCCCCGTCATATTCGGCGGATAAGTTTTCAACGAACTTTAGTTGGTTTGGTGGATATGTAAGCACGCCGTGTCTATTTTTGAAATGTATTTGTGAAGCTGATCATTACTAAGTCTATGAAAATTAACGTAGTTGTGACCATTGATTTTATTAGCGTGTCATTAAGAAAAGAGGTTTCAGAATGAAAAGTTCTGAAACCTCTTTTTAGTGATGGTAGTAATCACTAGTAGGCACAAGCAGCTGAAAGGCAGTGTTGCGATTAATCGACTTTAACTGCTTCGGCGCATCCCATTAATTGGTGCAATTGTTCTTTGGTGGTACGATTTTTGGATAAAGGGGGTAGGTTATCAAGGGTAAAATAGGCTGTTTGGGCTACTTCGATGTTCGGTTCGAAGTGGCCATCAGTAATCTCACAGGCGAAGACTAATTTATAGTATTGGAACGGCTGGGGAATATCGACGCGTAGTGCAGTATCAAAAATGGTGAGTAACCCTTGCACGTTAACGTGTCGTCCGGTTTCTTCCCAGACTTCGCGGGCCACGTTCTCAGTAGGGGTGTAACCGACGTCGGCAAAGCCACCTGGTAGTGCCCAGAGTTTAGTTTTAATATCTTGGACCAGTAACAACTGGTTGCCGTGGCGGATTAGACCGCGCACATCTAATTTGGGTGTAACATAGCCCGTATCTTGGGTCAGCATCGTGGTTAATGTCGCAACGGATAAGTTGGAAGTGGTGGCCATCTGTTGAATCAATAAAGTTTGTAATTTTTGATAGCGATCTTGATCAAATGGATCGGTCGTATAGGCCAGGCCGCTTTGTATCAAGGCTAACATGGCGCGTTGGCTAGTTAATAATGATGACATGATTTTCCTCCTAGAGATAAATAATTTTATCGGGTGCGATTTGACGGGTGATGTGTTCAGGGAGTGGCTGGTCCGTGACGAATAAGTCAAAATCAGTGAGCGCCAACAAGTTAAAATTATGTTTGACGTCCACTTTGGTATGGTCAAAGACTAAGATTAACCGATCACTTTGGGCACGGAGCGTTGTCTTTAATGCAATATCAGACTCGTAGGCGTAATAAACACCGTTAGCAGTAAGACCCGCACAACTCAAGACGGTGGCTGTAAATTGAAATTTTTGTAATTCTAAAATGCTATCAGCACCCTGCACGCAACGCTGTTGGGCATCTAAAGTACCGCCTAAGATCCGCGTTTGAAAATTACTGTGCCGCAGTGCTTGGTCAGCGATATCAAGTGAGTTAGTGACGAGCATTGCGGGCTGATCCGATTGGAGATATTGTGGCAAGCAGGCAACTGTGGTAGAAATATCCAAAAATAACAACGAAGCAGAGGCTAAATAAGGACTAACTTTTTTGCTAAGGCGCGTTTAGTTTGGATTAAGTCGTTATCGCGGTCAAGATATTGATCTAGTTTATTAAAAGTATTGGGCTGACTAATACCACCGTAAGTCCGTTCTACAAGATTATTGGTAGCTAGTTTAACGATGTCCCGCCGAGCAGTGTCGCGCGAAGTCCCTGTTAATTGCATAATATCTTTTAAACTGAGTGAGGGACTAGTTGCCAGTTGCGTTAAAATTAGGGTTAAACGTTCTTTTTGATTCATTAAGCATCACCGTAAGTTTCTTTAAGTTTTTTACTAATAATAACTTATTTTCACTTAAAAATAAAGTCGCCTGATTACGAGTGACTTGAACCGATAGTGATAATGATACAGCCGTGTGCTTGTGGTTTAAGAACGAATCCTTTAGAATTGAAGCTAATTAAGCGCTATCAAACGGGTAATGAAAGGATGATTTAAATGAAAGTAAGGCAAGTCGTTATCGTTGGTGGGGTTGGTGGTGGTGCATCCGCGGCGGCCCGGGTGCGGCGATTGGATGAATTTGCCCACATAACCGTCTTTGAAAAGGGTCCGGATGTATCATTTTCAAACTGTGCTTTACCGTATACGTTTAGCGATGTGATTGATCAGCCAGACGATGTTATTTTGAAGACACCTGAACAGTTTGAGCAACAGTATCAGATTGACGTTCAAGTTAAGACGGAAGCTATAGCGGTGGATGCTGGTAGTAAAACCATTACAATTAAACCGGTAGATAGTGATGTTACCGCTACGGTGCCTTATGATAGTTTAATTTTATCGCCCGGGGCCCGTCCGATTGTGCCAACGACCATCGAAGGCGTTGAACAGTCTAACGTCATGACGGTCCGTAACGTTCAGGATGTCCGCTTGATCCAAACGTTCATTACTGAACATCAGGTACATGACGTGACCGTGGTTGGTGGTGGCTTTATTGGTTTAGAGATGGCTGAGAATTTACAAAAGGCTGGTCAGAAGGTCACGGTAGTGGAAGCGGCAGAACATGTCTTAGGAACCCTCGATGATGATTTCGCGCAGATGATCCACAAAGAATTGTATGATCATGGGGTGCAACTCATTTTACAAGATGGGGTCGCGGCCATTAGTGCCAATCAGGTTCGGTTAAATTCAGGACGAACCGTTGCAACACAGCTGGTTATCATGGCAATTGGCGTGACGCCGGAAACAAAACTGGCCGTTCAAGCGGGCTGTCAATTGGGTGTAACGGGAGGGATTAAAGTTGATCATCGCTATCAAACATCCGTGGCGGATATATATGCGGTGGGTGATGCGATTGAGGTAACTAATCGCTTGACGCGGCAACCAACACGTTTGGCCTTAGCATTTCCGGCACAAATGCAGGCTCGTCACTTGGTTGATCAATTATATGGGCAGACGCCTGATTATCAAGGTGTCATTGGCTCACAAGTATTACATTTGTTTACACTAAACATTGCCTCAACGGGATTGACCGCCACTGCTTGTGAACAGCAGCAGATCGATTATCGCTTTGCAACGGTGGCGCCACAAGATCGGGTCAGTGTCATGCCTAATACGACACCGGTGTTTATTAAGTTGATTTTTAGTTATCCGAGTGGTGAAATTTTGGGTGCTCAGGCTATCGGTCAATCTGGAGTTGATAAACAAATTGATATTATTGCGAGTTTAATAACGATGCATGGACGTGTGAGTGATTTAACGGATCTTGAACTATGTTATTCACCGTGGGTCAGTACGGCTAAAAACGCGGTCAATATGGTCGGTTTGGTGGCTGCAAATATCCTTAATGATGAGTTCAAGCAAGTTAGTGTGACACAAGTTCGGCAGTTGGTCTTGGGTGGCGCATTTATTATTGATGCCCGGGAACCGCACGAATATGCTAATGGCCACATCAATGGCGCACACAATATTCCATTGAGCCAGTTTCGGCAGCGCTTAACTGAAATTCCGACAGATCGGCCGGTCTATATTCATTGTCAGACTGGTCAGCGGAGTTATAACATGGTCCGCGCGCTGCTTAATCGGGGATATGCAAATGTTATTAATATTGCAGGATCATATGCCGAACTCGTCCAATATGAATACTTTAATGATCAGACGACGGCGCGGACATCGATTTTGATCCGTCCATAAAAATAATCATTGGCAATATATAATTATTAGGATATACAAGCTTGTTAGCTTATTAGTGAGTATTAATCATGATCGATTAATTAACACAATGCGTATTAGGATGATCATGTTATAGAATAGGCTAATTTAAATTGATCGGGAAAGTACCAGCAAAGACCTGATAATGCTACACTGGAATTATCAAATGAAAGTAGATGGCAAAAAATGCAGACGATCAAAGAAACTGAAGCGCTTCAAATTTTAGCTGATGTGATTAAAATTCCATCAGTGAATGACCATGAATTGGCGGTCGCTAAGTATCTTCAAGCATTGCTACGGCGCTACGGAATTACCGCCGATCTCAATACAGTCACTGGTGACCGGGCGAACTTGGTTGCTGAAATCGGTAATGGTCAGCCGGTACTAGTGGTTTCGGGCCATATGGATGTTGTGGCGGCTGGCGATCGGGATGCGTGGGACACTGATCCCTTCACGTTAACGGAAAAATCCGGTCAGCTGTTTGGCCGTGGTGTGACGGATATGAAGGCTGGGCTGGTCGCGTTAATCGTGGCGATGATCAATTTGCAGCAACAAGGGTTGCCTAAGCAAGGGACGATTCGATTATTAGCGACAATGGGTGAAGAAGTTGGGGAAGCAGGCTCAGCAGCGTTCTATCAGCAAGGCCTGATGCAAGATGCCACCGGGTTATTAATTGCGGAACCGTCAACAGTTTACGGAACGGCGGCTGAACAGAAGGGGTCTTATGATGTAAAATTGACCTCCAAGGGTAAAGCAGTGCACAGTTCGACACCGGAGCGTGGTTATAATGCGTTAGTTCCGCTGATTCAACTGCTCAACGAAGCCAATGATTACTTTGCCACACTGCCTGCTGGTGAAATGGGTCCGGTCAAGTTCAATATTGACGTGTTGAATGGCGGTGACCAAGTGAACTCACTACCAGATTCAGCAACGGCCCTGATTAACGTTCGGACGATTCCAGAGTATGATAATGATCAGGTTATTGCAAAGTTAAATCAATTTATTGCGACGTATAATCAGCAGGGTGCCAAAATCAGTGCCACGGTCATCATGAATGAAGCCCCGATTGTCACCAAGACTGACAATCGGTTAGTTAAGTTGATTCAGAAGGTGGGGCAGCCCTATGCTGGTCGTGAAATTGTGGTCACACCGAGTCCTGGTATTACGGATGCCTCTAATCTAGCACAACAACAACCGGTTGACTTTGCCTTCGCCGTTTATGGCCCGGGCAATATGACCCAGCATCAAGTTAATGAGAGTCTTCCTAAGCAAATGTTTTATGACTTCATTGATATCTACCAACAACTTTTTACGGATTTTTTAGCGAATTAGTTGGTTGACGGTAGTCATTATTAAAATTTTGAGTCTGACTAAAACCCGGTTCAAGCAAACGGTTGCCTGAGCCGGGTTTTTAGTCGATAGTGTGTCATCACATATTTTGCGATGGCGGCCATGCCATTCGGATTAAGTGGACTAGTCGTTGGCTTTAGTTGGGGCGGCAAAGGCGACTGTAATTTGCCGCAAGGCTTCGTAAGTAATAGCAGTATTGGCACCGATGATTCGTGCCATGCGGCGTTCACTAGTTTCAAAAAAATGTTCGATTTGAGTAGCGAGTTGGCGTGATTTGGGTGTCAATAATAATCGTTTGTAACGGCCGTCATCTTTGGCCGGAACTCGAATCAGTAAGTCAGCAGCTTCCATTTTCGAAACTAAGCTGGAACAAGTCGCTTTGCGAATGTTGAATTCTAGTTCTAAGTCACGTTGGAAGAGGTCATGGTGCTCATTGTTAGCGATAAAGTTGATGGTACTAATTTGCATACCAGTCAGACCAAGTGATTTCGCATAGTGATCAGAATCACGGGACAGAGCATTGTTGGCTTTTTTAATCATGATACCTAATGAATCCTGCATAATTAGACTCCTTATGTTCGATAGTTGTTCTAATACTAACTATTTTGAATTATAGAAACATATCTTTATAAAGTCAATGTAAATACTACTGTTGAAATCGAAATAGTATGTTAGAATGAGTAACTAGTTCGTATTCGAACTAAAATTTAAGGAGCTGAATTTACAAATGCAAAAACAAGTTGACCTCAAACTGATTGTGGCTATCGTGGCGGCCGGATTGCTCTCGTTTTGCGGTGTCATTGTGGAGACCGCAATGAATATTACTTTTCCTAAGCTGATGCGTGAGTTTTCCATCAATACGGCTACCGTTCAGTGGATGACGACGGCTTATCTACTGATTGTGGCCAGTATCGTGCCTATTTCAGCCTATTTGAAACGCCGTTTTCGAACTAAAACGTTATTTGTCACGGCCAACCTTTTATTTATGGTCGGTTTGATCGTTGATGCGCTTGCAACTAATTTTCCATTATTAGTTGCGGGTCGAATTATTCAAGGTTGTGGGACAGGGATTGCTTTACCATTGATGTTTAATATCATTCTGGATTGGGCACCAGCTGATCAAAAGGGAACGCTCATGGGAGTCGGGACACTTATCACAGCCATCGCACCCGCGCTGGGTCCGACTTTTGGCGGCATCATCGTTAGTCAGTTGAATTGGCATTGGATTTTTATGCTTTTAATTCCAGTGTTAGTGATTTCGCTATTACTGGGACTTTACGGGATTCGTCAGGCACAGCCGATTGTCAAAACTAGCTTTGATGTTGTCGGTTGGTTGCTGGTTATCTTATTATTTGTAGGGTTTACCATTGGTTTTAGTCGGTTAGCAACGATTACGACGCAGCCACTGGCCTGTGTGGCTTGGATCGTAGTGGGATTGATTGGCTTGGGCGGTTTTGTGTGGTGGACGCAGCGTGCAGCGCAGCCATTGATTAGTCTAACGATTTTTAAAGTGCGTTCGTATGATTTTCATTTAATGGCTTATTTTCTTGTCCAAATTTGTGCGCTAGGATTGGCCTTTATTTTGCCCAACTATATTCAGTTGGTTAACGGGAAAAGCGCCTTGTTAGCGGGCTTGTTTGTCTTGCCTGGAGCGGCCATTGGAGCGGTTTTTGCGCCATTAGGTGGCCGGATTTTAGATGGCTTTGGTGCTGCTAGACCCGTATTGACAGGGTCGACGATTTTAGTGATTGCGATGGCTTTATTTACAGTTTTAGGTATGCGACTGACCGGTCCCTTTATTTTAGCGATTTATATTTTACTAATGATTGGTATTGGTTTGACGATGGGCAACACGATGACCAGTGGGCTGCAGCAATTGTCGGCTAGTCAGCAGGCCGATGGAAATGCGGCCTTCAATACACTGCAACAGTTTGCGGGGGCGATCGGGACTTCCGTTGTGTCGGCGATCATTACGCTCGTTCAAGCTCAAGCCAGTGGCACAAATGCGCATCGAACGGCGTTGGGGTCAACAATGGCCTTGGGATTGTTATTCATATTAGTTGTGATTGAATTAGGTGTGATGATCATGGCCATGAAACGACGCCAATCCACCAGCCATGTCGGCTAGTCCGACGTATACCAATCATGTTAATACCGAGCTTGTGACTAACTAGTCTTAAAAATTATCAAGGTACTTGCTGCCCAAATGACCTTAGTGAATATCTATTTAACTAGCTGTCGGAGCGCGATGCTAGCTTAGTATTGACTTCTAGGTTAAGTTAAATAATAGTGTTAACATTGATACCAAATAATCGATTAGTTACTAAAGTCAGCACACAAAGGAGTAATCGTTAAGATGCAAGCTTACGTTGTTAATCAGCCAGGTGGCCCCGAGGTATTAAAACTAACAAAGCGGCCTAAACCCAGTGTTAAACCCGGATGGACACGACTAAAAGTGTTAGGGTTTGGCGTTAATCATTCAGAAATCTTTACACGGGAAGGCAAGTCACCTAGTGTTCATTTTCCCAGAGTCCTTGGTATTGAAGTCGTGGGGATTGTTGATGAGACGAGTGCGCCAGCCACACTGAGTCGTGGTCAGCGCGTGGTTTCTATTATGGGCGAGATGGGACGGGCCTATGATGGGAGCTACGCCGAATACGTTTTGTTGCCTAATGACCAAGTGTATCCAATTAACACGAATTTACCGTTAGCATCATTGGTGGCGACGCCGGAAACTTATTATACGGCTTATGGAATTTTCAAGAGTTTACAGTTGAAAGTAACGGACCGTGTACTGATTCGAGCAGCAACTAGTGGCGTTGGTGTTGCTGATTTGCGTTTGATTAAGGCCTATGATTCACGAATTCACGTGACCGGCACAACACGACGAGCCACTAAACGTCAGCAATTATTAGACGCGGGTTTTGATGAGGTCATCATAGCGCCAGATAGTGCCCAGCTACCAGCCGGAACTGATTATTTTGATAAAATTATTGATTTGATTGGTCCGTTAAGTGTTAAGGACACGTTATTGCATCTGAATGAAGGGGGCATTGTTAATGCTACCGGAGAATTAGGCGGCGTATGGACGCTGCCAGACTTTGACCCGATTAGTGATATTCCCAATAATCGGTATTTGACCGGATTCTCGTCTGGGGAAGTTTCTCAGTCGTTATTACAAGACTTATTTGACTTTATTGCTGACTATCAGGTGCCAGTTGCACCAACGCGGATTTTTAAGTTTGACCAAGTTCCAGCCGCACATGCCTACCTGCAGGCGGCTGAGAGCTTTGGTAAAGTGATCGTACTGTTTGATCAAGAACACTTGTAGCACAACTAGACGAATGGTTTGGTAGTAAGTATAAGCTTGAATTGTTGGTGGGGATGCTAGTCACCTCCCTTGCAATTTCTGAAGAATTTATTAGACTGAACCTAAGATTGACCACCGTTCGATCTCACGAAATTCGAAAAGGTGGTAACGATAATGAATGCTTCTAACATATCAGCTGATGTGACTGACGTGGGTGATTACCTCAAATTAGGGGCCTGTACTGCGGTCATGGCCCAGCCAATCCTTGCCGACGCATTGACGACTGCACCGTCGATCGCCACGCAAATTGGTATCGGTATTTTTTATAATCTGGTCAAGTATACGGCGCCGGCCTTTATTTTTGGGATTCTTTACACGACGACGCGAACAACACTCAACCAAGCAACGTTGACCTATGGTGAGTATTTGCGACGACAATGGCATGCATTATTTATTCCGACGCTGTGGTGGACCACGATTTACTTGGTTTTGATGCCCCAATTACAATTAGGTGGACGGTATCATCATTGGCAAAGCTTTCTCTGGCACTTTGTTAATGGGAATGCGGCGCCGCATTTATAGTACAACACCATGATGCTACAATTTATCTTACTGATGCCGTTATTTTGGGCAATTGGTCGGTGGTGTCAACAGCAGCCGCAACATGGCTGGCTAGTTTTAGGATTGACAACGGTGATTACAGTGCTCTGGCTGTGGTTTTATGATTGCGAAATCTTTCATGGTCCCCACATGCAGGACTGGTATTTAGTGGACCGTCTGTTTATTAGTTTCTTGATTTTTGGTGTGCTTGGTGTACTGGCATGGGTGTTTCGAGCGTCGTTTCAGCGTGTGCTGAGTCGGTGGTGGCCAGGATTGATGGGCGCCTTTTTGCTGTGCCTGACTTGGACCAATTGGGAATTTTTTACGTATGGCTTTCCTATTAAGTTGGGTAACGCGCCGTATTACAAGCCCTCAATGGTATTGTATGCACTGATTGTGATTGGGTTACTAGCAGTATTGTGCGAGGTCCAAGTTCGACAGCAGCGCCCAGTGACTAGGGTGGTACATCAGTTGGCCGGGATGGCCTATAAGGCCTATTTAGCCAATGTTTTTTGGTCGGAGCTGCTGTGGCTGAGTTTTGGGCGTGCTTTGACAATCAAGCTGTCTGGGCTAGGTATCGGGGTGTGTTACATTTTGACCTGGTTGTTATCATTTGCGTCGGCTTTTGGGATTCACGCGGCTTGGGAGTGGCTCAAACGGGGGCTTAATGACAGGTCGGTTTGACCTGGAACGCGAGCGCGGCCGTTATTATGACAATATTGAATGCAACTAAAAACAAGCTCCACAAGAATACAATTCTTGTGAAGCTTGTTTGCTTTGACTCTGTTAATGTGATTTGTTAATTAGTTAGTCTGGGGGCGTTACTGCGTCCAGTTACTAGTTATTGCGTTGGTTGATCCAGGTGGTCGATAAATCCATTGCGGCGCGGGTCGCGTTAGTTTGATCAAGTGAATTGAGCATCACAAAGTCATGGACCATGCCTTGGAGACGCGCTTGAGTGACGGTAACTCCGGCCGCTCGTAATTTGGCTGCGTAGGCTTCACCTTCATCGCGAAGAACATCAGCTTGGTCGGTCAGAATCATTGCGGCAGGCATACCAGTGAGTAATTCTTGTGACGCTTGTAATGGGGATGCTGTGACTTCTTGACGCGTCGCTTGGTCTGGTAAATATTGGTCCCAAAACCATTCCATGCCAGCTTTGGCTAAATAATAGTGTTCGGCAAATTCTTGATAGGACGGGGTATCAAAGTTAGCATCCGTTACCGGATAATAGAGCAGTTGCTGTTTGATTGGAACACCTTGACGTTGCTTCGTCATAATGGTCATGACCGTTGCCATGTTGCCACCAACGGAATCACCGGCGACGGTCAAACGAGTAGCATCAAACTGCTTGTCAGTTGCCAGTGCTGGCAGTTGCTGCAATACGGCGTAGTTTTGTTCGATTGCAACCGGATAGCGTGCTTCTGGTGAGCGGCTATATTCCGGAAAGACGACCATTGAATTAGTTCGAACGGCCAATTCACGAATCAATTTATCATGGGTGTGCGCATCACCGAAGACCCACCCAGCACCGTGAATATAGAAGATGACTGGTAATTGAGCATAGTTGCCGGCGGGGCGGACGAACCGCACGTTAATGGTGCCCCACTGACCAGTATCGATTAGTTGATCGGCAATGTCGACGTTGGCTTTTGTAACGGGACTGTCTTGAAGTTGGTCGAGAATTGCCCGACCCTTAACTGGTGGCAGTTCGTAGATTCGGGGGTGTGGGTCGGTAGCAGTAGCTAAGGCGGCAGCAGCAGGTTCTAAGGTGACACGTTCTAATTGGGTCATTTCTTGATCAAGCATAGTATATTCCTCCTAATGGTTGGTTTTAGTGTCATGCTTACTGGCGTAAATTAATGGCCAATGAGTTATTCGCGATAGCTTAAAACGGTCTCGAGATCCAAGTTTAAAGCTTTTGCGACACGAGTGCCGTATGTTGGATCAGCCGCGTAAAATTGTTGGATTTCAAGTTCCTTAACACCAGGCAGGGTAACTTGACCTAGCGCGTTTTTGATTGTTTCAATCAAGCGTGCTTGTTCTGCAGTGCTCATCAGTCGGTATAAGTCACCGGCCTGAGTCATATAATCAACATGGTGAGCGTATGGTTGGGCCTGGGCATCACCAGTGACGGTGACTGATTTGATGGCTGCGTCTTGCACTTCTTGAGGGCCATTCAGTGAATTTGGTTCGTAATTGACCGCATCACCCTGATTATCAGCCTTCATATAGCCATCGCGTTCGTAGTTATGCACCGGCACGATTGGTTTGTTAACTGGTAGATCTTCAAAGTTAACACCTAAGCGGTAGCGCTGGGTATCCTTGTAGGAGAAGAGACGCCCTTGTAGTAGTTTATCCGGTGAAGGTTCGACGCCTGGTACAAAGTTGGCGGGTGACATGGCGGCTTCTTCGATATCCGTAAAATTATTCGTTGGATTTTCGTTTAAAGTGATGCGGCCAACTTTGATCAGGGGATAGTCTTTGTGAGCGACGACCTTAGTCACGTCGAAGATATCCCACTGATAGTCCAAGCCAGCTTGATACGGCATGATTTGTACGTAGAGTGTCCATGATGGGGGAGTCACCGGTTTCAATCGCATCATACAAATCATCTTGCAGATAATCGAGATTTTTGAGTGTTACTTGTTCGGCGGCTGCCGCGGTCATATTCTTAACCCCTTGATCAGCAATGAAATGATATTTGATCCAGAACTGTTCACCCTGTTGGTTGACCCACTTGAACGTATGGGAACCGTAGCCGTTCATCGTCCGAAATGAAGCGGGCAGTCCACGATCACCCATTAAATAGGTGACTTGATGCAGTGATTCCGGTGAATGTGACCAAAAATCCCATTGCATATTTTGCGTTCGCCGGTTGGTTTTCGGATCACGCTTTTGCGAGTGAATAAAATCTGGAAATTTCAGGGGATCGTTGACGAAGAAAATCGGCGTGTTGTTACCAACGATGTCGTAATTACCTTCCTGGGTATAGAACTTCATCGAGAAGCCGCGAACATCGCGGACAGTGTCAGGGTACCCTTTTTCACCAGCAACCTGCGAGAATCGCATGATCAGGGGCGTTTTTTTACCAACACCGTTGAAGAGATCGGCTTTGGTATAAGCACTCATATCGTTGAGAAGTTCAAAGTAACCCTTAGCACCGGCCCCCTTAGCATGAACAACCCGTTCGGGAATCCGTTCACGATCAAAATGGGCTAACTTTTCCAACAAATCGTAGTCTTGCATCAACACCGGGCCACGAGATCCCGCTGTTTGTGAATGCTCGTTATTGGCCCATGGTTGACCTGCTTCAGTCGTCAATTTGTCTGCCATCATTCATCTTCCTTTCTGTAAGAACCACCAATAAAAAATAATTAAGTTTTGTACAATTAAAATGCTAACATGCAATCTTACTTTGACGCCAGTCGTTGATAATCTGATAACTAAGATTTTGCGAATTAAGTCAATTGGTTTGTTAGTTCGCTGTGTAAATCAATAATGGCGTTTGCAATCAACGTTGTTATGTCAATGTTTGCCGTTGGTTGTGACAATGGTCAGTGACCTTTATTGGCAGATTTTAAGGATGGTGGTCGTGCGTTAACGATAGACGGTCCAATCGTTAAGTGTCAATTAGCCTTAAAGATGCGGTCCGTGGGGGATCATAATTAAAGCGCCGGCATCCAGATCTTATTTAGATTCTGAACACCGGCGCTGTTGAGTTGGCTTGTGAGAGGGTAAATGACTATTTAGCGCTAGAATGTGCAAAGACGTCGGTTGCGATTTGGACGGCTGTCAGAACACGTGGAAAACCAGCGTAGGGAAGGCATTGAACAAAAGTAGCCATGATCTCAGCTTTGGTAATGCCGATATTTAAGGCACTCTGAAGGTGAACACGTAGCTGATAATTCGTATCACCGAGTGTCAATAGGACGGTCAGAGTGATGATTTCTTTTTGTTTTAGACTCATCCCAGGTTGACCAAAAATATCATTGAAGACGAATTCTGAAATGTATTGGCTGAGTACTGGCGCAGTATTGGCTAAGGAGGCTTTCAATTGCGCCGCTGCTTCCGGGTTTAACGTTTTAAAGATTTTGTCACCGTTGCTAGCCCGTTTTGATTCTGTCATGAACAATCACTACTTTCTTAAATGGAATGACGCCCAGTGTAACCGAGGTCGATTAATTTTGACAATCAAAGCTGTATGTAAGGCTGATGACTTTACTAAATATTTGATGTACTGGCGATAGTGGTTATAGTGCTTAGCTGATTTGGCACTTGGGTTTATGGCTTTTTTACTGAATAAATAAACGTCCTGCAATGAACACACTGGTTCATTACAGGACGCATTTCTTGTAATTATTAGTTAATCATAACAACTGTAAGCCATGAGATCAAAACAACGTTGCTGACCTTCTCTGTTAATAACGAGGGGATAACCAGCTTAGTTAACGGTCACCTCTTTAGTGATTTGCCCAGCATCTGGATCGGTCAGATAATTCAGGCTACTGGTGAGTGCCACTCGGGCTGGCCCAGCTTTGACCGTAATGGTCGCGGCCGATTCGCCAGGATGTTGTTGATCCATTTGGTTAAAAATATCGATGTCTGTTTGCGGCAAAGCGCTAGCTGCAACGATGGTACTGGTCTTGTTATATGTCGTGACAAGTTGCTGATTGATGCGAATGATTTTGTTGGCGTTAATAACGATGTACAACATACCAGTGCTGTCGCCACTAGCAACAGTATTATGCGCCAACTGGTAACCGGCGTGAGCGGCATCAGTTTTGAAGGCTGCGTAGGTTACATTTTGGTTTAATGCGCCTAATGAATAACGACTGAGGTCTTGGATCGCGGAGCGTTCATAACTATTATACCGATGCTGATACAGGTAACCGTTTTTGATCATTAGCTTGCCGGTATCGCTAGCACTAGTTGTTGTTTCGGCAGCAATCCAAGTGCCATTGAGTTGATCAACGCTAATGTGCCTAGGGGTTACTTTAGTGTTCGTGTCGGTAAAAGAACGACCGCGGTCAATGGTTGTAGTCTGGTCAGTATCTGAGTATTGCATATTAATGGCGTAGAGATGATGGCCCTTAGCAACGAAGGCCGTGGCCACTGGTAAAGGATCGGTGCTGCTACCAGTCTCTAAATAGATCAAGTCGGTCAACTTACTAATTTTAATCGGTGCGCCAAGTTTTTTTAGAACCGCGTTGACTTGGCTGACTGACATGTAATGAAGTCGATGACGGTAACTTTTCATGATATGCCGTTGTTGAGCGCGCTGCCATTTAGTGAACGAGACTTGCCGGTGTTTGATGCCTACTGATAAAAACTGGCCTTGGCTAGTTGTCCAACTTGATTGGGCGGTTGTCTTGTCGACAACTAAGGTTTCTAATTTGCTGGCAACACCATGCTTCGTCTGTTTAGAACTAACCGCTTGATCAAAAGTCCACGTTTTAGTCTTTGCTTGGAGCACTTTTTGGGTCGTCGCTTTGACGGGGTGGTGATGGGCTGGGGCGGATGTTTGGGTTGTACAACCAGCGAGTGTGATGCCGATTGTAACAACCAAAATGGCCAATTTGTGCATTTAGGGATTCCTCCGAATCAATGAAAAATATGTATAATAACCATCAGTATAGCATATGTGATTGTGCCGAGTGTTAATTGGATTGAACCGGTTAAGACGTCCTGTAGCGGTTTGTTATTGAGCTTACAATTTTTTGTTGGCACTGTTTTAGAGATGATAACGATGTTAAGCATTAATGATGACGAAAAAACGTGTCTGGTGAAGTGACGATACGACACTCAACTAATAATATTGTGAAAAGTATTCGTTAATTAATTAGCCTTACCTGCCAATAATGAGCTACGAACCGTTTTGAGAATGAAGATCAATATAATTCCAGCTATTTAAGGATAACGATGAACTTTCGTGGACGTGATTGATCAATACTAATAACCATATTCTATCGAAAAAATAGTGAGAACAGGTTTTACTTTGTGTAAAAATGAACTACAATATAAATGGTTAATGTAAACGCTTACAGAACTTAAGTTTGATAATGATGATATTCAAGTGCAGGAACATAGGGAGGTAATCTTATGAGTAGTCGTGATACGGCAAACGTTTTATGGTTTGATGAATTACACCGCGAAGATGTGAACCTAGTGGGCGGTAAATCGTCTTCACTAGGTGAAATGACGTCATCGATGGATGTTCCAGTACCGTATGGTTTTGCGACCACTGCCCGGGCGTATCAGTATTTCATGAACCAGACGGGGCTGAACGACAAGGTCAATGATTTATTAGCAAGTATTCAGGATTATGAAAATTCTGATGAATTGCATACTGCTTGCGAACAAATTCGGCACTTGATCGTGGGTGCCACGATGCCAGCTGACTTAGCAGCTGATATCGAACAAGCCTATGCGGATCTAGCCAAGAAGATGGGGCAAACTGATCCGTTCGTGGCAATTCGTTCTTCAGCGACTGCTGAAGATTTACCAAATGCTTCGTTTGCTGGGCAACAAGAATCTTACTTAAATATTAAGGGTGCTGCCGATGTCGTTAACCGGGTTCAACAATGTTATTCGTCACTGTTTACTGATCGGGCCACGTATTATCGACACAAACAGCATTTCCCGCATGAAAAAGTGGCCCTCTCAGCTGCCATTCAGATGATGGTCTTTTCTAAGGCGTCAGGAATTATGTTCTCCGTCAACGTGGCGGATGGGGATGCTTCCAAGATCGTGATCGATGCCATTTACGGTTTGGGTGAATATATTGTTTTGGGCAAAGTTACTCCGGATCACTTTGTCATCGATAAGCAATCGATGAAGATCGTTGAAAAGAATATTATCGAACAACCTGTCCAATTGATGCGGTTACCGGGTGGTGGGACTAAAGAAGAACCTGTTCCCGATGAGTTGCAAGGTCAGCCAGTATTGACCGATGCGCAGGTGATTGAATTGGCGGGCTACGCGAAAGAAATTGAACGGCACTACGGTTGCTACATGGACATGGAATACGCATTGGACACGAATACCAATCGGCTATGGATCGTCCAAGCACGGCCAGAGACTGTTTGGTCACAGCGTAATAAGCACAACGGTGCCGCTGACGATGAAGACGTTGTGGATGAAGCGGATGCCAAGGTTGTCGTCCGGGGTTTGCCGGCTAGTCCCGGATTAGCCAGTGGTGTTGTTCATGTCATCGATAATCCAAAAGACATTGATCAGTTCAAGCAAGGCGAAGTGTTAGTGACGTTAATGACATCACCAGATTGGGTGCCAGCAATGAAGAAAGCCGCAGCCATTGTGACCAATAACGGCGGCATGACTTGTCACGCGGCGATTGTTTCTCGCGAAATGCAGATTCCATGTATTGTCGGCACTAAAAGTAAGAAAGTGGCGGCAACCGATGTTTTGAAGACCGGTGATGTCGTGACGGTCGATGCTAAGAACGGGGTCGTCTATCAAGGCAAGGTTGCCAGCATGTTGAAGCCTAAGAACAGTGCAACAGCAGCCATTGGTCAAGTGGTTGCCGCTGAGAATTTTGCCCCAACTGCAACGGGCGTCATGATGAACTTGGGTGATCCTGATCTGGCTGACAAATACTCAAGTTTACCAGCTGATGGCATCGGCCTAATGCGTGAAGAATTCCTATGGACGACTTTTATTCATGAACATCCGCTATACTTGATTGAGCAGGGCCACCCTGAAAAAGTGGTTAATATGTTGGCGGATGGGATCGCCAAGGTCGTTCGGGCGATGGCACCACGGCCAGTTGTCTTACGTTTCTCAGACTTTAAGTCGAGTGAGTATCGCAATCTAAAGGGTGGCGATAAGTACGAACCACATGAACCAGCTGACTTGCTTGGTTGGCGGGGCGCATCTCGGTATTACGATCCGAAATATATCGAGGCCTTCAAGTTGGAACTGGCTGCGGTCAAAAAGGTTCGCAATGAATTTGGTTTGAAGAACTTGAATGTCATGATTCCATTCGTTCGGACTGTTGATGAAGCGCAAAAAGTAACGACCATCATGCGCGATGAAGGGCTGATTCGGAGTGCGGACTTTAAGGTCTATATGATGGCCGAGATTCCAACTAATATTATTCTGGCCGATCAATTCAACCAATTCGTTGATGGCTATTCAATCGGCTCGAATGACCTTGCGATGTTGATTCTCGGTTGTGACCGCAATAATGACACGGTAGCGCACCTCTTTGATGAGCGGAACTTGGCTGTTAAACGGGCCATTCGACACCTGATTAAGACGGCGCACAAAGATGGTAAAACGGTTTCAATCTGTGGTCAGGCACCATCTGAGTACCCAGAGTTCACTAACTTTTTGATTCAAAGCGGTATCGATTATGTTTCCGTTAATCCAGATATGGTCAAGGAGACTAAACGCAATGTGGCTCACTTTGAACAACGCATTATGTTGGACAAAGCAACCGGTCGCGGATTACAGGACCCAACTGATTATCAATGGTAAAATGTGATTTTTGATAAAAGTTGAATAAGCACTAAAAGCGGATCAATTCGTAACTGAATTGGTCCGCTTTTTAGATCCGGTTAGAGCGAAATATTGGTTCATGGCTAATTTTTAGCAAGGTGCCAGCTAAAAATGACTGTCAGGTAGCGCTGGTCTTACTTTTTAAACTGCTTTAAGTACCGACTAGCAAATAATTTGTGGAACTTAACGCCTAAAGTTGGGTTAGCAGCGTCAATATCCGCATACATCGCAGTTGTAATCTTGGTTAACAATGGCGCCAGCTGATCAAGCTCGTCATCGGAAAGTGTGTTGACAAACGGCGGCACTTCTTGAGCTGCGGAGGCGATTTCTTCGCGACCAGCCGTGGTTAAGTTAACCAGGTTGACCCGTCGATCTTTAGTGGACTTTGATAAGGTTACTAGATGCCGATTGACTAGTTTATAGACAAATTCACTCGTTGATTGTGGCGACATGCCGAGGCGACTTGCCAACTGTTTTTGTGAGAGGTGGTCTTCATCAGCTAGCGCTAATAGGATCTTGCCTTGGCCCTCAACGGTTATTCGTGGGCGCGCCTGTTTGACAATATCATCATAAATTTTGCTTAGCTGTTCATATTCAGCTAATTTTCCGGCGACTAGTTCTGCCTTAATATTTGTTGTCACGGTCAAATCATTCCATTCGTTATTTTCTTAAGTATACAACATTCTCCGAAACACGGTACTTTAAGGGCAGCTGGTTTTGGGATCGCCGGTCAATAATTAATGATTGACAAATTAATCAGGGGGCCTTACTATATATTTTGTCAGGGGGACCTGACTAATTTGTGGGAGGTTTTAGAATGAGTGAAGAAATGATGATTCAAATGACGCATGTTCAGAAACGGTTTGGCGCGAAAGTCGCCGTTAAAGACTTGTCGCTGCAAGTGCAACGGGGTGAAATTTTTGGCTTGTTGGGTCCGAATGGTGCGGGGAAAACAACGACAATCAAGATGCTGACGACCCTATTGCGGCAAGATGCTGGAAAAATCATAGTTAATGGGGTTGATTCGTTGTCACAAGCCCAACGTGTTCGCCAGCAGTTTGGTCTAACGGGGCAGACGGCCAGTATCGACCAGGACTTGAGTGCCCGGGAGAATTTGCAGATTTTTGGGCGGTTAAATGGATTAAGTCGTGTGGCAGCGAAAACTCGGGCAACTGAATTATTGGCTGACTTTGATTTGACGCAATCCGCGGACCACGTCTTAGCGACATTTTCCGGTGGGATGCGGCGCCGATTAGATTTAGCGGTTAGCTTAATCGGCAAGCCGGCCATTCTTTTTCTTGACGAACCGACCACTGGCCTGGACCCCCGAACAAGAACGCAGATGTGGCAGGCGATTCGTCAATTAGTTGCGGCTGGTTCAACCGTGGTATTGACAACGCAATACTTAGAAGAGGCGGACCAATTAGCGGATCACATTGCGCTCATTGATCACGGCCAGTTAGTTGCTAGTGGGACACCGACAGCTTTGAAGCAAAGCATTGGTGGGCAAGAACTTGAGTTACAAGTCAGTACGACTGCGGCAGTTGCATCGGCGACAAATATTTTGCAAGCGGTTCTTGGTCAAAATGTACAAGTTGAGGCGCGTACCTTGACCGTACCGTTAGGCGCCAACAGTTTGACGACAGTAGCTGAAGTTTTAACGCGTTTGCAAGCCGCTCAAATCACGGTCAGCAACTTCGCTGTGCACACGCCATCGCTTGATGACGTGTTTTTGAAGCTGACCGTTGGCACGAATTAGAGGAGGACAAAGAGATGGCAAATAAACAACCAACACAATTAAGTCATATTTTGACCATGACACATCGAAATTTGTTAAAGACGTGGCATAACCCGGATAATATTAGCGATGTGGTGATGCAACCGGTTATTTTTACGCTGTTATTTGGTTACTTGTTTGGTGGGGCGATTGCCGGCAGTGTCCATGCGTATTTACCAATGCTAGTTACCGGTATTTTGGTTCAAAGTATTTTAAATGCGGCTTCAGGGTCTGGCCAGCAATTGCGTGAAGATATTAATGCGGGGGTGTTTGACCGTTTTAAGACGCTGCCAATCTCACCAATTGTGCCGCTAGCCGGTCAGTTAATGGGCGATGTTTTGCGATTGCTTATTTCTGGTATTATGGCGCTGGTGACGGCTTTCATGATGGGGTGGCGCCCCACCGTTAGCCCGCTAGTACTGGTCAGTGTTTTACTGCTAGCAGTATTTGTTGGGTGGTCGCTCTCGTGGGTTTTTGCCTTAGTCGGATTAATGGTCAAAAATGCGGCGTTAATTGGCAGCCTCTCAATGATTATTATTCTAGTGCTGACTTTTTTATCCAACGCGTTTATTCCGACCAAGACGTTACCACATATGCTTCAAATAGTCGTTCGATTGAATCCGGTCAGTTTAACAATCACCGCGATTCGCACGATTTTGCAGACTGGTCAGTGGGAATCAAACGCGTTTGTCGTGCTACTGAGTAGTGGACTTATTATTGTAATTTTTATGCCGTTGACGGTCTTGGCCTATCGTCGCTTCAGTTAATGGCACGCTAAAAAACAGTGTGAGCTACGGTGTGATGATTACCGACAGCTGACACTGTTTTTGGGATAACTGGCCGTTATTGGTCGTTTAAAATGTGTGGCGACGATAACGGTAACCGGTGCCCTGCATTAAATTGCAGGCTAGTGGTGACTGGTAGCCGCTATGAGGCTGTTAGTACTCAATTGCTGTTCATGATGCCAACAAGCAATGATCAGCAAAATAATAATCAATACCTGCATGGAAGATAAAACAAAATCTGTTAATCCGTAAGCTAGAATGATAGGTAAGGTCATCATAAAGTATCGCAAATTGGGGGTGCGATACTGATGCCAATATTTGGTTAAGTGCCAGCCGCTACTAAGGACTAAGTAGATAAAACCAGCACCGCCTAAAATGCCAAAAGAAGCTAGCAGCATCAGTAAAATATCATGGGCGTGTGGGACATAGGTCCCAGTCAGTTGCAGATAGCGGCGGGCAAAGCCGAAATACGTGACACCGAGAAATGGCGCCTGCTTGAAAACGGCGAAACTATTGTGCCAAATCGTCAAACGACTCTGAAGGGCGGTAACGGTGGAGGCACTGCGGGGGAAAACGTGCCAGATAATTAAACTACTGGTTATTAAGATTGTTGTGACCAAAAGGCGATGATGGCGACAAAGCTGGTAAGTCGTCATGATCAGGATGGCAATCATAATCATGAGACCCGTGCGTGATTTGGTTTGATAAATACCTACACATAGCAGGCCGACGAAAAGCCAGTTCGCTAGTGGCCAGCGGGTGAAGGGGTGCACGCTATCATGACTTAACTGTGTCAATAGTAAGCCGAGGGCAATCAATAATAAACAGCAGGC
>OMJG01000432.1_pt1 | contig 31697 bp, 35 predicted proteins | sample 1646431 | NCBI WGS metagenome assembly OMJG01 (sample SAMN03771674, study PRJEB25209) | food metagenome | isolation source: Cotija cheese | place: Mexico:Jalisco,Michoacan | collected 2011-12-12
CGCAGCAATAGATATACCGACACCGGCCAAAACATATGGACCCGTACTACCACCGGCAGCCATGATGACTTGTGTTCCTAATTGTGGTGTCTTCATACTGATTTCTTGTCCTGCCATTGGTGCAACATCTAACTCCTCATAAGGAATTCGACACTCCATAATCGCATAGTCATACCCAGGACCAACGAATCGATGCACAATTGCCGAAGAATTAACTAAATTTCTATCACCATTACTAGTATCTTGCAACAAAACCTTAGTATTTTTATTAGGTTTAATATCCCAGGCATTTTTGACATAAATTACGTGTTGGCGATTTCCGATTTTTAATTGGTAGTCAATAGTTTGAAAACCAAGAGTATCTTTATGACTCTTCGATGTACTGACATAGTAATAAATATATTTATCGTCAGCCAATAAAGAAGCCTCTTTCACAGGGCCAAAATCATAGTAAACATCGTGCTTTGGCTTATCATCCCAATCTGAAAATTTACCATCGATCTTAATATTAAAATCATCTGTTGCAGCTGAGACAACTGTTGGTTCAAATGACATCCCTACGCCAAATAAAATCATTAATGTGAAAATTATTTTACGCATATTTACCCCTTTTTAATCCTGTATTCAAGATTGGTCTATACTAATTACAAGGTACTATATAGGGTAAAAATAAGCAATACAATAAACAAAATTGCAGCAAAAAAGCCAGCTTTGCAGCTAGCTTCTTTAATCAATCGATCATCATTAACCGATCAGCGTCTAAGATTTTAAATTCATTGTTACTAATTTTTTCAATCATACCCTGTTTAGTCAATGATGTAAGTTTACGACTAATTGTCTCAGGGGTCGTTCCTAGATAAGTTGCGATATCTTTTTTCTTAAGGGGTAGCTTAAATACCTCCTGATTCAAGCCGGCACTAGTTTCCAGTAGATAATTAGCTAAGCGACTTTCAACACTGGCAGTCGTTACTTCAGTTGTTTGTTGTTCCAACTGAGCAATTCTCTTACCTAAAGCATTGACCATATTGACAGCCATTTCAGGAGTCTTTTGCATCAATCTTTGGAAATCCCCTCGAGAAATCTGACAAACATCAGTCTTCATCAGAGCTTGAGCAAAACTATTGTGATCACTATTTGTAAACAATGCTGCTTCGCCATCAAAATCACCTGTTTGTAAAATCCTTAGCATCTGTTCTTTACCACTAGTAGCCATTTGGAAAACCTTTGCTTGGCCATGAGCCACGATGATCAATGAATCAGATGTATCTCCAGCAGAGAATAAATACTCGCCAGTTTTATAGTGATGGTGAGTCACTAAAGTTGCGATTGTATTCTTGTCATCTTTAGATAAATTGTCAAAAATTGGAACCAATTCAACACAATCTTCAGCTGTGTGGTCATGCAATAGTTTTACCATTAATTACCGCTCCTTAGTCAAAGTCCTCATCGTCTTCTTCTTCAAAGCCTTCCTTAGCTGACTTGCCAAGAAGTGCTTGGTAGATTCTGATTTGGTGATTATTGAAACCTAATAATTGAACCAATACTTGTTCCATGAAAGGACGATCTTCTTTTTGAGCTAACTTGATAGCACGAGTTATGAACATGTTATCAGTTGTGAAGTCGTCAACAACGGTTTGAAGCATGTCTTCAGCCTTCAAGTACTTGTTTTTACCGTCTTCTTCGATCATGGCGTATTCTGAATATTCTTTCATAGTTGAAGGAGGCAATTCACCTTCATCCAACAATTCATCGGCTATCTTATCATACCAGGCGTTGTTTTCGTCAATAGTTTGATTCAAAACGGCTTTGTAATTTTCAGCATTGGCACCTTTAACGAACCATTTAATTTGGTGTAATTTGATGTTCAATAAGAAATGATTGGAAACGATATGTCCTGTCATTGCTCCGGCTGTTGGTTTGTGGTGATCGGCATCTGCTTGTTTTTGTTCTGCCGCAAACTTCTCATCGATTGTTAATTCTGTCATTATGCAAGCTCCTTAGTTTTAACTTTTTTAACTTCGTATCCTAAATCTGTGATGACTGATGATAGGTCATTTCCTGTAACTTTGGCTTGATCAATATTGGCCTTAACTTTACCAGCATTGAAGAGAACCTTAACATCTGAAACGCCATCTTGATTTTCAACTGCTTTTCTAATCTTTGTCATACATGATGGGCATGTCAAATCGCCTAATTGTAAAATAACTTTTGCCATAATTAAATTCCTCCGTATTTAAAATATCTTTGTTCATCTAACTTACAAATACTATTCTAATTAGTTGGCTGGACTAACGACTTGATTTGAATCAAGTTTTGAAGATTTATTTCCAATTAATCTCATTGCGTTGAAGATAACTACTAAAATACTAATTTCGTGAACAAACATTCCACTACCCATATGGATAATGCCAACGACCAAACCTAATAATAGTAAGGCAACTGTTCCAACCGCGATGATGATATTTTCTTTCGTATTAGCAACGGTCTTCTTGGATAAAGTATAAGCATGTGCTAAAGCATCAAAACTAGATTTAACTAGGATAATATCAGATGTCTCAATAGCTACATCAGTACCAGTACCCATTCCAATACCAATATCTGCAGTAGCGAGTGAAGGTGAATCATTGATACCATCACCAACAAAGGCTACGGTACTACCTTGTTCTTGGAACTTCTTAACAAATTCAACTTTATCTTCTGGTAGTAATTCAGCATGAACTTCATCAATTGGAAGTCTTTGTGCAACACGTTGAGCGGCAACTTTGTTATCACCTGTCAACATAACTACTCGTCTCAAACCAGCATCCTTAAGAGCTTGAAGTCCTTCTCTAGCATCTGATCTCAATTGGTCATTAACACCAACGACTAAACGCAATTCTTGATCAACAGCCATCAAGACAACTGAATCACCGTCATTCATACGCTTGTTGATTGCTTTTCTTTGTGTATCAGAAATTTTTACATCGTTGGCTTTCATCAAACGTTCATTACCAACTAAAATCTTGAAATCATCATTTTGACCAACTAAACCTTGGCCTTTAACAGTATCTAATTCAGGTAATTTTGGCGTATCAGTAATTCCTAAATCATTAATGTGTCTAACAATAGCTTGGCCCAATGGGTGATCAGAAGTATTTTCTACCGCTGAAAGCAAAGCCAAATCTTCATTCTTATCTTTGCCAAAGTTATCGATATCAGTGACAGACATCTTGCCTGTAGTCAAAGTACCAGTCTTATCAAGAACTAAAGTATCAACATGTGAGAAAGTATTTACGGCGTTTCCACCCTTCATCAAAATACCATTCTTGGCACCATTACCAATTCCGGCAACGTTTGAAACTGGAGCACCGATAACTAAAGCACCAGGACATCCTAAAACCAATACGGTGATAGCTAGTGGGAAGTTTTGAGTAAAGATCCAAACTAAAATACCAATAATCAAAACTGCAGGTGTGTAATATGTAGCAAATTTATCAATAAAACGAGCGGCAGGTGATTGACTATCTTGAGCCTCTTCGACTAATTCGATAATTTTACCAAAAGTAGTATCCTCACCAACGGAAGTTGTTTCAATCGTAATAGTTCCATTGTCAGCAATTGAACCAGCAAAAACTTTGTCGCCATTACTCTTTTGAACGGGTGTTGATTCACCAGTAATTGAAGCTTCATTCATATAGCCAATTCCATCAATGATCTTTCCATCGACAGGAATTTGACCACCTGGTTTAACTAAAACGTGATCCCCTTCGTCCAAATCATCAACATCAACAGTTTCAGTTGTACCGTCTTCGTTGACTAGTTCGGCAGTTGTCGGAGCCATCTTTGTCAAACTCTTAACTGAAGAACGTGTCTTTTCCAAAGTCTTTTGTTCGAGGTAACTACCAAAGAGAAATAGGAATGTAACAATAGCTGATTCCTCATATTCTCCAATGATAAAAGCCCCTACAACAGCAATCGTAACTAGTAATTCAATACTAATAACTTTATTTTGCAAAGCACCGAAAGCATGCAATGCAACTGGAATTGCCCCAATGATACTAGCAACGATCATAAAGACTGTTGCAATAGTTTCAAAATGTAGCAAATAATCTGAAATCAAACTAAGTGCAATCAATACAGCGATTGATGCGGTCATCTTATTTTGATTTTTCGAAATCCATATATTTAATTTTGTCATTTCGCTTACCTCTCTCTTAACTTACAAGACATATTCTAAAGGGTAAGTGGGATTAAAAAATTGATGCGGGTCAAGTTTGGGAAAAGATTTTTAATTTTTGCTAAGTATGCCGTCGTCCGCAAAAGCCCTGTGATTGGCTGGAACGCTGCCGACGCCACTTTGAACCAATACATGGACCAAAGGCGTATTGTTTCAAAGCTGGGTCTTTTACTAAGCAACAAGTTGCTAAGTAAAATTTGGCGGCTGAGCCATCACAGGGCTTTTACTCCCGACTAGAGTCCAATTTCTATTTGGATAGAGTCAGACACGTATTTCTTTAATAACTATTCTATTTCTTTTTTTTACAGTACTAAATAAAAAGAAGACATTACCAAACCACAGCAATATACTGCAATTCTGATAATATCTTCTATTAATTTTCTGAAGTAACTTATATAAAAATATAAACCACTATCCAGTCTGGAATAGCAAAGAAAATTGGCTCAGTAGTAAAAGACCGAGCTTGAAGACTTTGCCCGGTTTTGGTCTTAGCAAAGGCTCCAAGTCGACCCACTACGTTCCGGCCAAATTTTCTTTGCTATGGAGGACGGCATTCTAAAGTACTTTTTTTCGATGTTTGGGTCCAGGATTAAGATTCCACTTCAACAATCGTCTGATTTGTTGCACCGAAGTCTTCCATTCCAAAGTTGCCAAAATTAAGAACACTGGTAAAAACTGAATCAAATAGCGACTTCTTCCACCTTCAAAGATCAGTAAGAAAATAAAGCCACCGACTAAAGATAATCGTAATATTTGGACAATTTTTCGGTTGTCCTTCCAAGCAAAGAAAATTAAACCTAACCAAATACACCAAAATATTTGTGTTAAGAAGCGGAAATCACCGACATTATTACCATATAATAGTACGAAATTTTCTAGCTTACCTTTGAAACCGTGTTTATCTGGCGTGTATTTACTAGGTGCTGAAATACCTTCGCGTAGCCAACCAAAAGTCCCGTCAGAAGTATTGTTCTTTTGTTTTACAATCAAGAATTTGATGTAGCCAGCAAATCCCATCTTATGGAGTCTCTTTTTGATAGATTTAACTGAATAGTTGATTCGATCTTTTTTGTTGATCAAAATAACCATCTTATATGAATCTTTGGCATTGTAGCCACCGGTTTTAGATAACCCCATATTGATGAAGTGAATCATCGGTTTAGCCCGGAAAGTATTGACGTGAATATACGTCTGATTATCGATTATGTGATTGATTTTGTAATAACTACCACCAGCACTGATGGCAAAAATACTCGTTACCAAAAATAGCCAAATCCAATGTTTTTTATTTTTATTAAGCAAACTAACTAATTCGATAATTATAATCGCAATCATCGGTACGATCCCAGATGGCTTGATAAAATACGTTGCCCCAACGGTAAATCCACCTAAAATCGTGAAAATCAATTTCCAAATCTTACCTATACTGGAACGAGCAACAATGACGTAACAAAGAATATAAAATGCTACAAATGGCAAAACCCAAGTGTCAGTATAAGGGACGACTATTGCTGGAAAAAGTGCCATCCACATAGCTTGAAGGTACAAAAGAATGGGAATTTTTGATTTATCTATCACAAAGACGGACCCTAAATTGAACAACGCTGCTAAATCCACCATAAAAATCGTCATAAAATCAAAGAACAACCACGACGTGCGATGAAAAATCAAAGCAATTTGATGCTGTAGCAATAACAATCCCAAGTTATTAGGGTTAACACTAAAGTAACCAATGAGATTGACATCCTTAGTGTTCGTTAAGGCTGCGTGAACTGCCCCAACATCATCGTGTACTCCATAGTGGATCAATGAAACAAAGCCAATTTGAATCAAAATTGCCAATATGAAACAAACCGTTGCGGTAATCCAGCTACGATCAACAAATAACCATAGTAAAAAATCCCTTACTGAATGATTAACGTAACAAACAGTGAACAATGCCGCAAATATCAATAACACTACTGTTGTAAAAGCCGTCGTACCGATTTTTGTAATTGGATTGTCTCCCAAAATCAGATTAGACGATGTTAAAGCAAAAATAAACGTAGCTGTAAAAAAGATATAAAAAATTATCTTTATAGCTCGATGATTAAATTTAAATAGCGTCTCTCTCATATATTCCCTCAATTTGCTTCCTTATATGAATAGAGTACAACGTAAGCCTTTTTTTATAAACCACAGAAACTATTTACTTTCTTTTTCTAATAAATAACGTTTTAATCGTGGATAGATTTTATTAGCAATCGTTTCAGCAATAATAAAACCAATTGCCAAAGACATCCCCACAGTCAAAGCTTTCACAAAACCATAGGCAGCTAGAGCGTCTTTTCCCAAAGTAAAATTTTTCATACTGTCGTACAAAATTGCCCCAGGAACTAGTGAAACTAAACAAGGTACATAAAAAATATTAACTGGTGCTCGCACCAAAATAGCACATAAATTCCCTAACAAACCTATCACGACCGCTCCTAAGAGATTGGGCATAATTAGACCATGGTTGATCGACTCAACAAGAATATAAACTATCCAAGCTAACGCACCAACAATTCCAGCTGGAACCAAAGTCCGCCGGGGATTATTGGTGATAATGCCGAAGCCAACACTAGACAAAAAGCCAAAAATAAATCCATAAACTAGTTGCATTGCCATGATTAACCTCCCCAAATCGTTTGCATTAAAATTTGTCCTACAATTACACCACTACCGATAGAAATACCGGACATAATGGCATCCGTTGCCCGAACCAATCCGGAGATCGTATTTCTCTCAATAATTTCTCTTAAAGAGTTAGTCATTGGCACGCCAGGAACTAATGGCATCAAAGCACTGATAATAATGTAATTGGCATCATGGGCAATGCTAACATCACCTAAAACATTGGCAATAAAGCTAATCGCTAGACTTCCTAAAGCCACTGGTATATAGGGCGTTTTATTGTGATGAGCTACGAATTGAGAAATCAAATAACCGATAATTCCCACGAAAAAAGCAATAAATAAATCACCCCAAGTAGCCTTGAACAAAAGCATTGGTGGCATGGAAACTAATCCTGCTCCGATACATTTGACTAACCACGAAAAATCCCTTGATTCATGATCGACTGATTGTACTTCTTTTTTGAGTTTTTTAAAACTAATTTCGTGTCGATAAAACTGTCTTGATAAAGTATTGATGTCATCTACTTTTTGTAAGTTGAAGTCTCCCACTCGCACCTTAAAAATTCTGGTGGCAGCGTCCTTTTCCGAACTAACAAAAATACCAGTCATTGTCGCGTGACAAACAACCGGTAAATTGGCAGCTCTTCCAACATATTCAACTGTATTTTCAACTCGAGCCGTTTCCGCCCCATTTTCTAGTAGAATCGTACCCACTTGACCACAAAGAGTAACAATTTCTGTTGCTGTTATTGTCTCCATGCTGGTTCCCTCCAAATGGTAGATTTTGTCTTGATAAACTATTATTAACATATTCTAATCTAGAAAAACAGTTTTTGGATAATTTTAATAATAAAAAAAGCGAATCCATCTTCATGAATCCACTCATTTTTACAAATTATTTTAACGTTTGAAAGTTAATCCCTTTATCAAGATTACCCACAATAAGACGACTAGACCAGCTATAACAAAAACAATATCAGTTGATTCACTACCAGTCTGTGGCAACGTGGCAGTTTTTGATTTGTTGTCTTCATCTTTAACCGTCTGCACGTCACTAATATTACTCAAACTACCCAAATCAGAAATCAATCCTGAAGCATCATCTGAATTAGAACTAGAACTATCTAACAAGCTAGATAAATCAGCAGGATTCAAACTACCAAAATTCAAATCGAAGTTTAAATCTTTGTCCAAGCCAAAATCAGGAATATTTAAAGAAATATCACCTGGAATCAAACTACTCAAATCGGTTAACTTCTTGATTGGAAAGTCAAAAGTAATGTAATTACTGTTTCCTTCACTCTTGAAGGTTAAATTAAATGGCTTTTGACCATTGATGGCGTTGATTTCAAAAGCAGTATTGCCAAATTTTTTCGGATACTTGATTGTTGCTTCAACATAATAAGTACCATCGGGATTTTGCATAACCTTAGCTGTATTAGTGAAGTAAGGTGAAATCAAAGAACCATCGCCATTATTTTTGGAAATTTGATACGTCAATTCCTTCAAAATAGTCTTAGACGTTTGCGTATCAGTCGAATCATTAGTATCAGTATCATTATTATCTTGAGTAGTATCCGTATCATCGTCATCCTCACTCGGAGTAGCGATGATATCATTATCGGAATTATTACTTGCTCTAAAATCATTCAACAACGTTTTAGCATTATTAACTCTACCGGTAATATTATTCTCCGCCTGAGTTATCTTGTTAAGACTATCCGCTAGAGTTTGTGAATTTGGATCATCCAACGAACTCATATCGAATTTAAAAGTGACATTCTGTTTATCAACATTGAGCAACAATAATTTGGTTTGTACTGTTGCTGGAATATCTTTGTCCAAATCATTCAAACCGTCGATTGTAAAACTAATTTGAAGGTGGTGACTATCCTTAGTCGTAACCTTTGGCGTTTGATTATCAATAGTTGAAACTGTCAAACCACTGATATTGCTGACACGAGCCGTAACAAAGACCTTATACGTTCCATCATTGTTAGGAACAATTGTCGCACTCTTAGTAAACAAAGTATTCATTGGTGACAAAGCATTGGAATTCTCTTTATAAACTTCGTAATTAATTGTTTTATTATCGCTATCATTTGTATCTGCTTGAACTGTTTCTTCTAATACATTGGGTGAGCCCGTATCATTCAGACCTACCACACCAAATATTCCTAAAAGCATCCCCACAGACAATAGACTGATTAAAAATTTCTTCATCTTATCGTCCCCTTTAACATATATACCAATTTTATCATATTAATATCTTTCTCCGGAAATAATAAGACAAGTTTCCCAAATTATCGATTTTATTTTCATTAGAAGTATTAAAGTAGCATTATAGGAATATTTGAAATAAACTAATGAATAGATATATACTTATATTTATTACATGCAGGAAGGTGACTTTTTTATGAAACAAGGGACAACAATCCTAACTCTCGACAACGGATATCATTTGTGGACTAACACACAAGGACACGGTGACATCAAACTACTTTGTCTCCACGGTGGACCTGGTGGTAACCACGAATACTGGGAAAACTTCGGTGAAAAATTAGCTGATCTCGGCGTACAAGTTACGATGTACGATCAACTTGGCTCATGGTATTCAGACCAACCCGACTATTCTGACCCAGAGATTGCTAAGAAATACCTAACTTATGACTACTTCCTAGAAGAAGTTGAAGAAGTTAGACAAAAATTGGGACTAGATAACTTCTACCTCATTGGCCAATCATGGGGTGGTGCTTTGGTTCAAATGTATGCTGCTAAATATGGTCAACATTTAAAGGGTGCTATCATCTCAAGTATGGTCGACGAAATTGACGAATACGTTAAGAGTGTTAACCAATGTCGTCTCGATACTCTAGGTCCTGACAAAGTTAAGTACATGCAAGAAATCGAAGCTAAAAATGAATTATCAGATCCAACATACCAAAGCTACGTTGACATCCTAAATGCCGAATACGTTGATCGTAAACAACCAACAGCCATCAGACACTTGATCGATACTATGTCTGTTCCCGTTTACAACACATTCCAAGGTGACAACGAGTTTGTCATCACTGGTAAATTAAAGGATTGGCATTTCAGAAAGCACCTTAAGGAAATCACTGTTCCTACATTGTTAACTTTTGGTGAACATGAAACGATGCCTATTTCTACTGCTAAGATTATGCAAAAAGAAATTCCACATGCACGTCTAGTTACAACTCCAAACGGTGGTCACCACCACATGATCGATAACGCTCCTGTTTACTTCGATCACTTGGAACAATTCATCAAAGATGTTGAATCAGGTAACTTCAACGACTAGCAAAAAAGCTCTCCATTTCGGAGGGCTTTTTGTTTTGTCTAATTAGTTTTAATATATTTTCTCCACTTGAGACGGCCCAACCAAGTTTGTTGAGCAGAAATTCCATGTTTTTGAGAATGTTTAGCATATTCGCCATTACTATCTAAAACATATGAATTTTCGGTATCTTTTGAGAAAACCTTAATAATCTTAATCAATTGTTGTTTAGGTTTTTCTTCAATAATCGGTACAGCAATTTCAACACGACGTTCCAAGTTTCTTGTCATCATATCAGCAGAGGAAATCCAAACTTCTGTATGATCGTGACCAAATTGGAATTTGAAAATTCGACTGTGTTCAAGTAATTGACCAACAATACTCTTAACACGAATATTTTCCTTTGGACCACAAATTCCAAGTTTCAAAGAACAAGGTCCTCTGACAATCAATCTAAATGGCAATCCTACTTTGGCAGCCTTATAAATGGCATTGATGATATCAATATCAGTCAATCCATTCATCTTCATAAAAACTTCCCCTTGCCCATCACGCAAATATGCTTGAGCAGCTTTTTCGATATTAGCAATGACCATATCGTTAATGCCATTAGGTGAAGCTGTCAATAAATTATATTGTGATTTATGCCCTGTCATTAAGTAATTGAAGAATTTAATGGCATCGTCAACATATGTTTGGTTACTTGTGAAATAACTAATATCAGTGAATCCTTTGGCAGTTATTGCGTTATAATTTCCAGTTCCGATTTGCACATATCCAGTATTGTCGGCATGTAAAACCATACAGATCTTAGAGTGTACTTTGTTGATTTTGTCACCGAAGATAACTTTGACTCCCGCCTGTTTAAGTTCCTTTGCCACTTCAATATTATGAACTTCATCAAAACGTGCTCGTAATTCCACAACTGCTGTTACACCGATTCCCTTAGCCGAAGCTTCCTTTAAAAGACGTAACAATTCTGAATTCTTTTCAGTCCGATAAATTGTAATACAAATCTTAGTAGTTTTTGGATCATTAACAGCAGCTTCTAAGTATTTAACGAAAACGTTGAATGAGTCATAAGGATATTGCACTAAAATTGGCGAATGATTCAAATATTCCAAAATATTATGCGATTTATTCCAATCTAAAGCTTCAAATGGTTGATTGACTAAGTCTTTATGATCACGGAATTTCTTGTAAAAAATATTCAAGAATTTCAAATCAACTGGTCCAGGTACCTTATAGACACTCTTCTTGTTAAGCTTCATCAATTTAGAGAAATATTTACGCCCCTTCTCTTCATCTTCATCAGAAAACTCAATTCGCATGATTTCTCGCAAATCTCTCGTATCGACATAGTGAATCATCTTTTCTAAATATTCTTCATCACTCATACCTTTTTCCAAAAAATCATAAGGCTTGTTCTGATCGTAAGTAGCTCGAAAGACCATAATCTTAGAAATTTTGTACTTTCTAATCAAATCTTTGAACATAGCGCGCATAACATCTTCAATTAAAATGTAACGCCCTTCAACTCCCGTTTCCACTAAACGTCCCAAATCTTCTGGAATAGGACAAGTGTAAGTATACTTAGGTGTTTCCATTAAAAAATAAAGATTTTTTCTAAATTTATATTCTTTTGAAAAGCGCTGCATGTCCAAACGAGACGCAATCTTTTTATTGTAAAATTTCTTGAATGTTTTCTTTTCTGTATCGGATAAATCTTTATATTTAACTAAATGAAAAAGATCTTTGTCAGCAGCTTCTTTCATCAAATTATCATAAGCCTGATATTGTTCGGAGATATTTCTCTTATTGAAATCATATTCCAAATCTAAAACGCTCTTACCTGATAGGCCAGTTCGTTTGTCATTTCTTTTTTCATCCACCAAGTTATGAATGTTATGGACCCGCACTCGGAAAAATTCATCTAAATTGTTTGATGCAATCGACAAAAATTTAAATTTTTCCAGAAATGGAACGTTAGGGTCATAGGCCTGATCAATAACTCTCCTATCAAACAAAATCCAACTTAAATCCCTATTATAATATTTATCCTTCATATATTTAATAACCCTTCATTTCTAGTAATTAACTTTCATCCCTCTGCTCTTTTTTAAATGATTCATAATCGTATTCAACTTGCTTGATATAGCTATTTGTGAAAGTCATCAATGAATTAGCGATATCAGCGTATTCAGCTCCAAATCCGATGATCAATGGATAATTTGGCGAATGAGAATGTGCTCTGGCTAGTAAAATAACACAAACCTTCACGTAATCCTCAAATGATTCAAAATCTAATTTATCCAAATTTATCGATGATTTCATATCTTTAAATTGACGCATATAGAAACTATATTTTTTTGTATCAAAGGCGCCCAAAAATGGATCTGAAGCACTCTGAAGAATCAATTGACTATTGACAATATTCTGGCCTTGGCTGACATCATCACCCGAGTACAATTTATCATCATTATAAATAGGCAGTGCTTGTTTAGCCTGCAAAACTAAATAGTTGCTGTCCAAGTCTTGTAACAAAATCAAGTAACAAAGCGTTCCAACGCTACCAACTCCTACGCTATGACGAACGACATCGACAATATCGAAGTCCTCCAAGAAAAGTCTGACATCGCTTCTTTGTCCCTTTTTATACTCTTTGTAACCATCAACTACGCTCTTGTAATCTTTTTCACTGATATGTTGTGTAACTGGTTTATTTTCAACAAAACGTCTAGCCCCTGTTGCATCAACCTCAGTATACTTTTCAATAACTAGTTTAGAGTTACTTCTTTGAGCTTTTTTGATACTTTTTGCAATCATTTTATTAAAAGATTCCTGAAAATACTCTTCATTATCCTGCAAATTTCCAAAAATTTCAGTAATATTTTGCAAAGTATTTGGTAAAATGAATCTTTTCATCTCAGAAATCTTCGTCATATGATGCAAAGTATCAAAATAAGTATCCACTACCGTCAGCAAAAACTCCTGTACGTCGGTTTCTGGAAATCCATGTGATCTGGCAACTATTAAAGCACTGACTAACAGGCGTTTGAGATCATATTCCCAATGACCCAAATGCGCCTCGTCAAAATCGTTCATATCAAATAATAATTGTCCCTCAGAAGAACCATAGAAACCAAAATTGCCTAGATGAGCATCCCCACCAACCAACACCTTGATACCGCTGTTTTCATTCCTCGACAAATCATAGTGCATAACGTCAACCGTTCCCCGAAAGAAGGCAAACAATGACTTAGACATTCTTTCCCGTTTGACTGCCAAAAGTTCCGGCACTAGTAGTTTGTTTTTGATGTTTAAAATCTTATGGATATTGCGTTTCTTTGGTTCAAATCGATTGAACTTATCCGATACAGTCGTTGCAAAAAAGCGGCCTCTGATGATCAATTGTTCAGTACTCTTGAAGGCATCAGTATCTTGATAAGTATAGGGTGTTCGATGCATAATCTCATCTCCTCAAATTTATTATACAATAGCTTTCCTAGATAACGATTATTCATCGTTACTTTTTTTATTAAAGTTTAATATAACAAAATATATTTTTTAAGTATGACTAAATTTTTTTAAAAATTATGACAATCTCTCGTAAAAAAAAAGGCCCGTATTAACGAGTCTTATTATTCATATTTCCAATAGCCAATAAAGTTAACATCTGAATCGTAGTTGGATAATAATCTTTGTCGACGATTGGATTGATCAATACTTTCTTGTAACGCTTTTTCAAAACTTGATTACCCAATACCTCAGCTGAATATACTACTGGTGCACAAAAAGCTTCATTTTCATAATTTTCCACAGGTCTACCATTTAAGGTATAAATTGCTGTAATCTTCTTTTGTGTTTCAAAGAACCTATCTATTTTGGCCACCACGTTTTTACTGATTCGACTATGATTCATTTGATAATCATATGCTACTCGCCAAGGAATCCGGCAAGCATTAAAAGCGTATTGAGCATCATATTTAGAAGCAACCTGATTAGCTTTGACGGCCTTAAGATTTAAATCATTACCACTGATCATTATAAAGTCTGGCATTAAACCAGTTCGATTTTGATTACTTAATTTTTGCAAAGTATATTGACTATTCTGCATGGTTTTGTCCATTTGCCATCTTTTGTATAACTGGCAAACTCACGAAAATAAACTGAAATTAAATCTGAAGTTCTAACAACGTTATTATTTCTTCCTTTCGTCCAATCACCAAGCTTAGGTAAACCCGTCTTAACATTTATTTCTTGACTATAAATATCATCGAGCAAGCGCATCGCTAATATATGATAATTTATTTTTCCCTTGCTGCCCCAATGTTTATCAGCCAATATCAGAGCATAAGCTATATCTAAATCACCATCGGTTGCGCTCGTTTTTTCAGCTTTTGTACTGACCATCTTATTGCCCTGCTGCTTTTGTCGCCAAGCCATTAAAGAATCTTGAGAACTGATGCGATGATTTAAATAGTAATTGGTTAATTGATTAAAAACTCTTTGATTATCAAAACCTTGCTGAGCTGCCATGACAGTAATCAACATCCCGTAGCCTTGAGCTTCAGAAAGAGTCTGATCTTTCGTACCGTTGTTAGTTTTAACGAATTTTTGAGTTTTGTCTCCTCTTAAATAAAATTTCTTCCATAGTTGATACTGTGATTGAATTGTTTGTGAGCTAATCCCCGTTCGCCTTGTTTCGGATTGGGTACTATAAATTGCAATCCCAATAGCAAAACTAACAAGAATTATTAGTCCACTGATCAACCATTGATATTTATGTCTTCTAAACATAAAGACCACTCCTTAGAAACGCTGAGTTTTGTACCATTTAGTATTATTTTTACCAGTGAATTTATCACGAATGATATCCCAAATTGCTACGACTGAAACAACGATAAATAGTTGCGCATAAGTAAAGTAAGATATCAACGTATACATAAAATTCTTAACGGTTTCTTGCCCGTAATCGCTAGCCAAGGCAATATTCATTTGTAATAAATATAAAAAGTACATTAAGAGCCAATTAATCATGAATAAAATAGACATTGGCGTTCCTATAGCAACAATTTGATGAACTTGTGGCCAAAATTGTTGAATTCCAGCGATGAGTATATTGGATAAAAAAATAAAATTAGAAATAATTATTGCCAAATTAAACCAAAAGAACGTACAGATATAATAAAACACTTCTAATTTTATACGCCATGATGTGTTATCGAACAAATGTTTTATATTATCCATAATCACTTCATAATTCCCTCGAGCCCAACGTTTACGTTGATTGTAATAAGCAGACAAAGTTTCTGGTTCTTGTTGAAAAGCTTCCGCACGGTGAGCCAAAGCAATCAATTTTCCTTCTCGCATCAAACTAAAAGAAATAGCTGTATCTTCTGTTAAAGCACCATCGTTCCACCCACCGAGATCTTGAACCATTTTTTTATTAATAATGAAATTAGTTCCCGGTATTCGTCCGATTTTAAATATCTGCCATAATCCGGTATGTTGAATCCGTTGAGTATTAACGATTTCCAAGTTGATACAACGGGTCAAAAAGTTTTGTTGGTAATTACGTGTTTTATTCCGTCCAAAAGCTGCCGCATAACGTGTCGGATTTTCCAAAACTTTTTCAACCAAAAAGTACAAAGCGTTTGCTTCTGGAGCTGCATCGGCGTCATAGACTACTAAATATTCACCAGTAGCGACTTTTAAGGCATCATTTAAAACACCTGCTTTGCCACCGGTACCAATACGTTCAATGACTCGAAAATTACAATCTTGGTATTGTTTCAAGGACATTAATTCCTGAACCTTTTGAGCAGTCTTATCTTCACAATTATCAGCATAAACTAACAATTCATAACGATCCTTGGGATAATTTAAATTCAAAATGGCTTTGACTGTATCTTGAATCACCAGTTCTTCATTATGAGCTGGTACAACTAACGTAACTTTGGGATAACGTTTTAAGGCTGGCAAATTATCAATATCAGTATGTTGCATATGTTTAAAAATAAAAACAATACCACCAAAAAGTGTCACGACCATCATGATCAATGATAGCCAAATTGTGATGATGGCAATCACATAAAAAGTTTTAATCATGATTTTTATCCTCCAAGTTAAAATGACGAATCGTTAATTTAAAAATTTTCCACCAACAAATTGCTAAAATAAATACAATAATTCCAAAAATCACTGTCATACCAAGACTAAATGAAAATAGCCAACCAAATTTTTCTAACATTTAACCATTTCCTTTTACATGTATTCTTTAACTATGTCGGTTTCTGCACTCCGTTCCAACTGAGCTAGTGTATCTTCAACACTACTGTTTTGAACTTTATCTTGCGTCGAATAACTCACCTGTCCCATTCGTAAAACTAGAGCATCACGAGCCAATCCAAATTTTTCTGCAATATCGTCGATATGACTCTTAATTTTTCTTTTCATAATAGGAGCATTATCAACTCCTAACATTGGAGATAAAATCACAAATCGACCGGTTCCAATGTAATACAAATGATCCACGGTAAATAACATATTGTTCAAATGATCTGAGGTTGCTTTTAATAAGTGATTGAATCTTTGGTTGCCTAAAAAATTAATGACATTTTCCAAAAAATCAATTTTAACCATCGTCAGAGTAAATCGATAATCTTTGTCATGATAATAAACTAGCTTCAATTCTTGAGCGATATCTTTATCCAGAGCATGCTTATTTAAAGCACCAGTAATAACGTCTACATCAGGTTTTTCTTTTTGAATCTGTTTGAATTCTTGAATCAAAGCCTTTCTTTTCAACAATTGATGATCTAACAAGTACATCAAATAGGTCATTAATGGCGTAATTGTCAATAAAGCAATTGCTGCCCAAAAATACATCGCTCTTGTATAAGGAATCATCAACATCAAGACACCGGCACTCATACTGACAAACGACAAAACACTACCCAAAATGATATAAGTCGTTCGGCCCAAAAATAGTCCCAAAATAAATACTAAAGAAACAATCAAAAAATTGACCCAAGAGCCATCAATAACACTTAAATAAAGCAAAGCATATTGATACACAAGAATCAAAAGCATTCCTGCAAAAATCATATTTTCTACCGATCTAAATTTCATTTATTCAACCTCAAACTAGAAATTTTATTTACTACCGTTTATATCTCTACAACTTGAGTATAGTTTGATTGATTTTTCGATACATTGATTTACTAGTTAAATTGACGATTAGTCTATTTAAGCGCAAAAAAAAGCTCCCAGAATAATCTGAGAACTTTTTTATTATTTCTGAATAATTATTTTGCTTTTGCAGCAGCTTCGTCAGCGTAAGCTTTGTTTCTCTTCTTCATTTGCTTTGCGTACCAGATGAAGATCAATAGGTATGCAACAAGTGCTAATGCAGCGTAAAGAACAAACTTGATTTCACCAGTTGAAGCGTTACCTACTAAGTAAGCCAAGAATTTTTCAATAGGACCTTCCATAGTTGAATGGGAAATCATTGTACCTGATGCAAGTCCCTTAGGGAATGCGCCAAGTTTCTTAGCTGTTTCAGTAACCATAGGAGCTGACAATGTACCGGCCCATAGGAACAATGGAAGTTCGATAGCACCGATAACGATCATACGAATAATCTTACCACGTGTAACAACTAGCAAGGCTGGTGTAACACCCATGGCGATGATACCACCTAAAGGCAAGATCTTGTTACCAGGTAGTACTAAAGCTTCAAGAAGCATGATAGGAGCCAAAACGTTAGCGGCAGCCCAGATTTCAGCACGTCCGGCGATAAATGGCCAGTCAAGTCCAACGTTCATTGTACGACCCTTAAGTTTCTTGTTAGCAAAGTCTGTAATACCTTGTGATAATGGTTCAACAGCGGCGATAAACCAAGCACCGATTTGTGAGAATAACTCCAAACAGAATGCAGCTGTAAATGATAGTGTAAAGATTTCCTTAACACCTTGGTGTGAAAGTAAACCGATAAAGATACCTAAATAAATACCAATGGCGAATTTACTTCCCCAGAATCCAATCTTCTTGTTCAATGCGGCAGCATCGAAGTCGTATTTATCAAGCCATGGGAAGACTTTATCAAAAATCTTATCAAAGACCATGATAATTGGGTTCATCATGTAGTTCATGTGTGTTGTAGTCATTGGGTTTGAAGCTGGAGCGTTTAATAGATCATTAAAAGTAGGTTTCATCAAATCTGAATTGATAATCTTCAAAACACCAATGAAAACAACTAGGATTGTAGTGATCAATAGGTTTGCACCAAAGAACATGGCTAACAATCCAACGAAAGCTAAGTGCCAAACATCGAAAATATCAACATCAAGAGTATTTGTCTTGTTCATAACAATCATAACGATATTAACGATAACTAATACAAGTAAGAAGAACAATGTGTATGGAGAACCCCAAGTAATAGTAGCAAGTGGGGCCCAGCCTAAGTCAGTAACTGATAGTTGAATACCAGTTGACTTAACAAAGGCGTTCAATGCGTCTTGGAATGCTGTAGTTAGCAAACCAATAACGGCACTGATGGCTGTAAGAGCGATGGCTAATTTAATACCACCCTCCAAAGCCTTAGAGAATTTAACTCTAAAGACCAAAGCGATAATTGTCAAAACGATTAACATCATTGGTGCGGCACCAAAGTCAATTAAAGGTTTGAAAATCGCGTTGGCGAAATCAATTATTCCTGACATATTTCTTTCCCCCTAGATAAGTCTTAAAAACTATGCTTTACCGCTGTCCTTAATGGCTTGTTCCACTTGGTCGTATACAGGTTTTGCCATAGCAGGCATTCTATATAGGATAGGACCAGCATCAACAACTGGGCAACTTGGTGTGAATCCAAGATCTGTGGCAGCGATTGGTGTGAACAAATCATAATCCTTCATCATATCTTCTGTGATGTCCTTAACCATTACGGCATCAGCTTGAACATCATAACCACGTTTGCTCATTTCTTCTTCCAAAGCATCTTTGATTTGGTGACTTGAGTTAACTCCAGCACCACAAGCAGCTAAAATTTTAAACATAACAACTATCTCCTTTTCTATTCGTTGCTCTTTGCGTATTGAGCAAATTTACGACTCAAGAAAGAATAAATCTCTTTTGGATCGTCACTCTTAAAGAATGGTACAAGCTCGTTTTCTGAAGTCCGAGCCATAAAGTCCATGATCTGTGCCAAAATGTTTGATTGGCCTTCTGGATCATTGTTTAAGATCATGAATAAAAACTTCACAGGAAATTCTTTCGATGGATCAATCATATTGTGGAAAGAAATTTCCTTATCTAACTTAATAGGAACAATCAATCTAGCTTTTACAAACTCACTTTCCGTATGTGGAATAGCAATGTTAGGTATCTTTGGAGATACAACTGACATATCAATTCCAGTCGGATAGTTTTGTTCGCGTTCCATTAAATTATTAATGAAGTCCTTAGTTACTAGATCCTTTTTTAACAAAGAATCAGCTATCTCACGAAACACATCCTCTTGTGTTGAAGCTTTTGAAATATAAACTTCATCTTCGCTAAATAGTTGATCAGTAGCTAATTCACTCATTAACACCATCACCTACCCGTTTTGTTTGTTTTTGTTTACAAGAACAATGGTAAACGCTCTCATAAAATATGTCAATACTTAATATCAAAATATAAACCTTTTATTAAGTTTTCCTATATATACCAACGAATCATTCATAATTCCTGTTTAATTAGCAAGGTAAATGCTTTCAAAATTTTAAATATTTATACTTGAAAAGGAATTGACAAGTGAACAACTAGATGCTAAATTATGTTTGTAACGAACAATAGTAAACAAAAAGAGGTGATCTTTTGTTAAAGAAAGAACGCTTTCTAAAGATACTATCGCAATTAGATAAGAACGATATTGTTACTGTTAATGATTTAACTACTTTATTGGATTGTTCTGATATGACCATTCGCAGGGATCTTGAAGAATTGTCAGAATCTGGCAAGTTGATCAGGATTCACGGAGGAGCACAAAAAATTAACGTTTCTCCATTGGAAGAAGCTTCTCACGTCGAGAAACGAGAAGTTCATATTAAGGAAAAACAAGAAATAGCTAAATTAGCAGCAAATGAAATCGATAATTTCGATACTATCTTTATCGGTCCAGGAACAACGCTTGAATTGATTGCTCAAAATATTAAAAATGTTAATTCTTTGAGAGTCGTGACACTCAGTATTCCTGTCTTTGAAAGCTTTAAAAATTCAGATCTTAATTGTGAACTGATTTTGGCTGGCGGTATTTATCGAAGTCGCTCAGGAACATTGATTGGTGCTTTAGCAAGTAATGCGGTGGGTGGATTGAAATTCGATAAGGCATTCGTAGGTGTCAATGGTATTCAAAACTCACAAATCATGACTGCCAATACCGAAGAAGGTCGAATTCAAAGCGTTGCTTTAAACAATTCCCAGAAAAAATATATCGTCGCTGATAAATACAAACTCAATAGAAATGATTTCTATACCTTCTATAGTTTGGACGATATTGATTATCTGGTTACTAACAAGAGCACTTCCAAAGAAACTATCGATTACTATCAACAGTATGTAAGACTTATAACCAACTAATAACGGAGGGATTATTTTATGAAAATCGCACTAGCTTCAGATAAAGCAGGATTTGAATTAAAGAACTACATCAAGGAATATCTTGAAAATGAAGGCAAAGGTTACGAAATCGTTGACCTATCAGAAGAACCAGCTGCAGATTTTGTTGATTCATCAGTTGAACTTTCACACGCCGTACTAGATGGCAAGACAGACCGTGGAATTATGTTTGATGAATACGGCACAGGTTCAGCTATGGCAAGTAACAAGATTCATGGCATGGTTACAGCTAACGTTACTGAAGAAAACACAGCTCACATGACAACAGAACATAACGGTGCTAAAGCTATTGCTATCGGTGCTGGAATTGTTGGTAAGAAACGTGCTGAATCAATTGTTGATGAATACTTAGGTGTTAACTACGCTGGTGGACGTCACCAAATCCGTTTGGACATGCTAGAAAAATTATATTAATAGGAGGGAATTAATTTATGATTATTGCATTAGGAAACGACCATATTGTTACAGATACTAAAATTAAAATTTCAGAAATGTTAAAGGCTATGGGCCACAAGGTTATTGATGTTGGTACATACGACCACACAAGAACTCACTACCCTATTTACGGACTACGTGTTGCTAACCTTGTTCGTGATGGCAAAGCTGATTATGGTGTTGTACTTTGTGGTACAGGTGTTGGTATCTCAACTGCTGCTGACAAGAACCAAGGAGTCCGTGCTGCTCTAGTTGCTGATACAACAGCTGCTAAGTATGCTAAGGAACACTTGAATGCTAATGTTATCAGTTTCGGTGGCGCCGTTGTTGGTGAACACTTGGCTGAAGAAATCGTTAAGACATTCCTTGCTGCTGACTACTTAGGCGAAGATGACGACCTAGTTAAGAAGATCGATGCTGTTGAAGCAAAAGATAATCCAGAACAACACGACAACCCTCACTTCTACGATCACGAAATGAAGCTATGGGACGAAGGATTCTACCACGATTAAAATCAGAGAGTGGAAAGCAACGCTTAGATTTTGAGCATTTGCCTAGCTATAAGAATTGGCTGCGGAACTTGTACTTGCAGACGATTCTTATAGCGTAGCAAAGCGCAGAAATCTGTTGCTTGTAACTCGTTTTGATAGAGAGTGGAACAAGCCTGGGAACTTTCGAGGATTTGCCTAGCTATGGGAATTGACCGCGGTATTTGCACTTGCGGGCGATTTTCATAGCGTAGCAAACCGGAAAAAGTTGGCTTGTGTAACTCGTTTTGATAGAGAGTGGAAAGCAACGCTTAGATTCAAATAAAACATGAGCTACCATTGTGTAACTCATCAACCGGGCTATATGAAATAAAAGTTAGCCTTGCGTCATGCACTGAACTGAAATGGTACAGTGCTTAACGCAGGGCTAACTTGAGAGGTTTGTTTCGTAGAACCCATTTTTAATGGCCGAAACCAGACTAATTAAAAGTAAACAAAGGAGTCCGCACAATGAGTAATTCGGTTTTAACAATCACCATGAACCCTTCAGTTGATATTTCTTATCCACTAGAACATCTTAATATTGATACCGTCAATCGTGTAAAAGATGTTTCCAAGACAGCTGGTGGTAAGGGATTAAACGTTACTAGGGTTTTGAGACAATTAGGCGTTTGTGTAACAGCATCAGGTATCATCGGTGGAACGATTGGTCAGTTCATTACTAATCAATTGGATGAGAATGACATCGATCATGCTTTTATGAAAATCAGTCAAGAATCTCGTAATTGTATCGCTATCTTACACGACAATGGCAATCAAACAGAAATTCTTGAAGCCGGTCCTATCCTTTCAAAAGACGATGAAAATGCTTTTCTAGAGCATTTCAACGATCAAGTTGGTAGCTTTGGATTGGTAACAATTTCTGGTAGTTTACCACAAGGGCTTTCAACAAGTCTTTATTCTAAAATGGTTCAAGTCGCTGCTAAACATGATGTCCCAGTAATTTTAGACAGTTCAAATGAGGCTTTGCGTCTAGCTCTAGAAAGCGCTGACAAACCATTTATGATCAAACCTAATCAAGATGAAATCGCTCAATTAATTGGCAAAGAAGTCACTGATTTGAACGACTTGAAAGACAAACTAGCAACCGAAGAAATTTTTCAAGGAATTCCTTGGGTTGTAGTATCACTCGGATCACAGGGCGCATTCGTTAAATACCAAAATAACTTCTTCAAAGTAAATATTCCAAAAATTCACGCCGTTAACCCTGTTGGTTCTGGTGACTCTACTGTAGCTGGTTTAGCTGCAGGTTTAGTCAAGAATGAAACACCAGAAGACATCATGAAAAGAGCTATGACAGTCGGAATCCTAAATACTTTACAGGAAAAGACTGGAAATATTGACATTAGCCAATATAAAGATTATTTTGAAAAGGTAGACATAGTTAAGTACTAATGTTTAATTTATTATTCGGAGGAATGAATGTATATGACAACACCAAGTAAGTACGCAGCACTAGAAAAAATGTCTGACAAGAACGGAGTTATTGCAGCTCTTGCTATTGACCAACGTGGCTCATTAAAGAAAATGTTAGCCGCAGCCGCAAATAAGCCCGCTAACGAAGAAGATATCGTTGAATTCAAGAAAGCTATTTCAAGTGAATTGACACCTTATGCTTCTGCTATCCTATTGGACCCAGAATATGGTCTTCCAGCTTCAAAAGTTAGAGCCGACGGTTCAGGTCTATTAGTTTCATATGAAAAGACAGGTTATGACGCAACGGAACCTGGTAGATTACCAGATTTGATTTCTGTATGGTCAGTACGTCGTTTGAAGGAAGCTGGAGCTGACTCAATCAAGTTCTTGCTATACATCGACCCAGACGAAGATAAATCAATCCTCGATCAAAAGGAAGCCTTTGTAGAAAGAGTTGGTGACGAATGTGTTGCCGAAGATATTCCTTTGTTCGTTGAATTAGTTACATATGACGACTCAATCGGTGACGTTAAGAGTGCCGAATATGCTAAGGTAAAGCCTCATAAGGTTATCGAAGCTATGAAAGAATTCTCAAAGCCTAAGTATCACATTGATGTTTTGAAGGTTGAAGTTCCTATTAACCTTGACTACGTTGAAGGATTTAACGGCGACAACCCTGTTGTTTACACAAAGGATGAAGCTATCAAGTACTTCAAGGAACAAAGTGATGCTACTAAATTGCCATACATCTTCTTGAGTGCCGGTGTTTCTGCACAAGCCTTCAGAGATGAACTACACCTAGCTAAAGATGCTGATGCTAAGTTCAATGGTGTTCTATGTGGCCGTGCTACATGGAAAGGCGCTATCGAACCATTCGCTAAAGACGGTGAAGAAGCTGGTAAGAAGTGGATGAACGATCAAGGTAAGAAGAACATCGAAGAACTAAACAAGGTTCTTGCTGAAACTGCAACTTCATGGAAAGACAAGGTTTCAAAAGACTAATATTTAGTTTTTAGAACTAATTGATTCGAATAAACTGGGTTTTCTTGGGCGAAGGTCTGAGATTATCCAGTTTTTCGTTTATTTTGCAATTTTATACATTTATTTATATTGGGGGAAAAATAATGGTACCAGCTAATTTTGAGCTAGCTAGAAATGCTATTACATCAATGGTATTGGTCCTTTTAATAGTAGTTTATATCATTTATATGATTTCAAAAGTTTCACATCGTAATGAAGAAAAGATTTGGACTAGCGACACGATTGCTTTAACCTTCATCGCTATCTACTGTATCTATTTGACATTTACGAACTTTTTCAAATTACCAGAAAATCTGAGTTATATTAACGCTATTGTCACATTCATCTTTATGTTGGCAGTAATCGTCTTTATCATTAGTTCAATCATTAAAAAAATCAAACTTAAATTCAGTAAAAAATAAACTGACAAACATCCATTTGGACAATAGTTAATCAACTATGTCTGAATGGATGTTTTGATTCCAAATTACATTCTGTATAACCTAGCCGTCTTCATGAAGTGAAAAAAATCCTTGATGCTATTCTAAACTAATAAGGAACATTAAGGAGTATGACATTATGAGTAAAGTTATCGTCATTACTGGCGCTTCGAATGGTATTGGAGAAGGTAGTGCCAAATTACTAGCAAAACAAGGAAATTTGGTCGTCTTAGGAGCTCGGCGTGAAAAACGTTTGGAAGAAATTACTCAAGTTATCAAAAAAGACGGTGGACAAGCAATTGCCTTTGCTGTCAATGTACCTGCCGATACTGCAATAAACGAGCTCGTAATGCGCCCTACTTCTCAACAATAATCGTGAAGAAAGTGATTTATGAATGAAAATTTCTGAAGTAAGTAAAGTTGTAGGATTATCAGTTGCTACCATTCGTTATTATTCAGGCTTAGGGTTGATTCCTTCAGAAAAAAGAGATTTAGCTGGTGAGCGAATTTTTGATGATGAAGCTGTCGTTTGGCTACAAGGAATCAAATTTCAACGTGATCTCGGCATCCCTCTTTCTGAAATCAAAAAATATATTGCACTTTGCCAGCAAACTGGCCCCGCTGCCGTGAAACGTCGTTATAAAATGCTACTTAAACAACGTGAAAAGGCTAAAAGTGACTTCTTAGATTCAGTCGAACGAATGGATATTATCGATTCAAAAATTAAACGTGAAGAAGAAATTATGAAAGGAAAAAGATCTGACAGTTTAAGTGCAGCCAGACGTTTTTCCCAATAAAAAACCGCAACCAAATTGATTGCGGTTTTTGTTATCCAATTTGACTAGTTCCATCATTGTAATTCAAAGTAACACCTTCTTGGACATTGAAAATATAAACATTAAAGTGAACAGCATTATCGCCAATAGACTGTGCTTCCATCTGTACCCCTCTTGGTAGTAGTTCATTGCCACGAAAAACTGGTGTAACGCGATATCTAATGTAATGTGAACTACTTTGTTTCAAATAATAAGCAATATCCATTTCGTGAGCTAACATTTCGGGACTGTTCAATGAACGAGTTCCTGTCATTAGATTTTTAGGGTTATTATTTTGACCAGTTAATTGATAGCCAATTAAGTGACTCCGATTGTACAACCAACCACCACTGATCCGCTTATTGTGCCAGCCTGTTGGATTCCAATGGAGCGGTTCACGTTTAGCAGAAGGCATCAAAGATACGTTTAGCAAAGCATTAGCTGCTGTAACTCGATTCAAATTATCCAAGTCACCATACTTTTGCCATGCCCCATTAGTGGTACTCAAATCAGATTGTGAAAAGTTAGGATTATTATTATTGACGATGATTTCTTGACTGCCGTTGTAATCAAGATTTGCTAAATTTGTATTATTGGCTTGTTGACCTGTCTGATTAGAATGTTCATCAATAAATTGTTGATCTGAAGCAATTTGCTTTTGAAGTTTAGTGATTGATTTCTTTAGCTTCTTATTCTTAGTAACTAATTTCTTAGTTCGTTTATGATAAGTCTGACTGCTGATAACTTCGGATTTGCCCTCTACTTCAGTTTGTTGACCAGCATAGGCAACACTTGGAATCATCAGTAAGATCATCAGAATTTTAACTAATTTTTTCATCATCTCAAGGCCCTCCGATATCCTGCATTAATGGCATCTTGTTCAGTGTCAAAATAAACCGCATTTTTAGAGTTCATTCGATAACCACTTTGACCTGGAACGTGATAAATATGTGAATTAACATTACCGACTATTTTCCCCGAATCAGAAGTATTCATATCCGTGTTTGATTGTGATTGGTTTTGTTGAGTTGACTGTGATGAAGTATTTGTTTGAGATTGTTCTTTTTGTTGCTGCTCTTGTTGTTCTTGAGCTTTTTTCTCATCACTTTGAATCTGTTCTCTTTGTGATGCCAAAGTGTCAGCCTGCTGCTGAAGTTTTTTCTTCTTGGCCAACAAAGCAACATTTTCTTTTTTAGCGATGCTGTATTTCGACTTATCAGCTTTAGTAGCTTTTTTAACTGATTCAGTCTTGGCTGCTGTATCAGAAGAATTCGATGTTGAATCATCTTCAGAACAACCAGAAACTACTAGTAAACATAGCAAAATACTCAATAAAGCAATAAACTTCTTGCTTGTTGTTTTGGACTGATCCATCTCCTTATCCCCCTTTTATTAAATATTCTTAGTTTATGTTACGAGAATTTTTTCGTCGACTCAAGGGGAATTGTATTCGATTACAAAAAAAGCGCTCAAATCTTCTCGATTTAAGCGCTAATCACTTTATTTCAAACTCTTCATAACATAATCACCCAAAGTCCGAACACGTTTTAAATCGTCTTCATCTGGATCTTGGTCAATCTTCACGGAGTCAGCAACTTGTTCGCCATTACTGGAATTTAGTTGCATCGTGAAATAATCTACCGCACGGCCAAAGTGAATGTGTCCTTTAGAACTTGATCCTAACACGGCAAACTTAGTTCTTTCCAAGTCAACGTCTGCCAAATCTTCATAAAAATCTTGAGCTTCTTCTGGTACTTCACCGTCATTATAAGTGTATGTATCGACAATCACGGCATCATAATTAGAAATCTCATATGCATCAGTGTCGATCATTTGTTATAAGGTCACGTCCGCATTATTTTTTTCTAAATAGTCAGTCAAATACTTGGCTAATTTTTCATTGCGACCAGTCATACTAGTATAAGTTATCAAAATGTTCATCATTTACCTACCATCTAACGCTAATACGTTCTTTTTGATGTTTGGCATTAACGATTTCATCAACCATGGCTAAAGCAAAATCTGCATAACTAATCTCACTGTTGCCATTTTTATCAAAGGTCAATTCTTCGCCAGCCAAAACATATTCGTCGGTCTTTGGTCCTTTGGCATCGAAACTAGCAGCGGGACTAATGAAGGTCCAGTTGATGTCACTTTCACGCAAAACATCTAATGACTTACCCATTTCTTCACTCAAGGGTTTAACACTTTCTGGAAAATCAGCTTCTTGATAAAGTTGTTTTATATGATCTTTATTTACGTACAATGAACCAGCTCCACCAACGACTAATAATCTAGTATTCGTACCTTCCAAAACTTCAATCAAATGTTTAGTTGCTGGAACGTATTGATCCACGTTAGGCCCGAAAAATCCTAAAACATCTACCAACACATCAAAGTCTTTGACATCATCTTTTTTCAAACTATAAACGTCACGGACTAAAAATTTATCCGTTTTAGCCTTCTTTTCATCACGCACAATTGAGGTTACATCTATTCCACGGTTCAAAGCTTCCTCAACGATCAAAGAACCTTCTTTACCATTAGCTCCAATAACTGCTATTTTCATATTAATTACCTCCAAATTCTTTCGACAAGATTACTTTACACAACTCTAAGCAAAATCACTAAAGATAAGTCTCTTTTATAGTAAACTTGTTGTGCTAGGAGGCGGAATTAATGGCATATCAAATTTATTTAGTAAGACACGGTAGAACTTGGTACAACGAATATGAAAAGATGCAAGGTTGGTCTGATACTCCTTTGACGACTGATGGGGTCGCAGTTGCTCAAAAAGCTGCTGAATCGCTCAAAAATGTCGACTTTGCAGCAGCTTTGACGTCCGATATGAAACGTGCAGTCGATACTACTCGCATTATTACTAGAAGAAATAAAAATCATTTGGTACCACAAGAATTATCCGAATTCAGAGAACAGTTCTATGGCTATTTTGAGGGTCGCAGTATTGATGAATCTTGGTTTGCCATTGGTAAGCCACATCACGCTAGAGGATTCGCAGATATCGTTAATAAATATGGCTTCGATGCCACAATGGACTTCGTTAAAGAAGCTGATCCACTTCACGATGCCGAAAATTCACAAGAATATTGGAGCCGAATCGAACGTGGTTTCAAAAAAGTTGACCAAATTGCCAAAGACGGCGATAAAATCCTTTTAGTTACTCACAGTATTACTATTTTAGGTTTTGCTATTCGCTACAAGACTAAAGATATTATCCTAAATGACATCCCCGCTAATGCCAGTTTAACTTTACTAGAACGTGACCCAACTACAGATACTAACAAAATCACTAAGTACAACCAGTCTCTAATCAAATAATGTAGTAAGATTAAGTTACACATTACCAGGAGGATACTTTTTAATGGCAAAATACCAAATTTACTTAGTTCGTCACGGACGTACTTGGTTTAATCGTTACAACAAAATGCAAGGTTGGTCAGATACTCCCCTTGCTCCCGAGGGAATTGAAGTGGCTAAACAAGCTGCTCATGCACTAAAAGATGTCGATTTTGCGGCCGCATTTTCATCCGATGCTAGACGTGCTATCGATACTTGTAAGTTGATCGTTGATGAAAATATCAACCACGATAAAATCACACCGCAAAAAATGATGGAATTTCGTGAAGAATTTTATGGATATTACGAAGGTATGAATTCACCCGAGGCTTGGTTCATGGTTGGTCAACCTCACGGCGCCAGTTCCTTTGCAGAAATTATCGCTAAATACGGCATGGATGCTACTAAAGACTTCATGAAAGAAGCTGATCCTTTCCACGAAGCTGAAAACGCTGAAGAATATTGGAGTCGTGTCGACAAAGGTTTTGAAAAATTAGACCAAATCGCTAAAGATGGCGACAAGATTCTTTTAGTTTCCCATGGAACAACGATTCGTTCAATCACTGACCGTTATAACGATGGTTCCTTTGATGTAACGGTTAGTCCTAGAAACTCTAGTTTAACAATGTTAACTCGTGATAACGGTGAAAATCACGTCACTAGCTATAATCAAATGCTCAAGTAAAAGAATATTTGACAAAACAATTTTATTAATATATTCTCAGGTCATCAATTACTAGGAGGTCCCAAACATGATTTTAATCAATGCTCAAAACTTATGTTGTTGCGGTTCGCATTCTATGCGTGCCGTCTGTTTGAGTATTTAAAAATCACAACGGACTAGTAATAAAACGCGTAGGGTGCAGATCATTTATTGATTTGCACCCTTTTTTTACGCTCAAAAACAAAGGAGAATTCATTATGAAATTCAATACAAAATTAATTCACGGTGGCATTAGCGAAGATCAAGAAACTGGTGCCGTCTCAATTCCAATCTATCGCTCATCCACTTTCCATCAACATCAACTAGGAGCTCAACCTAAATGGGAATATGCTCGTACTGGCAATCCTACTCGAAACGCTTTGGAAGCACTAATTGCCGATATCGAAAATGGTAAAGCTGGTTTTGCCTTTAGCTCTGGTTCAGCTGCTATTCATGCAGTCTTCTCGCTCTTTTCCAGTGGTGATCACATTATCATCGGTAATGATGTTTACGGCGGTACTTTTAGATTAGTTAACAAAGTTCTCAAGCGCTTCGGCTTAGAATTTACTGTTGTTGATACTAGAAACCTTGTAGCTGTTGAGAATGCCATTCAAGACAATACCAAAGCAATTTACTTCGAAACACCTACTAATCCACTTTTGAAAATCACTGATATCGAAGCTGTAGCTAAAATTGCTAAAAAGCACGACTTAAAGACTATCGTAGACAATACCTTTGCCACGCCTTACAATCAAAATCCCTTAACTCTCGGTGTCGATATCGTTGTTCACAGTGCTACTAAATACCTTGGTGGTCACAGTGACGTTGTCGCCGGTTTAGCTGTTACGAATGATGATGAAATTGCTGAAGAATTAGCATTCTTGCAAAATTCGATTGGTAGTGTCTTGGGACCTGATGACAGTTGGCTCTTGATGCGTGGAATCAAAACACTCGGTGTCAGAATGCGTGTCCATCATGAAAATGCTACAGCGGTCTACGACTACTTAACTAATAACGATAAAGTGGTCAAAGTCTATTATCCTGGCAATCCAAATTCAACTGGCTATGACATTGCTAAGAAACAAATGAATGGCTTTGGTGCAATGATCTCCTTTGAATTACAACCTGGCTTAGATGCTAAGAAATTTGTCGAGAGTTTAAAATTGATTGACCTTGCTGAAAGTCTCGGTGGCATCGAAAGTTTGATTGAAGTACCTGCTGTGATGACCCACGCTGCCATCCCTCGAGAAATCCGCCTTCAAAATGGTATTACTGACGAATTGATTCGCTTATCAGTTGGTTTGGAAGATGAAACTGATCTATTGGACGACTTGAAGCAAGCATTTGCCCGAATATAAAAAAACTGCCATCCTTTTGACAGGATGAACAGTCTTAATTATTTTAGTGACTCAATGGACCAACGAGTAACATGATCGCAAAACAAAGCAATCCGATTGCCGTTACATAATTGTTCCAAATCATTCTGGCTCCAAAGGACACTGGTTGACCAGTACCATGCTTCATAATCGTCTTTTTATAATTATGAGCACTTCTAAATTGATACAAAGATAATAGGATAAATATAACTGAGAAAACATGTTGTGCAGTAAAAATACTAGACATCTTGGTCACCTCACCATATTCATTTATTAATTTTATTATATCTCCTAATTGGTATCTAGACGAAAAAACATCCTCAATGAGGGTGTTTTTCTTCTTTAATGATTATTATTTATCATCTTTCTTTTCGTCATCTTTTTTATTCAAGTTTTCCATAACGAAGTCCAAAGCTTTCTTAGAATCACGTGTTAAGGCAATGTATTGTTGACCTTTTGTAGCAACTAATTGAATACCTAAACGATCAGTATCAGCTTTTAAATCATCGTAATACGTTCTAACTTGTGGAGCTAAGACAACTAAATCATAATTTGGAAGAATATCGTGGTGAGAACCATAAGCTCCGGCACTGGCTACAATAGGAACATTATATTCTTCAGCACCATCCATTAAAGCATTAGCTAATTGTTCACTAGTACCACCACCGGCACAAAGAACTAAAACTTTAACTTGTTTATCGAGTTTCTTTGCTTCTGGATCAGATGTTTCTTCTGTTGTAGCTGTTTCTGG
>OMJG01000433.1_pt1 | contig 31687 bp, 31 predicted proteins | sample 1646431 | NCBI WGS metagenome assembly OMJG01 (sample SAMN03771674, study PRJEB25209) | food metagenome | isolation source: Cotija cheese | place: Mexico:Jalisco,Michoacan | collected 2011-12-12
AAACACGCCATTCTAAAAATCACGTAGAGAGAAGAGGAAAGATCCCTATCTCCAATACGATTCATGAACGACCAGATAGCGCTAATGAACGAACTGAGATTGGTCATTGGGAAGCAGATACAGTTGCAGGTCAAACTGGTAAAGCGTGCTTAGTAACGCTAGTTGATAGAAAATCTAGGTTATTACTAATCGGTAAATCTGAGAAGAAAGCTTCTAAGCCGGTAGTTGACCAAATGATTAAATTACTACAAGGTATTGATTCTAATTTTTGTAAAACCATTACACCTGACCGTGGTAAAGAATTCAGTCAACACGCCCGATTGACTGAGGAATTAAATAATACGCAAATTTATTTTCCAGATCCTCATGCCCCTTGGCAAAGAGGATCTAATGAGAATACAAATGGACTCCTTAGAGAGTACTCACCGAAAGGTGTTGATTTGACAGATGCAACTGATGAAGAGATACAAGGTTGGGCAACGAAATTAAATACACGTCCCAAAAAATGTTTGAATTGGAAAACACCTTATGAAATCTTTTATAAAACTGTGTTGCACTTAATTTGACAATTTAAGATACAAAAAAAGAACTCTGACAAGAGTGTCAGAGTCCCATAGCTGTACTTAAGTCTTCAATTGTTGCAAATTCATCGAATACATGGTCATTGATCACAATGGTTGGCACATTCTCTGTACCATAATGTTTCAATAATTTTTCAGCTTCTTTAAAAGTAGCCTCATTAGCCTGCTTAGGGCCTAAGTTCTCTTCAAAAAACTGTTGTAACGATGCCCCATCAAGTGAGAGCCACTCGTCAAAGTCATTATATAAAGAGGTCACTTGTTTTAGAAAAGTATCGCTATTTGACAAATCAAGGTAATGATGGGCTTCGTTCCCTTTTAGTAGAGCCTGTTTATCTTTTTGGTAAGGATAAACCTGCACCACTATCTTTCCAGTCGCAATCAATGGCGCATAGAAAGATTGGGTTTTCTCAAACCACCGTTTACAGTCAGGACAAGAGACATTTATAAACTCTGTCACTTTTATCGGTGCTTCACTGTTGCCAATAATAACACCTGTAAACTCATCTCGATTTCCCATGATTATTTTTTGTCTTTCTTAGTCTTTTTGTTCGTTAACATCACATCATCGATCAAGCCATATTCCTTTGCTTGCTCGGCAGAAAGATAGTTATCACGATCTGTATCCTTTTCAATCACTTCTAGGGGTTGGCCGGTTTGTTCTGCCAAAATTCTATTAAGACGATCCCTTGTTTTAAGAATGTGGCGAGCTGCAATATCTATATCAGTAGCTTGCCCTTGTGCTCCACCTAAAGGTTGGTGGATCAAGATTTCAGCATTTGGTAAGGCAAAGCGTTTTCCTTTTGTGCCGGCTGTCAATAAGAAAGATCCCATTGAAGCAGCTAGACCCATCGCGATGGTTTGAACATCTGCATTAATCAGTTGCATCGTATCATAGATTGCTAATCCAGCTGTCACAGAGCCACCTGGCGAGTTAATGTACATGTAGATATCCTTGTCAGGTTCTTGAGCATCCAAAAAAAGTAATTGAGCAATTATTGCGTTGGCCATATTATCTTCGACCTCGCCGCTCACCATAATAATTCTATCTTTCAATAAACGAGAGTAGATATCATAAGCACGTTCACCACGAGCTGATTGTTCAATTACTGTAGGTATCAAATTCATATATAATCCTCCATCTCATATTGTCATTGTTCTGAGTATACCATATTTGACCAAAACTGACTAATAATTAGATTTAACCTTTTCTTTTCCTGCTGACATCTCTTTAAGAAGCTTTTTATTGGGCCTCACTCAAGTCAGAGCAGAAAAGTCAGTTGCCGTGACAATTATGACAAATACACACAGCTCACACAATCAACGATTAAAATAACTCATTAAGTTTTGCCATGTCGATGGATTCAATATATCGGTTGCTTTGCCATCTCCAACGATTCCATATCCTATCATCAAGCCAATTGCGAGTAAAAATAAAGCAGCTAATGTCCCAAGAAGGAGCCATAAAAGCACATTAAGAAAGCTTCTCGCTGTTCTCTTCAGAGGAGTTGCTTGGCTTTTCCGTTGCGCTCTCCTTTGTTTCTTCTGAGTTGTTTTCTGTTTCTTGTTCGCTTGAATCACTTCCCGTTTCTGCATTATTTATGGTGTCATCACTGACTTCTTCAGTGGTGTTTTTTACAGACGTGTTTGATGGCAACTGCTCTTCTCTAACAGCTAATTGGTCTTCTTGGGGTAAGTCTTCATGTTTTTCTTTATCATCAGTCGTATGGTGACCATGATCATTTTTTCCAACTTGTTTCGTCGCCGAATCAGATTTTGGAACGCTAGCAGATCTGCCCTCCACCCGAACAGCTGCCCCTTGATTATTTTCACGGCCAGTCGGATTGATAAAGATTTGTCTACTAGTAAACAGACGTTTTATACTCGTCCAAAAACCCGTTTTTGAATTTAATTTTTCAAGGAGGTCACCTGCTCCCAAGGCTACACTTTGAAGGGGGTTCTCAGGTACGATCACTTTAACACCCAGAGCTTCGCTAAATAATCCTTCAATTCCTTTTATTAAGGCACCGCCTCCCGTGAGGTAGATTCCTTTGGACATAATATCGCTAGATAACTCTGGAGGAGTCTTTTCTAAAACACCGGCAGCAGTTGCAATAATCGTATCTAATGTTGTCGCTATCGCTTCTGAAATATCATCAGATTTAATTGTTTTAGTCACTGGAAGACCCGTTGCTAGATCTCTGCCGCTAACTCTCATCGAGGCAGGCTCGATATCAGGAGTTGCTCTTGCCAGTTTTTTCTTGACTTTTTCAGCCATGACATCCCCAATAAGGAGCTCATAATTCTCTTTGACATATCTGATGATGTCCTCATCCATTTGGTCCCCAGCAATTTTGATTGATTTACTGACTACTGTCGAACCAAGTGAAATAACAGCTATATCTGTCGTTCCTCCACCTAGATCAATAATCATATTGCCACTTGGGATAAAGATATTGAGACCAGATCCAACGGCTGCTACTTTAGGCTCATCCTCAACATAGACTCTTTTGGCACCACTTTGCTCAGCCATATTGATAATGGCTTTACGTTCGACATCAGTTATACTAGTTGGAACACAAATCAGCATGTCTGGTTTTGTCAAAACAGATGTTATTTTTAATTTTTTGATAAAATGGTCCACCATTGCCATCGTAGCATCGAAATCTGCAATGACACCACCCTTAAGTGGAAAAACGATCTCGATATCTTGAGAAGTTCTTCCAATCATATCGTTAGCTGTTTTACCAAAGGCTATTGGTTCTTTTGTTAGTTGATTCACGGCCACGACACTCGGCTCATCTAACACGATACCTTGCCCCTTAATATTGATCAAAGTATTTACAGTACCTAGATCGATTCCAATGTCTTTTACCATCTGCCATCCTCCTAGTTATTTCCGTTTCATTATACCACAGTCTATTTTGATAAAAAGTAAAAATAACTGGCTTTTTAGGCCAGTTATTGAAGTGTTTGATTTCATTTGATTTCGTTAGCTTACGTCTTATGAGATGATCGTTTTATGCCCTATCAACGAGCTATTAGACAATTGATGCCGACCTATTTGACTAGGGTATGAACACCTTAAGCCACAGTAATTGGGCTTTCTACTCTTGTGATATTTGCCCCTAAGCTCTCTAGTTTTTCTTTAAAATGATAATAACCACGATCTAAATATTGGAGATTAGTGACAGTCGTTTCACCAGTCGCGCATAATCCTGCAATAATCAAGGCAGCAGCAGCTCTTAAATCTGTAGCAGCTACAACGGCACCATTTAATGCAGTATTACCAGGCAAGAAGGCCGTTTGTCCTTGTGTTGTAAAATTAAGGTTCATTCGTCTCATTTCTTCTAAATGACGAAACCGGTTTTCAAATACTGTTTCCGTCATAGAAGATTTACCATCAGCCAATACTTGGGCAATCGTGAACGGCGCTTGAATATCCGTTGGAAAACCTGGGTAAGGTAATGTCTTAGCATCAGTCGCCTTTAATCGTCTCGGTCCAATAACACGGATACCATCAGGAGTTTCTCTGAATACAACACGCATTTGGGTTAATTTAGCTACTAGTGCGCGGTTGTGTTCAACAAGTGCATCTTCAATAAAGACATCTCCACCCGTCACAGCAGCAGCAATCATAAATGTACCAGCTTCAATTCTATCAGGAATAATTGCATGATTTGTACCACGAAGTTGGTCAACGCCTTCAATGCGTACGGTTTCAGTCCCAGCACCAACGATTTTTGCGCCCATTTTGTTCAAATAATTAGCTAAATCTACTATTTCTGGCTCTCTAGCTACATTTTCCAAAATTGTCGTACCAGTTGCGAGAGCGGCGGCCATCATTAAATTTTGAGTTGCCCCTACACTTGGAAAATCAAGATAAATGGTTGCGCCGTGTAAGCCATCACAAGTAGCTTCAACATAGCCATTTTGTAAGGTGATTTTTGCACCCATCGCTTCAAACCCTTTTAGATGAATATCAATAGGTCTTGACCCGATTGTACAACCACCTGGTAAGGCTACCTTAGCATGATTATAGCGAGCCAACAGGGGCCCCATCACTACGATTGAAGCTCTCATTTTACTAACATACTCAAAAGGAGCAGTCGTACTTAATTGACCAGTCGCGTCAATCTTGACGGTATGATTTTCCTCATTGAAATTTGTTTTAACCTGTAAAGCATCCAACACCTTGAGCATTGTATGTACATCAGAGAGATTAGGCACATTTTGAAAATCGGATACGGTCTCTGTTCCAAGAATACTCGCTGCAATAATTGGCAACACGGCGTTCTTAGCGCCTTCAACACGCACTGTTCCTTTTAATGGGTTACCACCCTTTACCTTCATTACATCCATGAAAATTCTCCTCGACTCATCTGTTCACGTCATCATCGTGTCGTTCAATGAACATTTTATTTGATTTGTATGTTTTTATTTGATTTCTATGCTTTATTGATCTGTATACTTGTTGTTTTATCTCAATCTGTATACCTGTCATTTTTTTATTTATTGCTATTATTTATTGCTATATAGGTAGTACTTTGTTTTGTGACCTTTATTGTATGACGCTATGTCTGATACTATACTAGCCATACCATTTAAAATAGTAACGAATACAGTTGAGAAAGGTCAAATATCGTCAAGACAAATTCAGCTGACAAATACCCCAATGCAAAAGACATCAGGATATAAAGCATCCTAGCTTGGCGTTCAAAGTTAGGTTTCAATAACCGGTCTAACCGAATAGATTGGAGCGCCCAAAAGCTAATATACATCATCACTAAATAAACGATTGTTTTGATGACTGCTGATACGCCAATTGAAACCATGTCCATCCCACCTTAACAGTTGTAATAATACCATAAAAAAGCCAGGTGTTTCCACCTGGCAACCTAATCTTAATGTTATTTTCTTCTAGACGCAACACCAATTCGATTGATAGCTTTACTTAAAGCAATCTCAGCACGTTTCATTTCAGCTTCCTCACGTCGGCCGCTGTTTTGTGCAATTATCTTTTCAGCTTTTTCCTTTGCTAATTTAGCGCGATCTATATCAATATCGCGCGCCCGTTCTGCCGTATTGACCACGATGTTGACTTCGTTTTGATATACCTCAAGTATTCCACTATCAGCAGCTATCAAGTTTGTTACTTTTTTGCCATCAACATCACGTTTTACCGTGATTGCTCCGATTTTTAGTGGCACAATCATTGCAATATGGTTTCTTAAAACGGTATACGGTCCTGTGACCGTGTCAACAGTGACACTTGTAGCATGGTGGGTGAATCGGGTGCCCTCAGGAGTAACTACATTTACAATTAGTGACTCTTCACTCATTACAGTACCCCCTAGTCAGTTCCCTCACGTTTTGCTTTTTTTAAGACATCTTCGATTGGTCCAACATTACGAAAAGCGTCCTCTGGAATATCATCATACTTGCCATCTAATATACCTTTAAAGCCCTTGATAGTATCTTCAATAGGAACATAAGAACCAGGAATTCCTGTAAAGCTTTCAGCAACATGGAAGTTTTGAGACAAGAAGAATTGAATACGTCTTGCACGATTCACAACGATTTTCTCCTCGTCCGATAACTCATCCATCCCAAGAATTGCAATGATATCTTGTAATTCACGATATCTTTGTAGTGTTTGTTGCACACCACGAGCAACTTGATAATGTTCATCACCTACAATTTCAGGCGTCAAAGCACTAGAAGTTGAAGCTAATGGGTCAACAGCCGGATAGATACCTTGTTCTGTCAAACGGCGTTCCAGGTTAGTTGTTGCATCCAAATGGGCAAATGTGGTAGCTGGCGCTGGATCTGTATAGTCATCTGCTGGCACATAAATGGCTTGGATTGAAGTGATTGACCCATTCTGAGTCGAGGTAATCCGTTCTTGCAATTGTCCCATTTCTGTAGCAAGTGTTGGTTGATAACCAACTGCAGATGGCATACGTCCAAGCAAGGCTGATACCTCAGAACCTGCTTGTGTAAACCGGAAAATATTATCTATAAATAATAGAACATCTTGTTTTTCTGTATCACGAAAATGTTCAGCAATCGTGAGCCCCGTTAAAGGCACACGCATCCGGGCACCAGGTGGCTCATTCATTTGACCAAACACCATGGCAGTTTTCTTGATAACACCTGAGGAACTCATTTCATGATACAAATCGTTCCCTTCACGTGTCCGTTCTCCAACACCTGTAAATACAGATATCCCACCTAGTTCTTCTGAGATATTGTGGATTAACTCTTGAATCAATACGGTCTTACCAACACCGGCACCACCAAACAATCCTATCTTACCACCTTTTAAGTAAGGGGCTAACAAGTCGATGACTTTAATCCCAGTTGGTAATATTTCATAATTACTACTTAAGTTTTCAAACTTAGGTGGCAATTTATGAATCGGTTCACGTGGGAAATCTGCTTTAAACTCGCCTTTACGATCGATTGGGTCACCTAATACATTGAAGACTCGCCCAAGTGTTTCATTTCCAACTGGAACACTGATTGCTTTTTCAGTATCGATGACTTCCATGCCACGCTTAAGCCCATCAGTTGATTCCATAGCAATCGTTCTTACTGCACCGTTTCCCAATTCAACGGCGACCTCTAGTACCACTTCTTCTTCGTTGTCTTCCCTCATAAGTCCTTTGACAACTAAAGCATGATTGATATCAGGTACACCATTCTCAATTGGAAATCGGACATCAACGACTGGACCAACGACTTGAATGACTTGTCCTTTTCTCATCGTTTTCCTCTCTTTCTATCCTCAATTCTTCTCTTGAGATCATTCTTATCATTCTAGAGCAGCTGCTCCACCAACGATCTCAGTTATTTCTTGAGTGATCTGTGCCTGACGACTTTGGTTCAACTCAGTTGTCAAATCACTGATCAATGATTTTGCATTATCAGTTGCATTACGCATTGCTGTCATCCTGGCAGCATGTTCCGCGGTTTTAGCATCAACGATTGAGCCGTAAATCAAGCTCTCAGCATATTGAGGAAGTAATTGTTCTAAAATTGCTTCCTTAGACGGTTCAAAAAGATAATCTACATTAGCTCTTGGCTTCTTGCGACTATCCATTTCATCCACATCAACTAATGGCAACATTTTTTCAACCCTGAAATTAGAGACGAGGGCATTGACATGGTGATTATAACAAACATAAAGTTCATCGAATTCACCTTGTCGATATAATGTCACACTTTTGCGCACCAGATCTCTCACTTCATCAAAAGTGGGATAATCACTGATGCCTGGGATGCTAAAATCAATCGAATAGCCGGCTTTTTCAAAGAAACGCTTAGCAGAATCGCCGATACACATTAAAAAGATGCCATCTGCGGAATCATGGTCCTTTTGAAACAGTTCCAACATGCTTGAAAAAATAGAACTATTATAACCTCCCGCCAATCCTTGATCAGAGGCAATAATCAAATAAGCGGTTTTTAAAACTGGTCTGACTAATAACATGTCATGATAGTCTAAATAAGTAGCACCACTTTGATTATCGTCTTGCTCTTCGCCGTTGTTGACTTCTTCTGCAAGCTGATCAAGGTTTGAGTAGGCTAGATGTAAGATCATGTCCTTGATACGCTTTGCATATTTTTCATACTGTTTGATGATTGCTTCTGATCTCGTTAGCTTCGAAGCAGAAACCATTTGCATCGCGCTCGTGATTTGACTTGTCTTTCGAGTGGAATCAATACGTTTTTGGATTTCGATCAATGAAGCACTCATTAGCAATCACTTCCTTCTTTAAAAAGTATCGTTAAAATCATAGATTGCATGATAGAATGTTTCTTCATCAGGCAATTCTCCCGTTTCTGAAATGTGATGCAACAACTCAGGATGTTGTCCTTTCAAATAATCGAACAATTTGTTTTCATATTCTCCAACACGGTCTACCGGGATTTCATCTATAGCCCCATGCACAAGAGCAAACAAAATAGCTACTTGCAGTTCAACATCTAATGGTTTATGGATAGACTGTTTGAGTATTTCAACAGTTCTCTTACCACGATTTAGTTTCTTTTGGGTTGTAGCATCTAAATCTGAGCCAAATTGTGCAAATGACTCTAATTCGCGATAACTTGCCAAATCGATTCTCAACGTTCCAGATACTTGTTTCATCGCTTTGATTTGCGCTGAACCACCAACACGGGACACAGACAAACCAGCAGAAATAGCCGGACGAACACCTGAGAAGAATAAGTCGCTTTGTAAAAAGATTTGCCCGTCAGTGATAGAGATCACGTTTGTCGGGATATAAGCTGAGATATCTCCTGCTTGTGTTTCGACGATAGGAAGAGCGGTCATTGATCCTCCACCCAACTCATCATTCAATTTAGCAGACCGTTCTAGTAAACGAGAATGCAAATAGAAAACATCACCAGGATAAGCTTCACGACCAGGCGGACGACGTAACAGCAAGGATATTTCACGATATGCGGACGCTTGTTTTGAGAGATCATCGTAAACGATCAAAACATCTTGACCATTTGCCATAAATTCTTCCCCGATAGCTGTACCAGAATAAGGGGCTATATAAAGTAATGGAGCAGGTTCAGATGCTCCTGCACTGACGATGACAGTGTAATCCATTGCACCATTTTTGCGAAGTGTCTCAACTAATGCTTTAACAGTTGATTCCTTTTGTCCAATTGCAACATAAATACAGATTGTATCTTTACCTTTTTGATTAATAATCGTATCAATAGCAATCGACGTTTTTCCCGTTTTACGGTCACCGATAATCAACTCACGTTGACCTTTACCAATCGGCACTAAACTATCAATCGCTTTTAAACCCGTTGCAAGCGATTGTTTAACGGGTTGTCTATCCATAATGCCAGGTGCTTTATGTTCTACTGGTCTGTTTCGAGCAGTATTGATAGGACCTAACCCATCAATTGGTGCTCCAAGAGCATCCACCACACGACCGATCATTGATTGTCCGACAGGGACTTCCATGATCTTTCCAGTTTGACGAACAAGGTCACCTTCATGAATATCATCATAATCTCCAAATATGATGATTCCGACTTCTTCATTCTCTAAATTTTGAGCCATGCCTTGTGTTCCATTTGCAAACTCAATCAATTCGCCTGACATTACATTCTCTAGGCCTACAACTTTTGCAATTCCATCACCGATATAGGTGACCTCGCCGACCTCTTCAATAAGATACTTATTTTCAAAGGCATTGATCTTAGCTGTAATATCGTTGACCACATTATTCTTGATCTCTGTGATTTTATCGCTAGTCGTTTCAACAGCTTGAGATTGATTGTTGCCAGTTGTTTTTTCAGTCAATTCAGTCACCTCTCTTACTTAACATGTAATTGCCTTTCAATTTGGGTGAATTGCTTTCTAAGCGATCCATCCAACACATAATTTTTTGTTCTCACTACGACCCCACCAATCAAATCAGGCACTAGTTGGTGCTTCACATGGGGGAAAGAGTGTTGTAATTTTTTCTCGAACGACGATTTGATGCGTTCAGTTTGTTCATTGGATAACGGAACCACTGATTCAATGATCAGCAACTCTTTTTCATAGGCAGCGATGTAAAAATTGATGGCATCCGCCAAATAATTAAAGTGATAAGCATACGCTGTTTCCAAGAAAAAGTTTGACCACTCAGGTGTTAAGCTTTTCGTGATATCCTTCAAAAATGCTAGCTTCTCATCATCCGGTATCCGTTCCAAAACCATACTTTGATCGAACTTGTTTAAATTTTGAATGCCTTCTCTTAAGTCGATAACATCTTTATAGATGATATCTGCCTTATTAAGTTTTTGCATCTCTTTATAAAAAGTTTCCACATCACGACGAACGGCTAAGGTCTTCTTCATAGCTTATCAATTCCTTTGATAAAACGTTCAATCAAATCTTCATGGTCTTTTGGAGACATTCCCTTTTGGAGAATCTGTTCAGCCAATTTGATCGACAAATCTCCGATCTCACCTTGAAGGTCTACCAACGTCTTTTCTTTATTGCTAGCAATCTCTTTATCAGCGTCACGCTTCAATTGAGCAACTTCATCTTTTGTTTTGAGCAATGTTTCTTTTTCAAGAGACGCGCTTGATTCTTTTGCGCGATTATAAATTTGTTGTGCTTCCTGCTTAGCAGTGGCAATATATGATTCTGCCTTGTCTTTTGCTTTCTGTGCTTTTTGCCGATCAGCAGCCGCCTGTTTTAAATCAGTGGTCACTAATTCAGCACGTTTATCCATCGCTACTGTTAAAGGTTTCCAAATAAATTTTGAAATCAGTAACATTAGGATCACAAACGAAAGGGCGATTACCAGTAAATCACCGACTGCTATGCCATGAGTCGCGGCAATAGTCATTTGAATTCTCCTTTACTATGTAGGCAATGGTTACTAACTGAATAGAAACACTAAAACGAAACCAAATACTACTGCTATGATTGGAACGGCTTCGATCAACCCAACACCAATAAACATAGTGGTACGGAAGTAGCCTTTCATTTCTGGTTGGCGGGTCATTGCTTCGATTGTTTTTGCAATAACTGTTTGGTTACCAAATGAAGCGGCTAAAGCGGCACACCCAACAGCGATTGCTGCAGCGATATATATCATATAAAGTCTCTCCTTCATTTTCCTTATTATAGTGGTTTAATTATAGGCTTTTCTCGTTTACAAGGTCAAGGCTTTATTCCTCGACAATCACCTTATGTGAAATGTAAACCATTGACAGAGTTGTGAACACAAATGCTTGAATCATTCCTATAAAGACTGAAAATGCAATCCAAATCATGGCCAACGGTACGGCAAATATGCCAGAAATTAACCCGTTGCTTGTTGCAAGCATTGCAATAAGTCCTAGCAAAATTTCGCCGGCATAGATATTTCCATACAACCGAAGACCAAGTGTCAATGTATTGGTAAATTCTTCGATAAGATTGATTGGAAGCATCAATGGCATTGGCGACAAATAGTTGTTTTTAACATAGGCCTTTGCCCCAAATTTTTCAACAGATTGGTAATGTGAGAAAAGAATTACCATGGCAGATAACCCTAAACACACGATTGCGCTAGATGTTGGACTTCCCCAAAAAGAAAAATCCTTATAACTGATTATCGTCATTAATCCCAACATGTTATTGATTGCCAGGAAAAGAAATAAAACGAGCGATAAAAGATAGTATTGACTTCCAACAGCCTTAGGCATTGAACTATCAACTATTCCATTTGTGAAACTAACGAGCATTTCAAGAGCAGCTTGAGGTCTTTTAGGCACAACACTGATATGACGAGATAACACCAATAAAGTTGCAAAAATAATCAACACACTTGCTGAACTCGCCAATAATACTGTTGCACTAAACGACATCCCAAAAAACTTAAATATAAATGGACTTTCCATATTTTCACCTCACTTTAACTGAAAATACAGTTTTACTGAAAATCTAGCTTAACTTGCTACACAGCTAAATGTTGTAAAACTCTATTTGGTTCCGAATAAACGGTCACCAGCATCTCCTAAACCAGGTAGGATATAAGATGATTCATTTAGCTTTTCGTCTAAAGCAGCAGCGTAAATCTTGATACCTGGATGGGCAGCGTGTAATGCTTTTACGCCAGCAGGAGCTGCAACTAAACAGCAGAATTTAATAGATTCAGGAGCTGCACCCCTTCTAACTAAGGCGTCGATTGCAGCAATTGCCGAACCTCCAGTCGCCAGCATTGGATCGACCACAAATAATTGTCGCTCTGCAATATCGCTTGGTAACTTGATAAAGTACTCAACCGGTTCCAGAGTATCGTGATCGCGATACATCCCTATATGGCCGACTTTAGCGGCAGGAATCAATTCCAATATGCCATCGACCATGCCAAGTCCAGCTCTTAATATCGGTATTATGGCAACTTTCTTACCTGTTAGTGTTTTCTGGGTTGTTTTGACTAAAGGCGTCTCAATCTCGATATCTTCAAGCGGTAGATCGCGACTAACTTCATAAGCCATCAACATCGATATTTCATTCACTACTTCTCGAAAAACTTTTGTCCCACAATTTTTGTCACGAATGATTGTTAATTTGTGTTGGATCAGTGGATGGTCCATCACATGGAAATTAGCTGATAGCAGCTCTTCTGCCATTATATTACCCCCTTCTAGATGCTTTGATAAATCACTCACTACTGTCGTTATTTTACTGAATTCATACTAGTAATGCTAGTGAAATCCATGAATGATAATTATTGTAAGCGCAATAGTTATCAATCTTTAACGAATGGCCCGTGAGCAGCCTTCATCAATCGGTTACGATAACCCTCATTAGCCGGATTGTCAACCGGTAAATAGATCAGTAACTGATCGATTGTTGGCTGGTCATCGATATCCCTCAAGACATCGTATAACCGATGCTGCCAGTTTTGTGTTGTCGCTCCCAACTGATAGATAACACGATCGCTATCTGCCACTGAAGGTGCCAACGATTTTAACAGTGAATCAGGTACTGCTAAAGCTGTCCGATCATCAGTCAGACTAATCGCATTTTGCCACTCATTCACGCGTTCGTCAATAGCAAAAACTGGTTTTGTTGGGGAATAGTGTCGATACTTCATTCCGGGTGCTTTTGGAGCAGCAGCAGGATCGACTGAAAGCTCATCCAATGGGCCAGCGACCGCTTCAATCATTTCTCTGGTCACATTACCTGGTCGTAGGATGGCGAATGGACTTCCACTAGAGACATCAACAATAGTTGACTCAATCCCCACATTCGTCGTTCCACCATCTAGGACCCCGTAAATCTTTCCGTGTAAATCATGCATAACGTGCTCAGCGGTGGTTGGACTAGGTTTTCCACTCGTATTAGCACTTGGACCAACGATTGGTTCACCAACTTCTTTAATTAAAGTCGTTGTCAAAGGATCATCTGGAAATCTCACAGCAACCGTCGATCGACCGCTCGTTACTGAATCAGACACAGATCCTGGGATAACATCACAAACTAAGGTCAATGAGCCAGGCCAGAAAGCTTTGATCAATTTTTCAGCTCGATGACTCAGGGGTTCAAGATAACGTTTGGCCATTTCAAGATCACTCACGGTCATAATCAAGGGGTTATCACTTGGCCTTCCCTTAGCAGCATATACACCCTTAACAGCCTTTTCATTAGAGATCACTGCCCCTAATCCATAAACAGTTTCAGTTGGAAAAGCCACCAGTTCGCCATCCCTCAAAGCCCTAGCAGCATCTGTAATATCTTCTCTTTTCAACAGTTTAGTAGTCTTCGGTTTGTTTGTCTGTTTATTCGTCATTTCATCCGTCATTTTAGTCATCGACTTTCTTTCATCAACTTTCTTTCGTTTCAATTCAACCATCCTATCGTGCTGATTCAGATCCTTGATAATATGAACAGTATACTCTTTTTCTAGAGCTTGGCATAACTGTTCAAGTCGACGGCCTTGTCGATAACCAATTTCCATCACTATATATTGAGGATAATGGCTCAGTAATGGAAGAGTATCTATAAATTCCTGATAAAAAACTACGCCATCTTGTTCTGCGAAAAGGGCTTGTTCAGGCTCGTACCGTTTGACAACATCGTCTACTTCCAACCACTCACTTCTCCCGATATAGGGTGGATTAGCAACAATAATATCAAAACGATTCCCTCTTAAAGGCTCTAAAATGGATCCCTTTAAAAAAGTAACACGCCCTTCTGCTAATCGCTCATTATTAGTTTTAGCGATAGCTAATGCAGAATCGGAAATGTCCGTCGCTACAACGGACCAAGTTGGCCGTTCAGCAGCGATAGTCACTGCGATACAGCCACTCCCCGTCCCTAAATCAACTAGTTTTAACGGTTCTGTTGTTTGATAGGTGTCAAGTACGCGTTTAACAAGCTCTTCAGTTTCTGGCCTAGGAATCAGCGTATCTTTAGTGACCTTGAACCATCGCCCGAAAAACTGTTCTTCTCCGATAATATATTGTATTGGTTCTCCTGATAGGTAACGCTCGCTGTCAGCTGTTAGCTGATCACTGATTGTGGCATCGAGTGGTTGATCTAACTTTTTCACAAAGGTAGTCAAAGACCATTTTTGTCGATCCATGATCAGTTTCTGACAGATTTGACGGTCGCCTATAGTTAAAAAAGCCCTTTCAAGGGCTTCTCTTAGTGTCTCAGTCTTCACCATTATTTAATTTCTCCAACCGAGCACTTTGATCCGCTAGAATCAATGCGTCGATAATTTCGTCTAGATTGCCATTCAATATGCTATCTAACTTTTGTAAGGTCAGATTGATTCGATGATCCGTCACACGGTTTTGAGGGAAGTTATACGTTCTAATTCGCTCTGACCGGTCCCCTGTTCCAACAGCAGACTTGCGTTTGGCATCGTAGGCGGATTGCTTTTCTGTCCTGATATAATCAAAGACACGAGCTCGCAAAACCTTCATCGCCTTTTCTCTATTCTTTAGCTGACTACGTTCATCCTGCATAGCAACGACAATGCCTGTCGGAATATGTGTCAAACGAACAGCAGAAGCAGTTTTGTTGACATGTTGTCCACCAGCACCTGATGCATGGTAGATATCTATTCTGATATCTGCGTCATCAAGATCAAGCTCAACATCCTCAGCTTCTGGCATCACAACAACAGTAGCTGTTGACGTATGGACGCGTCCTTGTGATTCGGTCGTCGGTACGCGTTGGACACGATGAGCACCAGACTCATACTTCAGTTTAGAGTATACCTTGTTTCCAGAAATCATTAAGATAATCTCTTTATATCCCCCTATACCAGTGATATTGGCATCAATAACTTCGACCTTCCAGCCCTCTTTTTCAGCATATTTAGAATACATTTCAAATAAGTCGCCCGCAAAAAGCTGTGCTTCATCACCACCAGCTGCCCCTCTGATCTCCATAATGATATTTTTATCGTCATTGGGATCTTGTGGGAGTAGCAATAATTTAATTTCTTCTTCTGACTGTTCTTTTTCAGATTTGAGATGTGATAACTCTTCCTTAGCGAGCTCTAACATCTCAGGATCCAACTTATCATTTAATAATTCTTCTGTCTCAGCTATTTCAGCAACCACCTTTTGGTAGTGCTTGAACGTAGCAACTTTTGGTCTAAGGTCTGCTTCTTCTTTCGATAATTTCATAAACCGATTGGTATCAGAAATAACTTCTGGATCACTCATAAGTTCATTCAATTCATCATGACGAATGATAAAAGCATCAAGTTGATTAAACATTTTTCACCTTCTCTCTTTAGTCTCTAATGCCCGTGGTTTGACTCTGCCAGAATCATCGAGTGGCGGATTAAAATAGTGTTTACGACAAACCGGCCAATAGGACTCATTGCCTCCAATTTGGATCTGTTCACCAGCGTAAACGGGCTTACCATCATGTATTCGCATATTCATCGTTGCTTTGTGGGCACAGAACCAACAAATTGTTTTTATTTCTTCAATTTTATCAGCATAGATCAACAAATACCTAGAACCTTCAAATAGTTCGTTTTGAAAATCATTTTTAAGTCCATAGGCCATGACTGGGATATCTAAATCATCAACGACTTTTGCCAACTGGATCACATGTCTTTTTTTTAGGAATTGTGCTTCATCAAGCAAGACACAGAATGGTTTTGGCGCAATAGCTTTTACCAGCTCGAAAATATCAGTGTCTTTCTCAATCACTTGCGCAGCTCGATTAATGCCGATTCGGCTGGCAACGACTCCTTTGCCTGTTCGGTCATCAACTGCACTCGTTAGTAAAACGACCGATTTTGCTTGTTCTTCATAATTATGAGTCACTTTTAAAATGTCGATCGATTTCCCACTGTTCATGGCACCGTATTTGAAATATAATTGCGCCATCAAAATTCCTCCATTACTTAGGCGATTTTATTCATCTATACTATAGTATTGTCTTAAGGGGGAGTCTGTCAACCTTTAAAGTTATCTTTAAAAGAAAACTAGTTTAACACATCACTTTTCTAAAATGGTACAATTAATGAGTTATTAGCTTGCTACCATTATAAAAGCACTTAACTATAAAAGTTAAATCGCTTATTATCACGCAATCTATATTACTTATTAAAGGAGGCAGGTTTTGTGACAATACGTTCTCAAACAGCCAAGTTAGTTGGTAAAGCAACCCAAAAATTTCTGAAGATGGCAACCAGTGGTGGCAGCAGCTTACCCGGTCAAGTGGCCTTGAAAATCGATAATGATATATTAGATTATCTGTCCAAAGACTATCATGTCGTCATGATCACTGGGACTAATGGTAAAACATTAACAACCGCTATGATAGTCAACATACTCAAGCAAAAATTTGATTATGTCTTGACTAATCCGACTGGTGCTAATTTAAAACAAGGAATCGTTTCGACTTTTTTAGCCGATAGCGCCCCAAAAGGAGCCAGTAAAATCGCCGTTTTAGAAATCGACGAGGCTACTTTAGCTAGTGTTACAGAGGTCATAAAACCAACAGTGATTGTCTATACTAATGTGTTTCGTGATCAAATGGATCGCTATGGTGAGATCTATACCATCTATCAAATGATGGTTGATGGCGCCCTTAAGGCTCCTGAAGCAACAGTCATTGCAAATGGCGACTCTCCGATCTTCAATTCAGTTGATATGCCTAACCCTAAGAAATACTTTGGCTTCAATACCACTCGAGAAGAAGATATCCCTTTGCATCCAAATACAGATGGCGTCTTATGTCCAAAGTGTGATAGCTTATTACATTATCATTTAAATACTTATAGCAACCTTGGTGATTATTACTGTCCAAAGTGCGGTTTCAAGCGTCCCCCTTTGGATTACTCATTAGACAAACTGCTTGAGCTAACGCTAAAAGAATCAAAATTTGTGGTTGATGGCCATCCTTATGAGATTCAAATTGGTGGTCGTTATAACATCTATAATGCCTTAGCAGCCTATTCCGTTGGTCGTTTCTTTGAAGTCAATCCTGACCAAATACAAGCTGGTTTTTATGCCTCAAAACGCGTCTTCGGTAGACAAGAGGAACTTTCCATCAACGGCAAATCTGTGTTGATGAACCTGACAAAAAATCCAGTCGGTTTGAACGAAGTGATCGAGTTGCTTCATTACGAAAACGAACCGTTCACGCTCATTACCCTACTGAATGATAATTATGCTGATGGCCAAGATGTTAGCTGGATTTGGGATGGAGATTATGAGAAATTCGCCACTGTTCCCAATCTAGATGTCTACTATGGTGGAAAGCGACCGGATGAAATGCATTTGAGATTGGAAGTTGCCGGAATACCCGAGGAAAGACTTCATAAAATCAATTCTTTCGAAGATATAGCAACTATTATTGGAAAAGTGAAAACACCAAAAGTACATATATTGGCGACTTATACTGCAGTCCTGAGCTTACGAAAAATATTTAAGCAACAAGGTTTTATCAAGGAGGTAAAATAAATGACTCCCATTAGGATAGGACATCTATACGGAAACTTGCTCAATACATACGGTGATAATGGTAATCTCCTGATGCTCCAATATGGTTTAAAAAAACGTGGTCTGGATTTTACGGTAGAAGTAAATTCTTTAGAAGAAAGCTTTAAAGCAAATCAATACGATTTGATATTTTTCGGTGGTGGGCAAGACTTTGAACAAAAAGTTGTCTCAGATCATATCCAAACTAAAAAAGACGAACTCGAAAAGTACATTGAGTCTAATGGTGTCTTGCTCGCCATTTGTGGTGGGTATCAATTATTAGGAGAATACTATCTTTCTGCTAAGGGTGATAGAATCGAAGGCACCTACCTTTTGAACCTCTACACTCTCAACCAAGTGAACAGTCGCTTTGTTGGGGATGTCGAGATATTCAGTGATGAGTTCAACGAGACCTACTATGGCTATGAAAACCACAATGGCCGCACCTTTATCAAAGACCCTGTCAAACCACTTGGCAGAGTCATCAAAGGCTATGGCAATAATAATGAAGATAAAACAGAAGGTGCACGTTATAAAAACGTCTTTTGTTCTTACTTCCATGGGCCTCTACTCGTCCGCAACCCACATCTAGTGGATCGTATTATCGATAAAGTCTTAGAACAACGTAATCAATCCACTGAACAAGGGACCAAGTTAAAACAAATCATCGACCCAACTTCTGTTTGAGTTGTTTTTAGAGTTTTCTTTTGAACTAGCTTCAGAGTTAGCTTTAGATCTATCTTCTGAACTATCTTTTGAGCTATTCTTTTGAACTATTCTTCTGAACTATCTTTTGAACTATCTCTCAAATCAACTTTTGAACTATCTCTCAAATCAACTTTAGAACTAGCTTTAGAACTAGCTTTAGAATCATCATTATTATGAGAATGACTATCTGAGTCAATTAATGAGTCATTATCTGAATCATTAGTTGACTCATTTTTTGAGCCTTTAGTTGTATCAACCACATTCACATTATTTCCCACACTGGCTAATTCAATGCTGTGCTTATCATCTTGATATAAGCCACTGTATTCTTTGGTCCACTCAAAAATCGACGTTACGACCACTTTGACGACTGCATATCCAGGTATCCCTAATAATAATCCCATGACACCAAACATACGGCCACCTGCTAACAGGATTAACAGGATTGTTACTGGATGCATTTTCAAACTATTACCAAGGACTAATGGAGAAATGATCCGGCCTTCTATTGTTTGCTCAATCATAAAGACAATCAATACTTTAACTAACATCACTGGTGAAGTAACAAGAGCGATGACGATAGCTGGAACCATCCCGACAAACGAGCCAACATAGGGAATAATATTCAAAACTCCTGCAAATATCCCAATAGCAGTGCCATAGTTCAAGCCAATGATTGCATACCCTACCACAAACATAACCCCAACGAAGAAAGCAACCGTTATTTGCCCACTGATGTATTGCGATATTTGACCGTTCATCTTTACTAATACTTCTGAAATACTTTCTCTCGATTTAGTTGGAAATAATTTTAATATGTTCGGCAAGACCCTGTGAGAGTCTTTTAAGAGATAAAATAAGATGATTGGCATCGTAACTAATCCTATTAAAGTCTCACTCACAACACCCACTACATTAGTGATCGAGCTAAGGGTCAAATTAAGAATCGAATTCAATTGATTCGAAATAGTTCGTGTAAACTGATCATTTAATTGTTGTAATTGAGGTTGTAAGGAAATCAACATATCATTGTTGGTTAATCGATTGATTTCCGATACAAAAGTATCATAATAACCTGGCCAACTTGTCACGAAATCGACGATCTGTGTCCGCAAAATTGGAATCAAGAACGAAAAGATAGCCACAATCGCCAAAGCAGCAACAAACAATATCGTCCATATAGCTATCCCTTTAGGAACATTTCGGTGGAGCAGAAAACGTACCCCAGGTTCCATTATATAGAATAAAATACCGGCAGAAATCACTGGAAAGGCAATGATTCTTAGAAATAGAAATACAGGATCAAAAATACCACTAATCCTTTGTAACAATAAGATATTCACCATAATCAAAATGGTAATGAACAAAATCGATACAACTTTGTTATTTAACACCCACTTGAAAAACCATGATAGTGGCTTTTTAGTGGTCGTATTGTCTTTTTTTTGCATGAAATCACCCTTATCTCCTATAACTGTTAACTATTTTCAGTTTACCATAATTTAGCTTTAAAACTACTGATATCCGATTCTCCAATTTAAGTTTAAAGCAATTTCAAACAAATTTAGTTATACTTATCATATGGGTGGCTATATAGGCTCGTAGACTTACGTCGACCTTCATTATTGTCTCTGAGTCCATAGCAATAAATCTTAAATTGTGATTAGACTAAGACAATAGACTTGAACTATACTGAACCCAATATAGCCACTAACTTCAATTTACAGGAGGAAATTATGACAGAATCATTTATTCTAGGAACGTACACTAGAAGCACTAGTAAAGGTTTATATAAAGCAATCTTTAATCCAGAAAGTGGACAATTCGAAAAAATTACCGCTATTGCACCACTGACTAACCCCACTTATGTGACCCAAATATCAGATACGCGTCTTGTCTCTGTTGCCCAAATTGGTGATCAAGGAGGCTTAGTCGTTTTAGATGAACAAGCGGACGGCTCATACAAAGTTGTTTCCCAATTAGGATATACCGGACATGTACCATGTTTTGTTTCTTACGATCAAGAACGTGGCTACTTACTGACCGCAAATTACCATGATGGCATTTTCAGTGTCCTATCCCTATCTGAAAACGGACAACTCAGTTTATTAAATGAAGCAGTTCATCAAGGAAACGGACCGCACAAAAACCAAGATGGGCCTCACGTGCATTATGCTAGCATCAATCCTCACACCACTGATAACTATGTTTTTGTGTGTGACCTAGGAACCGATGAAGTGATCACCTATGCAATCGAAGACGATAGTTATGACCTAAAGAAAGTCAGTACCTACAATCCCAAAGCTGGCAGTGGACCTAGACATTTGATTTTCCATAGCTCCCTACCAATTGCTTACCTATTATGCGAACTAAGTAGTACAGTTGATGTCTTACGGTATCACAAAGACGGTTCATTTGAACGGACACAAACTGTAAATCTGCTTCCCGATGACTTTACTGGAGAAAGCTCAGGAGCCGCTATTCGCCTAGATAAAAGTAATCGTCATCTTTATGCCTCAAACCGTGGACATGACTCCATCGTTATTTTTGACACGGGAAAAGATGGACTGTCCCTTAAAAAAATTCAAACCATACATACAGAAGGAAAGACGCCAAGAGATTTCAACTTTGATCAAAGTGAACAGTATATTTTAAGTGGACACCAAAATGAAACTTATTTGAGCCTATTTAGCCGTGATATGGAAAGTGGTTTGTTGACGTTATTAGATCATTCAATACCCGTACCAGAATGTGTATGCGTTCTGCCACTCATTTGATGTTATTGTTCTATTTTTGATGTTATTGTTTTATTAAGGAGATTTGTACAGCTTAAATAGCTTAGATCAGATCATTTAGATCATTTAGATTATTTAGATTGTTAAATTGTTAAGAAGGTTTAGATTGTTTAGATTGTTTAGATTGTTAGATTACTTAAACTGTTTAGATAGCTTAGATAGCTTAGATATTTTTAGTTATCGTTAAACTAAACCTCTAAATAAAACAATAAAATAAGAAGAACAAAAAATATCGACGCAAAAGGGAGTTATCATCATGACAACTCCCTTTTGCATCCTTAACTATTTCAATCTAGATAACTTAACATCTCACAACCTACTCATGCTTCCTTATTTTAAGGTAACAGTCCCAATTTCATCACCATGTTTAACTGAACCTAGTTTAGAGATGTCAACATGTTCTACTTTATCCATGTTTGTCACAATCACGATAACTGTACTGTCTTTCCCACTTTCTTTTAATTGGTTAAAGTTAGTCACAGAGACCACCGTAGAAGGTGTCACAGTATCACCTTCTGAAACTGTGGTTTCAAATGGTTTTCCATCTAACTCGACCGTATCAATCCCAATGTGGACTAAGATTTCAAGACCACCTTTTGTAGTTATTCCAATCGCATGTTTCGTCGGAAAAACATTGGATATTATCCCTTCTACAGGTGAATAAATAGAACTGTCAGTTGGTTTAACAGCAAAACCATCACCCATCATTTTTTGAGAAAAAACAGCATCCGGTACAGATTCAATGGAAATAGCTTCTCCATCAACGATTGCGTGGAGTTTTTCCTCTGTTATTTTATCTTCTTTTTTGTCTTTTTTCTTGAAAAAATTAAACATAAACATCCCCCCTTTATTAATCCCTATATTACCATATTCCATATCTTTTTTGAAACAAAGTCTATTAGTCTTCTACTGATTATGAAATGATTATGAAAGTCTTGATTTCAAGTGATTCTGAGCTATTGAATATCATAATACACGAAAATACACGCTTGGGAAATTTTTAACCGCTAAAAATTCTTAACCAGATCATCGATAGACTATTCCCCTTTTTTAAGCTATACTATCAAGCGATGTTATTTCTCTTTAAAATCATGATAAAAAGAATAAAAAAAGAAATGAAAAAATTGAAGAAAGAGTGATAAAATGCCATTTATAGATTGGTTAAAGATCGTAGTGTTGGGAATTATTGAAGGTATCACTGAGTGGTTGCCAATCAGTAGCACTGGCCATATGATCCTTTTTGATGCGTTTGTTCCCTTACCTCTTGAACCAGCATTTAAAGAAATGTTTTTAGTTGTTATTCAACTTGCAGCTATCCTGGCTGTTATTTTAGTTTTCTTTACCAAACTCAATCCGTTTAGTCCGAGCAAAACAAAAATTGAGCGAAAAAACACTTGGGATACTTGGTTTAAGATTATTATTGGTTGCCTTCCAGCTGCAATCATCGGATTACCCCTTGACGATTTCATGGAGAAACACTTTTTTAATTATTTTGTAGTTGCTTTGATGTTAATCCTCTATGGTATTTTATTTATCGTTATTGAAAACCGTCATGATCCCAAAAAGGAAACAATACACAGCTTTCCTGAATTATCCTATAAGACAGCTTTTTTAATTGGCTGTTTCCAAGCACTTGCTTTAGTTCCAGGAACAAGTAGATCAGGTGCTACGATACTAGGAGCACTGATTCTAGGAACTTCAAGATATATAGCAACAGAATTTTCTTTCTTCTTAAGTGTTCCTGTCATGCTAGGTGCAAGTTTATTAAAAGTCTACAAATTTGGCTTGAATTTCACAGGGTTAGAAATTTGGATAATGATCGTTGGATCGGTTGTTGCCTTTATCGTCTCTCTCTTAGCAGTTAAATTCTTGTTAAACTACATCAAGAAAAACGACTTCAAACCATTTGGATGGTACCGTATTATCGTAGGGATAATCGTTCTGATTGCTTTCCAATTTAAATAAATCATCTAGATAGATCTACATCTCGATCTAAATACTCCTAAATGTTTTAGGGGAAACAAAAAAGCAGCCATTAGGCTGCTTTTTTGTTGCGTGGCATTTTTTCAAAGCGATATCAGCGAACAAAATTGTTACACCAACACCATCCATGTATTAACATGGTTGCAAAATGGAAAACCAGAGTTCACATCTCTTGTTTTCATATGGCTACATACGGCAGTGCTCATTTAAGAGTTCCATACCCACTAGTGATTGTCAGTATTAATAACTGACGCTCGACTCATCGCATGACGGTATTGTACCAATAAAAAATTTTGATTGCAACCATAGGGCTAGAGACACCTTTTGCTATAGTAGTTAATTTTTATGGAGACAGTACACCTCTGGAGACCACACACCTTTATGATGGTTCTATCTCATGACCTCGATTTTGTAACCATCCGGGTCTTTGACGAAATAATATTTTGGTTCACTACCAGGAAGTCCCTTAAGTTCCGTAACCTCATAGCCCTTTTCAGCATGTAATTTGTGTGTTTTTTCCAAATCATCAACTCGAATAGCGATATGACCATAACCGTCCCCTAAGTCATATGGGCCGTGATCATAATTGTAAGTCAATTCAAGCTCTATGGTTTCACCAGGCAGTGTCAAATAAACTAAAGTAAATTTGTGGTCTGGAAAATCTTTTCTTCTACTTTCTTCATAACCAAAAGCCTCTGTATAGAATTTTATAGAAGCTTCAAGATCTTGCACCCGGATACAGGTGTGTAAAAACGTTGCACTCATATCACAATTTCTCCTTTTTTTGTCCCTTAATCTTACGACCTAGTAGCCACTTTTTTTCTTCCCCTTTTCATAATAACGTAACATTTACCACTAAGGCAATTCTAATGAAACATGCCATCGAAAGCGCCGCTTAATATTCTCTTAAGATCGACAGATAAATGCATGAGGACTTCGAAACTTGCTTGCTATTTCACGATAATTTGATTATGCTATTTAGTGACTATTACACGGGGGAATCAAAATGAAGACTTGCCATTATTGTAAAAATGAAATAGACGATCAAGCATTGATTTGTCCTTATTGTGGTTCAGATTTATCTGACACACCTAAGAACCAATCTCACCTACAAGGAACATTATTCGATATGCCTGAGGAACCCACTGCAAAGAGGCATTTAGAAGATTCTAGACAATCAACTACCAAACATACTGCCTACAATGTGTGGCAAAAAATCAGTGGTTATCTCAATTATTTGAAGGATCACTTCAAACAACCCGACTTGAAAAGACGTCATCGTCGCTTCGAAAACACCTACTATGGCTACATTAGCATGATTCTAGCAGCTTTATTGAGTGCAGGGACTTTAACAAGAATTGTGATCAGTTCTATTGAGCAATACAATTTTCTGTCAACAATTAGTGTTTTACCCGCAATCGATACGAATCCCAATCCAATTATGTTTTTAGTCAAAAGTAGTCTATTTTTTGTGATCTTTTATTTTGGCTTGCCCATCATATCTTATTTCATCAAACTGCTTTTCTTGAAACGAAAACATGTCTTTCATTATTGGATTGGTCAATATGCTGGAGCAAATACACTAAGCCTAATGGTCCTAGTCATTGCCTTTATCCTATCGTTGATTGCTCCAACAATGCTGTTACTTCTGATTATCTTTTTACTTTTAATCGCGGCAAGCTCATTTATTATTACGTTTGTAGCGTCCTTTTACACCACAGTTAACGAAACAGGAGTGGACAACATTTATTACTCTTTCATTGGTATGTTTGTCTATTTATTTCTAATCATGACAGCCAGCTACTTATTGTTCATATGAGCCTATCAGTAGCCTTCTATTAACCTTTTATAGGCTCTTACTAGTTTTTCTTTTTAACAAGATTTAACGAGGGGTTTGACTTATACGTCAATACCCCTCGTTTTTTTGAGCAATTTCAATGAAATTTTTTCTATTGAATTCAATTTATATTCAATCTATTAATCTTCAATCTATTAGTCTCTTCTATTCAATTTTTCTATTAACCGCTATTGATTTCTACTAATAATCTCCTACTAGTACTAGTCCCATAACAATCTCTTAATATTCCCCTAATTATCAAATAAACCTTACATATCTAATGTAACAAAGGCATATGGCGATAAATCTTCTAATAGCAACTTTTTGATTGATTCATCTTCTTTTGTTAGATATACAGGCATTTTAGGGCTACAAAATTCGACTAAAACTTGTCGGCAGATGTTGCAAGGTGGTAAGAAACTATCTGTATCACCTGCAATAGCAATAGCTTTGAAGTCCCCCTTTTGATAACCATCACTAATGGCGGTGAACATTGCTGATCGTTCAGCACAATTGGTTGCACCAAAGGACGCATTCTCTATATTAACACCGGAATAGATTTTTCCATCTTTCATTAAAAGAGCAGCCCCTACTGGAAAATGAGAGTATGGCGCATACGCCCTTGCCTTGGCCTCTCTTGCTTTTTGCATCAAAAGTTCAGGCGATACATTAACATTCAAACTATATTCTTGGGTGTTATCAGTTTTCTTTTCTTTATTAGTCATTTTTTTGCTCCTTCATTAAGTTGGTAAGTAAGTCTCGATTGTTTCTCGTCTTCACCACTTAAATTAGCTACTTCTAAGCCATACCATTTTACAGTATCTCAATACTGTTAGCAATCCTCTTAGTTAACCATAGTCGTAATTGATCATAGCCGTAATTAGCCATCCAGATGGTTAGGTATCCTTCTATCCCTTCATAAATCAGCTAAATTTAAATCACCGAAAAAGACAGTAATAAAGACAGTAACACAGTAATATGGCTGAACAATTGATTGTCCCTTGATTTTATCACCAAATTCGTTATACTTATACTATAAAATTGAATAAACCGATTACAAAGGGGCGCCATTGGCTGAGACACACGAAAGTGAACCCTTCGAACCTGATTGTTAATACAAGCGTAGGAATTGTAATTTCGATGAATCTTCTAATCATCCTCTTTGTGTCGGAATACCACAGGAGGATTTTTTTATGGAAAAATCAGCAACATTTTTAAAATCGATCAATGTCTGGGTTGAGATAGCGATCGTTGCTGCACTGGCAATGGTCTTAACATTCATACCCGCTGATATCGGTTGGATTCAAATATCTTTAGGGACAGTGATTGTTGGTATCCTAGCTTTTAGACGAGGTACTGTTCCAGCACTTATTGCAGGATTATTATGGGGACTTCTTCATTTTTTAAAAGGCTTTTATATCTTATCCCCTACGCAATTCACTATTGAATATATTTTAGCATTTGCTTGTATGGGTTTTGCTGGTCTTGTTTATCCACAGTTTCAAAAAGCTTTAGCAGACGATAATTCAAAAGCTGCAATAAAATATCTTGTTATTGGAATGTTGATTGGCACATTTATCAAATACTTCTGGCACTTTGTTGCTGGTTATGTTTTTTGGGGTAGTTATGCATGGGCAGGTTGGGGCGCATTTTCTTATTCCCTAGTGGTCAATGGTGTTAGTTTTATCTTGACTGCTGTCTACTGCACGATTGTCAGCGTCTTACTTTTCAAAACCTCACCAAGACTCTTCAAAGCACAAGATAAGGCACGTGGCTATCGTTGATTGCCAAGACTTATTCTTACAAGACTTATTCCTAGTTAGTAGTTAAACAAAAACTAGAGGGTTACTTGTCCTGGTAATTCCTATGACAGCTCAAACGAAAAAAGGTCATTTCTTAAGAATGGTGGCTTTCTTCATTAGCTATTTCTAGTAGAACTACATCAAAAACGGCTAGTTTCATAGCAATCAGTCTCTAATTTGAGATTAAAACTGCGATATACTTGAGGCTAGTGATGTGGTCTTCTACCTTACAACATATCCTCCCGGATAGAATAAAGAAGCTCCTTCCTTGATAGTCATATATCACAAGGAAGGAGTTTCTTTCGTTATCCGAGGATCATGCTCAATTTTCTAGTGATTTTCTCTCTCATTATGAGCGCTTTGCTTTATAAAAACGTTTGCCTTTGATATCATTATCACTGTAAGAGCAATTGCTTCAAAATAAGAAAGGGGTATTCAATTTTATGTCTTATACTTTACCAGATTTACCATACGCATATGATGCACTAGAACCAGTAATCGACGAGGAAACTATGCATCTGCATCATGACAAACATCATAACACTTATGTCACTAATCTAAACAAGGCATTAGAAAGTCATCCAGAGCTTGGCGAACAACCGATCGAATCGTTAGTCGCACATTTAAACGAAGTCCCTGAAGATATCAAAACAGCAGTACGTAATAATGGTGGCGGACATGCTAACCATAGTTTCTTCTGGACTATTCTTCAAGCTCCAGTTGATGGTCAAAACCTACCTACTGGCACTGTTTTTGAAGCTATTGAAAGTACATTTGGATCATTTGATGACTTTAAAAAAGAATTTGCACAATCTGCAGCAGGACGTTTTGGATCAGGCTGGGCCTGGCTAGTAGTTTCTGATGGTAAATTAGAGATTGTATCTACACCAAACCAAGACTCTCCTCTAACAGATGGTAAGACACCTATTTTAGGATTAGACGTTTGGGAACATGCTTATTACTTAACTTACAAAAACGCTCGTCCAAAATACATCGAAGCCTTCTGGGGCATTGTTAACTGGGACGAAGTTGCACGCCGTTATACAGAAGCTTTAGCATAAACTAAGGTTTAGTTAAACCTTGAGCTAGCACTTAAGTTAGAACTTGAGTTATTATCAACAGTAAAGCTGTTTTATTATAAAACTAAAAAGAAGGGGTTATGACTGTAACAGTCATAACTCCTTCTGTCGTTTATCTATTTTTCGTTTTCTATTTCCTTTATCCATTTATTTAATGTAACTTAATTAAAGTAACTAAATTAAGAAACATGTTCAAGTAGCTTACTATACAGGTAGCTTACTATAAGTAAAGCAACTTGCTAGACTAACTGATACATTCAACGGAACTGCTATTTAAACACTACTCTACTTAGAATGGTTTGCTAGTAACAGAAACACTGAGTTTTCTTGGCAACCGATTGACTAGAGCGCCCCATAGCCATTGAGCGATGACGAAGTCAACCATCGAATGGACAATCGTCCCCAAGCCAACTAAGACAAACACCATGAACCATAAACTAGTTTGGTTATCAAGATGACTCATACCAGTAGTTAACATGACGTAAACAACTGCCATCTCCCCAATCGCATGTAGAATTGCAATAAACAAAGAAAACAGTTGACCCTTCATAGGCGCCAAGTATCTTTCGCTATTGTTTTGTAACATAAAGGCTCCTGTTACAGCGAATAACACATGAGATAACGCTCGAAGCACTATGATAATTGGAAATGAAGCCCATAAAAATCCTAAAGTTGTTCCCACAGTAACCATTAAGGCAGACCATGGTGAGATAAACATCGCTAGCATAATAGGAACATGACTTCCTAACGTATAAGAAGCCGGTCCAATCACGACTTTCACTGGCATTATAATAGGAATTACTATCCCTATTGCGGTTAGTATAGCCGTCATCGTAATCATTTGAGCATTGATTTTTTTCGTTGTCATTTTCATATCCCTTCTCGTCTTATAAAGACAATAAAAATTGTTTGATTCAATCTTATTGTAATGATTGCGAGTTAGGGTGTCAAGACACGTATATAGACAACGAGGAGTTTTTATAAACTGTCTTCTAAGTTTTTCATGTTTCTGGCCTTCTACATCTTTTTTTCTAACTTTCACGTTAGGCTTACTTTCAAGTTAATCTTCTAATATCTTATTCATCTTATTCTGGAGTTCTAATTATCTCCTTCATATAGTAACCCTGCACTGCTTAGCTCTTGCACAATTTTATTAAAGTGGTTTTGGTCGTCTACTATAAGGTTGTGACGATGAACACCATCTGTCACTTCTGACAGCAAATGTCCATCTTTTTCCTTTAATTCATTTAAAAACTGTTGAACATCCAGTCGATTTTTAATATTTAATTCGCCCTTGATCACCCCATAAACTGGATGATCTATTTCGACATCCTTTACAACACCACCATTGTCAACGATCAATTGCAATTCCTTTTCACAGTCAGCTAGAGAATGTTTGCAAGTGATTGAAAATATCTTGCCATCGTTTATAAATTGCGACTTTAAGACATACCCGCATGCCGTCGCAACAATATCGATGCCATTAGCTCGAATCCAAGAAATATCATTAACGATGACCTGCCGAGATACGCCCGTTTTCTTTGCTAATTCTCTAGCAGTGATTGGCTCAATTGATTTCTGTAAAACGGATAAAATAAAATGCCGTCTCTCCACGATTCCCATTTTTTTCAATATTTTTCTCCTCATTTATACACTTTTACATCACATTTGCTTAGCATGTTAAATTAGCATTTGTCCCCACACTCGTACATAGTGCTCGTATAACACATTCAAGTGTAACACCCTGTAACACTTGTATGAAACACTTATATGAAACGCTCGAATGTAACGCTTATACATAACAGACCTACTTACTGACATTATAACCAATTTAAAATTCAAACCAAAACAATCTTCTCAAGAACAGAAAAATACTTCTATTTAATATTCTTATCGTTTTAGAGCTAAATTTTCCGTTGGGCTTTCTGCTTTGTCTGACATAAAATTTATCCAGTTTAGATTCATTTTTATATTTTATCATTTAAAGGGTAACTATTGCCCAGAGACATGCTATAACTATCATTTCTTTCCAACTAAATAAGTGATAAAAAACCTATAAAGCGATTACCATTTCTCATTGACAATCAGCCAATATAGTCATACTATTGATAAGTGCTCTTTTCTTAGTTGAGCTAAAGCGGTCATGGCGGAACTGGCAGACGCGCTGTCTTCAGGCGGCAGTGAGGCAACTCGTGGAGGTTCGAATCCTCTTGGCCGCATATTTTTTTATTGGTAAATCAATAAGAATTAGACTTTGAATGCTTAAATGAATATATTTGATGGTTGCTCATAAGCCCTATCAATTACCTTATAATAATACTAGACAATAGATGTATGACTTGCTAAAATAGTAATGTTGACGCGGTCATGGCGGAATGGCAGACGCGCTAGCTTGAGGGGCTAGTGGGAGTATCTCCCGTGGAAGTTCGAGTCTTCTTGGCCGCATAGTATTATAAGAGTATCTCAAACTCACTTGATTCAGAATTCTCTGGTTCAAGTGAGTTTTTTTGTTTTTTATTAATTTTTCATTTATCACTCCCTCATCAGCCTGAAAAGATAGAAATGATAACCCATTTCCAACTGTACCATCGCTTGACATATGAACATCTGTTCATTTATAATTCAAGTAGATAGATGAATAGTCATTCATGTTTAGGTGATTAACTATTAAAATGCTCATATTAAACACTCACATATTAAACACTCACAACTAAACCGACTAATAATCATTAATTGGTAAAATCTGCAAAATAATTAATTGAAATAGAGAAAAGGAGGGTCATTATGGCTGACACAAAGAAACTTCATAAAGCAGAATATAGTCATATTAATCGCGAAGGATCCCTGGCGGTAAATACTCGGGGAAAAGAACATATGGAAGAAGCCGAACATAAGCAGCATCATGACCATTCTCACAGTCATAACGTTGCCTTGTTGACTTATGGTCTGGGTCTTTTGATTTATCTTGTTGCTTTATTGACCCCTATTGGAGCTGTGACAAAGAATGTCTTTTATGCCGTAACGATTCTTTTATCTGGCTATCACGTCATTTGGGAAGGAATCATTGAAACGATTGCCGAATCAAAAGAACATCATTCTTTGAGACCTAACGTCCATATTCTGATGACAGTGGCTACGATTGGAGCCTGTATAATTGGGGACTTCAACGAAGGTGCTCTTCTGATCTTGATATTTGCAGGAGCTCATTTCCTTGAAGAATACGCAGAAGGAAAGAGTAAACGTGAAATCAAGGGATTATTAGCCCTAAATCCTACTGAAGCACGTTTAGTTGCGGAAGATGGATCAGTTTCTACCGTAGCTGTGTCTGCTTTAAAAACTGGAGATACCTTAAAAGTTTTACCTGGAGATCAAGTCCCTACTGATGGAAAAATTTTAAATGGACATGCTGTATTAAACGAATCTG
>OMJG01000434.1_pt1 | contig 31648 bp, 33 predicted proteins | sample 1646431 | NCBI WGS metagenome assembly OMJG01 (sample SAMN03771674, study PRJEB25209) | food metagenome | isolation source: Cotija cheese | place: Mexico:Jalisco,Michoacan | collected 2011-12-12
ACGTGAAACTTGCTCAAGCGCTCATGCGCGAAGGAAACCTACACGGTAATAACCCGCTACTGGCTAACGACAACGTGTTTATATTGCTCGAGGCGATCCACAAGATGGGCATCGACCTAGATGTCAGCGACGATATCGCACCATGGGCCCGGATCCAAAAGAAAATACTCGAGCACGAACGCGCCGAAAACGAGCGCCGAATCTTGCAAGAAGCCGAAAAGCTCGCACAAGAACTAGCCGACAAAATCATGAAACAAAAAGAACAAGCAGAAAAGACAGAGGAGGCAGAACAGACCGACGAGAACGACACCGAGCAAACAGTCAAAGTACCAACCAACCCCGACGACCCACCGTTCTAAAGAACAGAAGAGATTTCGCAAAAACACGAAATTTCTTCAACCAGAATCAGATGTTTCGGATGGAGAGTAGACCAGCCTTCTTCGCAACAATGCACTGGATGATGAGGGCGACTGCTGCGACCCCGAGGCCAATGAGATCGGTGAAGGTGCCGGGGAGCATCGCAAAGATGGCTGCGCCGAAGAAGACGATTCGAAGAACCCAATTCACCTTGGTCATCAAGTGGCCTTCGACGGCGATGGAGAGTAGAAGGACGCCGATTGTTCCGGTGATGGCTACCTGGATTGCTTCCATGACCGTTACCTCTTGCAGAAGCATGGCGGGGTTGTAGACAAATATGAATGGGATGATGTAGCCGGCTAGCGAAAGTCGCATTGATTGGAAACCGGTTCGGACGGGGTCTGCACCGGAAAGTCCAGCTGCTGCGAATGCGGCGAGGGCGACCGGAGGCGTGAGGTTTGCGAAAAGTCCGAAGTAGAAGACGAACATGTGCGCAACGAGTGGTTCGACGCCGAGGGTGGCGAGGGCTGGGGCAGCCATTGTTGACGTGATGATGTAGGTCGGAATCGAGGGCAGTCCCATTCCGAGGACGATGGAAGCAATCATGGTCAGCACGAGGGAAAGGAAGAGGTTGCCGGCACCGATGGCAACGATTGCGTTTGCCAAGGTCACGCCGAAACCAGTCAGGGTGACAACACCGACGATGATGCCAACGGCAGCACAGGCGATGGATACTGACACGGAGGTGGTTGCGCCGAGAGCAAGTGAATCAAGGATCTCTTTGACGGACATTCGGGTTGTTTTCCGCAGTTCCGCAATGACGAACGTGACGATGATGGTGAGGAGAGCGGAGAACAGAATAGTACGTCCGGAGAAGAAGAGCATGTATATAAGGAACAGAATCGGAATGATGAGGTGTCCGCGTTCCTTAAGTACTTCCATGACTCCAGGGAGGTTCTCGCGGGAGATGCCCTTGAGCCCTTGGCTTGTTGCACGAAGGTGAACTTGAACAAGCACGCCGAGGTAGTAGAGGAGGGCAGGGATGATAGCGGCGATGGCGATGGTTCGGTAGGGGATGCCGAGAGTTTCGGCCATGATGAATGCAGCCGCGCCCATAATCGGAGGAAGGATTTGGCCACCGACCGACGCAGAAGCCTCGACTGCGCCTGCGAAGACTGGCTTGTAGCCGATTCTCTTCATCATCGGGATGGTGAAAGCACCGGTAGTGACCACGTTGGCCACAGCTGAGCCGTTGATGGATCCCAAGAATCCGGAGGCGACAACGGCTACTTTTGCAGGACCACCGCGCGATTGACCGGCGAGGGCTAGAGCGATGTCGTTGAAGAACTGTCCCATGCCAGATTTTTGGAGGACTGCGCCGAACAAAACGAAGAGAAAAATGTACGTTGCGGCTACGCCAATTGCTGTGCCGTATATGCCTTCAGTGGTGAGGAAGGAGTAGTTTACGGTGTTCTCCCAGGAATAACCGCGGTGGCGGAGAGTGCCTGGGAGGTCACGGCCGAAGACCGCGTAGAGCAGGAAGACGATGGAAAGGATGGAAAGCGCCCAGCCGTTGATGCGTCGTGATGCTTCAAGGATGAGCAAGAGGAGGATGACGCCGAATACTAGGTCCCACATTGTTGGAACGCCCGCGCGGCGGACGATTTCTTGGTAGTTCAGGACGACATAGAACGCGGTGGACAAGCTGAGTATGACCAGTACGAGGTCGTAATAGGGAAGTTTGGCGCGGGATGCCTTGCGCATTGGCGGATAGAGCGCGAAAGCTAGGGCAAGCATCGCCGCAACGTGAATGGCGCGGTGCTGCAGAATCGGTGGACTGCCGAAGTATGCCGTGTACATGTGGTATAGCGACACTATTACCGCGAATGCGGTGACCACTATCGACATGTATTTCGATGAGAAATCACGCGTGCGGGACTCGCGGTCGTACTCCTCCAGGAGTTCTTGGTTTTCTTCTTCTACGGCTTTGGTGTCAATGGAGGAAGTTTCCGTGGACATGATTCATCTTTCGTCTCAATGCAAAGCTAGTCGATGACAAGCTCCGCGAAGGTGTGATGAGGTATTTCGCGAGAAATGCTGGTTCCGTTGATTTCTAACTTGTGTTGCGTGGCGTGCGAGTGAATCCAATTCAGTTGTGGAATCTCACGGTCGATGTGTGAGGTGTGGATGATGCCGTCCTCAATGGTCGTGGTGCCTTCTAGGTCTGTTGGGACGCCGGCCCCATAAGACTTGAGGTAGACATCGGTGAGAAAAATCTTGCCGTCGTCGATTCTGTAGGTTTCTCTCCATGGCTCGAGCTCGATGGAGTGGATCCAGGTGAGGTCGAAGGCGGAACCATCGGAAAGAGTGTCCTCGTAAAACACTGAACCTGACTCCTGGTCACGGACAATCACGTGATTTCCGGAGTCAGGTCTTAGCGTGAAGAACACCACCGCTAGTAGAAGCACTAGCAGCGGAGTTAATTTAGCTGCCGTTGACTTCATCGAAGTATCGAACAGCGCCAGGGTGGAGGTCGGTGGCGAGGCCTTCTTCAACAGAGTCCAAGGTGATTAGTTTGGCGGCGTTGTGTGAATTCTGAATGGTCTCGATGTTTTCAAAAATCGCCTTGGTGATTTCGTAGACTTGGTTTTCGCTGAGATCCGGAGAAACCAGCAACTGGTTGGTGATTGCGGCGGTTTGGACGTCTTCTTCCTGGTCATAGGTGCCGCCCGGGATGACTTCTGCATCAAAGAATGGGTATTGCTCTTGGAGCGCATCCATTCCTTCGCCTTCGACTGGGACAACTATGACATCTTCTGTGGTGGCCAGGTCCATCACGGAAGAGTTAGGCAGACCAGAAGTTACGAAGGCGGCATCGATTTGGCCGTTCTTCATTTGGTCGATGGCATCGGCGTAAGACAGGAAGTCTTCGTCGATGTCGTCGTAGGACATATCGTGAGCTTCGAGGATCATTTGGGCGTTGAGCTCCACACCGGAGTTCTGGTCGCCGACGCCTACGCTTCTGCCTTCAAGATCGGATACGGATTCAATTCCGCTTCCCGCGGTGGTGATGATCTGCACGTAGTTGGGGTACAAGGCAGTAATGGCTTGGAGCTCGGAAAGAGCCTCTTTGCCTTCGAATGGGCCGGTGCCTTCAATTGCCTGGCGGGTGGCGTCACCCATGACGAACGCTACTTCTGCGCGGCCGGAAGTAAGGAGTTCGATATTTTCAACTGATGCGCCGGAGGCTTGTACGGAAGAGTCGGCGCCGAGGGCATCGGCAAGCACCTGCGACATGGAAGCGCCGATTTGGTAGTAGGGGCCTGATGTTCCGCCGGCAGCGATGGTGACGAAGTCTACGGACCCGTCTCCCTCGGCCTGATCTGCACTGCCTCCATCGTCTGAGCAAGCGGTCAAAGCAAGGGCGACAACGCTAAGCGATGCCAAGGTTGCACGAATCTTCATGGAATTCTCCCTGGTGTTATGTGGCACAACATATTGGTATGAAAATATGATCTGTTGCACATTTTATCCACAGGTTAAGGCTAGGGATAGGGTTTCGTCCTAAGGAACTGGGGCGTGGGTGGAATTAGGCAATCGATTGAATTGTTATTTATGGGCCTGAAACCAACCCAAGCAGCGGAAACCGCATTCGGGCTGTAGCAATCGAAAGGGGGTAGCGGAAACTATGGATAATGGAGGAATGAATGAGCATTCACTAGTTTCGCGTTATGTCGTTCTCATGGGGGTTTCCGGTTCTGGAAAGTCTTCGGTGGGAGAGAAGTTGAGCCCGTTGGTGGGGCTGGCGTACCGAGATGGTGATGATATGCACACGCAGTCGAATATCGACAAAATGGAATCAGGCACCCCGCTCAATGATGAGGACAGGATGCCTTGGTTGAAAAACATTGGTCAGGAGCTAGCTGCCTCGGGTGGTTTGATGATCGGGTGCAGTGCGTTGAAGCGCTCCTACCGCGACTTGATTCGTAGTTACTGCCCGGAGGCGGTGTTTGTGCACCTCGCGGGTGATTTTGAGTTGCTATCGGAGCGTATGAATTCGCGCACGGGCCATTTCATGCCGGCGTCGCTGTTGAAGTCGCAGTTTGAGACGCTACAGCAACTGGAGCCGGATGAAAAGGGCGTCGTGATTGATATTGAGCCATCCGTGGGTGAGGTGGCTCAGCAGGCGGCTAACTACTTGGAAGGATCGCCCACAGAATAAGGACGGTAATAAAGCCGATTACGGAAATGAACACCTGGTTGAGAGTCCAGGTGCGCAGGGTGGTGGATACATCCATGCCCATGAGTCGGCCGACGAGCCAGAAGCCGGAGTCGTTGACGAGGGACGAGAAGACGGAACCTGCGGCGGTGGCGAGCACCAGCAGGGCGAGCTGAATCTCGTTCATGTTGGAGGCTTCGACAGCTGGCGCCATGAGTGCTGCGGCGGTGGTCAGCGCGACGGTTGCGGAACCCTGTGCCACGCGAAGTGCTGCAGCGACGAGGTAGGCGGCGAATATAACCGGGATGCCCAGGTCGGACATGGAATCGGCCAGTGCGTCGCCGATGCCAGAGGTACGTAGGACGCCGCCGAACATGCCGCCTGCGCCGGTGATGAGGATGACGGAACAGATGGGGCCGAGGGCACCGTCCATGAGCTTCTCCAACTGGTCACCGTTGCGCGGACCAAGGACGACCATCGCGACGAGCAAAGTGATGAGCAGCGCGATTGGGGTTTGACCGACGAAAGTGAGGATATCGGCGAAAGTGCCGGAGCCGTCCACGGTGCCGGCCGCAGCGAGGGTGTTGACGCCGGTGTTGCAGAAGATGAGCAGCATCGGTAGGAGCATGACGCTGATGACTTTTAGTGGGGAAGCGACGGTTGCAGGATCATGTTCGGTTTGCTCACCGAGCAACGCATCGCTGACCTTGTATGGGAACTTCTTTCCCAGGTAGCGGCCCCAGAGGTAACCGGAGACGTACCAGGTTGGCAGGGCAACAATGAAGCCGAGGCCGAGGATGTAGCCGATGTCGGCGTTGAAGAACTCGGCGGCAGCAACGGGGCCGGGGTGCGGTGGCAGGAACACGTGCATGACGGAGAATGCACCGGCGGCAGGGATACCGAAGGCCAGAACCGGCCCGTCAAGGCGGCGGGCGACAGCGAAGATGACCGGCAACATGACGATGAGGCCGGCATCGAAGAAGATTGGGAAGCCCATAATCAAGGAGGCAATACCCAAGGCAAGAGGGGCGCGTTTGGCGCCGAAGGCGTTGACGAGGGCATCGGCAAGCGACTGCGCACCGCCGGATGCTTCAACGATACGGCCGATCATTGCACCAAGACCCACGAGCAGCGCGACCGAGGCGATGGTGGAACCAAAGCCGTCAATCATGGTGGGCACAACCCCCGCGACTGGGATGCCAGCGGCGAGCGCCGTGACCGCGGAAACGATGATGAGTGTGACAAAAGCGTGGATTCGGAACTTGATAACCAGTAGCAGAATCAGCGCAATCGCAGCTAGGGCGATTCCCAGCAGCGGACCGGCGGACAATGTAGGTTCCCAGGTCTCCATGTAGTTCTCCTTATCTAAATTTTCATCTGAGATTACACCCCGGGGGTTGTAGCATGTAACCATGAAATTTTGGGTGGAGGGCGAAGACCCGGATCCGCGATTTACTTTGGCGAATGAACGCACATTTTTGGCATGGATCCGGACGTCTTTGGCATTCCTGGCCGGCGGCCTCGCCATTGAGATTTTCGAGTTCGAAGGCGTGAGCCCGTGGATTAACTCCGCGGTCTCCGTCATCGTCATCGTCACGGCAGCAATGGTGGCGGTGGGAGCAGCTTTACGATGGGCTATCGTCGAGCGCGCAATGCGATTGGGTAAGCCGATGCCTGCGCCGAAGCTGATACCGGTGCTGTCTGCGGCCGCCGCGATTGGCTGTGTCTTTGGCCTGGTAGTGGTCTTGCTGTGATGCAAAGGCATCCTGATCCGGGACTGCAACCGGAACGAACAACCATGGCCTGGACGCGGACCCTTGTGTCCTTTTTGGTGGTTGCGGGGCTGAGCATGCGAGTGTCTGCCTCAGTGCACGAAATCGCGTTCTTGCTCATTGCGGTGATTGCGATGGTGGCGGCGCTTAATATTACTGTGCGCCAAGCTGGCCGCTATGAGCGGAGTAATACGGGGCTAGTGGAAGAAAAAATTCGGCCACAGGTGTGGTCAGTGGTAGTGATGTCAACTGCAGTGACTCTTTTGGCTTTGGTTTTGCTGGCAATGAGATTAATGTGAGCGAAAAATTCCTTAATAAGCTAGTGTTGGGAGCCGTTCAAGTCAGTTATTGGTCGCCTTTTAATCCCTAGGAATTTGTATAGCCATGAAGTCTGTACGCGCGTTGATTACGGCAGCAGCAGCTGCATTGTCTCTTGCGTTTATCCCTCAAGCTACCGCTACTGCTCAAGAACACTGCCCAGCAGTAGTTGCAGTTGCAGCGCGTGGTTCGGGACAGAACACAAATATTTCTCCAACCTGGTACGGCGGCCCGCGCCCGTCCAATGGTTGGGAAGGCGAGACCATCCGCGCATTCCTGCAGACAGCTGAAGGTCGCTACCAGGCAACTCATGGTGGCAACTCTTTGATGAAGGACGTTCACGTACTGGGGCTTAGCCCAAACGTGTACCCAGCGACCTACCCAGAATATGAAGTACCAAACGTAGCGGCGCCTGAAACCGTAATGGACATGCTGCGCATTGCTTACCGCTACGCAGCTCCTGTTGTGAATACTGCGGTATCCGCACTGGGCCAGTTCCGTTACTCCGTAGAAACCGGTCAGGCTGGCGTTATGCAGGCTATTGGTCACTATGAGAACTCCGCTGGCTGCAAGCCAGGCTACGTTCTGATTGGTTACTCCCAGGGCGCGATGATCCTCGCGGGCCATGAGAAGCAGTTGGCTAACCGTGGTCAGCTCGCGGGCGTGGTCTACATGGGTAACCCAATGACCAACCGCAATGATCCATACACCGTGGGCGTGCCAAATGCTTCCGGCATCTTGGGCGATATGCCTAACAACACCGTGGCTTCCAAGGGAACCAACAACCGCATTAACTACTGTCTGCCGCTGGACGGCGTGTGCAATGCAACCGTGGGAACGCTGCGCGCTTCTGAGGGTAATGGCGGATACCATGGCCGCTACTTCCTGCGCGGATCCCAGTGGGATGCGCAAGTAGCGGATGTCTTTGGACGCTTCGTTGATCAGCGTCGCTACGGTTAGGGTCTATGAACAAAATTGGAATCATGGGTGGCACGTTTGACCCGATTCACAACGGCCACCTGGTGGCAGCGAGCGAAGCTGCCTACCGTTTCGACCTGGACAAGGTCATTTTCGTGCCCACGGGTCAGCCGTGGCAGAAGGCGGATCGTGATGTCACGGACGCGGAGCATCGCTATTTGATGACGATGGTTGCCACGGCCTCGAACCCCCGCTTTACGGTATCCCGGGTGGATATTGAGCGCGAGGGGCCGACATATACCATCGATACGCTGCGCGATATCCGCCAGTTTTATCCGGATGCGGAGCTGTACTTCATCACTGGCGCGGATGCGCTGGCCTCAATCATGTCTTGGCGTGATTGGGAAGAAATGCTGGAGATGGCACACTTCGTGGGTGTGACCCGACCTGGCTATCCGCTGACCCGCGATATGGTGCCGGAAGACCAGCGTGACGGCATTGAGCTGATTGATATTCCAGCGATGGCGATTTCTTCGACGGACTGCCGCGAACGCGCGCGCAGTGGTGTGCCGGTCTGGTACTTGGTGCCGGACGGGGTTGTGCAGTATATTGCGAAAAATCACCTGTATAGCCCAAATGAAGGTAAAGCGCTGTAAAGTTGTTTGAGGGTTATACATATTTCAAAGTAAGTAAAGGATATTTGTGAGTATTACTGACGCGGCACGCCGGATGGCAGAGTTGGCAGCGCATGCTGCCGATGAAAAGTCCGCCAGCAACATCGCAGTGATTGATGTCTCTGACGTTCTGGCCATCACGGAACTTTTCGTTATCGCTTCTGCAGATAATGAGCGTCAGGTGCGATCCATCGTTGAAGAGGTAGAAGACGCCCTGACTGCGGAAGGCTTTGAGCCGAAGCGTCGTGAAGGTGTGCGCGAAAACCGTTGGGTTTTGTTGGACTATGGATTCACCATCGTGCATGTTCAGCGTGAGCAGGAGCGCGAGTACTACGGCCTGGATCGTCTGTACCATGACTGCCCGCTGATTGAGATTGAGGGCATTGAGCCAGCAACTCGTCCGGGCACGTGGGATAACATCCGCGACGTTGAGTCGATTGATGATATTCCGTTGGCTGAAAAAGAGCCAGAAGACGACGAAGAGTACTAGGCTAAATTCCCATGAGCCGCCGACTTATACTGATCAGGCATGGTCAGACCACCTATAACGCCACAGGTCGTATGCAAGGACACTTGGATACGCAGCTTTCTGATGAAGGCGTGGCGCAGGCTGAGTCTGCCGGTCGGCTGCTGCAGAACCAAGGGATTACCCGCATCTTGGCCTCGGATTTGTCGCGGGCGAAGGTGACGGCGGAGATCGTCGGCAAGCAATTGGGCTTGGACGTTGAAGTTGATGAGCGCATGCGTGAGACCAACTTGGGTCAGTGGCAGGGCATGACTTCGGCGGAAGTGGATGAGCAGTATCCGGGGGCGCGCGCAATTTGGCGCCATGATCCGACGTGGGCGCCGCCTGAGGGTGAGTCGCGCGTGGATGTGGCGAAGCGGGCACGCCCGGTCATTGATGAGTTCATGGAGTCCTATTCTGATTGGGACACCAATACCGTTCTGGTGGTGGCTCATGGCGGCGCGATTGCTGCGCTGACCTGCAATTTGATTGCGCTGCACAACCAGCAGTATCAGATGCTGTCTGGTTTGAAGAACACCCATTGGGCGCAGCTGACTGCGCGTCCTGCGTTTGATCCGGCTCGTCCGGATGCGCCGGTGAGCTTCAACGAAGACAATATTGCGAACGCGAATTGGTATTTTGATGGCTGGAATATGGGCGCCCGCGTTGTGGGCGGCACCGGGGCTGATATTTAATGCCAGTTCGTATTGTGACTGATTCTTCTGCTGGACTGCCTCAAGAAATCGTTGATGAACTTGATATCACGGTGTGCCAATTGCACGTGATGGACAACGAAGATTCGGATACAACCACCTCAGCGCTCTCCGCGCTGGAAATTGCTGCTGAATATGGACGGCAGATGGAACGCGGCGGGGATGAAGGACTTGTTGGCCTGCACCTGGCTAAGGAACTTTCATCGACGTGGTCGGCGGCGGTCACGGCATCGGCGGTTTTCCCGGACGATAAGGTTCGCGTGATTGACTCGGGCACTGCTGGCATGGTGTTGGGCGCTGCCGCAATGGCTGCGGCGAAGCTGGCCAAAGATGGCGCTGACGTGGATGAATGCTATGAAGCGGCGCAAAACACGATTGAGCGTGGCGAGACATGGGTGTATTTGAGCTCCACGGATGAGATTCGCCGCTCGGGACGCATGTCTACTACTACGGCGATGATTTCCACGGCGCTGCTGGCTACCAAACCGATCATGGCGCTCAATGATGGACGCCTGGAATTGGTGGGCCGCACCCGTACTCAGACAAAGGGCTTTATCAAGCTGGTGGATCTGGTGGCATCGGAAGCCGGCGGCAAACCGGTGTTTATCGCGCTGCAGCACAATGATGCCGAGGAACAAGCGGAGATCCTGCAAGACCTGCTGGAGCAGGCGTTGCCGGAGGGCTCCAGCTTCATTCTGACGAAGCTCAATGATGTAGTGGCTGTGCATGTTGGCGCGGGCGCGATTGGTGTGTCTGCGGTGTACTCGGCTTAAGACGTGGCCGCCTGTGGATAACTCGGCCGTTAAGGTGACGCGTCACTAAAGTTATCCACAGATTTTGAGCTTGAGGCTATCGCTGGGGTTGACTCCGCTTTAGTCTCAGAGCATGACTCAAAAACCTGGCATCTCCCAGCGGTTATCTGAACTTACAGCACCGACTGGGGAAGAACCCATCCTCGACGTTTCCTATCCTGCTCCACGACTAAAGATTGCCCCGTGGCAAGCCATAGTGGCTGCCATTGCGGCAATCGTTGCTGTTTTATTGTGGCTGGCTTTGTCCTCACCGAAAAGTGATGGGCAGCTTCCGCCCATTGAAGCCGCCCAGGCACCTGAGATATCCACGGTCACTAGTGAAGAAGCCCTGCCCGCAGAGGTGGTGGTTTCTGTTGTTGGCGCCGTGGAACAACAGGGCATTCTTGTCTTGCCGCAGGGCTCGCGCATCGCTGATGCCCTGGAGGTCTCCGGCTTAGCTCCTGACGCGGATATCGTGTCCATCAACCATGCACAGTTGCTTGTCGATGGCGAACAGATCTACGTCAGCCGCATCGGGGAAGACCCACCTGCCCAGGTCGAAGCAGGAGAAGACGGCGGTGCACGTGGTTCTAAATCCTCGAAGATTAATCTGAACTCGGCTACGGCTGCTGAACTTACACAATTGCCCGGCGTGGGTGAGGTGACCGCGGAGTCGATTGTGTCGCACCGCGATACGGTGGGGAGCTTTACTTCGGTGGAGCAGCTTCTGGATATCAGTGGCATTGGTCCGGCCAAGTTTGAAAAGCTTCAACACCTTGTGACTGTGTAGCCGCGCATGCGTGAGCTTCGCCTTTTACCCGCAGCGGTTTCTGTATGGGCAATGACGTTGATGGTGCTGCTGGGATATTTCCCGGTGGCTGTCATTGTGCTGCTGATTTCCGCCACCACGTTCGTGCTGATTAAGCAGTTCGGGCAAGCGATTCTGGTGTCCGCGCTGGGAACAATAGCCCTGCTGGTTGCGCATTTTCGCATGCGCTGGGCACCGGACGAGATTTCAGTTGGCACGGTGACCATGACTCCGACTGAGACATCCTCGGGGTTTCTTATTCGGTTGAAGGCACATGGATCGACCTATCCGGTCTTTGTGGAAAAGTTGCCCGATGGAATTGAATCCGGCTCCCTCGTGGAGGTCAACGCGCGCTGGAGCGAGTCCAAGTCCCCGAGTGTCTCTGGGGTGGTTGGCAACGGGGAAGTGGTGGGCTTTTCGCCGCCGTCGGGCCTCGCGGGAATCGCCGTGCGCGTCTCCGATAATTTCCGGGAAGTAGTGCAAGCCACCGTGGGTGAAGCATCCCAGGGACTGATTCCTGGAATGGTGTTGGGCGATACTTCACTTCAAGACACATCCCAGCAAGAGCTGTTCATTGAGACCGGGTTGTCTCACCTGTCGGCGGTCTCCGGTGCGAATGTGGCGATTGTGCTCACGGCGTTCTTTCTATTGTGCCGCTGGATTGGGCTGGGCCCACGCGTGCAGGTGGTCTCCGCCGGCTTCGCGCTGTTTGGTTTCGTGGTTCTCGTCGGAACCGAGCCCTCGGTCCTGCGCGCGAGTGTCGCCGGGGTGGTGGGGCTATTGGCAGTGGTCAATTCTTCGCGTGCGGAGCCCATTCACTCGTTGTGCATTGGTGTCATTGGGCTGATTGTGTGGGATAGCGACATGGCCGCCAGCTTCGGATTCGCGTTGTCATCAGCGGCGACGGCATCCATCGTGGTGCTTACGCCGATGTTTCACCGACTCTTGGCGCCACTACAGTGGCCGGACATCCTCGCCCGCGCGCTAGCTGTCGCCATCGCCGCGGACTTTGCCACCATGCCGATTGTTGCCCTGATGGCCGGTGAAGTCTCCATGGTCTCCGTCCTTGTCAACGTGCTGGTTGCCCCAGTAACAGCGCCGATCACGATTCTGGGACTCATCGCCGCAGGTCTCGCGCAGTTGCCTTTCGATACCCCCGCCTTTCTCCTCCTCAAACTCATCGAGCCCTGCACCTGGTGGATCTACCATATTGCCGCTGGCGCGCATGAGCTTCCCATCGCCGTAATTGCTGCCTCACCCATCGTGGTGTTACTGGCCTACGGGTGGATTGTCGCCGGCCTTGTCTGCGGCCACCCCCGTAAGACTTTCGCCGCCATCGCCGCACTGCTTATTGTCTTTGGCGTGAACTTCCAACCACGACCTCAGCCCCTGGAAATCACGCAAGTCTTTACCGTCAACACCGACGAAGAAATCGACGACATCCCAGCAGGCACCCAAGCGATCATCGTGCTCGACGGTGAGGGCCGAAAGAGCAGCCGTGGCATCCAAACCCCTGACGGTATCCCCGTGCTGTACCCCAACCGCGACGGCCAAGTCACCGTCTACACCGACGGCTCCCAGCACGCCGCCGATGGGAGGTTTTAAAAGATCGGGGAACCTGGAAGGGGGCAGGAACAAGAACCTCCTAGGCTTCCTAGATGTCAGCAATTGTTAGTGGGTAGGCGTCGATTCGCCAGAGATCACTTGTTTCTCCCGTAAAAATCGTAGACACGACCGAGGCGCTTGAGAACGATAAAAATGGTGGCAACGAAATGTGCAAAAACACCGAAAATCAAAGTGTTCAGTATTAAAATTATCCATTTGCAATCGACGAAAGGCTGTCGGGTTACCTCTTGTAATAAGGTGAGAATCACGATGGTGAGGCCTAATGAAATAGCGTAAATTGCTGTCGAAAAAGCATAGTCTAGGTTGTCTTTTTGCAAATCATCTCGGTGTGTGTTTTCGATTCCAATTCGGACATGAAAACGAAGTTGGATGAGAAAAACAATTAGCGAGAAGAGTAATCCTGTAATTATCGATACAGCCGTTAGCATCTCGGTTCGAAAAGCCATTGGAAATTTTAAACAGAATGAAATAGCCACCGTGATAATCGGCGCACCTATTTGAAAAATCACATTTAGAACCGGGCATTTTGAATCCGTCAATGAGTTAAAGTGCCCTTTTACCGAGCTCCACGTCATCATTTTCCCCTCAATTAGATTTTAACAGTCAGGCATTCTGCTCCAGACTGCGAAGAATCATTCGGCACTCCGAAATAAAATCCTCGTCCGAAATTGTGCTATCGATTTTGACTTGGAGTTTAGGAAGGTCACCTCGCTCAACTACATAGCGTTTAGTGACGCCGTCGGATCCCTGGAGATCTAGGATTTGTTCATCTCCTTCGTCAGCATCCCAATTTAGAACATCGTGTGCCTTAATTTGACCTTGAATAATTTTGTCCGCAAGCGCCTTCGGTAGTAGTTTTCCCCGACGCGGAGTAATTGAGCGGCTTACCCTTCCAAGCGGAATAGATTGTCCTTCGATTGATATTGATTGATTCTTCTTGCGTACTTCTAGCCCCTTGAATTTGATGTCGGCCAGAAACTCGTTTCCAAACTGGCACCACTCGGCTAACCATGTGATAGAATTTTGGGCTCCATACTGGTCTCGCCAAGTCGATCTCAACTTGGCAAAAACATCGAGACCGGGGGTGTTTCCAGGATGGCGTTCGTAAAAACTATAGGCGTACAGTTGTCGCTCGGGGGCGACAAAGAATACCCGACCTGTGTGGGTAGTCGAATCGGAACGATCAATACGCAGGGTGTGGTTACCTTGCGCGTCGTAAACAGCTCCTTCTAACCCTGATGGGCCAGCCTGTACTGCCATAAATAACGAACGGCTGGTTACACTAGTGCTTCTTTGCAGATTGAACGATCGCTCTTTATTTGGAACTTGCACCATGACATTGAGTTTAAGATTCGAATTTACGAAATCAATTAGGTCTAGGGATTGTAGATTATCAACACAAAAGTTGTCTCTGATTTCTTTTTTCCTACGGCTCTCGTGAAATGAGTGTTTTTGGACAATGATTGTTGACATTAAGTTCGCTTCCTGGGGAAATTTTGGTATTCCAATGCATAGTACTCCATAAGACAGACAGCCCGGATTGAAAATAAGAGATAGCTATTTCTGTCTAATGGTTACTGTATGTGCGGCGAAAGAGACAGAAAGAACAGCCGCGGCATCCCCGTGCTCTACCCCAACCGCGACGGCCAAGTCACCGTTTACGCCGACGGAACCCAGCACGCCGCCGATGGGAGGTTTTAGGTGTTCTATGATGGTCAGCATGGAACCGGTGCACCTGATTTTGGGCGATGATGAATTTTTGGCAGAGCGTGCCCGGAGGTCTATCCAAAAGGCGGTGGCTGAAGAGACGGGGGAGCAGCCGGAGCTGAAGGTGCTGCGCGCTGCGGAGGTCACCGAGTGGGAGATTATTGAGGCGACGAGCCCGTCGTTGTTTGGTGAGACCCGCGTGATTGTCATCTCCGATACAGAACGTGTGGGTTCGGCGCTGATTAAGCTCATCGTGGATGCGGCGAAGGATCCCGCGCCGGGCATGACGATGGTGATAAATTTCGCGATTTCGCGAAAAAACCTGAAGAACCGCAAGAAGCCGCCGGAGCTGGTGGCCAAGATTCAAAAACTCGCGCAAGTCCACGAGGTTTTCTCGCTCTATGACAACGAGGTCAAACCGTGGGCGACGCGCGAGTTTACACTGCATGACGTTCGCCCGACCCCTGATGTAGTGGACGCGTTGTTGTCCGGCGTGGGGTCAGACCTGCGCTCTTTGTCAGCGGCCATTTCACAGTTGGTGGCGGATACCGGCGGCAATGTCACACGCCAAACGGTGCAACGCTACTACGCGGGCGTGGCCGAGGTAGAGAACTGGGACATCGCGGATGCGGCTGTCGCGGGACGCACGGGTGAGGCGATTGCCACGTGTCGTCGCGCATTGCAGTTGGGCGCAGAACCAGTCGGTATTGCAGCGGCGCTGGCGAACAAAGTCGGGGTCATCGCAAGGCTGTATACCGCGCGCGGGGACAAGTTCTCCCTTGCTAAGCAGTCCGGTTTGCACCCCTATGTCGCGGAAAAGACGGCACCAATTGCCAGGCGCTGGTCGGGTGAGAACATCAGCAAGGCTGTCATCGTGATTGCTGACCTCGACGGACAGGTCAAAAGCCTAGGCCGCGATGGTGCGGACTATGCGGTCGAAGCAGCCGTTAAGAGAATTTCGGAGCTCGCACGATAAACTAATCGGCATGACTGAACAAAATAATGAACAAGAAGTAGCGGAATTCGCTTCCAAGCTTTTTGACCTCGCGCGCAATGGCGATGTTTCTTTGATTGAATACATCAAGCAGGGCGTTAGCGTTGATTTAGTAAATCAGGACAGCCAGTCCTTCGTCATGCTCGCCGCATACAACGGCCACGCTGAACTGGTCAAGGCATTGGCCGCTGAGGGCGCTGACGTGAATCTGCTCAATGACCGCAAGCAGTCACCATTGGCTGGTGCGATCTTTAAGAAGGAAGATGCTGTTATTGATGCACTTCTGGAAGCAGGCGCAAACCCACAGGCTGGCACCCCAAGTGCAGTTGATACCGCGATGATGTTTGGCCGTGAGGATCTTCTGGGACGCTTCGAGTGAGCCTGTCGTCTCTTGCAACAATCATTGTTCTAAACCTGCTGGGCGCATTAAGCCCAGGCCCGGACACCATTTTGATCACCCGCTTGGCCACCAAGTCCCGCCGGCACGCTGTTGCCGCGGTGACTGGCATCCAAGTAGGCGTGCTGATGTGGACCACGCTGACCGTACTCGGTGCGGCCGCGCTGTTGACGGCATTCCCGCAGTTGCTTGGTTTAGTGCAGCTTCTGGGCGGTAGCTGGTTGGTGTACATGGGCTATTCCACCTTCAAAGCCGGATGGGATTCCCGCAGCGCAGTGCCGATGTCACTGGCAGAACAAGAAGCGCAGCTGGGAAGAATGCGCCATTCTTTCCGCACCGGTTTGGCAACGAACCTGTCCAACCCGAAGATTGTTCTGTTCCTCTCAGCATTGATTGCGCCCTTGCTACCCGCGAGTCCGTCCATCGGTGTGGCAATCACGCTGATTTTGGCGATGAGCTTGTCCTGCTACGTCATGTTCGTCTTCATCAGCTTTGTGGTGTCCACGAAGGCAGTGCGCCGCAAGTTGTTGGCAGCAGGGCCGTGGATTGATATCGCTGCCGGTTCCTTCTTCATAATCGCTGGTATTGCCCTAGCCGTCACTGGATTCCGCGACGTATTCGGAATCTAGATTTCTAGCTCCTGGGTGGTGGCCACATCCCACACCCACTGCGCCCAAGACATCACGGTGCCCGCGCGGCGGGTGACAGTGGAGTCCTTGAGTCCCAGATTAGAAGCATTCATAATGTCAATGATTGCGTTCTTGTCTGGGACTTCGGCGTTTTCTAAGGCGCGAATGAGCACCATATGAAAGACCTGGTGGCGCGCAAGCGCCTTAATCAGCGCGATGTTGCGTTCGTTGCGCTCAGAACTCATAACCTTTGCGCCGAAGTCGGTCAGTGACCAGGTGCGGTGGCTATCTTCCACGAGGCCTAAGTACTTGGCGGCGCTGGTGTAATAGTTGGTTTGGCGCGAGGTGAAATCATAATTCTCGGTGATTTCCTCAACATTCAACGGTGCATCCTGGAGCTGCTCGCAGAGGTTAATCACACGCGCGAAGCTATCGGCCTGTGGGAAAGGAATGCCTTCTGGTTCGGCGGTCATTGCTGTGGACTTCAACAGCTGCTTCACAACTTCCAGCGTGATGTTGGATGGCGTGAGCGTGTAGCGCGCGGAGTCCACTAGTGTGATTGACTCTGGGCGCAGGTCGTCTTCAAAGTCGAAGCGGTAGAGATAGAAAATGCCGTTGGAATAGACCTGATAGACAGGCGATACAGTCTTGGTCAGGGACTGAGAAAAGCGGCGGTAGGGGAAGTAGAGCTGGCGTATATTGAAGTCATCGGAAAGATGGTTCTTTGCTTCAACCAGACATAGTTGGTCTGATGATTCGAGGCCAGCATCGATTTCCATCTGGGCTTTGGTGACCTGAAAATTGCCGCATGCGAGGCTCATATCGATGCTGCCGGTGGACATGCGGCCAGCAACAGTGGCCTGCAGAGTGTCAGTGCCTAGGAAGTCCTGCAAGATTTCAGACAGGGCAGAAGCGTTGAGTGCGGCGGACTCAGAGGTAATCTCGTTGGGGTCCAAGGACTCGATGTTCCCAGGAAACGGCTTGTAGCGAATAGGGCCGAGGGATTCAGAATCGGGAAACTTGGTGAAGAGATCGAAGGCCCCCACCAGGTATTCAGAGCGCGATACGGGGATAATGTTGAGCCCGAGCTCTTTGAAAATCCAGGGCCGTGCGGCCGTGGAATCATGCTTGGCCATCAGCCGCGGTTCACGCGCGGAGATTTCTTTGAGCTCAGCCGCGGTGATGCGGAAGAAGCCGTCTGCGTTGAGCTGTTTGTGCATAAAGACGCGCAACCAGCCGTAATCATTGCGGCCTAGAACTTGGCTTTTCGGCACATTGAAGTGTGAGCAAAGGTCAGCTTCACTTCTCATAGTTTCTCACTAGGACTTCATCGACTTTGCCGCGCTTAGACGCAATGGAGTTGATAGCGCGGGATGCTCCCACGATATCAACGTGGTAGTCAGAGTAAAGGTCACGGATGAAATCAGTGGCGGAGTTAGAAAGCATCCAGTTGACGCCGCGGTCGGTCAGGTCATCGCATAATTCTTTGAGCTCAACTTGGTTGCTGCGGCCGAAACCACCAGCGGCATAACCAACGAAGTTGCTAGTGATATTGACCGGGTCATAGGGAGGATCGAAATACACAAAATCACCCGGTTGGGCAGTGGCAACAGAATCTTTGAAATCACCGTTGAGGAAAGTGACCTCATTGGAGTTGAGATACTCGCTGACCCCGCGCAGCGTCTTCACATCACAGATCAACGGCTTCTTATAGCGCCCAAAAGGGGAGTTGAACTGACCAGCGAGGTTCACGCGGTACAGGCCGTTGTAGCACGTCTTGTTGAGGTAGACGGTGCGGGCGGCCCTCTTGACATCGGAAAGCAATGCGAACTTGGTGGTATCCCGATCTATGGCACGCAGCTCATAGAAAAACGCCTCATCATTGGGGTAGTTCTGCAATTCGGCGATGAGAGCTTCCACATCATCGCGGACCACGGTGTAGAGGTTAATCAGCTCCATGTTGAGATCATTGACCACCGCTTTTTCTGGAGCCAGGGACCACAAAACAGCGCCGCCGCCGAAGAAAGGCTCAAAATAAGTTGAGTAGCCTTGCTGCGGCAGAGCAGCGTGGATCTGTGGCAAGAGCTGGCGTTTACCGCCGACCCATTTCACCAAGGGCTTCAGGAAAGTCATCGTAGAAGTATCTTAGCCGCAACACCGAACACGGCCGGCATTAGTTCGAACAACATTAGAAAACGGCTGGTGCCCCACACAATTGCTTGCATGGGGCACCAGTGATGCTTTGAAAAAGATTAGTTCATCTTGTTGAAAGCGGCAGCCATACCGGACTTCTTGTTAGCCGCAGTGTTGCGGTGGAAGACGCCCTTGGATACGGACTTGTCCAGTGCGCGGGAAGCGGTACGCAGCTGAGCCTCAGCACCAGCCTTGTCACCAGCCTCAACCAAGGTACGGAACTTGCGGATTTCGGTACGTACAGCAGAGCGTACGGACTTGTTGCGCAGACGTGCCTTCTCGTTGGTGAGGACGCGCTTTTGCTTGGACTTGATGTTTGCCATGAGAAATACCTCTTGTAAATCGAATGTGATTGGATATTTAACCTCAGCTGCATAGCTCCCGACCACCAGTTATGGAAGTCTCGGCGATTAACGAGCGGACCCAAGGTCCTGACCGCTAGCGCAATCACGCAAAAGAAGTTAACTAACCTGGATATAGTACCAACTGTCCAGGTGCAAAACCAAATTTCTATCCCCAGTGATACATCTGGCGCAGGCGGTTGGCAATGCGCTCAAAGCGGCGCTGCGGGAACAAGATGCCCTTGCGGCGGACTTGCTCTTCGGAGACTTCCAGCACGCGGTCCAGGCGGACCCAGCATTGGCGGCCGGAGTCATCCCATTCGCCGGAGCCGATTTCCAGCCAGGAGTCTTCATCAGAATGCGCGGAGTTCGGGGAAATCAGCAGTCCCAGCACAGTGGAGCGGGTGCGGCCGACAAGCAGGATGGCGCGCTCAGTGGGAGGAGTGCCTGCCCCACCAGTGGGCGCCCACACCCACACAACTTCACCGGAGTCGGCTTGGCCGTCCATATCTGGTGCGAAGAAAATGGAGCGGGCGCGGCTCTCAGTGTGCTCAACTCGAATTTTGGCAGGCTTGCGGGGGTCGGTGCCGCCGTGGCTACCGTGCATTCCCAGTCGTGCGTTGATGCGGGAAAGGCCTAGGTCTAACGGGTCTTTTACCTCAATGCCAGCTACTTTGCGCAAACGCGACACAAAGGTCTTAGTCATGCCCACCATCCTAACTCCTATTTTTCACCATGTCTTCGGTATGGTTGATACAAGCTTTCTTTACGCGCATGGAAATACCGAATAGGAATCTTTTGACTAACAATTTTGCCGTATCAACGTTGACGGATCCAGCCCAGATCCGGAACTTTTGCATTATCGCGCACATCGACCATGGTAAGTCGACGTTAGCGGACCGCATTTTGCAGTTGTCCAACGTCGTTGACGCCCGCGATATGCGTGATCAGTATCTGGACAACATGGATATTGAGCGCGAACGCGGTATCACCATTAAGGCGCAGAACGTGCGCTTGCCATGGATTCCTCGCTCCGGTGAGCATGAGGGTGAGCAGCTGGTGCTGCAGATGATTGACACCCCGGGTCACGTGGACTTCTCTTATGAGGTTTCCCGCGCTTTGGATGCGTGTGAGGGTGCAATTTTGCTTGTCGATGCCGCTCAGGGCATTGAAGCGCAGACCCTAGCGAATCTGTATATGGCGATGGAAAATGACCTGGAGATCATCCCGGTCCTTAATAAGATCGACCTTCCTAATGCCGAGCCTGAGAAGTACGCGCTGGAAATCGCGAACATCATCGGCGTGGAACCGGAAGAAGTTCTGCGTGTGTCCGGCAAGACCGGTGAGGGCGTGCCAGAGCTTCTGGACAAGGTCGCAGAGCTCATCCCAGCACCTTCCAGCGAGGTTGGGGCGGATGCACCAGCGCGCGCCATGATTTTTGACTCGGTGTATGACACCTACCGCGGCGTGGTCACCTACATTCGTATGGTTGACGGCAAGCTCACTCCGCGCCAGAAGGTGCGCATGATGAATACCGGCGTGGAGCTGGAGATTCTCGAAATCGGCGTGGTGTCACCGACCCCAACTCCGGTCAAGGGCTTGGGGCCAGGTGAGGTGGGCTACCTCATCACCGGCGTGAAAGACGTGCGTGAGACCAAGGTCGGCGACACCGTCACCTGGGCGAATAAGGGCGCAGATGCACCGTTGACGGGTTATGAAGACCCGAAGCCGATGGTCTACTCGGGTCTTTTCCCAATTTCCCAAGCGGACTTCCCAGATCTGCGTGATGCGTTGCAAAAGCTTCAGCTTAACGATGCCTCCTTGACCTTCGAACCCGAAACCTCCGTCGCATTGGGCTTTGGTTTCCGCTGTGGTTTCTTGGGCCTGTTGCACATGGAAATTACCCGTGACCGCTTGCAGCGCGAGTTTGACCTGGATCTGATTTCCACGGCACCTTCGGTGACTTACCGCGTCATTTCTGAAGATGGCTCCGAGAAGATGGTGCACAATCCATCGGATTGGCCGGGCGGCAAGATTCCGGAAGTGTTTGAGCCGATTGTGAAGATGACGATTATCGTTCCTGAAGCTTATGTCGGCCCAACCATGGAGCTGTGTCAGTCCAAGCGTGGCCAGATGCAGGGCATGGATTACCTGTCCGAGGACCGCGTTGAGCTGCGTTATGTCATGCCTTTGGGTGAGATCATCTTTGATTTCTTCGACATGTTGAAGTCACGCACCAAGGGCTATGCTTCCTTGAACTATGAAGAAGCCGGCGAGCAAGAAGCAGACCTGGTCAAGGTGGATATTTTGCTCCAAGGTGAGCCGGTAGATGCATTCTCTGCGATTGTGCACAAGGACCACGCCGGTCACTACGGCAATAAGATGACCAGGAAGCTCAAAGAGCTCATCCCGCGCCAGCAGTTTGAGGTGCCTATTCAGGCAGCGATTGGCTCCAAGATCATTAGCCGTGAGAATATCCGCGCGATGCGCAAGGACGTGTTGTCCAAGTGCTACGGCGGCGATATTTCGCGTAAGCGTAAGCTGCTGGAAAAGCAGAAGGCCGGTAAGAAGCGCATGAAGGCCATTGGTTCTGTGAATGTTCCACAGGAAGCATTCGTGGCGGCGCTGTCTACTGACTCGGAGTAAACTCGCTAAACTCGGTTGGCATGGAAAAACCTGTTGGAAACCCTTACCCAATCGAGACTAAGCCGCTGCCTGGCCAATTCAAGCAGAAGCGCAAGCTTCCGCGCCAAGGTCAGCAGCTGCCGCCGCTGCCATTTGTCTCTTCCACGATTGAGGGCCGCGCAACGGGGGAAGTCTTCCGTGAATGCGGCGAGGGGATGCTGGAAGAGCTGCAGGATTTGCGGCGCAAGCTCCACCGTCATCCAGAGATTGGTCTGGAACTCCCGAGCACCCAGAAGGCTGTGCTGGATGCTCTTGATGGATTGCCGCTGGAGATTACACTCGGGCAGGATTTGAGTTCAGTCACCGCTGTATTACGCGGTGGCAAGCGCGGGGAGCGCCCAGTATCCGTCCTGCTGCGTGCGGATATGGATGCTCTCGCCGTGAAAGAGCGCACAGGCAGCCCATTTTCTTCGACTAATGATTACATGCATGCCTGCGGGCATGACTTGCACACGGCAGCATTGGTGGGGGCTGCGCGCGTGTTGTCGCAGTACCGCGATGAAATTTCAGGCGATGTCATCTTCATGTTCCAGCCCGGCGAAGAAGGCCCCGGTGGCGCTGATTTGATGATTGATGAGGGCGTGCTCGATGTTGCTGGGCGCCGTCCGATTGCCGCTTATGGCTTGCACGTCGGCCCGCAGGATAGGGGAACGTTTCACTACATCAATGGCCCGACCATGGCATCCTCGTCCAATTTGGCCATTACCGTCTACGGCAAGGGCGGGCATGGTTCGCGTCCGCATGATGCCGTGGATCCGGTGACGTGTTTGGCGGAGATCATTACCTCGTTGCAGACCGCCATTACCCGCCGCTTTGATGCGTTAGAGCCCATCGTGTTGACGGTGACTAACCTGCGCGCCGGCGACGGTGCCTTCAACGCCATCCCAGATAAGGCGGCTTTGGGGGCCACGGTGCGTGTGCTGCGCGATGAGCAGATTCAGGCCGTGCGCCAAGTCATCGGTGAGGTTACCTCTAATATTGCCGCCGCTCACCGCTGCTCGGTCGAAGTGGACTTTGAGGTTCTGTACCCAACCACCAAGACCAATGCGCGTGAGAACCAGTTCGCGGCCACGGTGTGGGGCGCGCAGTTTGGACAGGATTCGATCCGCCAATTTGAGGCGCCGATGATGGCATCGGAAGACTTTGGCGCCGTGCTTGCGCAAGTACCGGGCTCTTTCTTCTGGCTGGGCACTTCCAACCCGGAAACTCCCTACGCGCAACGCGAATGGAACCACTCACCATTAGCGCGTTTTGATGACTCGATTCTGGGGGACCAGGCGGCCGCGTTGGCATCGATAGCCTTTGAGCGACTCGCCACCGAAGACGCGCATCCTTCCACGATCACAAAAGCTGCCCGTACTGCAGTGCAGACGGGCAGCCCTAGTGCTAAAGCCGGTGACCCGGTGAAAAAGCCTGAGGATTAATCCTCTTTCTTCTCCACGCCTTCGACATCCTGGGTGTAGCCATCGGCCCACTCACCGGTGTCGAAGTCATATTCAACCTCGTCACCGTCTTCGTCGGTGCGCTGGTACCACTCGGTGTAGCGGTCTGAGGTGGAGTCGAAGTCAGCACCAGCACCGCGGCCTTCTTCGGCTGGGCGGACGGTGAGCTCGAAGTCATCGCCGTGCTCCTCCAAGCCACGAATAACAGCGTTGGCCACAGCGGCCTGCGCGTAGGTGCGGCGGATAAACATTGGGTCCGCGCGCAGGTCAATCACGAATGCCACCATCATGACCAGCAGCACCACACTAAATGGCAGTGCGGACAAGATAGTCAGATTCTGCAGACCGGACAGCACATCTTCGCCGCCGGTGAGCAACATGACAACCGCAATACCCATCATGCACAGGCCCCAGAAGACAACCAGCAGCTTGTTTGGTGCCGGGTTGCCCTTGGAAGACATGGTGCCCATGACCACGGATGCGGAGTCCGCGGAGGTGATGAAGAAGATTGCCAGAACAGCCAATAAAATAAACGGTGTGATAGTGCCCAGTGGCAGGTTCTGGAACATAGCGAATAGTACGGCCTCGCCACCCGCGGAGCCGTCGAAGCCTTCAACCCCTTGCTGGTGGAAGGTAATCGCGGTGCCACCGAAGACGGTGAACGCGAGAACCAGAATCAGAGTTGGGGCGAAGACGGTGACCGCGGTGAACTCGCGCAGGGTGCGGCCGCGGGAAATGCGCGCTACGAACATGCCCACGAATGGGGTCCAAGCAATCCACCATGCCCAGTAGAAGGCTGTCCAGTAGGACTGGAATTCAATGGTCTCATCGCCCCAGGATAGGGACTTGGACATCATCGGCAGCAGCTCATTGATGTACATCAAGATGCCGGATGGAATCAGGTTGAGCAGCAACAAGGTTGGGCCCACGATGAAACAGAAGACAATGAAGCCCAGCGTCAGAGAGATATTGATGTTGGACAGGTAGCGAATACCACGCGCGACACCGGAGACTGCGGAGATGACGAAGCCGATGCCGAGGACCGCGATGATGATAATCAACGTGGTGTTGGTGGCAGGGCCTGCGCCTGAGACAATCTCCACGCCTTCGCCGATCTGAACGGCGGAGATACCCAAGGTGGCAGCGGTGCCAAATAGCGTGGCAATCAGCGCGAGGATATCAATAACCTTGCCTAACGGACCGTCGGTGTCTTGGGAACCAAACAGTGGTTTGAAGATGGAGGAGATCAGGGTGACACGGCCACGACGGTAGGAGGAGTACGCGATTGCTGCGCCCACCAGTGCGTAGGCAGCCCAGGGGGACATGCCCCAATGGAAGTGCGACTGTGCCATCGCCTGGTGCAGAGCCTCCACCGAATTGCCATCAACGGTGTGTGGTGGGGGAGAGATGAAGTAAGACAGTGGCTCAGATGGACCGTAGAAAAACAGACCCACGCCGATACCGGCGCCGAACATCATGGCTACCCAGGAGAAACGGCTGAACTCTGGTTCTTCATCATCGGTGCCAAGCTTGATGCGGCCAAGTTTGGAAAAACCAACGTATGCCATGACCACGATAGCCATGATCATGGTGAAGTTCAGCAGCCAACCAGCGTTGGTGATTGCCCACGCGAAGGCTGTCGATGATGCGGAGGAGACCTGATCCGGGCGAGTGACACCCCAGATAATAAAGCTAACAATTAGGACGGCCGTGAAGGAGAAGTGATTTTGTCGATACCGAAACGGTTTCGTTGATCCTCAACTGGAATACCCGGAACGAGGCCGGGTGCATATTGTGAGGGTAGATTCCGACTGCGGTTTCCCGACCGTCGGAATTATGGGGTTGCGATGAAGTATCGCTCATGGAGATCCTTAAGAGATCGACTACAAAAGTTTAACAATTCCTAGAGAACCGCCTACTATTCCGGTAATCAGTGGACATCACAATTTATAACCGCGAGCGTGGGGGACAAGTCAGCGCTTACGCAGCGCGACCGCCATCACGAACAGCCCCAAAATCATCAAGATTCCAATCGCGATTGTGTACTCAATCCAGTAGCTGGGATAGATCTTCCACGAGTACCAAAATAGCTGGAAGTCGGAGTATTTCACGGCCATGACGACGGGCAGCCACAGGTACTTCGACGCAATCAGCAGCAAGGAGACAACTGCTATAGAAACATGTAGCGGTTTGCTGGTTTTGCCCAAGGCCATGGTGAGGCTCACCGCGATGAGCCCAAGCACGCCAATGAGCAGCAGAATGAGAAAGAGCGGGGTCTGCGTGGAAAACGGCGAGCCGATGAGAAGGTACTCATGGTCAATGGTGTGTTGCTCTGTGAGCGTGTATCCATCTAGGACTGTTTCAGTGGGCATACACTTATCTTAGGCGGATCTTAAGCTAGGCAAATCACATTGATGTGAGCTATATTAGTTCCTGGAACATTAACCTTTAGCGGATGTGAAAGTGGGTTCGTGCTCATGAACTTCTTTAATCACCGTTCCCCGTCGGAAGAGCACCTCGCGCAACAAGCCCATGCTGCGGAGATGGCTTCACTTGAAGAAGCTTTTACTGTCTTTGAGTACCACGAAGAACACTTGCTCGATGGATCCCTGATGTTGGATATCCAGTCAAGCTAAACCCACAATATCTAGACCACAGAGAGTAGTTTCTGTGTGTAATCATGCTCAGGGCTTCCCCAAATTTCTTCGGTGAGGCCCTGTTCTACTATTTTTCCGTCCTTCATCACCGCAACGTGCGTGCACAGTTGGCGCACCACGGCTAGGTCATGGGAGATGAAGATCAGTGTGAGGTCGAGTTCATCGACAAGCTTGCTCAACAGCTCCAGAATTTGTGAGCGCACGGAGACATCCAGCGCGGAGACGGCTTCGTCTGCGAGCAAAATCTCTGGGTTGCCAATGATGGCTCGCGCGATGGAAATGCGTTGACGCTGGCCACCAGAAAACTCGTGCGGGTAACGCGCGGCATGCTCGGGCAGAAGCCCCACGGACTTGAGCACCGCATCCACTTTGGCGGCAACATCAGTCTTATCCGGTAGACCTTCGGCGATGATGTTGAAAATGGTCATGCGTGGATTCAAGGAACCCTGCGGGTCTTGGAAGACCATCTGTACGGAACCGTTCACGTCCACCTCGCCGGCGGATGGCCGAATTAGCCCCGCAATCATTTTGATCAGTGTGGTCTTGCCGGAACCGGAACCACCGACGAGGCCCCAGCGGCTGCCGCGTGTGATTTGCAGGCTGACCTTGTCCACAGCGGCATTGTTCCCGTATAGCTTGCTGACCTCGGCAATATTGACGTCAATCTCGGTTAACGGCGAGTCATCCGGGATTGACTTGCCCAGCTGGGATGCGGCGATGAGCTGCCGGGTATATGCATGCTGTGGGGCGTTGAGGATGTCGGCGGTGGCTCCAGCTTCGACGATCTCGCCGTCGCGCAGCACCATGGTTTCGGTGCACATGCGGCGCACCACATCCAGGTCGTGGGTGATAAACAGCAAGGAAAGCCCACGGGTTTCAACGAGTTTCTCAATCAGAGTCAGGATGTCGGCCTGCGTGGTGGCGTCGAGCGCTGTGGTTGGCTCATCACAAATAAGAAGTTCAGGATCGAGGGCGAGCGCCATGGCAATCATGACGCGCTGGCGCTGCCCGCCGGAAAGCTGGTGTGGGTAGCGCGTGGCAAAAGAAGAATCTAGACCGACTTCTTCCAGCAGGCGAGTGGTGGTGGAAGAGGATGCCGGAATCTGCTTGGAAATCTTCATCAGCGGGTCCAAGGCGCTCATGGGCTCTTGGAAGATCATGGCAATTTTGGTGCCACGAAACTTGCGCATCTGCTTATCTGGCAGTTCAAGAAGCTCACGGCCGTGGAAGGACACCGAACCGGAAGCCTTGAGAGCAGAAGGCAACAACCCGATGATGGACAGCGCCGTCAGGGACTTGCCGGAACCGGATTCGCCGATGAGCCCCACGCGTTCCCCGCGGGTGATGTCAAAGCTCAGTCCCTCCATCAGCGTGGTGGAGTGGGTGGTGACCTTTAGATTGGAGACATCTAACACTGGTGCTGGTGCATCGGGCATGGTCAGTTCCTTTGTGCGGTTTGACGGGGATCCAGAACATCACGCAGGGCGTCGCCCAAGAGGTTGAAGCCCAAGACAGTCAGTGCAATAGCAAGACCTGGCCACAGGGTGAGACTAGGTTGCACGGCCAGCAGGGACTGCGCGTCTTGGAGCATACGTCCCCACGACGCGGCGGGCGGGGCGGTGCCCAAGCCGAGGTAGCTCAGCGCGGCCTCAGCCAGGATGGCGAGCGCAAAGTACACAGATGCCTGCACGATGACTAGCCCGGTAATGTTGGGGAAAACGTGGCGGGTAGCAATGGTCAGCTCGCTGACCTTCGACACATGTGCAGCGGCGATGAAGTCCTGGGACATCACCTGAAGTGTGCCGGAGCGGGCGACGCGGGCAAACGAGGGGATACCGGCGATACCGATGGCAATCATCGCGGTGAGAGTGGATGGGCCCCATACAGCACCCGCGATGATGGCGAGCAGCAATGCGGGAAATGCCAGCAGCAAATCAGCGGTGCGCATGACCAGCGAGTCAAGGAACTTGCCGCGGCGCATGCCAGCAGCAATGCCCAGGGGCACGCCGATGAGAGCGGAGATAGACACCGCAACAAGACCAACAAAGAGCGTGATCTGCGCGCCGACCATCAATCGGGAAAGCACATCACGGCCAAAGCGGTCCGTGCCCAAAAGGTGCTCAACACTGGATCCCTGCAAGCGGTCCGCGGCAATGGCCATGAGCGGATCATGAGGAGTCCACACCAAAGAGATCAGCGCGGCCAGCACCGTCAGGCAAACGATGATTAACCCGATGATGCCCGTGGCAGGCAGGCGATGAAGGAAACTCATGATTGTGCTCCTTCGCGCAGGCGGGGATCAATGAAACGGTAGGTGGCATCAGTGAGCGCATTGATAGTCAAGGTAAACGCGACGAGCAGCATGACCAAAGATTGGACGGTGGTGAGGTCGCGGACGGAGACGGCATCGAGAAGCATGCTGCCCAAACCTGGAATGACAAAGACTGCCTCAATCACCACGGCGCCCACAATTAGCGTGGTGAACTGCAGACCCGCCACCGTCAGCACAGGCAAAGCCGCGTTGCGCAGGCCATGGCGCCACAGTGCCTGCGCCGGGGACTGGCCGAGTGCACGCGCGGTGCGGATGTAATCCTGGTCCAGCACATCTAACACAGCCGAGCGGACATAGCGGGTTAAGATAGCGCCCTGCACCAGCGCGAGCGCGATAACCGGCATGACCAGGTGCGATAAGAAGGTACCAAAGCCCCAGTTCGGCGGAGACCAGCCATTGGCCGGCAACCAGCCCAAATTGATGGCAAAGAACGCGGTGAGCACAATACCCACCAGGAAGCTCGGGATAGCAATGCCCACCTGCGTGAGCGCAGTGACCACCGTGGCATCCATGTGTCCATTGCGCCGCGCAGTCCACATGCCAACCGGGATAGCGATGGCCAGAGCCAATACCAGCGCGACAGCCACCAAGATGAGGGAGACCTGCGCGCGGTCAAGCACCTGTGCCGTGATGTCTTGCTGCGAAGACAAGGATGTACCAAAGTTGCCAGTAAGCAACCCGCCCATCCAATCGCCATATTGCACCAACAGCGGGCGGTCCAAGCCCATGCTGGTGGTCAGCTCCGCCACGGCTTCCTCAGTCGCGTTGACACCCAGTGCTACGCGCGCCGGGTTGCCCGGGACTGCGCGCATGAGCAGGAAAATCAGCACGGAGGCAGCGAAGAGCGTGATGATGTAGCGCCCGAGAATCTTTAAGAATGTCATGAGGCATCCTCCGAGCTCAGATTGCGCAAGATCATGGCATCAGTAATGGCATTGACCTGCAGCCCGGAAATTGCCGGGTCGGAGATAACAATATTGGGCATATTCATCAAGGTCAGCGCGCCGGCATCAGCCATGATGGTGCCCACGGCTTCTTCCATCAGCTGGTGGTATTCCTCCACGGACTCAGCGGTGTCAGCCGCCGCCAGCAGCTCACGAGTTTGCTCCGAGTCATAGCCCAAGTAGTAATCAGGGTTGCCAAAAAGCACGGGAATATCATGCGGCTCAACGTGCGCCACCAAGGACATTTGGTAATCCTGCGCGCCCATGACCTGGCCCAACCACACGGCCGGGAACTCGGCGGATTCGAGGCGGACATCAAAACCAATGTCCGTCAGCTGCGAATACAACAGCTCCGAGGCAGTCTGGGCATATGGCACGGTGGGAAGCGTCAGCGTCAGCTCGGTGCCCACAACGCCAGCATCTTCCATCAGCTGTTTCGCGCGCTCGGGGTCGAATTCGTAGAAGTCGTGCTCGCTAAACCACGGGTCGGTCGGTGGCACAGGCTGCCCGCCGGTATCCGCGGCCAGGCCCTCCCACAACACATCATTCAAGGCTTCGCGGTCCACGCCGTAAGAGACGGCTTGGCGGACCAGGGGGTCATCGAAAGGCGCTGCATTGTTGTTCATGGACAACAACACTTCGCCGTTGGTGGTGCCTACCTCAACGTTGAATTCCTCCGGCAAAGTGTTGAGCAGCTCCGGGGTTTGCATGGACCACACCACGTTGACTTGGCCGGCCTGCAGGGCATTAATGGAGCTCAGCGCATCGGGATAGTAGGAGATAGTCACATCGGACTCCGCTTGTTCACCCCAGTAGTCGCGGTTGGGTTCAAGCGCGATGAACTCGCCGGTTGAGAATTGCTTGAGCTGATAAGGGCCAGTGCCGACAGGTTCAGTTGCTAGCTTGTCGATGCCCCCAGGGCTCATCATTGCCCCAATCGCCGTCGACATATTCCACAACCAAGACTGCGAGGGCTGGGTGAGCGTGATCTCTAGGGTGTGCTCATCAATGGCGTCGGCGGACTCAACCGGCGCCATTTGGGAAGCAATGCCGTTGCTCCACTCATTTTGCACATATTCGATGGAGAACTTCGCGGTCTCAGCGGTGAAGGCATCACCGTTGGTGAAGGCAACATCATCACGGAGGTGGAAAGTATAGGTGGTGGCATCATCGGAGACATCCCAGCTGTGCGCCAGGCGCGGAATGATATCGCCGGTCGACGGATCAATGGTCACGAGAGTTTCATAGACATTGTCCATGAGCGCTGCGGGGATAGCGGCGCCACCAGTGGTGGTGAAATCCAGGGAGGTGGCACTGGACGTCATGGCAATCGAAATCGCCGATGTATCTGTGTCCCCCGGATCAACAACAGCAGTATGCCCCGCCGCGCAGCCGGTCAATAGTGACCCGGCCATAATGACGCTGGCGGGGAGATACAGAAGCCGTGTCCGGCTTCTAGTGCTCGATTTCATATAGGCAGAGTAACCAATGCCTTAGTGAAATGTGGAATTCTCCACGTCTTTACTTTTCGTAGCGGGTGGAGTGGCGCATAGAAATGTCCAGCGGGGAAGGCGTGCCGGCGATGTAGTTGTAGGTAATGGTCATACCTTCCAAGACATGCAGCATCTCTGTGTATTCCACTGGGGTGCCGTTGTGATCGGACAGCAGCAGCGTCGAAACCATAGCAGAAGAACCAGGCTCTAGTTCCAGATGCTTGGCATCTTCATCAGCAATGACCTTGCCGTACATTTCACGGCGCCCGTGGTCCAAGCCAAGTCCCACATCACGCAGCTTGGAATGCAAAGAGCCTTGATCTGGATCCATGTACAAAACGTGCTTGCCCACTGGCAAGGTGAAATAGCTGCGCTCTACGGCAATCGGAATGCCATTAGCGGAGCGGACACGGTGGAGAAAGACCACTGGGTCGCCGTCATTAATGGCCAGCATTTGAGAGACATTCTCTGGCGCGGGGCACCGAGCCATCCACAAAGTCTTGGAGCTAGCTTCCCAACCATTGGATGTGATCCAATCATGGTTGGAAATGAAGGTTTCAAAGGTTTCCGTCTTCTCATGTGGCAGTACGACAGAACGGCGACCACGGCCCGAAGAGATGATTCCCTCTGTGCGTAAAGATGCCAAAGCTTGCCGCACCGGCCCGCGGGAAGTGCTGAATTCTTCGCAGAGTTCGGCCTCAGACGGCAGAAGGCTACCCGCTGGAATATCACCCGACAAGATTTTGCTCCGTAGGTGTTCGGCGATTTTCATGTGCTGCTGAGGTGCTCGGCGGGCAGACATCGAGAGTGGCTCCTCTTTTTGTTCTGGGGCCCCGACCTTATTTCTAAGTCCAGGACGCAGTTTTGAAGATCGGTGAACGGACTTTCGTGAAAAGTCAATTACCGAAAGTTGATGACGGCAGTTTGTCAGGGAATATTGAGTCTTGAACCCAAGGCTGTGACTCGGCAGAATTCACGGCCTAGGCATTCAGTGCGCTTCGGCTAAACGCTGCTAAAAATGCGCATAACGGCAATCTAACAAGGATTTCTCCCGACGCTTGAAATTATTTATAGTAATTTTTCAACTCAGAATTCGATGTTGGTTATAACTTCCTTTATCCACCTTATCGGAA
>OMJG01000435.1_pt1 | contig 31615 bp, 26 predicted proteins | sample 1646431 | NCBI WGS metagenome assembly OMJG01 (sample SAMN03771674, study PRJEB25209) | food metagenome | isolation source: Cotija cheese | place: Mexico:Jalisco,Michoacan | collected 2011-12-12
GGGGCCGGCCACGGGCCGGCCCCCGCCTGCGCGGTGGAGTGCTGGGGCTCAGTCACCGATCTGGTCTCGCACCTTCTTCTCGGCCTTCTTCTGCGCCTTGGCGATGCTGCGGCGTCCGTCCTTGGCCTTGCGGCGGATCTGCTTGCCGGTGTTCTCGGCCGATTCACCGAGGGCCTTGCGGCGCTGGGCCAGCCGCCAGGCGATGCTCGGCTGGCCGGCGGTGTCCCGGGAGGCCATCAGAGCGCCTCCGAGGAGGGCCACATTGCGCAGCAGCACCGACCGGGCGCCGGCACGATCCTCCTTCGGAAGGGTCTTCTCGGGAATCGAGGCGACGACATGGGGCACCATGCTCGCCGCCACCAGGGCGGCGCCGGCGCGGCGTCCCAGACCGGTGCCCATCGCGACCCCGCCGACGGCCTGGACGGCGCCGGCGAGACGCACCAGGGAACGGGTGTCCTCGGGGATGTGGGAGCTGACCGACGCCGGCAGGGAGCGCTGCACTAGAGGGAGCAGTTTGTCGGCGACCGGCTCGGCGTCCTCGACGAAGGTGTCGGGTTTGAGCGCCGCATTGGTGCCCTTGACGACGAAGTAGCTGGCGAACAGGGTACGGCCCAGACCGCGAATGATGCTCATGCCCCATTCCTACCGTCTCGGACCCCGAGGGGGAAGCGGATCGCCGGATTCATCCCGTCGTCCGGGCCTGCCGGACCCGGGGTGCCGGGGAATATCTCGGGTGGCGGGGCGTTGTGAGGGGTATGGCTACGGGAACTCTTACCAGGACGCGGGCCTCCGGCTCGACCGCTCGCGCGCGGGAGGGTGGGCTACGCTTGTACGCGATGACTATTCCTTCCAGCGGTGCCGGCGAGGCGCATGGGCGCGACGAGGCCGAGGAGACCGATCAGCAGCGCGCCGCCCGCTTCGAGCGCGACGCCATGGAGTACCTGGATCAGCTCTACGGGGCGGCTCTGCGCATGACCCGCAATGCGGCCGACGCGGAGGACGTCGTCCAGGAGACCTACGCGAAGGCCTTCGCCTCGTTCAAGCAGTTCAGGCCGGGAACCAACCTCAAGGCGTGGCTGTTCCGGATCCTCACCAACACCTACATCAACACCTACCGGAAGGCCCAGCGGCGTCCGCAGACCTCCGACGACGAGAATGTCGAGGACTGGCAGATCGCCCGTGCCGCCTCCCATGAGGCCACCGGTCTGCGGTCGGCCGAGGTGGAGGCCCTCGACGCGATGCCCGACACCCAGGTGGTGCGGGCCCTGGACAGTCTGTCCGAGGACTTCCGCGAGGTGGTCACCCTCGCCGACATCGAGGGCTTCTCCTACAAGGAGATCGCCCAGATCATGGGCACCCCGATCGGCACCGTGATGTCACGACTCAACAGGGCCCGCAAGCAGCTGCGCGGCCAACTGGTCGACGTCGCCGGAGCGCGCGGCATCGGCCCCAAGGCGGGAAAGGTCGATGAGGAGACCCTCGGCCAGGAGGTTCACTCATGATCGACGACAGCAATCCCGAATGTGCGGAGAAGGCCTGCGGCTGGGCCCTGGACCATCTCCAGGAGTTTCTCCACGGCGAACTCTCCGATGAGGCGGCCGACGCCTTCCGTCACCACCTCACCGCCTGCGAGTCCTGCATGGACGAGGCCGACATGGAGGCCGCGGTGAGCCGGGCGCTGAGGCGCTGCCAGCAGCCGGTGCACGCCTCGATCGAGCTGCGGATGAGGATCGTCGGGCTCACCCTCGACAGCTGAGGCTCTCGACAGCCGGCGCCGCCCTCCCGTACAGGAGTCCGCGGACACGAGGAGGGGCTCCACCCGATCGGGTGGAGCCCCTCCTCGTGTCCCGGGGCGAGCCCGGGACCTCAGGTCTGCGCGGAAACGCGCGATCACTCAGGCGTTGGGACGCTTGCCGTGATTGGCGTTCTTCTTACGACGCGAGCGACGCTTGCGGCCGGTCTTTCCCATGGAGGGCCTCCTCAGGTGTGTCCAACCCTCCGGCATGGGAGGGGCCGCGCGGAGCACGGCAACGATCATACATTTTGCCGCAACCGCGTCCCACATCCAAATGCGGGCGGGCCCGTCGGCCGACGGCGCAACGGCGGAGGGCATGGCTTCGGGGCTTCACCGCAGAGGCAATAGAGTGTTGCCCATGCCCGCTCTCGACCGGTTCATGGTGTCTCGAAGCCGACTCAGCAAGAATGACGTCGGCTGGCTCAGCCAGCTCGTCGAGGACTGGCAGATCCTGGCCGACATGTCCTTCTCGGACCTCATCCTGTGGATCCCCGACGAGGATCCCAACATCTTCTGGGCCGCCGCCCAGATCCGGCCCGACACCGGGCCGACGGCCCTGGAGGAGGACGTCGTCGGGGAGTCGGTGAGCTACGACGACGAGAATCTGGTCACCGAGGCGTTCATGAGCGCCGAGATGTGCGAGACCAGCAACAACAAGCTCTCTGCCGGCATCCCGGTCGACGTCTGGGCCATCCCGGTGATCCGCCATGACGAGGTCATAGCGGTGGTCGAGAGGCACACCAATCAGATGGGCGTGCGGGCCCCGGGATCCACCGAGGACAACTATCTGGAGATCGCGGGAATCCTCTCCGAGATGCTGCACCACGGCTCCTTCCCGATCTTCCCGAACCATGACCGGGCGCTCGCCCCCCGGGTCACCGACGGGGTGATCAGGGTGGCCACCACCGGCATGGTGACCTATGCCAGCCCCAACGGCCTGTCGGCCTTCCGCAAGCTCGGCCTGTCGGGGGACCTGGACGGCGAGTACCTCATCCCGGTGGTCCGGGAGCTGTGTCCCAATCTGCGCGACGTCGGCCAGACGGTCGGCATGGATCTGGACGGCAAGTCGCTGCGGGAGACCGATATCGAGAACTCCGAGGCCACCCTGCGAGCAAGGGTGATGCCGCTGCGCACCTGGCTCGACGACTTCGAGGTGCCGGCCGGCACCCTCATCCTGGTGCGCGATCTCACCGAGCTGCGCAGCCGGGACCGTCAGCTCGTCACCAAGGACGCCACCATCCGCGAGATCCACCACAGGGTGAAGAACAACCTTCAGACGGTGGCCGCCCTGCTGCGCCTCCAGTCGCGCCGGATGACCAATGAGGACGCCAAGCTGGCCCTCAAGCAGGCGATGGGCAGGGTGTCGGCGATCGCCGTGGTGCACGAGATCCTGTCCCAGAATTTCGAGGAGGAGGTCGACTTCGACGAGGTGGCCGACCGCATCCTGAGGATGGTCGGGGACGTCGCGGCATCCTCCGGCCGGGTGGTGGCGCGACGGGAGGGCAGCTTCGGGAAGGTGCATGCGGACGCCGCCACGGCCCTGTCGCTGGCCACCACCGAGCTCTGCCAGAACGCGATCGAGCACAGCCTGGGATCCTCCTCGGGGGAGGTCGTGGTGCGCCCGCACAGAGAGAACGGCCTGCTCGTCGTCGACATCGTCAACGACGGCAAGCCGTTACCCGAGGGATTCTCCCTGGCGAATCACCGGAAGTCCCTCGGCCTGTCCATCGTCACGACCCTGGTCGAGGATCTCGGAGGCACCTTCACCCTCCAGAACAATCCGGGGGACAAGGGCACCTGCGCCCGGATCACGGTCGAGACACAGGACTGAACTCCACGGGGCCTGAACCCGGCCGGGGGATCAGGCCTTGCGGACCCGCGAGCGCGACTGGCGCCGCTTGATGGCTCGTCGCTCGTCCTCGCTCATGCCGCCCCACACGCCGTGGTCCTGGCCGGCTTCCAGAGCCCACGCCAGGCACTCGGCGCGGACGTCGCAGCGGGCACAGACCTTCTTGGCCTCCGCGATCTGTGCCAGGGCGGGCCCGGTGTTCCCGATGGGGAAGAACAACTCCGGGTCCTCGTCGAGGCAGGCGGCCTTGTGGCGCCAATCCATGCGCAATTCACTCCTTCAGACCCCGCGACGAGGTCAACAAATGATGGCTGGGGTCCGCATCGACGGGCCGGGCTCGAGGGTGCGGTTCACGGCGCAGAGCCCCGACCGACTTATGGTCGGACCAGAAAAGTGTGCCAATCGGAGGGGCCTTTGTAAAGACCGTTCCTCCGACCGCGGACACCTCGAACTGCGGCTCCTGCGTCGTCGATCGCCGGGACGAAGGGCCGCCCGGGGCGGAACGCCTCCCCTATGATAGGCGTGGCGACGCCGTTCGGGAAGGGTGAATCGAGTGACTCGACGCAGCGACCTCAGGTCCCCTCTGCCGGTGCTCCTGGCGGCATGGTCGACCTGGCTCTCGGCCCTGGCCCTGGCAGGGGTCGGGGTGGGCAGCATCGTGGTCGGTCACGGCCGCTTCTCGATCGGCGTGGGGGCGATGCTCATCGGCTACGCGCTGTTCGTCGCCCTCATCGGCCGGTGGCTGGTCCGACGGGCGTCCTGGGCCGACGGGCCGTTGGTGGCCAGCGGCATCCTGCACCTGGTAGTCGTGGTCTCCCTGGTCCGGTCCGGGGCGCCCGCCTGGTTCCTCGTGCTGGCGGCGCTGGCCGGGGTGGCGGTGGTCAGCGCCCTCCTGCCGGTCAGCCGACGCTGGCTGGCCGGGGCCCCTCAGACGCGCTGAGCGGTCCCGGGGCCTCACTCGTCCTCGTCGTCCAGGCGCGCCAGGAAGGTGGCCAGCCGCTCCACCGCGACCTCGAACTCCGGGTTGAGGTCGACGAAGTGGCGCATCTCCTCGGCCATCCAGCCCAGCGTGGCCTCCTCGTCGCCCCGACGACGCTCCAACTCCTCGATGCCACGATCAGTGAAGTACATCGGACCCCTTCCCCTCCCTCTGCGATGCCGATGCGGGGCCCTTCATCGCTGCGCGAAGGCGGCGGTGAGAAGGGCCTCCTCCTCGGCCATGTGGGCCCTGTGCTGGCCGACCGAGGAGGCGGCCAGGGAGGGCCTGGACACGACGCTGAGACCGGCTCCCAGCCACGGCAGCGCGTCGGCGGTCTCCTCGGCGAGGTGAGTCTGGATGTAGGGCCACGGCCCCTGGTTCTTCGGCTCCTCCTGCACCCAGCGGACATCGCGGACGTGGGCGAAGGGGCTCAGCGCCCGGGTCAGCGACGCCACCGGCATCGGGTACAGCCTCTCCATGCTCACGATGGCCACCTCGGCGTCCAGGCCCTGCTGGGCCCGGCGCCGGATGAGCTCCCAGCGCACCTTCCCCGAGCACAGGATCACCTGGCGCACCCGTGACGGGTCGGTGATGGAGGGGTCGGGCAGCACCTGCTCCCAGTGGCCCCGGGTGAACTCGTCGACTGCCGAGACCGCCATCTTGTTGCGCAGCATCGACTTGGGGGTAGCGATCACCACGGGCCGGTGCAGGTTGACGTAGGCGTGGTAGCGCAGCAGGTGGAAGTAGCTGGCCGGGCTGGAGGGCTGACAGACCGCCATCGCCTCGTCGCTGCACAGCGACAGGAAGCGCTCGAGGCGGGCCGAGGAGTGATCCGGGCCCTGACCCTCGTAGCCGTGGGGCAGCAGCAGGACGACCCCGGACTTCTGGCCCCACTTGGCGCCGGCCGAGGCGATGAACTCGTCGATGATGGTCTGCGCGCCGTTGACGAAGTCGCCGAACTGGGCCTCCCAGAGCACCAGGGAGTCCGGCCTGGCCACCGAGTACCCGTACTCGAATCCCAGCGACGCGAACTCGTTGAGGGGGGAGTCGTAGATATCGAGGTGGCCCACCTGGCCGTCGAGGATGTGGTTCACCGGGATGTACCGCCGGCTGGTGACCCGGTCCACGATGGCTCCGAACCGCTGGGAGAAGGTGCCGCGGCGGGTGTCCTGGCCGGCCATCCGCACGTGCAGCCCCTCGGTGAGCAGGGATCCCAGGGCCAGCATCTCGGCGGAGGCCCAGTCGACGCCCCCCTCTCGCAGGCCCTTGGCACGCCGGGCGAGCTGGGGGGCGATCTTCGGATGGGGGGTGAAGGAGGCCGGCAGGTGCTCCTGGGCGGTGGCGACCTGCTCCATGAGCTCGGCGCTCACGGCGGTGGGACGGTCGACGTTGCGCTTGGCGGGGTAGTCGGGAGCCGAGTCGTAGGGGGCCGGTGCGGAGGTGGCCTGACGCACCTCCTTGAAGACGGTCTCCAGCCGGTCGCGGAACTTCGACATCACCGCCTCGGCGTCCTCGACGCTGATGTCCCCGCGGCCGATGAGATTCTCGGTGTAGATCGTGCGCGTCGACCTCTTCTGGGAGATGAGGTCGTACATGTGGGGCTGGGTGAAGCTCGGGTCGTCGCCCTCGTTGTGGCCGCGTCGCCGGTAGCAGACCAGGTCGATGACGACGTCGCGGTGGAAGGTCTGGCGGTACTCGAAGGCGATCCTGGCCGCCCGCACCACGGAGGCCGGCTCATCGCCGTTGACGTGAATCACCGGGGCGGCGATGGACTTCGCGACACCGGTGGCGTAGGTGGAGGTGCGCCCGTCGGAGGGGGAGGTGGTGTAGCCGATCTGGTTGTTCACCACGATGTGGACGGTGCCGCCGGTCGAGTAGCCCTCCAGCTGGCTCATCTGCAGTGTCTCGAAGACCACTCCCTGGCCGGCGAAGGCGGCGTCGCCGTGCATGAGGATCGGCAGCACGGGGTAGTCCTCGGGATTGCCCAGGACGTCCAACTTGGCCCGGCAGATGCCCTCCAGCACCGGGTCGACGGCCTCCAGGTGGCTCGGATTGGCGGCCACCGAGGCCTTGATGGTGGTTCCCGAGGGAGACGTGAAGAGTCCCTCGTCGCCCAGATGGTACTTGACGTCGCCCGAGCCCTGGGCGTTCGACGGCGCGGCGTTGCCCTCGAACTCCCGGAAGATCTGTCCGTAGGACTTGCCGACGATGTTGGCGAGCACGTTGAGCCGGCCGCGGTGGGGCATGCCGATGCAGACCTCGTCCAGGCCCTTGTTGGCGGCCTGGGAGCACAGTGCCGAGAGCAGCACGATGGCCGACTCGCCTCCCTCGAGGCTGAACCTCTTCTGGCCGACGTACTTGGTCTGCAGGAAGGTCTCGAAGACCTCGGCCTCGTTGAGCTGGTCGAGGATCTGCAGATGGACCTCCCGCGACAGCGGGGTGTGGGCGCGCTCGAAGCGCTCCTGGAACCAGCTGCGCTGCACGTGATCGGTGATGTGCATGTACTCGATGCCCAGCGTGGAGGCGTAGGAGTCGCGCAGGATGTCGAGGATCTCGCGCAGCGTGAGATTGGCCCGCTTCTTGCCGCCGAAGTTGTTGACCGGGAACCGCCGGTCGAGATCCCACAGGGTGAGCCCGTGGCTGTTGAGCATGAGGTCGTGATGGTAGCGGGGCTTGTACTCGAGGGGATCCAGATCGGCCGACAGGTGGCCGAACTTCCGCCAGGCCTCGATGAGGGTGATGACGCGGACCTGCTTGCTCACCTGGTCGGGCCGGTTGGCCATCCGGTCCGGGGCCCACTGGACGGGGGCGTAGGGGATGCGCAGGGACTCGAAGATGTCCTCGTAGAAGCGGTCCTCGCCCAGCAGCAGCTGATGGATCCGTCTGAGGAACTCCCCGGACTGGGCTCCCTGGATGATGCGGTGGTCGTAGGTGGAGGTGAGGGTGGTGAGCTTGGAGATGCCCAGCTCCGCCAGTCGGCTCGGGCTGCCGCCCTGCCACTCGGCCGGGTAGTCGATCGACCCCATGCCCAGGATGACGCCCTGACCGGGCATCAGCCTCGGCACCGAGTGGTTGGTGCCGATCCCGCCCGGATTGGTGAGGGAGGCGGTGACCCCGCGGAAGTCCTCGACGGTCAGCGAGTTGGTGCGCCCCTTGCGGACGATCTCCTCGTATGCGGCCCAGAACCCGGCGAAGTCCAGGGTCTCGGCCGAGGTGATCGCCGGCACGACGAGCTTGCGGGTGCCGTCGGATCCCACGACGTCGATCGCCAGGCCCAGGTTGATCGAGTGGTTCTCGACCAGGTGGGGCTTCCCGTCGATCTCGGCGTAGGCGTTGTTCATCTCCGGCACGTCCTTGAGGGCCTGCACCATGGCGTAGCCCAGGAGGTGGGTGAAGGAGACCTTGCCGCCCTTGCTCTGGCTGAGGAATTTGTTGATCATCGTGCGGTTCTCGATGACGAGCTTCATCGGGACCTCGCGCACCGAGGTGGCCGTCGGCATCGACAGCGAGTCCTCCATGTTCCGGGCGGTGCGCATCGGGGCGCCGCGCAGCCGGACTCTCTCCGGTTCGCTCGAGGGCACGGGCGGGGCCGCCTTGGGAGCCTCATTGGCCACCGGTTGGCGGTGTTCGGGGGCCTGCCGGCGGTGCTCGGGGGCGGGTTCCGCCGGTCGGGCGGGAGCGGGCTTGGTGGCCGGTGGCGTCGCAGCCGCCGGGGGAGTCTGAGCCGGTCGCGAGGGGGCCGGTTGTGCGGGTGAGGACTGAGCCTGCTCCTCGGGCCGGTCTGGTGACCGGGGGGCCGAAGGCCCGGTCAGGAAGAAGGTGGACCAGGCCGGATCCACGGATCCCGGATCGGCCTCGAATCGCTCCCGCATCTCCTCGATCAGCCAGTCATTGGCTCCGAAGTCGCTGTCTGCGGGGATGGAACTGCTGTGTCCGGCGGAGGATGCCACCTGTGCCTTCTTCCGTACTCATCTGCTCGCGCACCGGGCGCCGACCGCCCGATCGAGCGCCATCGCCCGTGGTCCCGGGGGGTGCTTGGGACGCTCGTTGCCCATGATGCTATAGGGAGCGGGCGGCGTTCCCAATTTTCTCTGGAAGCGTGTCGGCGACGGGCTCCGGGAGCGGCCTGGTGTCGGCCAGGGAGCGGCGCAGGGCGACCCCGGCCACGGCCACGGTGAGCAGGGCCATGGCATTGCGGGCCACGAGCAGCGAGATCGCCCAGCCCTGGGGCGGGGTGCCGATGACATGGCCGTAGCTGAGCGGGTAGACGCACTGGGTGAGCACCCCGGTGAGGAAGAGGGCCCCGGCGGCCACCGCGCCGGTCCGCCGGACCCGGATCAGGGAGGCCTCGGGTGCCTCCGGCTCACCCGAGAAGCCGTCCAGAAGAACTGCCATCGCGGCCCCCCACCACACGAAGTACTGGGGGGAGAGGGTCTTGTTCGAGACGATGAGGGCGCCGATGATGACGGTCGAGGCCAGGGCGACGGTCCGGTGGCTGAGCCCGTCGCGCTGCCAGGAGGTCACCCCCAGAATGACCGCCACACCGACCGCGACGGCCATCAGGAGGCTCGACAGCGCGGTCCACAGGCTCACCCCGGGGCCGGTGATCTCGTAGGCGTTGAACCGGCTCATGGCGACCACGTGCTCGCCGGCGCTCTCGAAGAGCCTCTGGATCATCGGTATCGAGGCGGGCACCGACTCGATCTGGAGTCCGCGGTCGGACTGCCAGGTGAGGGGGGAGACGAGCCTGGACCAGGAGGTGGTCACCAGTGACGCCAGGGCCAGGAAGCCCCCGGTGACGGCGAAGGAGACGAGTCTGCGGGTCGCCGGGCGGTTGCGACCGATCATCGGGAGGATCAGCAGGGCCGGCCACAGCTTGATCGACGCCCCCACGGCGATCGCCGCCCCGCAGGCGGCCGGGTGGCGCCGGTACCAGAGGGTCGCCAGGCCCATGCACACGGCGGGCACCATGTCGAAGCGGAACCACATGATCGGCCCCAGGGCGAAGACGAAGAGCACCCACCAGACGGTCCCGAAGCGGTGGCCGGCGCGCCACAGGGCCAGCGTCATGACGGCGTCCAGGGTCATCATCGTCACGGCGAAGAGGGGCAGGAAATACGTCGCCCCCTGTCCGCCCGACGCCCACACCAGCAGCTTCATGCCCCAGATCACCGGGACCGGGTACTCCTGGAGGATCTGGGAGACCGGCAGCTGGGAGGAGGTGAGCCACCACTTGTAGTAGTTGACGTCGCCGACGATGTAGTTGCTGTTCGGAAGTGTGAAGATCCGCAGCATGAGCATCCGGGTGATCGCCCACAGCGCGATGATCCCGGACGCCGCCAGGAAGTCGGCACGGGCGTTTCGGGGAGGCGTGATCACCTGGCGGTCTGGCACGGGTCGCAACGATACCGGCAGTGCCCAACGGCTCCCCGGGCCTTCCAGCGGCCCCGGGTCAGCGCAGGTGGTCGGGACTTCCGGACCTCGGTGCGCTGTCCAGCGCGTTGAGGGCGCGGATCAACCGGTACAGCGAGCCGACCTTGAAGGGGTCGAAATGGCAGACCAGACGCGGAAGATCGAGGCGGTCGTGATCCCTGATCTCCCGGCGCAGCGGCCCGCGCGACTGGAACCCTCCGGAGGTCAGCAGGTCTGAGAAGGAGTCGTCGAGGCCGGCGATCTCCGCGGCGGTGGGCTCGGCCCGCAGTCTCAGCACGAGGCGGTCGCCCGCCCATCGCAGGGAGTCGTAGTTGCGCCAGAACCCGGTGATCTCGTCGGCCGCGGCCGCCACCGAGTCGGTGAGCAGGACCCGGTCGAAGTCGTCGGGGGAGATTACCCCGGCCGGAAGGAGCTGCTCCTGCGCGAAGGCCCGCAGACCGTGCCACAACCGGCCGCCGGGCTCGTCGAGAAGGACGATGGGCGTCGGCTCTGACTTGCCGGTCTGCTGGAGGGTGAGCAGTTCGAAGAGCTCGTCGAGGGTGCCGAATCCGCCGGGGACGTAGACGAATCCGTGGGATTCCTTGACGAGCATCAGCTTGCGCGTGAAGAAGTACTTCATCGCGACATTCCGGCTCCCCTCGATGGAGGAGTTCGGCTTCTCCTCGAAGGGCAGTCGGATGGAGACCCCCAGCGAATGCTGCGCGCCGGCCCCCTCGGCCGCCGCCTGCATGATGCCGGGCCCGGCCCCGGTGACGACCATCCAGCCGCGCTCGGCGAGGGCGGCCGAGACGTTGCGGGTCTGCTGGTAGGCGGGGCTGTCGAACCTGGCCCTGGCCGAACCGAAGATGGTCACCTTCGGGGTCCGTGCGAAGGGCGCGAAGAGGCCGAAGGCCTCGCGCATCTCCGCCAGGGCCGCGCTGGCGATCTTGAGATCGAGGCGGGAGGCGCCGTCGGTCCCCAGCCCGAGGCCGGTCTCGAGGATGCGTCTGACGAGTTTCCTGTTCCGGGTGATGCCGGCCTCGGCGAGAACGCCCCGGAGCTCGTCTCGGAGCTCATCGGCAATCTGGTCGTCGGGAGTACCGGATGACACGCCTTGTGAATCGGTCATGGCGCAAGCGTCGCACATTGTCACCCGTCGACGACGACGGGCCGATGCGTGGGCGCCCCCGGCGCGATTCGAACGCGCGCTCCCGCCTCCGGAGGGCGGTGCTCTATCCCCTGAGCTACGGGGGCCCGGCTCGGCCAACGGTCGAACCAGTCGTTGACTCTAGCGCATCGCGGCCGTCGCGGCCATTCGGGGCCGACGAGCCCCGCCGTGGGGGCCGGGAGACGTCGCCAGCCGGACAGTGCAGGCCCCGCCGGCGAGGTCTGGCAGGCTTGGGGGCATGACCCATATGCATGTGGCGGGATCTGTTCATGCCGATGTCGCCTCCGCCGGCCCCCAGTGGCTGGCCGTCCCGACCGACGTCAACGAGCTCGACCGCAGGTTGTGGAGTACGACGGTGGAGCGGCAGGAGGAGGGCCCGCTGAGCATCGGCGGGGTCGACGTCGTCGATCTCGCCGGTCAGCTGGGCACCCCGTTGTACGTCATCGACGAGGCCGACTTCCGCACCAGGGCGCGGGCCTTCCGCGACGCCTTCGCCGGATGGGACGTCTACTACGCCGGGAAGGCCTTCATCACCCGCGCGCTGGCCGGATGGGTCGACGAGGAGGGGCTCTTCCTGGACGTGTGCACCGAGGGGGAGCTGTGCACCGCCCTGGAGGGCGGTTTCGACGCGGCCAGGATCGGGATGCACGGCAACAACAAGTCCGTGCGCGAGCTGGAGATGGCGCTGCGGGCAGGGGTGGGCCGGATCATCGTCGACTCCCTCGACGAGATCGACCGGATCGAGACGCTGTGCCGCGAGCACGAGACCCGGGCCCGTGTGATGGTGCGGGTCACCCCGGGTGTGGAGGCCCACACGCACGAGTACATCGCCACCGCCCACGAGGACCAGAAGTTCGGCTTCTCGATCGCCAACGGGGCCGCGATGGTCGCCATGGTGCGCTGCCACGCCAGCCCGGTGATCGACCTGCTCGGCATCCACTCCCACATCGGCTCGCAGATCTTCGACACCGGCGGCTTCGAGGTCGCCGCCAGGCGCACCATGAAGCTGCTCACCCAGTTCCGCCAGGCCACCGGCACGGTGCTTCCCGAGCTCGATCTGGGCGGCGGATTCGGCATCGCCTACACCTCGCAGGACTCTCCTTCGGCCCCCGAGGCGCTGGCCGCCGATCTGCGCGAGATCGTGGAGACCGAGGCGCGCGCCCATCAGATGCCGGTGCCCCACACCTCGATCGAGCCGGGCCGGGCGATTGTCGGACCGGCGGGGACGGCGATCTACACCGTCGGCACCGTCAAGCCGGTGGATTTGGACGGCGGCGCCCAGCGCGTCTACGTCTCGGTGGACGGCGGGATGAGCGACAACATCCGTCCCGCCCTCTACGCCGCGGAGTACTCCGCCACCCTGGCCAATCGCGTCTCGGACCGCGGCCCGGTGCTGTGCCGGGTGGTCGGCAAGCACTGCGAGGGTGGCGACATCCTGGTCCGCGACGAGTACCTGCCCGCCGACATCCGGCCCGGGGATCTGCTGGCGGTGCCGGCCTCGGGGGCCTACTCCCGGTCGATGGCCAGCAACTACAACCACGTCCCACGGCCGCCGGTGATCGCGGTCAATGGGGCAGAATGGTCCACACTGCTGCGTCGGGAGACCCTGGACGACCTCCTCGCCCTGGATCAGGGGCCGGTGGTCGGAGATCCGAGATGACGACCGGCCGGCCCCCACAGCCCGACGGCAAGGACGATCGCGAGGAGCGCACGATGGATGAGGCCCAGGCCCTGCTCACCCCCGAGGCCGGGGAGACGACCACGCCGCTGCGGGTCGCACTGCTCGGCTGCGGAGTGGTCGGTTCCCAGGTGGCGCGGATGATCCTGTCGAGGGCCGACGACGTGGCCGCCAGGGTGGGTCGCCCCGTGGAGCTGGCCGGGATCGCCGTGGCCCACCCCGACCGTCCCCGGGCCCGGCTGCCACAGGACCTCTTCACCGCCGACGCCGAAGCCCTCGTGGCCCGCGACGACGTCGACATCGTCGTGGAGGTGATCGGCGGCATCGAGCCCGCCTACCCCCTCATCATGAGCGCCATCGAGCACGGGTCCTCGGTGGTCACCGCCAACAAGGCGCTGCTGGCCGCCCACGGCCACGAGATCTATGCGGCCGCCGATGTCCACGGCGTGGACGTCTACTACGAGGCGGCGGTCGCCGGGGCGATCCCCATCGTGCGTCCACTGCGCGAGTCCCTGGTGGGCGACGAGATCCGCCGGGTGATGGGCATCGTCAACGGCACCACGAACTACATCCTCGACAAGATGACCTCGGAGGGGGTGGACTTCGAGACCGCCCTGGCCGAGGCTCAGCGTCTGGGCTATGCCGAGTCCGACCCGACCGCCGACGTCGAGGGCTACGACGCCGCCGCCAAGGCGGCGATCCTCGCCTCGCTGGCCTTCCACACCCGGATCCGGGGCTCCCAGGTGCACCGGGAGGGGATCACCGGGATCACCCCCGAGGACATCGAGGCCGCCCGCGGCATGGGCTGCGTCATCAAGCTGCTCGCCATCTGCGAGATGGAGCCCGAGGGGGTCTCCGCGAGGGTCCATCCGGCCCTGGTGCCCGAGGACCACCCGCTGGGCGGTATCCGCGGCGCCAACAACGCCATCTTCGTGGAGGCCCGCGAGGCCGGTCACCTCATGTTCATGGGCCCGGGGGCGGGGGGCTCCCCGACCGCCTCGGCGGTGATGGGAGATCTCGTGACGGTGGCCCGCAACCGCGCCCGCGGCGTCGCCGGCCCGGCCCAGGCGATCTTCGGGGACGTCCCGGTGGCCGAGATGGGCACCGTGCACACCCGATTCCAGCTGAGCATCCAGGTGCGCGACGAGCCGGGCATCCTTCAGCAGGTGGCGGCCATCTTCGCCAGCCACGGCGTCTCCCTCCAGACCGTTCAGCAGTCCGCCCTGGAGGGCGCCGGCAAGGAGGACGGATGGTCGGCCACCCTGCGGATGGTCCTCCACGAGACCCGGGAGTCCGATTTCGAGACCTGCCTGGACGAGCTGACCCGCTCCCCGATCGTCAACGGGCAGCCCCGGTTCATCCGGGTCGAGGGGATGTGAGATGAGCTCGTCGGGCGCGACGGTCTCGGTCCGGGTTCCCGCCACCTCGGCGAATCTGGGCCCCGGCTATGACTGCATGGGGCTGTCCCTGGACCTGTGGGACGAGGTCACGGTGACCACCCGCGAGGCCCCCGGGGTGAACATCACCGTCACCGGGGAGGGTCACGACACGGTGCCCCACGACGAGTCCCATCTGGTGGTGACCACGCTGCGTCAGGGGCTGGTGGATCTGGGATACGACCGGCCCGACATCGGACTGGACCTGTCGGCGCGCAACCGGATCCCGCACAGCCGGGGCCTCGGATCCTCGGCCGCCGCGATCGCCTCCGGACTCTTCCTGGCCTGGGGGCTCGCACGCCCCGGCGAGGATCCGGACCGAGACCTGCTGCTGACGATGGCCACCGCCATCGAGGGGCACCCCGACAACGCCGCCCCGGCGATCCTGGGCGGCGCCCAGGTGGCCTGGGTCCAGGACGGCCAGGTGCGTCACATCCGTCTCGACGTCCTGCCCGAGGTGAGCTTCCGGGTCCACGTCCCCGACCGCCATGTGCCCACCGCACTGGCCCGTCACGTGCTCCCGGTCGACGTGCCGCGCGCCGACGCCATCCACCAGGTGCTCGCCTCGACCCTGCTGGTCACAGCCCTCACCTCGGCCCCCCAGCACCTTCTGGCGGCCACCAGGGACTGGATCCACCAGCCCTACCGCAGGCCTCTCATGCCGGAATCGGCCGATCTGATGGACCGGCTGCGCCGGGCCGGCGTCCCGGCCGTCATCTCGGGTGCCGGGCCCACCGTGCTGGCGATGGGGACGGCGGAGATGCTGGCGGCCGCGCGCTCGGTCGATGATGCCGGATTCATGGTCGACGATCTGTCCCTGGGCGGGGCCGCCCAACTCGTCGAGACCCGCTGAGGGCCCGGGAACAGGATTTGTCACCCGGTCGGGCCCTGCTATAGTTGCCGTCAGCGCGTGTTCAACGCGCTTCCTTCCCCGATATGCCGCCCGGCGCAGAATGCTCATGGCGTGTTCGGGGTTCTTCCGGCGGTACCGCCTCCTGTACGGATCTCCACGTGAGGCCCAGCGGAGCAGCGGCCTGCCAGCAATATTCCCGCCTCCGGGCTGCTGTGCCTGAGATGAGGCAGTCGAAGGGATTTACGTGACCAGTTCCACCCAGAACGGCGGATCCACCGGGGATCTGTCGAGCAAGCTTCTGCCCGAACTGCGGTCCATCGGGACCCAGATGGGCATCAAGGGTGCCAGGACGATGAGGAAGGCCGATCTCGTCTCGGCCATCAAGGCCGGTGGCTTCGTGCAGGCCTCCGCCCGCTCCGGCGAGCCGCGCTCCAGGCGGGCGCCGAGGGCCGCTGCCGCCACAGACACCGCCACCGCGCCGAAGGCCGAGAGCAGGACCGCGCCGACGGCCGACAACAACGCCGCACCGGCTTCGAGGAACCAGGAGGAGCTGCCGACCGGATCGGGCCAGGCCGAGACCTCGCGCCCCTCCCGGGCCCGCGGGACGGACCAGGACCGGCCGCGCCGTCGCAACAATGCTCAGCCGCGTTCCGAGGACGCCGCGCAGGCCGGAGCCGGCGAGGACCGCTCCGAGAGCCAGCACGGTGGGCCCAACCACCAGGACTCGACCCATCAGGAGTCGAACCGCAACCGGCGCCGTCGCAACCAGCCGCGTCACAATTTCGACGAGGCCGTGGCCGAGTCCCCCTCGGCCGAGGTGAACGACGAGGTCGGCGCCCGCCTGGAGGCGCTCTCCCAGCAGGCCGGCCACCAGGGCGGGGGAGAGAGCCGACGCTCCGAGGGCCGCACCGAGTCGCGCAGCGAGCCCCGTCATGAGGATCTCGGCGGCACGGGTTCCGATGACGACTTCGGCAATGGTCGCAGGTCCCGCAGGCGCCGTCAGCGCGACCGCCAGAACCGCCGCAACAAGCGCGGTCCGGAGCAGCGCTACTCCGGGAACGACTCGGACCCCAATGTCCGCGAGGACGACGTCCTGGTGCCCTGCTCGGGCATCCTCGACATCCGCGACCAGTACGCCTTCGTGCGCACCAGCGGATACCTGCCCGGCCCCAACGACGCCTACGTCTCGATGAACATGGTCCGCAAGCACGGGCTGCGCAGGGGAGACGTGGTCACCGGTGCGCTGCGTGCCAAGCGCGAGGGGGAGAGGCGTGAGAAGTTCGCCCCCCTGGTGCGCCTGGACACGGTCAACGGCGTCGATCCCGAGCAGATGCGCAGTCGCGCCGAGTTCTCCAAGCTGACCCCGCTGTACCCCCAGGAGAGGCTGCGTCTGGAGACCGACGCGAAGAACATGACCGGCCGGATCATCGACCTGGTCAGTCCGATCGGCAAGGGCCAGCGCGGCCTCATCGTCTCTCCGCCCAAGGCGGGCAAGACGATGATCATGCAGTCGATCGCCAACTCGATCACCCGGAACAATCCGGAGGTCCATCTCATGGTGGTCCTGGTCGACGAGCGTCCCGAGGAGGTCACCGACTTCCAGCGGACCGTCTCCGGGGAGGTCATCGCCTCCACCTTCGACCGTCCCGCCGACGACCACACCCAGCTCTCCGAGCTGGCCATCGAGAGGGCCAAGAGGCTCGTCGAGCTCGGTCACGACGTGGTGGTCCTGCTGGACGGCATCACCCGTCTTGGGCGCGCCTACAACCTGGCGGCACCGGCCTCGGGACGGATCCTGTCGGGCGGCGTGGACTCCGCGGCCCTCTACCCGCCGAAGAAGTTCTTCGGCGCCGCCCGCAACATCGAGAACGGCGGTTCGCTGACCATCCTGGCCACCGCCCTGGTGGAGACCGGGTCGAAGATGGACGAGGTGATCTTCGAGGAGTTCAAGGGGACGGGCAACTCGGAGCTGCGGCTGCGCCGCGAGTTCGCCAACAAGCGCCTCTTCCCGGCCATCGACGTGGACGCCTCCGGCACCCGCCGCGAGGAGCTGCTGCTGTCGCGCGAGGAGACCGCGATCATGTGGAAGCTGCGCCGGGTGCTCTCGGGGCTCGACGGCTCCCAGGCCCTTGAGATGATGCTGTCCAAGCTGCGCAAGACCCAGACGAATCTGGAGTTCCTCTACGCGATCTCGAAGACCACCCCCTCGGCCGACTGACCGCTCGGCCCCCTCCCACCAGCCGGGCAGGGGTTCCCTCTGGCAGGACCGGTTTGATCCTGACGCGAATGTGGGGAACAATTGCTCGACGCTGCCGGTTCACGCCATCCCGGCGACCCGGCATCGAAACAGATCAAGGAGAACACGATCATGAAGCAGGGCATCCACCCCGAGTACCACCTGACCACGGTCACGTGCACCTGTGGCAACACCTTCACCACCCGCAGCACCGCCCCCTCGGGGACGCTGAGTGCCGATGTGTGCGCCAAGTGCCATCCGTTCTACACCGGCAAGCAGAAGATCCTCGACACTGGTGGCCGGGTCGCCCGCTTCGAGCGCCGCTACGGCAAGGCGGGCAAGAAGAACTGACGCCGCCCCCGGCACCGGCCGGGGAGAATCACAGTCAGCAGGCACGACGCCGGGCATTCGGCCCGGCGTCGTGCCATGTCATCAAGGAGATCTGCAGTGGCATCGACGGGAGCCGAGGAGCGCAGTACCGAGCAGGCCCCGGAGAAGGACGAGACCGTCGCCTCGATGCGCCTGCGCCGCGATGAGATCGACCGGGAGCTGTCCAGCGCGGAGGTCCTCGGCGATCCCTCGGCGATGAGGCGGCTGTCCAGGGAGCGGGCCCGGCTGGGGCATGTGCTGGCCGCCGCAGACCGCGCCGCGAGCCTGGCCGATGACGAGGCCGCCGCGGGCGAGCTGGCCGCCGAGGATGAGAGTTTCACCGCCGAGCACGACGCCATGGCGGCCGATCTGGAGCGGGCCAGGGCCGAACTCACCGAGCTGCTGGCCCCCTCGGACCCCCTCGACGACGAGGACGCCCTGGTGGAGATCCACTCCGGGGAGGGCGGCGAGGAGTCGGCCCTGTTCGCCGCCGACCTGCTGCGGATGTATCACCGGTACGCCGAGTCCGTGGGCTGGCGGATCGAGGAGCTGGACTCCCAGCCCACCGATCTGGGCGGATTCCGGTCGGTGACGGTGGCGGTGCGCGGCACCGTCGAGCGTCCCGCCTACGGCACCCTGAAATTCGAGGCCGGCGTGCACCGGGTGCAGCGCATCCCCGTGACCGAGTCCCAGGGGCGGGTCCACACCTCGGCGGTGGGGGTGCTCGTGATGCCCGACGTCGACGCCGAGCAGGTCGACCTGGACCCCGCCGATGTGCGCGTCGACGTCTTCCGCTCCTCGGGCCCGGGCGGCCAGGGGGTCAACACCACCGATTCCGCGGTCCGCCTCACGCATATCCCCACCGGCATCGTGGTGAGCTGTCAGAACGAGCGCTCGCAGCTTCAGAACAAGGAGCAGGCGATGCGGATGCTGCGCGCCAATCTCGCCGCCCTGGCCGCCGAGGAGGCCGCCGACGAGGCCACCCGGATGAGACGCGAACAGGTGCGGTCGGTCGACCGGTCCGCCCGGATCCGCACCTACAACTACCCGGAGAACCGGCTCACCGATCACCGCATCGGCTTCAAGAGCCATCGCCTGGACGCCATCCTGGACGGCGACCTCGGCGAGCTCGAGACGGCCCTGCACTCCGACGAGGTGGCCCGCCGGATGGCCGCCGCGCGCGCCGGGGAGGGCCGGTGACCGGCCCCGACGTCGTCGGGCGGCAGCCCGGGGTGGCCGGTCTGCTGGGTCTGGGATCCCGTCGGCTAGCCGGCACCGGATCACCGACTCCCGCCGCCGACGCCAGAGTCCTGCTCTGCCACGCCCTGGACACCGAACCGTCCCGCCTGATCCTCGCCCCTCCCCCCGATCCCGAACAGGTGAGCCGTTACCGCGAGCTCATCGCCGCCCGTGCCGCGGGAACGCCGGTGCAGTACCTCACCGGGGAGGCGTGGTTCAGGTCCGAGCGCATCGAGGTGGGGCCCGGGGTCTTCATCCCGCGGCCCGAGACGGAGCTGCTGGTCGGCGAGGCGGTGGCCGAGGCCGCCGCCCGGGTGGCGGCGGGGGAGTCCCCGACGGTGATCGACCTGTGCACGGGTTCGGGTGCGATGGCCGCCGCGCTGGCCCGTGAGGTGCCAGGTGCCCGGGTGCATGCCGTGGAGGCCGATCCCGATGCCCTGGTCTGGGCCCGCCGCAACCTTGCGGGATGCGCGGTGACCCTTCATGAGGGGGACGCCGTCAGGCTGCCCGAGGGCATGGACGGCCTGGTCGACATCGTCATGACCAACCCCCCCTACCTGCCCCTGACCGGCGGGGAGCCGGCCAGCCGCCAGGTCGTCGAGACCGAACCCGGGGCGGCGCTGTTCTCCGGGGAGGACGGGCTGGATCTGCTGCGCGATCTGGTGCCGCACGCGGCCGCTCTGCTGCGCCGCGGCGGCCTGTTCTGCTTCGAGCACGATCCGAGCCAGGAGGCCTCGGCCCCCGGGCTGTTGGCGGCAGACGGCCGTTGGGAGCAGATCGAGGACCATCGGGACCTGGCCGGGTGCTCGCGATACGTCACGGCCCGCAGGAGCTGAATCGAGGCCCGAGCCGGTCCGGGTCCGTGCACGCAGTGGTGGAAGGATGAGGGGTATGGACGAGATGACAACCGCCGAGGAATCCGATCCGGGCGAGCAGCCCGGGGCTCCGGAGGTCCTCGACGTCACAGACCCGCAGATCCGGGTCGACTCCCTGAGACGCGCCGCGGAGTCCCTCAAGGATGGGGAGTGCGTGGTGCTCCCCACTGACACCGTCTACGGGATCGGGGCGGACGCCCTCGATCCGCTGGCGGTCCAGAGGCTGCTGATGGCCAAGGGGCGCGGCCGGGACATGCCCCCGCCGGTGCTCATCGGCGATGCCGCCGTCCTGCCGGCCCTGTGCGACCGGGTCCCTGCGGCGGCCCGGGATCTGGCCGAGGCCTTCTGGCCCGGCGGCCTGACTCTCATCTTCCGGGCCCAGGAGGATCTCACGATGGACCTGGGGGAGACCAACGGCACCATCGCGGTGCGGGTCCCCGACCAGGACGCGGCGCGCGACCTGTTGCGGATCACCGGTCCACTGGCGGTCAGCAGCGCCAACAAGTCCGGTCACCCGGCCGCGCTGGAGATCGGCGATGCGCTGAGCCAGCTCGGCACCTCGGTGGCGGTCTACCTGGACGGCGGGCCGTCGCGGATCGGGGAGTCGTCGACCATCATCGATTTCGCCTCCGACGACGCCGGCAAGGTGCTGCGGCAGGGGGCGCTGTCGATCGAGGACATCCACCGGGTGGCCCCCGACGTCGTCCCCCTGGACCCCGAGCCCGCCGAGGATGCGGGCGAGGAACCGACCGAGGAGACCACCGGGTCGGAGGACGGCGCGGCGGAGGCCGGCGAGCCCGACACCGCCGGATCCGACAGTGCGGAACCCGAGAACGGGGAGGCCGGCTGAGCCGATGCGCGAGTACCTCCTCGTCATGCTCGTCTCGGGGCTGACCACATACCTGCTGGCCGGCCTCTGCCGCCAGGCGGCACTGCGGTTCGGGGCCGTCGCCCCGGTGCGGGAGAGGGACGTCCACAAGGTCCCGGTGCCCTACTTCGGGGGCGTGGCGATGCTCGGCGGGGTGGTCTTCGCATGTCTGCTGGCACGCAACCTGCCCTTCCTGGGCCGGCACGTGCTGGTGGCCGACGACGCCCTCACGATCTGCCTGGCGGGGGCGGTGATCTGCCTGGTCGGCGTCATCGACGACCTGCTGGACCTTCCCGCGCTGGCCAAGGCCGCCGGACAGGTGCTGGCCGCCGGGATCGTGGTGACGGGCGGGGTGAGGCTGTTCTGGATCCCGTTGCCCAACTCGATCATCGCCCTGGGAACACCCACCTCGATCCTCGTGACGGTGCTCATCATCGTGTTGTGCGCCAATGCCGTGAACTTCGTCGACGGGCTCGACGGGCTGGCCGCGGGGGTCGTGGCGATCGGCTCCCTGGCCTTCTTCTCCTACACCTATCTGCTCGCCCACGAGCAGGATTTCGTGGTGGCCACCACCGCCTCCCTCATCACTGCGGTGACGGCCGGGGCGTGCATGGGCTTCCTGCCGCACAACTGGCATCCGGCCCGGATGTTCATGGGAGACTCCGGGGCGCTGCTGCTCGGTCTGCTGCTGGCATCCTCGACGATCTCCCTGACCGGCCAGGTGGACTCCTCGGCGCTGAGCGCCCGGGACGGCGGGCTGGTGCCCAGCTACCTGCCCATCGTGCTGCCGCTCGTCATCCTCCTCATCCCGGTCCTCGACCTGGTGATGGGATACATCCGGCGCACCTGGCACGGAACCTGGTTCTTCGTCGCCGACCGCAAGCACATCCACCACAGGCTGCTTCAGCGGGGCCATTCCCACGTCCGGGCCGTCCTGCTGATGTACCTGTGGACCGCCGTGCTGTCCTTCGGGACCGTGGTCATGGGTCTGGCGCGCACCTGGTGGTCGGTCGTGCTCACCGTGGTGGGGATCGTCGTGTCGATCCTGCTCACCGTCGCCAACAATCACCCCTCCGGCCCGGGGCCACGGCAGGGCCCGGCCGATGATCCGCAGGCTCTGGAGCGGCGGACGGCCTGATTCCGTCGCCGGCGCCCCGCCGATGGGGAAGAATGGACGCCACCCGCCCGGGGCCTGCGCCTGCCCGGGGACCCGCCCAGCGACGGAGCCAGACATGAGCGTCATCCGCGACCTCGCAGCAGTCGGTGACAGAGTGCTCGGCACGGCCGGCCGTGCCGTGCGCGTGCTGCGCGGCGAGGGCCCGGCCGGGCTGGCCAGGCGCGGGGTGCGCGTGGCCTACCGGTACCTGGGGGTCGCCGGACTGGACCTGCCGCTGCTCGACGCCGACATCGCGGACTCCACCACACTGCGCCTTCCCCTGCCCGGCAGTCATGTCAACAGGGACCGACCCATGGAGGTGGGCTGGGTCATCACCCCGCCCGCTCCCGGATCGGGCGGTCACACCACCCTGCTGCGGATGGTCGAGGCGACCGAGCGCGCCGGGCACCACTGCACCCTCCTCCTCCATGACCGCTACGGAGGCGACATCGGCCGGCAGGAGGCCGTGATCCGCCGATGGTGGCCCGGCGTGCGGGCCGAGGTGCGCAGCGTCGAGGACGGTATCACCGGGGTCGACGCCTGCGTGGCCTCCTCGTGGGAGTGCGCGCACGTGCTGGCGGTGAGGGGAACCGACCCGATGCGCAGGCTGTACTTCATCCAGGACTTCGAGCCCTACTTCTACCCCAGGGGATCGCTCTACGCGCTGGCCGAGGACACCTACCGGTTCGGCTTCCGGTGCATCGCCCTGGGAGAGATGGTGGCGCGGACGCTGCGCCGCGAGGTCGGCATCGCCCCCGACGTCACCGAGTTCGGGTGCGACACCGGCGTCTACCGGATCCTCGACGGGAGGCCCCGCACCGGCGTCGTCCTCTACGCCCGGCCCGAGGTGCCGCGTCGGGGGTACCTGCTGGCCCGGATGGCTCTCGAACGGTTCCATCGGGAGCATCCGGACGCCGATATCCACATCTACGGGGAGACGGTGGACGACCTGCCCTTCCCGGCGGTCCAGCACGGACGGATGACCCCGTCCCAGCTCAATGAGCTCTACAACACCTGCCGTGCCGGTCTGGCGATGTCCTTCACCAACATCTCGCTGGTGACCGAGGAGATGCTGGCCGCCGGTGTCCACGTGGTGGCCAACGACCATCCCGACGCACGGGCAGATCTGCCCGACGGGCATGTCAGCTGGGCGGCGCCGACCCCGGGCGGCCTGGCCGAGGCGCTCGGGCGGGCCTACACCGCACCCTCCGGTGATGAGGAGGCCATCGCCTCCTCGGTGAGGCAGGTGGGGTGGACGCGGGCGCAGGCCGACGTCGTGCGCATCCTCGAGGAGGAGGTCTACGGGATCTGAGCGGCCCCGGGGTCGGAGACGTCCTCGGCCCGCGGGCCCCGGATCCGGGCCAGGCGGGACAGCAGCCAGCGACCCGTCACCGCCAGGTACAGGGCCACCGCACCGGCCCCGCCGGCCAGCAGTGCGATCAGGGGACGGGAGATGAGGTGGGAGGCCGCCAGTGCGACCAGGCAGGCGGGGAGGGTGGCCAGGGTCGGGCGGAGACAGGCCCTGATCAGGGCCGTCACCCGCACCCCGGTGGCGCGGATGATGGCCAGATAGCCGGGCAGGATGAACACCGCCGAGGCGCCCACGTGCACCCAGGCGGCGCCCACGATCCCGTGCCGGCTCGTCATGACGATCATTCCCGCGGTGAGCACGACGATGGTGAGGACCTGCAACCACAGCACCGGGCGACTGCGCCCCAGGGCGTAGAGATAGCCGGAGAACAGGTCGAAGATCACCCGCAGCCCGCCGTAGATCCCCAGGGCCGCCAGGACGGGCACCGACGGGGCCCACTTCGCCCCGTAGATGACGTGGATCAGCGGACCCGCGAGGGCGGCGAGGGTGACGCCGGCGGGCAGGGCCATCGACCAGATGACGGCGGTGAGCTGAGGCAGTGCGCCGGCGCTGTCGGGGACCCGGGAGGTGTAGGGCAGGGCGATGGAGCGGACCATCTGGGACAGGGCGCTCATCGGCCAGTTGGCGATGTTGAATCCCAGGACGTAGAAGCCGAGGGCGGTGGCCCCCGCCATCCTTGCGATGACGACGTTGTCGACGTTCAGCAGGATCCAGGCGAAGAGATTGGCTCCGGCCACGGGGAGGCTGAAGGCCAGGATCCCCCGCCACCGGGCCCGGTCCAGACCGAGGCGGGGACGCATCCGGGTGGCGACGAACTGGAGGGTGCTGGAGATCGCCTGTGCGGCGACTCTGCCGATGGCCAGGGAGAGCACTCCCAGCCCGGCGGCGAGGAGGGCGAAGGTCACCGCGGTGGAGACGATGAGGTCCACCAGGCTGATGAGGAACAGCTCGCGCTGCTGGAAGCGGCGCAGCATCAGCCCGTAGGGCACGATCGAGACCCCGGCCAGCAGCAGGGTCAGCGACAGCACCGCGATGGCGCCGGCGGCGTCCCGGTCGCCGAGCAGATCCGCGAGCCGTGAGCTCGACACGATGGTGGCGAGGGCCAGGCCGGTCCCGCTGATGAGCCCGAAGGTGGCCACCGTGGGTGCGATCCGGTCGGGCTCCTCGGACCGGATGATCTCCGACGACAGGCCGAGGTCGGCGACGGTCATGAGGATGCCCTGGACGGTCAGCGCGACGGCGTAGACGCCGAACTGGTCGGGGGCCAGGATCCGGGCCACGACGACCCCGACGATCACGCTGCCCAGCCGCAGCACGATCGTGCTCACCCCGCTCCAGGCCGCTCCACGGGCCGCCGTGGCGCCCAGACCCTCGGCGTCGGGCTCTGCGGGATCCTCGGCGCCGGTCTGAGGAAGCAGTGCCATCGTCGAGCCTCCCGTCATCCCTCCCGCATCAGGTGAGGGGAGTCTAACCCGGGCAGTGTTGACGGTGTGCGCGGGTCGTGAAGGGATCAGCCGGCCGCCACTGCGGCTCCCCTGGCGTCGGCGGCGGTGGCCGAGTAGCGGTAGTTGTCCCGCCACTCGGCCCATCCCGGCCCGCCCTGGACGGTGGAGGGGCCCCAACCCGTGCTGAGGAAACGATTGTTGATCGCCCGGGCGTCACGGTATGTGCCGCCCGAGGAGGGCTGGTTGAGGAAGAGGTTGTAGCCGCCGCCCTCGATGAGGTTGCCGTCGACGAGGACGGTGTCGATGTCCTCCCCGGTGGACTGGATGAACAGACCGGCCGTGACATTGCCGTCGGCGATGTCGAAGCGGTTCCGGGTGAACCGCGCCACCCGGTCGGGGTTCTCATCGCGCATGAAGTCGCGCAGGGTGGCGGCCTCGTTGTGGGACTCGCCGTACGACCTCAGGTCGGTGACGTAGTTCTGCTCGGCGATCGCGTCGTGCTTCATGCCGGTGCCGTAGAAGCAGATGCCGCTGCCCATGCCGTGCAGGTAGTTGCGCTGGAGGGTCCCGGCGCCGCGGAAGGCGCAGGCGGCGGCGATCTGCGAGGCGGGCAGCCCCGAGGCGTCGATCTCGGAGTCGCGGATGACGATGCTCTTCGCAGAGATCACCGGGCAGGAGTCGCGACCGCAGACGAAGTTCGAGACGATGGCGGCCGTCCCGGACGAGGCGGAGCTGCCGCTGCGGGGCCGGATGCAGGAGCGTTCGACAACGATGTCGCCGTTGCGCAGGTCGAGATTGCCCTCGACGCGCACCCCGGAGATCCGGGTGCCCGCCGCGGGGGTCAGGGAGCCGGTGTACTGCGGAAGGCTGGAGCAGCTCAGACCGAAGGGGGCCAGGCCGACATTCCTGGCATTGAGCTGCCAGCCCATCAGCCCGGTGGCAGGCGTCGTCGGGGTGGTGGCAGGAGTCGTCGGGGTCGTGGTCGGTGCTGGGGAAGTCGCGGTGGGAGTCGGGGAAGTGGTGTCCGGTGCGGTCGATGAGGGGGAGAACACGGTGTCCACCCAGTAGTTGCTGCCGCCGTAGGTGGATCTGGGGAAGGAGGACGACCGGCCGTTGGTGTACACCCCGGCGTTGCGCTGCATGGTGAGCGTGGGGGTCGTGCGGGTCTGGGAGAAGTACTTGCGGGTCGTCGAGTAGGACCCGGATCCTGCGAAGGCCGAGACGACATAGTCCTTGCCGGCCGACAGCTTCACCCGGGAGTCGAGCTTGACGTCGATCCAGCCGGTCGCCGAGGTCCGCGAGACGGCGACACGGGCCAGGCGGGTTCCGGAGCTGTTCCACAGCGAGACGCTGGAGGGCGTGGTCCTGGGGTGCGAGCGCGCCTTGTAGAACCGCAGCGTGCTCACCGTCCCGTCGGTCGACGGGGTGAACCTCATGCCGAGCTCGACGGGGATTCCCTCGTCGACGTGTTCGAGGCGACCGGGTGCGGTGGTCCCGAAGGTGGTGGAGGAGGCGGCCTGGGCCCGGTCCGGGACGGCCGCGAGGCCGGTGCCGATCGTTGTCGCGGTCACGAGGACCGTGACGGCGGCGCGCGCGGCTCTTCGGCGGGGCGTGGTTGGTGTCTGTCTCATGAGCGTGGGACCTCTCCTGATCGGGGGCTGCGGTCCGAGGGGCGCCGGCTGGATGCTGTCAACATTGCAGGCTGAACTGAAGGTAACAAAATCCTGAGAATATTCAAAATTTCATCAGATTTGGTGCGCAGATGGCATCCTCACACGGTACCGGCCGCCCATATACTGGCGGGACGCCTTGGGTCCGTCCGTGTCTCGCGCACAACGACAAGTGGACGCCCGTCACAATGGACACGGTCAGGACGAGCACAGTCAGGACGAGAGATGGACACAGCTGGTGCCACCTTCAGGATGGATCCTGACCGCCCGGTCGACATGGCCGTCATCATCGTGACCTACAACAGCTCCGGGCAGGTCGGGGATCTTCTCCGGTCCCTGCGGGAGCAGTCCGAAGGCCTGACGATGCGGGTCGTCGTGGTCGACAATGACTCCTCCGACGGCACCGCGGCACTGATCGCCCGGATCCCGGACGTCATTCTCATCCGCGCCGGCGGGAACCTCGGCTACGCCGCGGGGATCAACGTCGGCATGAGGTCGGTCGGAACGGCCACCGGCGTGCTGATCCTCAACCCCGACGTCCGGGTGCTGCCGGGCTGTCTGGCCGCCCTGCACGCCCGGCTCCTGGCGGGTGCGTCCTGCGTGGTGCCCGCGATTCTGGATCCGGCGGGCGGGCTCACGCACTCGCTGAGGCGCGAGCCCCGCCTCGCCGCGGCGGCCGGGGACGCCCTCCTCGGGAGCCTGTGGCCCTCCCGGCCGGGATGCCTGTCCCAGACGGTCCGCTCCCCGGACGCCTACCGTGGTGCTCATCGGATCGACTGGGCCACCGGGGCCGCCCTGCTGATCGACCGCCGTGCGGCCGACGCGGTGGGGGCCTGGGACGAGCGATTCTTCCTCTACTCCGAGGAGACCGACTTCTTCCGGCGACTGCGTGCCACCGGCCGCCAGGCATGGTTCGAGCCGCGGGCACGGATCGTCCACTCCGAGGCCGGTTCGGGACGATCCCCGGAACTGGTGGCTCTCACCGTCGTCAACGCGGTGCGCTACGCCGAGAAGCACCATCGGCGAACCGCGCGGGCCCTGCAGACGATCCTGACCCTCCACGAACTGCGCCGATGGCGCGATCCGGACCACCGCGTCGCCCGCACCGTGCTGCTGGACAGACGCCGTTGGGTGGATCTCCCGCACGCCTCGGGCCCCGCATCCCGGGCCGTCGACCACCTCCTCGTGACCCGGTTCAATCTGCCCTCCCGGGGACCGGAGAGCCTCATCAGGGCACAGGAGGGGTGGCTGCAGAACCGGATCGGCCTCTTCGAGCGGTACACGGTGCCGTCGGTGCGCTCCCAGACGAACCAGGACTTCACCTGGCTGGTGTACCTGGACCCCCAGAGCCCCGGGTGGCTCCTGGACCGGCTGGCACCGCTGGTCGAGGAGGGAGTCCTTGTTCCGCGGTACCGGGAGGAGGTCGGCTGGCAGGACGTCGCAGCTGATGCCCGCGAGGTCACCGGCGCCCAAGGGCGGTTGCTGATCACCACCAACCTGGACAATGACGACGCCCTGGCGGTCGACTTCGTCGAGCGTCTGCGCCACGCGGGGCTCGCGGGGCTGCGCGGCGCGGTCTACCTCGCCGACGGGCTGGTCCGGCTGGACGATCGGGTGTACCGATGGCGGGACCGCGACAACGCATTCTGCAGTGTCATCGAGACCTGGGAGGCGCCCAGCACCGCCTGGCGGGACTGGCACATCCTGCTGCACCGGCACATGGAGGCGACGTCGCTGGACGGGCCCCCCGGTTGGCTGCAGATCATCCATCACAGGAACGTCAGCAATCGGATCCGGGGCCGACTGACGGACCCCGAGCCGTCCCGCAGCCTGTTCCCCGGGGCCCTGGACGACGTCGCCTCACCGACTAGACGCGCACTGCTGGTCGACGCCCTGGTCTCCCGTCCGGCGCGGGAGACCAGGGAGGTCGTCCGCGGCGCCGGGAAGCGGGTGCTCCTGGCCGCGCTCGGCAAGCAGGGGCTGGAGCGGTTGAAGGAGGGTCTCCGTGCGAGCACATGATCGACGTCGTGGACGTGCACCGACCGCCCTGGTCGCGGTCGCCTGCCTCGTTCTGGCCGGGTGCTCCCAGGATTCCGGCGGCCCGGATCCCGGACCGATGACGACGTCGGCCGGAGCGTCGGCCTCCTCCGCCCGGGCACCCGAGGACGGCTGGGGGATCACCCCGTCCAATGTCGGCCTGCGGAGACTCGGACTGAGCTGCGACCGTCTGCCGGCCTACCGGGGCCCGCAGCGGGTACCCGCCGGGACGACCATCTCGGGTCGGCTCATCAGTAGCGGACTGGACCTGTCGGCCGGCGGCATCACCGTGGAGCGCAGCTGCATCCGGCCCACCGGGGCCGCCCCCGGAATGCCGATCGTCGGCACAACGAATTACGACTCGATGCGCCCGACCCCGTCGAAGGTGATCATCCGCGACAGTGACGTCGACGGCTCCCGGCTCAGTGCCACGGCCGCCGCCCGGGCCACCGGATTCATCGGCGTCGCGGATCTGGTGAGGAACTACATCCATCGGTTCGGCAGCGGGATCGCGATCATGAACGCCGGGACCGAGCTGGACTCGCTCGTCGCGCAGAACTACGTCACCGGACTCGTCGCCACCGGGGATCCGGCCGGGGACGGCACCCATTCGGACGCCTTCACGGTCCGCGACTTCGACATCGCTTCCAGACCCGGCCGGAAGCTCATCGTGCGCGGCAACCGTTTCGACTGCGACTCCGGTGCCGACACCGGGGCCCTGTTCATCCAGACCTACTCCGGGCCGATCGGCAATGTGCTGGTGCAGCGGAACCTCCTCGAGGGAGGGGGCTATCAGCTCGGCCTGAACGGGGCGAGACACAAGTACAGCAATATGCGTGCCGTCGGCAACCGGTTCAGCGGAACCGGCTGGGGTCCGGCGTATGTCCAGGGAGGGCCCGGCTGGGCCGCATGGGAGGGCAATCACCTGCACGCGAAGGGGGACGTCTCGGCCGAGGGCGCCGTCGTCGGCCGGCCCTGAGCCGGCGCCAGGGCACCCGTCGCCGGTTACGATGTCAACATCGAGACGAGATGAAGGGGCACGCGGTGACCTTCCAGGCGGCAGTGGGAGCGACGGTTCGTCGCTGGTACGTCCTTGTGGCGGCCCTGCTCTGCGCGGCCGGTGTCGGATACTTCTGGACCAGGGACTCCGGCTGCTATGCCGCGGCGACCACGGTGAGCTTCACCCTCCCGGCCAGGACGGCGCTGCTGCCCGAGAGCGGGCGCGACGACGACAGCGTCATCGCCTTCGCCGGGGCCGTGGCGGGGGAGATCAACCAGGGCCGGGAACCCGCGACCTACGCCTCCAACGATGCCCCGCTGTACGGGGTCGGGATCCGGCAGGGCGTGCTGGTCTCGATGCCCAACTCCGGGGGGCAGTGGACGTCCATGTACTCCCGGGCGGACATCGAGATCCAGGTCGTCGGCAGAACCCGCGAGTGGGTGGAGATGACCCAGCGGACGGCCGTCCAGAAGGTCTTCACGGTGTCCAGAGAGAGGCAGAGCTCCTCCTACACCGACCCGCGGAAATACATCACCCCGAATGTCATGCCGCTGACCGGCGGAATCCAGCACATCACCGTCGGCCGTCCCGCACAGCTGATGGCCTTCGGCGTCCTGGCCCTGGCCGCGCTGCTGGCGGGTGGGTCGGGCGCGGTGATCCTGGACCGGGCGCTGGCCGGACGACGCGCGATCGACAGGGGGCCCGCGTCATGAATCTCGGCCACACCCTGCGCGGGCTCCTGCGCCACTGGGTCATCCTGCTCGTGGGCCTCCTGGTGGCGGCCGCCGCGGCGGCCGGAGCGTGGCGGGCCGTGCCGCCCACCTACACCCGTTCATCCACCCAGATCCTGCTGCCGGGATCCGGAATGATCCCGAGCGGCAGCAACCCGTACATGTTCGTGGGCGGGCTGGCGCCCGCGGCCGACATCGTCGTGAGAGGCCTGTCGTCCAAGAATGTCGTCGACCAGGTGGTCGAGGGCAGGCCGTCCACGACTGTCGAGGTGACCCGCGACCCGACGACCTCGGGGCCGGTGATCCTCATCACGGTCGAGTCGCGCAGCGATCGCGATGCCGCAGCCGCGCTCGCGGCCCTGGATCAGCGCACCGCCAGTCTGCTCGACACCCTCCAGGCCGAGGAGAACATTCCCGAACGCCAGCGCATCTCGGTGGTGACCGTCTCGGTGGACAGACACGGCACCGCGGGGCAGCGGGAGCGCATGATGGTGACGGCGGCGGTGGGGGTCGCGATCATCGGTCTGACGGTCCTGGTGGCCGGTGTCGTCGAGGGAATCGGTCTTCGGCCGCGTCGCGGGCGCAGAACCGTGGGCACGGACTCACAGAGCGAGGACCCTCCTGACGACCCGGTGACCCGCGACGGCGGGCCCCCGTCGGCGAGATCGGCGTCCTCCCCGGTCGACGCGCCACCCGAGGACGGGACTCCGCAGGAATGGGCGGCTGACGACCGGGCACCCGAGGATGAGGACATGCTGGACGACGGGGGCGGGCGTGGAGACCGGGCACCCATCTGGTGAGTCCGGGCCCAGGGCCTCCGGGATGCTCACCGTCTACCTGCTTCTTCTGCTGGTCGTCCCCTCCAATCTGACTGTCGTCGGCCTGGGCTCATACGGCCGCCCGTCGATGCTCTGGGGGCTGGTGCTGCTCGGATGGTGGGTGCTGTGGAGACTGCAGGGCGGGGTGATGCACTCGGCCCGGCATCATCAGTGGACGCGGATCGCGATGTCCCTGCTGGTGATGGTCATCCTGGTCAGCTTCGCCCATGCGATGCTCCGCGGCCAGCCGGCCGATCAGATCAGTCCGGCCCTGTCCGCCCTGGTGCGCACGGCCTCATGGTCGGGCGTCCTCCTGGTCGCCATGGACGGCCTGGGCGGGGTCGACGACGTGGTGAGGTTGGTGAGACGCCTGGTGGTGCTGACCGGGCTGGTGGCCGCCCTGGGCCTGGCGCAGTTCCTCACTCAGCGCCCCATGCTGTCCTGGACGGCTCTGCTTCCCGGCTTCGAGGCCGGGGCCGACGACTTCGCCTCGCGGGGCGTCTTCGCGCGGGCCGTCGGGACGGCCACACATCCGCTGGAGTTCGCCGCGGTGGTGGTGGGCATGCTCCCGATGGCCGTCGCCGCGGCGACGACCGGCGGGTTCCGCGGCGGCCGGCCGCCGCGGATCC